>WBZV01001267.1_pt1 | contig 11867 bp, 10 predicted proteins | sample 5204221 | NCBI WGS metagenome assembly WBZV01 (sample SAMN12344360, study PRJNA552823) | activated sludge metagenome | biome: Activated sludge suspended growth; feature: Nitrification reactor; material: Wastewater; isolation source: activated sludge from nitrification reactor of wastewater...
GCAACGAAGAGAATTAGGAATTAGGAATTAGGAATTAGGAATGAAGAGCGCTCTGAATTCCTAATTCCTAACTGATGTTACGCAGCGGCCTGAATCAGGGAGACAGGTTGAAGCTGCCGCAATTGATGAAAAGCTTGCTGCAATGCAGACAGATATAGCAGGCTTTTCAACTGATAGTGGTTTTTCTTGGTTCGGACCTTTAACAACTCAATCTTGACAAACGACCACAAGGCGGCCACGAAATGGTTCGTCTGCGTTGTTTCGGTACGTGTTGGTGAATTCGCCAAGGCAGCATTCTGCTTGAGGGAGCGGTGATACTCCTCCACTTTCCATCGTCTTTGATAGATTGTGGTCATTGCCTCAGCCGTCAGGGTCAAGTCACTGGTCACCAGATAACGCACGCCCGTTGAGCCGTCTCCGTTTGTGAAGACCTGGCGCAGAAGCTGCAAGGGAAAGGAAATCCCTTCCAGATAGATGATGCGGGTCATGCCTTCGGGTAGGGTTAGTGTATCAATCCGCTGATATCGGCTGTGGGCTTGATCGGCTTCCGATAAAGCCGCCTTGCGATTGCTCTTCAAACCCATGACGAACTCTTTGGCCAGGTCCAGTTTCACATGGCGCATGTTCTCAGCCGAGGCGAACCACAGGTCGTTGAGTACATACCGGAACGGAATGCGATTGGCCGATGTCACCTGCAACAGACGGCGATAAGTCTCGTTCTTGGTGACCGGACTGCGGCGCTTTTCCCGGCCTGTCTTCTCGTCCTGGTAGCGCTCGGTCTTGGCCACCAGCGCGAAGGATACGGGTAAGGCTGTGCCCTGCGCCTCATACAGAGCCGTGATGAAGTTGATGCCTTTGACATTTGTCCCTTTGGTATGGTCAAAATGCCAACAGACAATCTCATTCTCATCCGTGTATGGCTTTTCCATAATGGAATCATCGATGATCATCACGCCATCGTCCCGTTCCATTTGTCGAACGTGTGGTTTGACCAATTTCCACCAAGCCTGTGGCGTCAGCTTCTCACTGGCGAGCATGCGGGTAATCTGGTCATGGCTTAGGTCACCTTCCAGCACTTTGGCCAGCCCGGTGGCCGTCGTCTGTCCGAATGAGCTTAACAAGTAATCCGAATACAGGTCGAGGAGCTGGTAGTTCATAGGCCGCTTCTCCAAGACCATCATTTTATAGTTATGTTAACCCTTGCGCTATCTCAGCGCGTAACATGAGTTCCTAATTCGTAATTCCTAATTCCTAATTGGTACTACAATGTTGATCCTGATTGCCGAAGACGAATCCATCATCCGCCTCGGCCTAAAGTCCATGCTGGAGGGGCTGGGGCATCAGGTTGTGGCCGCGACCAACGGCCGCGAAGCCATCCGCATGGCCGAGCACCAGCGGCCCGACCTGGCCATCCTCGACATCCGTATGCCCTACACCGACGGACTGCAAGCGGCGCGGGCCATAGCCGCCGAACGGCCGCTGCCCATCCTGCTGCTGACCGCCCACAGCCAGGCCGACCTGATTGACCGGGCCAGCGATCTGCCCATCCACGGCTACCTGGTCAAGCCCATCCTGCCCGAAGAGTTGGGCGCGGCCATCGCCGTGGCCGTGAAACGTTTTGCCGAGACGCAGGTCATGGCCGAACGGCTGGCCCAACTGGAGGCCGATCTGGCGGCGCGCAAGCTCATTGACCGGGCCAAGGGGCGGCTGATGCAGACGGGTCTGACGGAAGAGGACGCCTACCGGGCCATTCAGGCCCGCGCCCGGCGCGAGCGGCAGAGCATGGTCGCCGCGGCGCGGGCTATTTTGGTGGATAGTGCCGTATGACAACCACACGCCTTTATCTAATTCGCCACGGCCAAACGGCCCACAGCGCCGCTGATCGCTTCTCCGGGGCCAGCGACGTAGACCTGGCCGACGAAGGGCGACGGCAGGCGGCCTGCCTGGCCCAACGACTGGCCGGCGCGCCCATCGCCGCCTTCTATTGTAGTCCGTTGCGCCGGGCCATCGAGACGGCCGGCCTGGTGGCCCAACCCCACGGCCTGACGCCCACGCCGGTGGCCGACCTGCGCGAGATTGACTACGGCCATTGGGAAGGGGTGACGCGCGACGAGGTGCTGGCCCGGTTTGGCAACGAGTACGCCGCCTGGGGGCGCGACCCGCTGACCTCCGCGCCGCGCGGTGGGGAGACGGGGCTGGCCGTGCTGGCTCGCATGTTACCCGCGCTGCGCGACATCGTCGGCCGCCATTCGGGGCAGGCTGTGGCCGTCGTCGCCCACAAGTCGGCCAACCGCCTGGCGCTGTGCGGCCTGCTGGGCCTCGACCCGCGCGCCTACCGCGACCGGCTCGACCAGTCGCCGGCCTGCCTCAACATCGTGGACTTCGGCGACGACGGCCGGGCGCGGCTGGTGTTGTTCAACGACGTGTCGCACTACGCCACGATAGGCTTGTAGCCCCCTTGTAGCGCGGGATGGCATCCCGCGTCTTGGTTGGCGCGAAGACGCGGGATACCATCCCGCGCTACAAGCGCAAGTGCTCCATCAGCATCGTCATAAACCGCAAGTTATGCACCGTCGCCAGCCGGAAGTAGAGGTTGTCGTTGAGCTTGAACAGGTGGTGCAGGTAGCCCAGCGAATAGCGGCGGCAGGTGGGGCAATCGCAGTGGGACGACACCGGGCCGGCGGCCTTCACGTGCTTGTCATCGCCGGGGTAGACGTAGCCGAACCAGTCCGCGCCGACCAGCGGCGCGGCAGCCGGGTCGCGGCGGAAGGTGTAGAGGCGGCCGTGGCGGGCATCGCGGGTGGGCATGGTGCTATCGAACAGCTCATACCCCAACCCGACACAGGCGGCCACGCCCGGCGGGTGGCCGACGCCCAATGCGTGGACGGGGAACTCCGGCGGCACCAGTTCGCGCACCGTGGCCAACATTTCGGTCAATAGCTTGCCCTCGCTATCCAGCGGCCAGCCGCCATAGCCGTAGGCGTCGAAGCCAATGGCCAGCAGGGCCGCGGCGCACTCCTGCCGCAATTCGCGCGACAGCCCCCCCTGGATGACAGCCATCAGCCGCGGCCGTTGCGCCTCCTCCAGCCGCTTTTGCTCGACCAGTTGCCGGTACGTGCGCTTGCACTCGGCCGCCCAGCGGATCGTCCGCCGCACCGACTCGGCCTGCGCCGCCGGCGGGTCGTCCGGCCCGGTGCAGTCGTCGAGGCAGATGAGCATGTCAGCGCCGTAGCCGAACTGGAGCTGGATGCTCTTCTCCGGTGTCAACTGGTACTTGCGGTCGCCGCCGGGGCGGAAGGTCGCGCCGCGGTCGGTGATGCTGCCGCTCTTGGGGTTCTGCCGGATGAGCGAGTATACTTGGAAGCCACCGGAGTCGGTGAAGATGGGCCCGCGCCAGCCGGCCATGCGGTGCAAGCCGCCCAGGGCCTGGATGGTGGACGTGCCCGGCCGCTGCATCAGGTGGTAGACGTTCATCTGCACGGCGCGCACCCCGGCGGCCTCCAGATCATCGGCCGAGACGGCGCGCACCACGCCCTGCGTCCCGTCGGGCAAAAAGGCCGGCAGCGGTAGTTCGCCGTGGGGCAGTTGCAGCGTCGCCAGATTCGAGTTCATGGGCGAGCAAACTCCAATTGAAGCGAAGGAAGAGGAACGCTGAGAAACGCGGAGGTGGCGCGGAGAGACGCGGAGAAAGAGTTTTCTTCCCTCAGCGTCTCTCTGCTCCTCTGCGTCCCTCTGCGTTCCTCTCTTTGAACTGACATGAAGCCTCTACCTCAATCGCCCGCGCCGCCGGCCGATTTTTTGGCCAAGATGCGCTCGCTCTTGCCGCCGGATGAGTACGACGCCTTCGTGGCCGCCTACGACCAGCCGCCAATCGGCGGATTGCGGGTCAACACGCTCAAGATCGCGCCCACGGAGTTTACCACCCTCGCCCCGTTCTCGCTTGCCCCGGCCGGCGTGTGGGAGCCGGCGGCCTTCACCGTGGCCGACGCCGGCCGCCCTGGCCGCCACCCCTATCACGACGCCGGCCTCTACTACCTGCAAGACCCATCGGCCATGACCGCCGCCGTCGCTCTGGCCGCCGCGCCGGGCGAACTCGTTCTCGACCTGGCCGCCGCGCCGGGGGGCAAGGCGACTCACCTGGCCGCCCGCATGGGCGCGCCGGCCGGGGCCGGCGGTTCTCCGCTGCGCCGCGCCCTGGATGACGATGGGCTACTGGTGGCCAACGACGTTCACGCCGGGCGCGCCCGCTTGTTGGCCGACAATCTGGCCCGCTGGGGCGCGGTCAACGTGCTGGTAACCCACGACGAGCCGGAGCGGCTGGCGGCGGCCTTCGGGCCGGTGTTCGACCGGGTGCTGGTTGACGCCCCTTGTTCCGGCGAGGCGATGTTTCGTCGCCTGGAGAGCGTCGAGTGGAGCGCGGAGATCGTCGCCGCCTGCGCCCGGCGACAGCGGGGTGTGCTGGCCGCCGCTCCCGACCTGGTGCGGCCCGGCGGCCGATTGCTCTATGCTACGTGCGCCTTCTCGCCGGAGGAGAACGAGGCGGTCGTGGGTGACTTTCTGGCCGGGCACGGCGACTTCGCCCTCATTGCCCCACCGACTATTGCCGGGGCCGGCAGCGGCCAACCAGCGTGGGTAAGTGGAGACCTGCCCGCCGACATCATTGCGCAACTGGCGCACGCTGTTCGTATTTGGCCCCACCACTTCCCCGGTGAAGGGCACTTCCTGGCCCTCATGGCCCGCGCCGGAGAGCCGGGGGGCCGCGAACCAGCCTCCTTCGCCCGCCGCCCGCCGGCGGCGGCCCAGTTGCGCCTGTGGCGGGAGTTTGCCGAGGCGACGCTCCATCTCGAATTACCGGAAGAGCGCCTCCACGCCCACGGCGACCGGCTCTACCTGTTGCCGCGCCGGGCCATTGACCCTGGACGGCTGCACCTCGTCCGCTATGGCCTGCCCCTGGGCGAAACGCGGCCGGGCCACTTCCGGCCCGGCCACGATCTGGCGCTCTGTCTGACTGACGGCGACGCCCGCGCCGTCCGTTGGGCGGCCGGCGACCCGCGCCTGGCCGCCTATTTGGCCGGCGGCGATCTGCCGGCGAACGACCTGCCGCCCGGCCCCGACGGCTGGACGCTGGTCACGGTGGACGGCTTCGGGCTGGGCTGGGGCAAGCGCGCCGGCGGGCGGCTGAAGAATCACTTTCCCCACAGCCGGCGGCGCGCAGTTAGGGATTGGGGATTAGGGATTAGGGATTAGGATCAAGGGAAGAGCGGTCTTCCCTAATCCCTAATCCCTAACCCCTAATCCCTAGTTCAGAGACGAACGACGTGGGCGGTCGCGCCGTTCTTCATGGCGTTGCGCGTGTCCACGATCAGCGGCGCGGTCGCGCCAATCCACGTCCAGTCATAGTCGCTGTGGTCGGTGACGACCACCACGCAATCGGCCGCGGCCAGGGCCTCGGCCGTCAGCGGCGACGAATCCAGGTCAATGCCCTCGCGCCGCAGCGAGCCAACGTAGGGATCGTGATAGCTCACCTCCGCCCCGCGCTGTCGCAAGAGATGGATCACGTCCAGTGCCGGGCTTTCGCGCACATCGCCCACGTCGCGCTTGTAGGCCACGCCCAGCACCAGAACGCGGCTGCCGTTGACTGCCTTGCGTTCGGCGTTCAGCGCGTCGGCCACCTTGCCCACGACGTAGTCGGGCATGTGGCTGTTGACCTCGGCCGCCAGCTCGATGAAGCGGGCGGTGTAGTTGAGCGTGCGCAGCTTCCAGCTCAGGTAGTGGGGGTCAATGGGGATGCAGTGGCCGCCCAGCCCCGGCCCCGGATAGAAGGGCATGAAGCCGTAGGGCTTGGTAGCCGCCGCGCCGACCACTTCCCAGACGTTCAGCCCCAGCCGGTCGCACATCAGGGCCACTTCGTTGACCAGGCCGATGTTGACAGCGCGGAAGGTGTTCTCCAGCAGCTTGACCATCTCGGCCGTGGCCGTGCTGGAGACGGGTACGGGGTGGTCAACGACCGTGCCATAGAGCGCCACCGCCACATCCAGACAGTCGGGCGTCACGCCACCGATAACCTTGGGCGTTGTGCGCACCGTGTAGTCAGTGCGACCGGGGTCAATGCGCTCCGGCGAGAAGGCCAGGAAGAAGTCGCGGCCCACCTCCAGCCCGTCGCGGCCCAGGCGCGGCAGGACGATCTCGTCCGTCGTGCCCGGATAGGTGGTGCTTTCCAAGATGATGAGTTGCCCGCCGTCGGCCGGCATGTGGGTGGCAATGCACTCCGTCGCATCCACGATATAGGAGATGTCGGGGTCTTTCGTCTTACGCAGCGGCGTCGGCACACAGATGGAGATGGCGTCCACCACGGCCAGGGTGGCGTAATCGGTGCCGGCACTGAATAGCCCGCTGTCCACGAGCGCGGCGATCACGTCCGAAGGCACGTCTTCCACGTAGCTCTGGCCGCTTTGCAACGCGGACACTTTGCGGGCGTCCAGGTCTACGCCAACAACGCGAAAGCCCTCCTGGGCAAAAGCCACGGCCAGCGGCAGGCCGACGTAGCCCAACCCCACGATACCAATCTGCGCTTCGCGGTTGGCGATGCGCTCCAGTAGTTGTTGCTTGTGCTCCATGCTCATTCCTTGCCCCGGCACGGGGGCCTTCGATGCGGTTTGCTATTCAGCCGGCGCGGTCAGTCAGGGTCGGCCATAGCGGTGTTCCACTGGTTATGATACCGCAGGATGGCGTGGATCGCACTCAAGGCAGCCAAGATTTCACGCGATCTTCGAGCAGCAGCGCGGCTAACCGGCCAGCCGGGTGGCCAGAGAAGTCAGCAGACCGGGAAACAGCCCCAGCAGCGCCGCCAGCCCGAGCAGGATCAGCGCCGCGATCTGTTCGGCCCGACCGACCGGCCATGCGGTTGCTGGGGCAACGTTGGAATCCGCCCCAGCTATCGGTGCGTCTCGTTCGGCGCGCGCGCCGCCTTCGTCGCGCCACAGCCGCCACAGCGCCCACGCCGCCACACCCAGGGCCGCCGTCAGCACCAGCACCGCCCACGGCCAACCCGCCCCCAGCAGCGCCAGTTGTGCCCAGCGCCCGGCAAAGCCCGGCGTCAGCGGCAGGCCGAGCAGCGAAAGGCAGCCGTAGAGCAGCAACACTGCCCGCAGCCGCCCCGTTTGCCCGTTATCGCTCTCCGGCCAGCCTAACCCCAAAGCCACCAGCAGCAAGCTGACCGTCCGGCCGATGAGCGCCGCCAAAGCCACGGCCAGCCCGGCCGCGCCAGGAGCCAGCGCCGCCAAGGTCAGCCCGCCGGCATCGAGCAGCAGCGCCCCGCCCAACAGGCCGCGCCACGTGCGCTCGCGGGCCATGAGAAAAGCGGCCAGCAGCGCCGACAGCAGGGCGCTGCCGCGCAGGGCGGTTTGGAACTCGGCCGCGGCGCGAGCGGCCGGGGCCAGGTCGAGCAGGCCGAACAGCAGGGCGGCCACGACGATCTGCCCCACCCCCAGCGCCAACGCCAGCACCCCCGGCGGCGACCCACAGGCCAGGCCACGCAGGGCGACGTGGAACGGAAAGCCGCCCAGCAACAGCAGCGTTGCCAACAGCAAGGCCAACGGCATCGCCAAACCACTCGTCTGCCCGACAGATTGGGCCCAGGCCACCCATAGCATTGGCAACAGCCCCAGCACGCCCAACAGAAAGTATCGCCACGCCGCCCCGGCCGCCCCTGCCCGCCCCCCATAGAGCGCAATAGCCAAAAGCCCCAGGGCCACAGCCAGCAGCACCAGGGCCAACCCCGGCGGCGCGATTAGCAACGCCGCGGCCAACGGCGACAGGACGGCCAGCGCCGACGCCACAAACGAGGACGACACCGGCCTGAACCAGTGCAGCGTCAGCAGCCCGCCAACCAGCAGGTAGACAAGCAGCAGCAGGCCGCGGGCCAGGGGCGTCAGGGTGAGCGGCCGCCCGAAGATGGTCGTTGTCGGATCGCCGGGCAGGCTCATGGCCAACACAACCAGCGCCGCCGGCACAGCCACGCCCACCAGGCCAATGGCCGCCCCGACCCGTCGCCGGCGACCGACGGCCAGCGCCGCCACTGCCGCCACCCAGGGCAGCAAAAGCAGGAGAAGAGGCAATCTACTTTCCACGTGAACCCATGCCCGCGTCGCGCGCCTGAGCCAGATAGGCGACGACCAGAGCCACGGTCAATTGCAGCACGATCAGCGCCACGACCATGACCAGCGACGGATCGACCAGGCCATAGAACAGCACGAAGCCTTCCAGGAAGAGCAGCAGGCTGATGCCGGCCGGTAGCGGTTCGGCCGAGGCCGCCAGCCCCACCAGCCCCAGCCCGCCCAACCCCAGGATGGCTGTTTCCAGATAGGCCTTATCCGCCGGGACAAAGGACAGCAGCGTGCCCGGCGTTCGCGCCAGCCACAGCGCGCCCAGCATCACCACAACCGCCAGGGCCAGCCGCAACAGTGCCTGATCGCTGAAGCGCAACGGGCCGACCGCGCGCGTTCCAGCCGTGTCCAGGCCGGCGGCTTCGCCATCGGGCGCGGCCGGTGGCCGGCCCCAACCCACCTGCGCGCCGGTCATGGCCATCATCAGAGCGATGACGACGCCGGTGATGAGATAGACGACGGCCAGCCGCGGGTCGAGCACGTCGAACAGTAGCAGGCCACCGGCCAGATAGACCAGTAGCATGGCCGGGAACGCCAGCGGCGCGAAGGGCGTGAGCGAGCCGCGCCGCGACAGCCCGACGTCCCAGACGACGACGGCCACGGCTGCGGCCAACAAGGCGATGGCCACCGCCGCCCCGCCGCGCAGCGGGGCCAGACGCTCGAGAAGGTCGAAGATAGTCGGAAACTCCATGCTCTATCGGCCAATCCACAGCAACAACAGCAGCAGAGCCAGCAGGAACAATAAGCCGTTCTCGCCTTCCAAAATAGCCTCCGCGTCGGCCAGGGCCGCGGAAAGCGTCGCGCCAACGCGGCGGGCGGGCGGGCCGACCCGCGCCACGGCGCGCCCGGTCGCGGCCGACAGAGCGGCCGATTCGCGCAACAGGCCGCCCAATTCGTCCAGCCCCGGCACGAAGCGGCCCAGCACGACGCCGAGCAGGGCAGGCAGCACGAGCGCCGCCCACATCAGGGGCGAAACGGCCAAAAGAGACGTGTCCACCTGGACAAGGGCCAACGCCGCCAGGGCGGCCGGCAGCGCGCCGAGCCACAGCGCCCGCCCGCTGGCCGCTTCGCCTGCCCCGGACGGACGTGCCGCTTGATAGACGACGGCCAGCCAGAGGCTCAGCAGCGCCGCCGTCACGACCAGTAGCACCACGCCGCCCGGCCACCAGGCCAGATAGAGGCGCGACAGCGCGCCGAAGCCAACGGTGGGAGGCAGCCCGGCCAGCGCCAGATAGACCACCGCCAACGGCAATAGCTGCGGCAAACGACCGGGCAGAGTTTCTGAAGCGGGCGAAGGCAAGAGAGACAGGGCCAGCGGGGCAAAGACGGCTAGACGCGCCGCAGCCAACAAAGCGGCCTCACCGGCCCAAACACCACCCACGAGAACCAAGCCGCCCAGCGCCAAAGCCAGCCCCCGCGCCAGGCCGCCGGGCGTGTGTTCACCCAGGCGCGTTAGCCCGACCAGAAACGCCAACAACCCGGCGGCTGTCGCCGCCGCTGTGGCCACAGGCGGCAGCGCCCCGCCCCGCAGCACCGGCACCACAACGGCCGCGCCGACGACCACCGGCAGCCCGGCCGCCAACAGGGACACACCATCGGTCTCCGGGCCAGAGGACGCATCGCGCCCTCCACCTAGCGCTCCCACGACCAGCAAGACGGCCGCCGCCGCCAAAGCCAGGAGAGCCGGCCACGGCCCACCAGTCGCCGCCCATAGCAGCAACACCGCTGCCAGAAGCCCGCCGGCCGTCCACGCCCGACCGCCACCGGAACCGCCCCTCCCCCATAGCAACCAGACGACGGCGAAAAGCGCCACCCCACCGACCCGCGTTCGTTCGTCGCCCGCCCACAGCGCCGGCAGCGTTGCCGTGGCCAGGACGAATGCGCTCGCCAGCGGGGCAGCCGGGAAAGCGGCGGCGCGACCGATTAGCGCCTGGGCAACGGCCACGACCAGCAGCCAGAGGACGACGCCGGTCAGCGACCAGGCCGCCGCGTCGGCGCCGGAACGCAGCACGAACCAGACCACCCATGACAGCAGAGAAGTAGCCACAGCCACGATGGGCAGGAGCGGTGAACGGCCTAGCGACGCGATTGGCGCGCCGACGGCCGACGGCCGAGGCCGCGCGGCAAAGGCCAAGAACGCGGCGCTCGCCGGCAACAAACCGAGCAAAACGATGGGTAACAACGACATCAAAGGGTGGATTCTAGACCCGTCCCGGCCAGGAGGCAAAGCGGAAGCGCAATCTCTCAGGCTGGGAACCTAGCCCCGAGAGGGAAGAACCCACAGATTCCACAGATTTCACAGATTCAAGAGAAAAATCTGTGGAATCTCCGTAATCTGTGGTTAGGAATCTTGTGTAACCGTGTACCAGCTCAATTCTCGACGAGCAGGTGATCGAACTCGCGCGGCGCGGCCTCGAAGAGGGGCGGGGCCGGAGCGCGCTCGGCCCGTTCCAGCGCCTCCAGGATGACCGGCAGGCGGCGGCGGGTCGCTTCCTCGCCCAGGGCGATAAACTGCTCATAGTGGGCAAACTGGAAGTAGGAACGGCGCTCCATGTGGGGCACGATGAGGCAGTCGCACTCTGTCTCGCCCAGACCGGCATGGCGCACCAGCGTTTCGATGGCGGCGATGCCCTGGCTGAGCGGGCCGAGGAACGGGCGCAGGGCGGGCATGAACACGTCCACGCCAATCACGTAATCCGCCCCCATCATCCGAGCCACGTCGGCGGGGATATTGTCGGTGATGCCGCCGTCCACCAGCATGCGGCCATCGAGTTCGACCGGGGAGGCGAAACCGGGTACGGAGCAACTGGCGCGGATGGCGGTGCAGAGGCGGCCGCGCCATAACACAACGCGCTCGCCGGTGACGAGATCGCTGGCGACGGCGGCGAAGGGGATGGCCAGGTCGCGCACGTCGAACTCGCCGACGTTGGCTTCTACCCAGCGTTCGAGGCGATTGAAGTTCACCAGGCCGGTGGCCGACAGCAGCGGGCGCGACACACTCCACCAGCCGGTGCGGGCCGCGTTGGCCTTCAACTCTTCCACGCTCAGCCCGGCGCAGTAGGATGCGCCGATAATGGCCCCCATGCTGGTGCCGGCCACGCAGTCAATGGGCACGCCAGCCTCTTCCAGCACGGACAAGACGCCGATGTGGGCCAAGCCACGGGCCACGCCCCCGCCCAGCGCCAGCCCCACGCGCAAACGACCCTTGCTACTGCTCATGGCGCGTCCTTATTCAAACATCCACAGATTACGCAGATTTTCGCAGATTGAAAGGAATGGCAATCTGTGTAATCTGTGGATCATCTTGTCCCTTACTGCGGCCACTCCGTATTCACTTTCATGGCACAGGCAACGAGTTCTGTAGCCGCCTTGGGCGACTTGAGGACGGTCATCATGTTGCCCTTCAGCTTCAGTTGGCCGGACATGATGCCGCGAATGGGGTCAATCTTCTTGTCCATCACCTTGTGCCATACGTCGAGCGGCGCGCGCAGTTCAAAGGCCACCGGCTTGGACGCGGGATTTTCCACCAGGTAGGCGTCGCGCGCCTTGCCGTGCCAGAGGTCGAGATAGAGGTAGGTGTCCTTCGGCATCCCCGGCCCGGCGGTGGTGATGAAGTAGAAGTCGCCTTCCCAGTGCGAGGCAGCCTTGGCATAGGCCTCGCTGTTGTTGACCTCGTGCATCAGCGCCTTGGCCCACTCATCG
>WBZV01001268.1_pt1 | contig 11866 bp, 8 predicted proteins | sample 5204221 | NCBI WGS metagenome assembly WBZV01 (sample SAMN12344360, study PRJNA552823) | activated sludge metagenome | biome: Activated sludge suspended growth; feature: Nitrification reactor; material: Wastewater; isolation source: activated sludge from nitrification reactor of wastewater treatment...
AACGTCGACTTCCATGATGAGCCTCCATGCCAATCGAAAACGAAGGGGCACGCAGTCTCCCCGAAGGGGGGCGTCGGGTCCATCTCAGTAAATTGACACGGTGGCCGCTGGCCGGGCGGTCGCCGCCCGATGTGGCGCCAGGGCAGGTAGGGATTCGGGCCGCGCCTGACCCAGGTAGATTGGCGGTTTCGACTGCCCGGAGGGTGTCGCCGTGTCCTTCGCCAAGCGCTTCATCGGCGCCGAGACCCTGCCCACCAGGCTGTCGGATTTCGACGTCCAGCAATCGTTCTGCCTGAGTGCCGACGACATCGCCGCGGTCGCCGAGCGGTTTCGCCATGATCGCCGGGTAGCGGCCGCCATTCAGATGCTCTTCCTGCGTGCCAGCGGCCGCCCGATGGACCGGTTCGCATCCGTGCCCAAGACGCTGCTGCGTTCTGTTTGCGACGCGTTCCAGACCTCGACGGTCAGCATCGCCAGTCTGCGGACCCTGTACGCCCGCCGCCAGACGCTGTACGAACACCAGGCCTGGGCTCGCACGTACCTCGGCCTGCAGGATCTGGACGAGGCCGGTGTCCATCAACTTCAGAAGGTCATGGCGGTTGCCGCGCTCGAGGCGGCACATCCCGACGACCTCGCCGAAACCGCCCGCATGTGGCTATACGAGCGGCGAATCGTCATCCCTGGTCCTCGCCGCCTGGCGGACTGGGCGCGCGAGACTTTCGACGCCACCGAGGCGGCCATGGCAGCCACGATCGAGTCCGGCATCGGCAAGGCTGTTCTGCTCAAGGCCATCGACTGGTGCTACGCGCCACAAGCCGGGCTCGCCGGAACCCGGCTTGAATGGCTCAAGACGCCACCCAAGCGCCACTCACCGAGCACGATGTCGGAGACGCTGGAGAAGATCCGTGCGCTGAAGGAACTGGGCGTGCACGCCTGGCCATTGGACGGCGTGGCCCTGAGCAAACAGCAGGCCTACGCCGCCCACGTCCAGATGCGGCGCCCATCGATGACGGCGCGCATTGAGCGGCAGCGCCAGACGGTCGAGATCACCTGCTTCTTGCGCGTGACCCTGCTGGAGCTGACCGACATGGCGCTGCTGCAGGCGTCACGTCGTAGCCAGGACCTGGTTCGGCGCGCAGCCGAGCGGGTCGAGAAACGCCGCTCCCGCAGCAGCGGAGCGATCATGCAGCACGCCCTCAAAGCAAAGTCGGTCCTCCACGACGAGTCCAAGCCCTGGCGCGACCGCGTGCTCGAAGCCCGCGCCCTGCTGGACGGCATGGGTGAAGCGGGAACCAGCACCTTTGCTTCCCAGGTCCGCAGGGCGCTGGCCGAGGACAACCGGCGCGTTCACGCGCACTTGGAAGGCCTTCGCGACATCGAGTTTGCCGGCGCCACAGGCGATGCCGGCCACGACCAATGGCAGGCCTGGCAGCGTCTGCAAGCACTCGGCACCAAGGAGATCCCGCAGGACTTCGAACTGCCGCCGGTGGGCGCGGCATGGAACACGATCGTCAGCGACCTTGACCCGCAGTCCCGGTATCGGGCGTTCGAGGCCAGCACGATGATGGCGTTGCGCAAGAGCCTGCGCCGAGGCAGCGCCTGGGTGAACCACTCGATCAGCTTCCGCCCCCGCGAGTCGATGATGCTGGCCGATGCGGACTGGAGCCGATCGAAGGAGCTGCACCACCAGATCCTCGGCCTGCCCGGTGAGGCCATGATGTTTCTGGAGCCGGTCCTGGCGGGCGTCTCTGTCGGACTGGCGGCGCTGGCTGAGGCCGCTGGCCGCGGCCAGATCGAGATCGGCGCCGACAAGCTGCTGCACCTGCCTCCGATTCGACCGATGGACGAGGATGTTGAACCGCGCAAGACCAGGGAGGTAGTCTTCAAGCACATCGGTTCCGTCCAATTGCCGGATCTGCTGCTGGAAGTCGACGCCGCCACGCACTTCAGCGAGGCGCTGCTGGCCCGCCGTCCGTCGTCGAGCAACGAACTGCTGGCCGTGTACGGCGCGCTTCTCGCCCATGGCACCGACCTCGACGCCAAGGGCGTGGGCTCGATGATCCCTGGCATCGACGCGGCGCACATCTCCACCGCGATGCGGGCCGTCGAACTGAGCGGCAGGCTGCGACGGGCCAACGAACGGGTGTCGGAGTACCAGAACGCGCTGCCGATCGCGGCGCTCTGGGGCGATGGCACCAAGGGCTCGGCCGACATGATGGCCCTGGATGCCAGCCGCCATCTGTGGTCCGCCCGGGTGGACCCGCGGCGGCGCACCTATGCCGCGGGCCTGTACACGCACGTGCGCGACCGCTGGGGCCTGTTCTACGACCAACCCATCGTGCTGAACGAGCGCCAGGCCGGCGTGGCGGTCGAAGGCGTCGAGCAGCACAACCGCGCCGACGACCGGATCCGGGTTTCCTTGCTGGCCGTCGATACCCACGGGGTCACGAACGTGGCCATGGCCATCGCCAAGCTCCTGGGCTTTGACCTGTGCCCACGCCTGCGCGACCTGCGCGAGCGAAAGCTGTTCGTGCCCCGGGCCTGGCCGGTGCCGGAGGGCCTGGAGGGCGTCACTGTGCGCCGGGTATCGGTCAAGGCGATCGAGCGCGGCTGGGACGACTTGGTGCGCCTGGCGGCGTCGATTCGGGCGGGCAAAGTGTCCGCGGCGCATGCCATCCACCGGTTGGGGTCGGCAGCGGTCGGCGACCCGCTGCACCGCGCTGCAGAGCACCTTGGGCGCCTGCTGCGAACGCTGTTTCTGTGCGACTACCTGGCCATCCCGGACTATCGACGTGAGATCCATACCCTGCTCAACCGGGGCGAATCGGTGCATCAGCTGCAGCGCGCAATCCATGGCGGCCAGGTGGCCCCTGAGCGTGGCCGCCGGCGGCAAGAGATGGCGGCCATCTCCGGCGCGCACGCGCTGCTGACCAACATCGTGCTGGCGTGGAACACGAATCGCATGGACACCGCGGTGGCGCGGCTCAACCGGGATGGCGTCGGCATCGAGGAGGACTGGCTGCGGCGGATTGGCCCGGCGCACTTCGCGCACATCAACTTCCGGGGAACGTTCCGCTTCAACGTCGAGCGGTACGCGGACGTGCTGGTCGAGCGCGCCGCCGGGCGTGGCTCGACCAAGCTTGGCCGCTGAAACCCGGGGCGATGTACCGGACGCCGGCATGTCGGCGATGGGACGCTCACCTGACCTTCAGCGGCGGCCGATCACGGGCGGCCAACGACCCAGACCGGCCCGTCAGGCGTCTCCAAAGCCGCCCGACGCTCGGACCGCCCCGATCGGGTTCTGCACCGACGAGGCGGCCGTTCGTGACCACCGGTAGCCAGCCAGCGGCGGTCTGAAGACAAAGTTCTTCGAAAGCCCGTCAGCGAACCAGGAGGCCGTCACAGGTCGTCGAGGAAGCCAACCAGGAGCGCGCTGACGGCCTGCGCACGCTCGCGCTGGATCCAGTGTCCGGCGCCCTCCAGGACATGGCAGCCTCGCAAGCCCGGCAAGGTCTTGCCGAAGTTCTCGATCTGCGGCTTCGAACTCGGGAACTTCAGCACATCGTCGCTGGCGCCGGCGATGAACAGCGACGGCTGGTTGATGCTCTGCCCGCGCCAAGACGCCAGCAACTCCCACGACCGCGTGATGTTGCGGTACCAGTTCAGTCCGCCGCGGAAGCCCGTGCGCGTGAATTCGGCGGTGTAGTGGGCGATGTCGGCCTCGTTCCACCAGCCAGGAAGTGGTGTCGGTTCGACGAGGTGCCCCAGGAAACCCCGGTCACGCTCGATGACGCCGAACGCTGGCCGCCCGATCAGGGCCTGCCCTTCGCCCGACCCGCTGAAGTGGATGCGGCGTATCGACGTGCCGACATCGCGCTCGAGTTCGGTCTCGGCCACGCCTGGAGCCTGGAAATACTGCAGGTAGAAATCGTGGATGCCCGCCTGGCTCAACGCCGAGAGCATCTCCACGCGCCCCGGCGGCGCGTAGGGCACGCTCATGCCGACGACGGCGCGGAAGACATCGGGGCGCAGCAAGGCCGAATTCCAGGCCACCGGCGCGCCCCAGTCGTGGCCGACGATGACGGCCTGCGTTTCCTTCAGCGCGCGCACCAGCTCAACCATGTCGCCGACCAGGTGAAGCTGCGTGTAGGCTGTCGCGTCGTCGGGCGCGGTCGTGCCGCCGTAGCCGCGCATGTCGGGCGCCGCCGCGCGATAACCCGCCGCGGCCAGGGCTTCGAGCTGAGCCCGCCACGAGATCCACAACTCGGGGAACCCGTGGCACAGCAAGACCAGCGGACCGGTCCCCTGGACGGCGACCTGCATGCGCAGGCCGTTCACGTCCAGCGTCTGCAGTGACAAGGCGTCGGCAGTCATGCGCCGGCTCAGGCGAGGGTGGCGATCAGTCCGGTCAAGCGGGCCATGGCCGGCTTGACCGTCTGGCGGTAGCGCTGCATCAGCGCGATCTTCTCGGCGTCGTCGGGCCGGACACGGCTCGCGGTGTTGAACAGCGCGTTCAGGCGCGACTCGGCGAGCCACTGCTGCAACCGGGGGTGCTTCGACCACAGATGCTGGTTGTTCATGCTCACGAGGAGCATGCGCAGCCAGTCGGTGGCCAGCGTGGGCGGCACGATCGGAGTGCACAACGCGTTCTTCTGCGCGTCGTCGCCCATCGTGGCTTCCAGATGGCCGATCAGCGCGGCGCTGAAGACGGTGCTGAAGGATCGCACCCACTGCGGCGTGATGCGATCGCCCTGCCAGATGGGCACTGCCTCCACGCTGGGAATGCCGGTTGCGCTGCAGTCCACCACCAGAGCACCGGGGGCGAGCGGGATGCTGCCCTTCTCGAGGTGCATCCGCTCGGCATCGATCGCCTTCACGTGGCCCAGCCTGACGATGCCCCGGATGCGGCGCAGCTGCGCCAGTTCGGGCTTGCTCAGGATGGCACCGTGGTAGACCGAGGGCATCACGCTGGGGTCGATGCGCATCCACTCCCCGGCAGCCTCGAGCCGCAGCATCAAGTCCGCGACGTCCTCCGCCGCGATCACCGCCTCGAGCTGCCGGGTCAGCGAGCTCCAGGTGTTCATGAAGAAGTCGTCGCCCGACTGGACGTTGGCACGGTCCAGCACCCACGGGTCGCGCGGCATGACCCAGCGGATGGAGTCGGGGTCCACACCCTGCCCCAGCAGCCAGATGCAGGCGTCCATGCCCGTCTTGCCAGCCCCGACGACAACATAGCCGGCCTGCGGCTGAGAGATGCGGACCAGCTCGTTCAACGGGACGCAGCGCACACCGGGCGCCAACGCGTAGCGGGGCGGCGTGGTCGCCGGCACCTGCATGCGGGAGTGGGTGCAGTCGACCACCTTCCTGCGCACCTTGACCGGTTGCCGGGCGCCGGTGACCAGCGATTCCACTTCATCGGAACCCACCACCCGGCTCATCGGCAGGAAGCGAACGCGGCCCGAGGGCACGAAACGCTGCTGCATCACCTGTTCGAAGTAGGCGAGCAGTTCGGCGCCGCTGGACAGGCCGTACATGCCCGCGTTCAGGCCCACCGTGTCCTTCGTGCCCTCGCCCAACTCGCGCGAATTGACGCCGTAGTAGGCCGCCGGCTGGTGCAGGCGCACGAAGGGGTAGGCCTCGTTCCAGTGACCGCCCGGTCGGTGGTGGCGATCGACCATGACGACGTGCGCGTCCGAGTCGGTCAGCAGCGCGTCGACGAAGGCCATGCCGATGGCACCGGCGCCGATGACGAGGTAGTCGGTTTCGATCGGCGTCATGGTCATCCTCGTGATTTCTCGTGGAGCAGGGCGAGCGGGGCGCGGCAGTCCAACAGCATCCCCCAGCCGACGCTAACAGGGAGCCCCCAGTTGGCGCTACCGGAGAAGCACCCATGGGCAGCGGGAAGCCGTCGACCCAATGGGCGTGATGATTCGTTGCTGAGCGTTCGGTCCTTTCTGCCTGGATGGAAGGCGGCGGGTCGGGCTGCGACGGCCGCCACCTCGGACTCACCGCCGGGGAAGCTGACATTCGAGATTCGATACCCGGAAGCGGCCGCTCACGGCCGAGTCATGTCGACCCATCAGCGACATTCATGACACCGGCGATGTTGCCGCAAAGCTCTGCCACGCTCCCTGCGAGTCGTCAGCCCTGCATCTGCAAGAGGATGGTGCGCTCGAGGCCCGCATAACGATGGACGAGCGCCTCGCGATACGCTGCGTTGGCCATCATGGCAAGGAAGTGCTGGCGGCTCGGGTAGCGGACCAGCAGGCACTTGTCCCAGTCCTGGGTGGCGTCGCCGATGAAGGTGCTGTCGACCTGCCCCTCCCAAACCACCTCGGCGCGGCTCACGTCACCCACCGTTTCCACGAATGCCGTCTGGTACCTGCGGTAGGCGTCCGCACCCGAGCAGGGCGCATGGGGCGACCCCGCGGGGTAGTTCGCATGCTCGCGGAACTTCAGAAGGTTGAGCATCACCACCGGGCCGTCGGGGCCGGCATCGCGCAATGCGCGCACCTGATCGGCGGTGGGGTCGATGGACGGATCGAAGTTGGGGGGAGGGAAGGTCATGGGTCGGCCCTGTCTGATGCCACGCGGTGCATGCGCGAGCCGCATTGTGGATGCGAGCAGGATCGCAGCGATGTGTGGCCTGCCTGTAAGCGGCCGGCCGGCAATGACTGCAGGTGGCCGAGTCGAGCCGACTAGACGCCAAGACTCGCCGCCGAAAAGCAGTCTTTCGCGGCCAACTCGGACGCCAAGTTGGAGGCGCCAGGCGACCGGCCGCTGATGGCCGGCCAGAGCCCGTGGAGGAGCCGAGGCGAGCGGCAGCACCTCATCGCATCAGCGACGTTCGGGCCTCCGTGGTCGGCTTCCTGCGTGGACCTGACGCTCGCGTCGCGGAGGCCAGCAGTCGTGGCCGACCCTGAACCGACATCCACGGCCCTGAATCCGGCGTCACGAAGCGGTCGGCCCGGTACGCCGGTCGCCCCGTGGACGGCACACGCGGGTAGACGGTAGTCAGCGCGATGGAGGCGCAACGCGCGGGTTAAGACCGTGCGGCCTAGCCCGGATCTTTCATGAACTGAAGGTCGGCAGCCTCGTGCCGAGGCGCGTTGTCATAGATATCTCACCCCCTATGCCAACCGAGGACTGCCGATGCCAAAGTGTACGGACGAGAAGCTGGATTTCGGGCGGGTTGGTCGGCGCGTCATCGAAGCTGATTTCAGCGGCGGCGATCTGAGCAGCGAGGGCGGCGCGCTGCTGCTGCGGCGCATGGACACGCGGCTTGGTTTGAGTGCGGCGGCCGCAAATGCGCTGGGCGACGAGCGCCAGCGCGGCAAGGTCCGCCACGACATGACCAGCATGCTCGCGCAGCGCATCTACGGGCTGTGCCTGGGCTGGGCCGACGTGTGCGACCACAACGCGCTGCGCCATGACCTGGTGATGCAGACGGCCGTCGGGCGCGACCAGGCGCTGGCAAGCGCGCCCACGCTGAGCCGGCTGGAGACGGCGGCCACGCCTGCGCAGGCCTGGGCACTGCACCGCGTGCTGCTGGAGCAGTTCATCGCCAGCCGCCGCGGTCCCCGACAGCGCGCCCCGCGCGAACTGGTGCTGGACGTGGATGCGACGCACGTGCCGCTGCACGGTGCGCAGGAGCGCGCGTTCTTCCACGGCTACTACGACAACTTCTGCTACCTGCCGCTGTACGTGTTCTGCGGGCAGGACCTGCTGGCGTGCGTGCTGCGCCCCAGCGACCGCGACCCGGCCAGCGTGGTCACGGCCGTGCTCAAGCGGCTGGTCGACGCGCTGCGCCAAGTTTGGCCGAAGGTGCGCATCGTCGTGCGCGCAGACTCCGGCTTCAGCCGGCCGCGCGTGCTGCGCCGCCTGGACCGCTGGGGCGTGGATTATGTGCTGGGCCTGCAGAAGAACACCCGGCTGCTGCAGCGGGTGGAGTTCGGCGAGCTGGCGCTGGCCGAGCAGTACCAGGCGCGCGGCACCAAGCAGCGCAGCCACGGCAGCTTCGAGTACGCCGCCGACACCTGGGACCGGCCCCGGCGCGTGATCGCCCGGCTGGAGCACGGGCCACAGGGCGCCAACCCGCGCTTCATCGTCACCAGCCTGCGCGGCGATGCCCGTCACCTGTATGACAAGCGCTACTGCGGCCGTGGCGAAGCGGAGAACCGCATCAAGGAGGCGCAACTCGATCTGTTCGGCCGGCGAGCCAGCTGCCACCGCTTCCTCGCCAACCAGTTGCGCCTGCTGCTGGCCGCGCTGGCTTACACGCTGATGGTCAACCTGCGCCGCCATGCGCTGGCCGGCACGGCATTGGCCAGCGCCTGCACGGCCACCAGCCGCGTGCAGTTGCTCAAGATCGCTGCGGCGATCGTGCGCAACACCCGCCGCGTGCGCGTGATGCTCGCCTCGAGCCATCCGATGCGCGCGGTCTTCGCCAGCGCCGCGCATGCCTTGGCGCCATAGACCTCATCCAGTGCTTCCCCGGCACGATGACAAACGGCGGAGGTAAGGGGGCAGTGCGTCAGCAAAGTGCCGCAGCAGCTTCGGCCGTGCTGCGGAATTGCTCACGTCAGTGAGGAACAGCGAGGAGCCCCGCCTCAGCACCGTGCGGCAGACGGCCGCGGGGCTTCATGAAAGATCCGAGTTAGCGCCATGCACACGAGTTTCCACTCAGCCTGGACACGGTGCAGCCCGCGCAGACTGAACTGGCGGAAGCCAAGCACGTTCTTTATCCAGCCGTTGGGTGGCTCGGCGATCCACTTGCGGCGTCGGTACGCGGCCTTGCCTTCGTCAGTCTGCAGCTTGGCCGCCATCGCCGCTGTATGGGGTGATCGCTGCGGATCGAAGCGCAGCGCCTGCTTGCCCTCGCGACCCACGGCCACCACCAGCTCACACCCTGTGCCAGCCAGCGCCTCGAACACCGCCTCGGCCTTGTAGCCGGTGTCGGCCAGGGCCTGCTCGGGCAACTCGCCCAGGTTGTCTTGTACCGCCTCCAGCATCGTGGGCAGTTCGCCCGCATCGCTGGCGCTGTTGGTCAACTCTGCGGCCACGATGATGCGCGCCGCATCGTCCACCGCCGTCTGTGCGTTGTAGCTGGCATCGAAGCCCCCACCGGCGCGCTTCATGATGCGGCTGTCCGGATCGGTGAAGTTGTCCTGCGCCTTGTCCTCGGGCACGCCGAACTCGCGCTTGTAGCGCCCGCCGCGCGGCGGTTCGTCAGGGTCACGCCCGCGCTCGAACTCGGCGTCGCGTTGGCGTTGCTCCAGGCGCTGACGGGCCTCGGTGATGGCGGCCAGTCGAGCCTCGCGCCGGGCAATCTCGGCGGGAATGTCCAGTTCCGGTTCGCTCTTCTCGGCCTCGTCCGCCTGCTGCGCACGCTTGAGCAGGGCTTCGATCTGTGCCTTGAGCTCGGCCTCGGCCTTGAGCATGTGGCCGTAGCTCATGGCCTTGTGACGGCTGGCGTTGGCCTTGATCTTGGTGCCGTCCACCGCAATCGTGCCCAGCTTGACCAGACCTATCTCGCGCGCCAGGCGCACCACCTGCACGAACAACTCCGACAGCTCCTTGAGGTGGAAGGCCCGGAAGTCGCGGATCGTGCGGTGCGCAGGGAAGTTGCCTGCGCCCAGCACACGGAACGCCACGTCTTCGTGCAGCTTCTTGGCGATCTTGCGCGAGCTGAAGACCCCCGTGGCGTAGCCGTACACCAGCACCTTGACCATCATCGCCGCGTGGAAGGGCTGGTTGCGCGGGCCGTCCTTATCGTAGCGGGCGTGGAATGCGCTCAGATCCAGCGTGTCCACCGTGTCGCTGATGAAGTGCGCCAGATGGCCCTCGGGCAGCCAATCTTGGATGGCCTCGGGCAGCAGCATCTGCTGCGGTTCGTAGGGTAGGTAGTTCGCGGCCATGGCCACGAAACGTACCTCAACCCTCATCCGCAGTCAGGGACTTCCCTTCTGCCGCCCAGACTCCTAGCCGCCCGCTCCCAGAGGCGGTTTGTGGCAGCGACGACTTCGTTGCGACCACCGCCGGCAAGAGCGGTTCAATCGGGATCGGTTTGAAGGAGCGGCGCACGAGGACAGGACCTCTTCATCCCGATCACTCAAGCCATGTGGAGCTTCACATTTGCCGCCGCGGACAGCTCGTCAGCCAGGCAATTTCGCCGCCAGCAGCTCGATCTTCTCGATGTTAGGCGGTGTACTGAGCAAGGCGGCTGCGTTCGCCATCAACGCGGCGGCGATCTGGCCGTGCAGGTGAGCCTCGCGGCCGGCCTCGTCCGCAAAAGCGTCAAAGACGCCGAACGTCGATGGGCCGAACTTCAATGCGAACCAGGCGGTGGTGCCCGATTCGGCGTTGGCGAGCGGCAACGCGCTTCTCAGAAAGTCGGCAACGGCGGCTTCCTGGCCAGGCTTGGCTTCAAGGCGGACGAACAGAGCGAACTTGGTCATGGAGTGATCCTCTGGTTGAACGGGTGAAAGCGTTGGCGAGTCCGAAGTCTCGGGTGCGACGGCAGTTTTTGCGAGTGGCAGGAATGACAACATTGATATCATTTCCGCCATGAATCTGCACCTTCTTGTTCTCGATGGCGTGTTCGACCTGGGTCTTGCTGCACTCATGGACACACTGAGCACGGCCAATGAACTGGCAGGCTCGCTCGCACAGGCGCCGCCGCCCATCAACGTCACGTTGGTCGGCGTTCGGCGTCGCGTGCGCACCGCGCACGGTCTGGCGGTACCGGTCGTGCCAGTGCACCGCGTGCAAAACCCTGACGTTGTTCTGGTGCCCGCACTCGGCGCCAAGATGCCAGACGCACTCGCCGCGCGTCTCGCGCATGCGGACGTGGCCGACGCGGTCGTCGCGTTGCAGCAATGGTCAAGCGCCCGCGCGGCCGCTGGCGCCGCCTGCACTGGCACGTTCTTGCTGGCGGAAAGCGCGCTGCTAGATGGCCAGCGCGCCACAACTTCGTGGTGGCTGGCGCCAATGTTTCGGCAGCGCTATCCGCACGTGGTGCTCGACGAGTCCCGCATGCTTGTGAATTCGGCCAGCTTCACCACGGCCGGCGCCGCCTTGGCTCATCTCGACCTGGCATTGAGCGTCGTGCGCAGCCGTAGCCCAGCGCTGGCGGCTCTGGCTGCGCGATACCTGCTGGTAGAGGCCCGCGGCTCGCAAGCTGAGTTCGTGATCCCCGATCACCTGGCCCATGCCGACCCGGTGGTCGAGCGCTTTGAGGGCTGGGCCAGGCAGCAACTCGCGCACGGGTTCTCTCTCGCCGATGCGGCCATCGCAGCGGGCGCCAGTGAACGCACCTTGGCGCGGCGCGTGCAAAGCGTATTGGGCAAGACACCCCTCTCGTACTTCCAGGATCTGCGCGTCGAGCGTGCGGTGCATCTGCTGCGAACCGGCAGCGAGAGCGTCGACCAAATCGCCGCACAGATCGGCTATTCCGACGGTGTGACCCTTCGCAACCTGTTGCGACGCAAGCTGGGCCGCGGCGTGAGGGAGTTGCGTGCACGTGCCTGATCGGCGCCGCGTGGTGCAGCTCAATGAAGCGCCCGAATGCTGCCGGTACTGAACGTCTGCAGATGGCCGAGTGGAGCCGACCGGTTTTCGCCGGCGAACGGCCGGTCTACACCAGGTCGCCGACCTTCGCATTCCGACTGCGACGCCGTCAGACCGCGGTGACGTTGAACCGATTGCAGAGGTCATCGACCTGCCACGCCTTGAGCTTCTCGGCTCGCAGCTTGTGCAGCCCACTGCGCCCGAAGATGGCGTAGGCGAACCCCTTGTTCATCTGCCGCGACACGTACCGGACTCCATCCCAGCGCGGATTCGCACCGTGGATCGCTCGCGCCCAAGC
>WBZV01001270.1_pt1 | contig 11849 bp, 10 predicted proteins | sample 5204221 | NCBI WGS metagenome assembly WBZV01 (sample SAMN12344360, study PRJNA552823) | activated sludge metagenome | biome: Activated sludge suspended growth; feature: Nitrification reactor; material: Wastewater; isolation source: activated sludge from nitrification reactor of wastewater...
TTGCTGCGTGGATTTATTTTGCGGTTCTTCTGTGGGGAGCTCTGTGGGTGTTTGTATAATAGGTTCGGTAGGCGATGTAATTTCCTGTAGTTCTGTTTGTTCTAATGAGGGAACTTGTTGTGGTGGCGTATCTGGTTGAATTATTGTAGGAGCGGCTTGATTTTGTTGCGATGAGGCTGAAATTTGTGTTGTTTTTTCGACTGTGGTAGATTCTGTTTCAAGCTGTTCTTGTCGTTCTTTAAGAAACTTTAAGGAAGGACGTCCTTCCTGTTCCGTTGCGGCTGTAGTTATAGGCTGTTGCGGCGTAGTGTGTTGAGTATTTGCTGCTTTTTCTGCAAGTACTTTTTCCTTGCGTTGTCTTTGTTCTTCCTTGAATTCATCAAAGTCTTCTGTTGCTGGATTGGGTAGGTCGCGACCTCTTTCTATATCTTCCTTCCGCTTTTTTTTTAAGTGTGAAATAGAGTCTTTAACGGCCTGTGCATCATCACCTATACCTGCGACAGCAGTATCTTTAATGGCAGTTAATTTTTGTGTAATATTTACTGCGCCAGCAGTACCACCATCTGCATCAGGTTTTGGGGGTTGTTTTTTTTCAGGAGTTTCGACTGCAGCGGTTGTTGTTTCTGTTGGTGTTACATTTTGTTGTTGCGCTGCTACGTTTTTAATTTCTGTTGGCTGTTCTTTTTTTGCAGGTATTTGAGGCATTGCTGGTGCGGGTGCAGAAGGTTTGTTTTGTTGTGTTTCAGTTTGAGGTTTTGCAGTAGGTACTGTTGTAGGCACTGTTTCTGTTGGGGATGTAAGATATTTATATCCTAAAAGTGTTCCTGCTAGCGTAACGGTTCCCCAACATAGTTTTCTTTGTATGCTGAGATCTTCACCGGTGATAATTTTTTGTTGATGTATTTCATTATGTATATTCTGCAATTTTGTATCAAAAATTTTTTGTACCAGTGCTTTGTCTTGTGGTGTTGTTGCTTGAGCGATTGATGTTTTAAATTGTTGTGAAATACGTTTCAATTGTACTTCTAATTCTACAATAATTGCGTGTGCTTTTTCTTTTTCGTCTTGCGTATAACCGTAACCCGCTTTGAAGGGAGCTAGTGCCCAGGAGCCGATGTTGTAAATATTTGTTGCAAATTGCTTGAAATATGACGTTTGTACGTCGCTTTGTGTGACAATTTCTTGCGCTTCTTGGTTTATTTTCTTAAGTACACGTTCAGAGGCGCTCATAAGATAGTGCTGTTCACCAATAATCGCGGCCGCTTTTGTGGGTGTAATAAGACCAGTATCAAGATCGTTACGCGCTTTATTAATGATGATATGTGCTTCTGTTTGTATTGTTTCTGCTTTGTTAGTAGCGAGTAATAATTTTTGTTGCGCCTTAGTTACTACTTTTTCGGCGCTGTTTTGCGCAATTATTTGGACGAGTGTGGTTAGCTGAGTAAGGGTATTTTCTGCGAGGAGGCTGTCAAATTTTACCAGTGGATTGCGGTGCATGGCGTGTTTTTGAGATTTTTCTTTTATAAGAGAGATGCAAGGCTCTAACTTTTGTTGAGCTACTTTTGATATCTTTTTGACGGCAGCATCTATATTTTTTATCGCCGCTTTACGTTTAGCTTCATTATGTTCATTTTTTTGTATAAATTGGACAAGAATAAGCGCATTTTCTGTAATTGTTGTAAGATGGTCATTTTCTATGCGAGAGGATTCGACTAAACTTTGCGGTACAACAACTTTTTCATAGTTTTTTTCGGCTTTGACAATAACGTGCACCTGTATAGCAAGTATAGTAAACAGGGCTAAAAAAATATATGTTTTTTTAGCGCGATTTTTCATGGATTTTTTTCGTTGTTATAACCATAATTATAGCTAATTCTATTAAGTGCTAGTATAACAATGATTGTTCCAAATTGTAAATAGCAAAAAAATAATAATGTTTATTATTTTGAATTAGGCTTAGCGTATGAAGGTTCGCTTAACAGTTGTTTTCTGCCATTCCCCCATAAAAGTTCTAACTGTCTGTCGAGGAGTTTTTCTTTAGCAAGATTTTCTTCGGTTATTTTTTTAGCAGTTTCTTCTGGTGTTACTTCCGCCTTGGGTAGATTTGAAAGTGGTTCGACTGGCTCTGTTGAAATTTGTTCTATTGGTTGAACGGGGGTATCTGGAATAGATTTTTCTTCAGGCGCTTTTTCTACTGCTACTTGAACATTATCTTGTTCGGGAGCAGGAGCAGTGGTGTTAGCAGCCTTTTCTATTTCAGATGTTTCTTCTTGTGGTGTTAATTCTTTTTCTATTTCTGTAGGTTTCTCTTTTTTTACTTTTTTATTCATGATTTTTTATTGTAGCAAGGCGCATGGAATCTCCATGCGCCTTGATGTGAGTATTATGATTGCCTTTTTATGGTACCTGATGGTAACGTTCCCATTCTAGTCGAGCTTGTTGTTCGGTTGGAGTTTCTCCATAGCGCCATTTACTGTATACATCATATGCTTGATTTCCGATCCAATTCTTTGTATTTGTAAATCTTTCGGATATACTTGGTGATTGTGGTGATTGTGGTCCTAGTATAGCTTCTTCTTGTTGTGCAAGTTTCTGTCTACTTTTTTCTATAGAGCGCAGTCCGCGTGCTTTTTGTTCTGCTTCTATTGATGCTTTTTTGCGTTGATTGTAGAGTCGTTGGCTTTCAAGGAAAGATAACTCTTCACCTGCAGCTTCTTTTTCCTCTAATGATAATTCTCTTCCCCCTAGTCGTTTGACCTGAGCAAACCATTTTGCGCGCGTTTCTTCTGGAGTTAATTTATAAGCACCATAGGCAACAGCCGCAGTTGCAGCAGTAGCGGCTACAGCACCAATAGCGGCATTAAAGCGATCTTTTGCTTTTGATTGTTCGCTACCAAACAGTAAATCACCTGGCATTGCTGCTGCAGCTTTTACGCCAGCAATAATACGGTTCATATAGCTTGCTTGCGCAGCTTGTTCGTTAGCAGCTTGAACATTTTGTATTTGTTGTTCAATAACTGATTGTTTCATGTCTTCTGGTGCAGCTTCAATAGCAGCACGACCAGCTTCAGCTACTACAACAACATTACCATGTGCGCTTGCGTTATTTACATAAGCAACAAGATGTTCATATGCTTTCTGAACAGCGGATTTATCTTTGCTTGTTGTGATAGTTTTGATAAAACCAGAAATGTCTTTTTTTGTTGAAGCATCAAGTTTGCTCATATTTTGACGAATTTTCGCTTTTGCATCAGCAACATTACCAGTATTGTTAACAATCATGCTTGCTTGTTCAAGAATCTGAGCAAGCGTGGAAATTTCATCAGTAACCATAGTAGTAAGAGATTGCACGGCGGCAACTTTTTTTCTTGGCTGTAAGGCATTAACCTGGCTTACTACCATTACTCCAACAAGGAGTGCAACGAGTGTGGACGTTATTTTCTTCATAACCAACCCTTTTTGTTTAGTAAACTTATACTCTTTTTTATTGCTTCACTCTCATAATGACACACGGGGATTCTATTTGTAAATATTTTTGAAAAATTTTTTATTGTTATTAAAAAGATAAGGTTGGTTTTTATTCTATTGAGATAAGTTATAAAAAAACGGGGAGGTGCTTCCTCCCCATTAAACATAAATTTTAATGCTTTTCTTATTGAGAATTTTGAAGAGCTTTTATTTGTCTTTCCAGTTTATTTGTTTCATCCGTTAAGCGGTTGTATCTTTCTCGTCGTTCACTGGCGGTTACAGTTAATCCTGTTGGTATTTTGTTTCGTTCGTTAAGTAGTGCTTTTTTTTGTTCTTTTAGCGCATCTATTTGTGCCTGAGTTTCTGGAGAAATTGTTGACATTTCTTCTTCAGGTGTGGTCACCCCCTGCCTAGTTACTACCGGTGGGGTAGGTTGTTGTGTTGGTAGCTCTGTTGGAGAAGGAGTCATTGGTGTTGGTTCTACTGTAGTTTGTTCTTGGGTTGTTACAACGACATTTTCAGGTGACGGTGGTGTAGGTTCTTGTGCTGGATGAGGAGTAACAGTAGTAGCCAGTGTAGGCACTACTGTCGGTGACATAGGTTCCGTTTTTAAGGCGTTGGCTAGTGCTGTGCTAGTTTTTTCTTTATACTCAAGTATTTCTTTTTTAAGTGCACGCCTTGCTGTACTGCTGCTTTTGTGTGTTAATTCTTTTGGTAGAAATGGTTCACCAAATTCAGGCCCTTTTGGTATTGATGTTTTTCTGAACTCCTCAGCAGCTTTTTTACCACCCGTACCTGCTGCTGCACTTATCCTTTCAAAAAGTTTAATTTCAGGAAGTTCAACTTTTTTTTCTCCAGCGGCCGCTCGTGCTTCTTGTGGTGCCTTATAATAGTTTGGGTCTCCTGGCAAAATGACCTTTCCCTCTTTTGTTTTTACCGCTATAGGATTTCCTTTTTCATCGGTTATAAAAGTAGCTGTTTGTGGTATTTCCTCGCCTTTTGGCGCTGACGTTGCTTTTTCACCACCAAAGAAGTATTCTTTTGCTTTAGTATAATATTCACCAGCTTTTTTTTGACCTTCTGCAAAATAAGTTCCTAATTGAGCTCTTTTTTCTTCTGGTGTTAGTTTGTAGGCAGCAAGAGTTAATAAACCAGTAGCGGCGAGTCCCACGGTAACTTCAACGGCCGTTTTAAGTGCAGTGCGCTGTTCGCCAAAGAAATAATTTCCTGGAGCTGCAAGAGCGCTTTTTACACGGCCAGTCATACGTGCCATCATGCCCATTTCTTCTGCTTTTGCTTCAGCTGCTTGCACATTTTGTACCTGTTCTGCGATCACCTGTTCTTTCATCTCAGCAGGAGCAAGTTTAATTGCTCTATTTGCATTATCTAATGCATTAATAACATCCGCCTGAGCATTTATGATATTCACTGTTTCAATAATACGGTTGTATGCTTCTTTGGCTTCCGCTTTATTTTTATCTGTTGTTCCTAAGATTATTTGTACATCTTCTTCGATAGCTTGTTTGATTTGTGGTTCCAAGTCTTTCATAAATTTATTAATCTTTGTTTTGGCTTCAGCGCGTGTTTTACGTGCCGTTTCACCAGAAGATTTAATAATTCTTTTTATTTGTTCCATTATTTTATCAATAGTGGAAAGTTCTTCATTAACCTGTACAGCAGGAGATTCCTGGGCAACAACTTTTTTTCCTTTTTGTTGGGCCATCCTACTACCTTTTCTAGGAGCTAAAGCATTACCAGTAAAAACCATTGTTATTGCAGAGAAAAGCAGTATCATATGTACTGCGTGTAGTTTTTTATTCATAATCGTCCTTTATTATTAAAATAAACAATTTGTTATTATTTATTTTAATAATGACATATTGAATTTATTTTTGTAAATAGATTGCGAATTATTTTTTTGCCTAGGCAAAAATAAAAAAAGGGCATGGAATTTTGTTCCGTACCCCTTTTTTATAAGTTATTTGTTTATTGTTTTTCTATGGCATATAATTCTAATGCTTCTTCAGGAGTAAGCTTACCAGCTGCTTCTTTGTCCTTTAATTGAGTTAATTGAGTTCTTTCTTCCATTTTTGTAGTGACTGCGCGAGTTTTGTACTGTAGGTCTCTGGCAAAAGCTTCTTGTTCTAGAGTTTGTGGTGTAAGAGATTGAATGAGTTGTTGTTGTTCGTGTAATTGACGAGTTGCATCTTCTAATTTCTTTCTATTTTCTTCTGTTGGGTCTTGATCAAATATAGATTTAGCTGTTGCATATCCTGCGCTTGCTAAACTAAGCATTGCCATTGCTTGTGAATAGGTATCTACTAAGTTCATACCAGTGCCCCATGCTTTTTGTATGCCTTGACCCGCCCATCTACCCCATTCTGCAGCTTTTGCTCCCACTGCGCCAATGTAGCCTTTTGCTGATTCTGGAAGCATGCCGTATACAGTAGCGGCTCCTTTTGCAACTTTTGTAGGAACACTAAGGTAATAACCGCCAGCAAGATATGCAACGCCAACTGCGGCGTTGACAGCATGTCGCGCCATAGCGTTTTCTATGCCCAATAAATTACTTGGTAATTCATAAAAGCCTTTTGCGGCAGAAAATGCTCTACTTGTGTAACTAGCTTGTTTTGCTTTTTCTTCGGCTATTTTCATGTTTTGTGCGGCTAAAGCAAGCGCTTTGTTTCTATCTTCAGCCGTTTCAGCCATTTCGATTCGTTTTATTTCACGTGCAGCAACTCTAGAAACATTAGCTTTAGCTTTAGTTGCGTTTATTTTTTTATTTAAACTAACATATGCCTCTTCTGCGCGACTTTTTGATTCTTCTGAATCAGTTGTCGTTTTGAGGGTATCAATTTCTTTTTTGATAGCCTGTGCCATGTCAGGGTCTGTTTTTTTGATTTCCTTCATTAACCTATCAATTTCTTTCCGTGCATTGGCGCGTTCCACTTTATCATCTGATGTATAAAGAATTTCCGCTTGTGTACGAATGGCTTTAAGTGGTTTTTCTTTTTTAGTGGCGCTTCGTGCTGCTGTTCTTGCTTGTACAGCAGGCGTTTTTGGCTGTTGAGCAGGAGTTGTATCTCCTTTTTTTCTTGGTTGAAGAGCAACTAGTTGTGCAGCAGTTGATGCTGCAAGTAAAAGTACAACAAGTACTTTTTTGTTAAAACTGTTCATATAATACTCCTTTATTATACTGAGTTCTTTAATACTATTTACTTTCAGAGTAAAGGTTGGCAATTCAATTTGTCAATAAAAAATAAAAATAAATTAAATAAAAAAAGCGAATAGCGTGGTCAACTATTCGCTTTTTTATAAAATGTCTTCTACTTTATGTTATTTACCACCAGATTGCATGTACTTATAGCCGAGGTAACCGGCAGCTGCCAACCCAGCCGCTGTACCAAGAGTATATTTCCAACCTCTGAGTATGCTTCTATAATAACTTTCTGTTTTAATAAGATCATCAAGTTGTTGTTGTTGGTCAAGCATAAATTGTTCTCCGAGTTGTTTCTTAAGAAGCATTAATGTACCAATTTCCTCTTGCACTTTAGTAAGTTCTCTTTCTGCTGTTTTTACTTCTTCTTTGGTAGGAGCTACATATTGACGAACTGATCCTAAACCAGCGCCTAATCCTCTGCCTGCCCATTTGGCATATTCCCATCCTGTAGATGCAATTTCACCAATAGTACTTGTTATTGGACGCGTCCAATCGTAGAGTGTACCCGTAACTGCCTGTTGTGCAGAAAATAGTGCAGGTGCTGCTTTACCTGGGGCAACTAAACTTCTATATTCTGATACTAATGCATGCGTATTTGTTTGATATAACGGGCTATATAGTCCCTGATTTGCTTTTATTATATCATTAGCGGCAGAAATAATATTGTTGAGATGAATTACAAAAAATTGTGTTGATAATAGATTTGGATTTTGTTCTTCAAACAAGAGCTCTAATGCTCTACATGCTTGCGCAAGTTCTGAATTCTTACTTGTCTGTCCCAAGTTACTAATTATTTGAGCGTATTCATACATCTGGTTATATTGATTTATATTGCTAAATTGATAGTTAGCTGTTCTTGGTGCAGTTGAATAAAGATCCCATAATGAATCTATGTTGGGAAAAATACCACCACTTCCTTTTGCGGTAATAGGTTGATTGAAAACCCACGGCGCAACTGGTGTTGTAACCTGTATCCTTGATGTTGGCTGACCTTGTGCGCTCACCTGAGGTTGCCCGCCTAATTGAGGTTGCGCAGCTCTTTTAAATTGTGGCGCTTGTGGTGTCGGCATGTTATAACCACCAGGATGGACTGATTGTCTACTTACTGGACGATAAACAGGTTCAAGTGTTTGGTAAGCAGGGTCTTGGTATCTTTGTTGTGATAAGGAAGCTTGGGGTAATCGGCTTACAGTATGAGCTCCTACACCTGCAGCTCCTCGCTGCATACTAAAACTATACCCATTCCACAACCCAAGTGTAACGACGAATAATTGCATCAATGTAATTTTTTTATTCATGAATCTCTCCTTTTTTTATTTTTAATGTACAAAAACAATATTCAAATTGTCAATAAAAACTATTGGGCAATTAAAATAGCGAGTTTGTTTTTAAAAAAATAGAAAAAGAAGACGGCAAAGATGATGCCATCAAAGCGGTCAAGAAGGCCTCCATGGCCGGGTAGCAGGGTGCCAGAATTTTTCAGATGGACGCGGCGTTTTAGAAATGATTCAAAAAGATCCCCAAGAAGGGCGCATGCGCAGGTGATGAGTGTTACAACACCAAGAAATAAAACAGAAGGAATTCTATATTTTTGTTCAATAATAATAAAAAGAGCTCCCAGGTAGGCAAAAATAAAGCCTCCGATTGCACCCTCCCATGTTTTTTTAGGACTAATTGAGCGGGCAATAAGTCTTTTTCCTGCTAGATTGCCCATGATATAGCTGCCGGTGTCAAAGCCAAAAACGAGCATGAAAAGGATAAAAAGAAGATTGTGGTAGTTGGGAGAGTGGTTGAGGGCAATGAGCATGCCAAAAGGAATAATAAGATAGAGGGCCATAAGAATCCAGAATGGAGGAGTTTCTATGGAAAAAAAGCGTGTCCACTCAAAAATAATGATGAGAAGCACAATAAGAAGTAAAAGGAGAGAAAAGCAGATGGGGGGAAAATAACAGAAAACTATCCAAAAACCAAGGCCAAGCGCTATGCCGGTAATAAAACGTTGAATAAATTCAGTCGAAAGGTGAAAAGGCACTTTCTATATACCGTATGGTTAAGGTGTGGTTGTATTCTTCTACCAGAGCAACATCAAAGCGACAAAAGCTATTTTCATGTTTAGTATGATGCGACAAAAAGAGTTTTGCAACGGATACGATCTTTTTTTGTTTTGATGGAGTAATGATTTCTGCTGGGTCAACGAGGGGATTGTTTCGTAATTTTACTTCAACAAATGCAACAGTATCATCTTTTTGTGCAATAATATCGACTTCGCCTGTTTTGTAGAGGAAGTTGCGGTTAAGAATGGAGTAACCTTGTTTTATCAGGTAATTGGCGACTGCTTGTTCGCCGGTATTACCTTTTTGGATATTATATGTCATTGTTAAAACCTATCAGACATATGTTTTTTTGTGTTATTGTGCGTCAGTTGTGTAGCTTTGGCAATTTTTTGCTCGGCGATAATTTTTTGATTTTCAAGCTCTGCTTCTAATGTTAAGAGTGTGTTTTCAATAGCAGGAACCCTGCAAAGCCAGGTAGTACGTATGTCAATAAGGCGCTTTTCTGCTTGTTTAAGGTTTGTTCTTTGCAAATAAAAAAAGCAGATATTCAGTTCGCTCTGCGCAAGTTTGTCATAGCATTTGTCGCGTATATTTTTTACCTCATCAGCATACCTAATAAAATGATCTTGTTTTAAAAATTGTTCTGCAAGCGCAAGTGTTTCTTCTGTTTTTGTCTGATCACGATCATAAGAAAATGTGCACGCAAATGAGCATTCAATTGCTTTAAAAAGCGCATATTCAATAAGGTCGCCACCCGGGTACATGGCAGCATATTCTGCATATTTTTGCGCAGCTTTATTGAGTTGATCATCAAGAACAAGTAAATCTGCAATTTCTACTAAAAGCTTACCCATAGTAGTGACGTCTTCGCAGATTTTTATCATTTGATCCAAATATTTAAGGGCGCTGGTGTAATTTCTTTGTTTAACAAACTGGTCCTTTGCAACACACAGTTCTTCGAGAGTCATATCACGGTAGGTGCTAATTTTACGTTTTTTTTCAGTATGTGTTTTACGCATGCGAGACTTTTGTGTTTTAGAATCGGTTCCCGGGAGAGTAAGGTCAGATTCTGCTGAAAGAGTATAAAAAAATAAAAAAGATATAAGAGCTACGCTATAGTTTCTTGAGTTTACCATGGGACTATGCCTATTTTTAAAATAATGCGTTAATGCATGATATTATTAAAAAATAGTATACTGGTATCGGTGTAAAAGAAAAGTAAGGATATATTCATGAAGAAAAATAAGGGCGAAATTCTTGTTGAGCTTGGTCTTATTAATGAGGCTCAGCTTACTGAATGCCAGGCAGAGTCAGACAAAACGGGTGCGTCAATAGAACAATGCGTTCGCGATAAAAAATTTGCAACGGATCAAGATATAGCAAAAGCTTATGCAAAGTATGCTTCACTGCCCTACGTTGAAATGATAACTGACAAAATGGCTGATCTTGAAGTACTTGCCAAGGTTCCCCTTAAATTTTTGCGTGATAATGAAGTGATACCTGTAGTGATTGATGGACAACTGACCATTTTGACAGCAAATCCCGTTGATTTTCAATCCCTTGATGAATTGAATATGCTGCTTGGCGGTGGTGCGCAGTACGGCGTTGCGCCATACATGGTCATTGTGAGCGGTATTAACCGCTACTATCCTCTTGAGGGTACTGAAGGCATGATGAAGGAGTTGGAAGAAGAAGAGGCTCCCAAAGAAGTTGCTTTTGAAGAAATAGAAGAAAAAGATATTCTTGGCATGGCGAGTGAAGCGCCTATTATTAAATTAGCGAATAATATTTTCTTTCAAGCAGTTAAGCGCAATGCTTCTGATATTCATATTGAACCATTTGAAAAAGAAATTCGTGTGCGTTACCGTATTGATGGTGTTTTGTATACGGTCATGACACCACCAAAGCGTATACAAGGTGCGCTTGTATCACGTATAAAAATTATGGCGCACTTAGATATTGCAGAAAAGCGTATTCCGCAGGATGGTCGTATTGCTATTAAAGTTGGTGATAAGGCAATTGATATTCGTGTTTCTGTTTTGCCGGTGAACTTTGGCGAACGGGTGGTGATGCGTCTTCTTGATAAATCAAAAACATTTACGGGATTAAAAGACGTAGGATTTAGCGAGCGCGATTATACCGTGATAGAAAAAAATATTCACCGTCCGAATGGTATTTTATATATTACCGGTCCGACAGGTTCAGGTAAAACAAGTACGTTGTATTCTATTTTAAATGAAGTAAATAGTCCTGATGTTAATATTATTACTGTTGAAGATCCGGTTGAGTATCAGATGGCAGGAATTGGACAAGTTCAAGTGCGCGAAAAGGTAGGCCTTACCTTTGCTGCAGCTTTGCGCTCTATTTTGCGACAAGATCCTGACATTGTCATGATCGGTGAAACGCGCGACCAAGAAACAGCACAAATTGCAGTGCAAGCAGCATTAACGGGGCATTTGGTTCTCAGTACATTACATACCAATAACGCTCCTGCTTCTATTACGCGTTTAATTGACATGGGAGTTGAACCATTCTTAATTTCATCATCGGTCGTGATGGTAGTTGCACAGCGCTTGGTGCGTAGACTCTGTCCAAAGTGTAAAAAAGAATATAAGCCTAATTTAGAATTATTAGAAAAAATAGGATTATCCCAAGCAGATGCAAAACATATACACTTTTTTGGCCCTGTCGGGTGTGAAGGGTGTAATAATGCAGGTTATCGAGGACGTTTGGCTATTTTTGAAGTGATGGAAATGTCGCCAGCGATTGCTAAATTGACCATGGAACGTGCAGATACCGGTGTTATTCGCGACCAAGCACTGAAAGATGGCATGATATTATTAATTCAGGATGGCTTGCGGCGTATTAAAGATGGTTTGACCACTATTGAAGAAGTTATAGCAGTTGCTACGCTTGAGCAAGTAGCTGTAGATGAATAGAATTTCGGGGGCTTTTAAGCCCCCGATTTTAGCTAAGGACTTTTTATTAAAATGACCAGAAAACCCCGTTGCTTCTTAGCGCCTTTTAAGGCCGGGGATGAATGGTCATCATATGAGCGAAGATGATGAGACGATAGGCGAAGAAGATGAGCGGAAACGAGGGAGTTG
>WBZV01000235.1_pt1 | contig 11841 bp, 10 predicted proteins | sample 5204221 | NCBI WGS metagenome assembly WBZV01 (sample SAMN12344360, study PRJNA552823) | activated sludge metagenome | biome: Activated sludge suspended growth; feature: Nitrification reactor; material: Wastewater; isolation source: activated sludge from nitrification reactor of wastewater...
GGCGAAGCGGTGCGTATATATTCCCCCAGTCTCCTGGGTTGTTCACCAGAATCATCGCGGCAATGGTAAGCCCCCGGAATACGTCCAGGGAAAGCAAGCGTTTGGAAGGTTCCATATGGTTGGTTTTAGGCTATGTACGGGGGACGGGGGACGAGGGTCGGGGGACGGGGGGAGGGCTCCTAAAATTAAGCTTTAAAGCCCAATTGCGGGCAAAATATTTATCTAAGCAACTTTTGAAGGTTTATTTCGTCATTATAATAAAAAAGGACGCCATGAAACAGGAGTTTCGCAGGTATTTTTTGATTTTCCTCGCATCCGCGATCTCTTTTGCTTCCAAAGGCCAGGAGCATACGTCGGCAGCCATGGCCATTCAGGGGGAGGGCCCTTTGATGGAGCAAACATGGAACCTGGCCGCGTTTCACAGCATGTCGCTGGGGATTACGGCCAAGGTGCTGCTGCGTCAAGGAGATACGCAAAAAGTAGTAGTGCGGGCGCAAAAAAACATTTTCGAAAACATCCGGCAGGAGGTTAAGGAGGGTGTTTGGCAGATCCAGTTCGAACAAAAGGTGAAAGCCCACGACTCCATATTTATTTGGGTGACGATGCCTTCCTTCCACAACCTGACCATCGGCGGATCGGGGGCATTTATTTCCGAAAACGCGTTTACGTTAAAAGAAGAAGCGGAACTCGTGCTCGGAGGGTCCGGGTTTTTCAACCTTCAGGGGCAGGCGCCGAGCCTGAAAATAAACGTCGCCGGAAGCGGCCGGGCAGCATTGACCGGGTTTGAGGCAGACAAGGTCCAGGTTAGCATAGCCGGTTCAGGCGAAGTGCAGGTAGCACCCCTTCAAACACTGGAAGCGTCTATTGCCGGTAGCGGGCGGGTGTTGTATTCTGGAAACCCCGTCGTTCGCTCCAGCGTAGCCGGAAGCGGCACCGTGAAGCCCATCAACTGATCCGGCTCCAGCCTTTCCATTCGCGTTTGTCCTGAGCCAGGAACCGGCGAAGCGTGTCGTTTTCGGGCCGCTGAAGGGCCGGATCCTCGCCAAGGATGCGCTCAGCCATTTCGCGGGCAGCCTGGAGGATTTTGCCGTCTTTGGCCAAGTCGGCGATATAAAGCTGCACCAATCCGCTTTGCTGGGTGCCCTGCAGGTCGCCGGGGCCGCGCAGCCGGAGATCGGCTTCAGCAATCTCAAACCCGTTGTTGGTTTCTACAAGCGTCCGTATCCGCGCTTTCCCATCCGCGCTAAGCTTGAATCCGGACATGAGGATACAGTACGACTGGTCGGCGCCCCGGCCTACCCGGCCGCGCAACTGATGCAACTGGGAAAGCCCAAACCGCTCGGTATTTTCTACGACCATAACGGAAGCATTCGGCACATTGACGCCTACTTCGATGACGGTTGTCGCCACCATAATCTGCGTGACGCCCTGTGCAAAGCGCTGCATCTCGTAATCTTTATCTGCCGGTTTCATTTTTCCGTGCACGATGCTGATCTGGTATTGCGGGGGTGGGAATTCGCGCTGAATGGCTTCATAGCCTTCCATCAGGTTTTTGAGGTCGGCTTTTTCTGATTCTTCGATCATGGGGTACACCACGTATACCTGCCTGCGAAGGGCGATCTGTTCCTTCATAAACCCAAAGATCCGCAACCGGTGGTTTTCGTTGCGGTGCTGGGTGATGACCTCTTTTCTGCCGGGAGGCAGTTCGTCGATCACCGATACGTCGAGGTCTCCGTACAGCGTCATTGCCAAGGTCCGGGGTATCGGCGTGGCGGTCATCACCAGGATATGCGGAGGATTGGCGTGGCTTTTTTGCCAAAGCTTGGCGCGCTGCGCCACCCCGAAGCGGTGCTGCTCGTCGGTAATCGCCAGGCCAAGGCGTTGGAAAACGACGTTGTCTTCCAGCAGCGCGTGGGTGCCGATCAGGATCTGAATGGCGCCGGAAGCCAGTTCGTCCAGGATAGCCTGGCGGGCTTTTCCCCGGATGCTCCCCGACAGATACGCCACGCGGATATTCATAGCGTCCAGATAGCCTGTGATCGACAAGAAATGCTGCTGGGCGAGGATCTCCGTAGGCGCCATCATGGCCGCCTGGAATCCATTGTCTAAAGCGAGGAGCATGCAGAGCAAGGCGACCATGGTTTTGCCGCTGCCTACATCGCCCTGGAGGAGCCGGTTCATCTGAATACCCGAACCCAGATCGCGGCGGATTTCCTTGATCACCCGCTTCTGGGCTTCCGTTAGCTGAAAAGGAAGATGCCGGGTGTAAAATTCGTTGAACTGGTCGCCTACTTTTTCAAACACGTACCCGCGGATTTCTTCCTTCCGTTTGTATTTCATCTGAAGGAGCCTGAGTTGAAGGTAGAACAACTCCTCGAATTTGAGCCGGTTGCGCACCCACTCGAGTTGCTCCTCATTCCGGGGAAAATGGATTCCCTGAAAAGCTTCCCACCGCTTCGGGAAGCGGAACGCCCCGACAAGGGATTCCGGCAGATTCTCCGGCAGGTCATCCGGCGTTATTTTTTCCAGAAGGGCTTTCACCATGCGCCGGCGCGCCTTGGAGTCCAGTCCCTGCGCGTTGAGTTTTTCGGTGCTGGGATACACCGGCGCAAAGCTGGCGGCGGCCTGGGCGTTTTCCTCCGAAACGACCTCCATTTCCGGGTGACTGATGCTCCAGCCATCCCTGAATGCTTGAATCTTGCCGTAGACGACGTATTCCTGGCCTACAACCAGGTGCTTTTGCAGCCAGTGCACTCCCGAAAACCACACCAGTTCGATCGCCCCCGTCTCGTCGCGGAACTGGCCGCTTAAACGCCGTTTACGGCCCTCTCCTGCCAAATCCAGGCGGCGCAGGATGCCGCGGAGCTGAACTGCTCCGCTGTCTTCCCCCAATTCCCTGATCTTGTGAAAACGGGTCTTGTCCACGTAGCGGAACGGAAACTGAAACAGCAGGTCCCGAAAGGTGTGGATCTGAAGCTCTTTGCGCAGAAGTTCTCCCCGCTTGGGGCCTACGCCTTTCAGGTACTCAATCGGGCTGTCCAGGATGTCCTGCATGATTTACCTCGTTTCGATGGAACGAAGTTACGAAATTGCGCAACACCTGTGGTAGCACCGTATAGACAAGCTCAATCGGGCAACTTGTTACCCCTTCTTTGTGCCTCCGGCGGGGTTGCCAATCCTTTCCGAGGCTTTTCTCCAGGCTTCTGACCTGATCTTATCGCCCCCGTTTTTCAGGAACAGGTCCAAAATCATTCCATACTGTTCCTTGGTCAGCTGTTGAAATTCAGCGCCGTACTTATCCTTTAATGCTATTTTTATTTTATCCGTTTGGCACATCAACTCCAGGAACCACTTGCCTCCTCGAATATTGGAAAACAAGTTTTCCGGCAGCTCACAAGATGAACGATTCTGATACGAACTGTCTAATGAAGCGACTACCTCCGCAGCGGCAAATACATCTATAGCGTCTTCTGCAATGAACGCGGCCATTATTGTGGCCGATTTGACAAATTCAGCAAAGATCGAATCGGAAGCGATCTGATGAAGGAGATTTTGCGTTGTTCCGGTAGTATCGGGTTGCTGGCAAAAGGAAAGATTTATCCCCAAAAGCGGGATCAGGACCAAGAGGATCTTCTTCATAAGTTCTGGATTGTTTTAGTTTTAACATTTAGTTCACTGCCGGAAATTAATTTTCAATACTACTGGACAACATTTTGGGGCTGTCTCAAAAGACCAATCTTTGCCACCGATATGAAATTTTATTTTATTTTTTGGCCGCTGGGGGCGAAGACGGTCTTTTGAGACAGGCCCAAAAAAATATTGCGTAGTGTGCCCCCGGAATTTCAATAAAAAATTATCTACTATCTCGACAACACAACTCTTGAAGAAGCCGTGTTAGAACCATACTTTATGTGTAAAAAATAGACGCCATTGGAAAGGGTTTTCGCAAAATGGAATTCTTTCAAAAGGAGGCCTTCTTCAATTTTGGGGGAGGAAAACGACTGTACTAATTGTCCTTGGACATTAAATAGCCCTATTTGAACTTCGGAAGGTTCAGATATAGAAAAGAGTATCTTTACCTGACCATCCATTGAAGGATTGGGGAAAACATAAGGTTTAGTATCTACTACCTGATTATTGGGGATGGAAAAATCCAGAATTTCTTTTATTTCAACCGTACCTGCATTAAACGCCTCTAGTAAATCCTTTTCTAGATTGCCTGCTTTTTGCCCTTCTATAAATAAAGCATTCTTTCTTAATTCCCAGTCAACCTTTTTTGAAGTGCCTATTTGAATAAAATCGCCAACAGTAGTGTACGTAACGTCCAGATGCGGGGCCTTTTCAGGGTCTTTTAATTCTCCAATTATTTCACCGTCAATTACTATTGTCCCCTGATTATCAATGGAAACTTCAGGCGGGGCAGCCTGGGGAAGCTTTCCCTTACAATCATCCAAGCACACCCAATCGCCAGATAAAATAAAATCATTACAACAAACCCTTGGGTCCTTGTCATTTGGAAAATCCAGCATTTTAATCGTGTAACATTTGGGTTTATTGGGCCTGCACAAAATCGCAGTTGCAGGTTCAAGTTCTTGTGCGCATAGTACTTGGAATGAAGAAAAAGATACGCCGACCATTAAAAGAAAAGAAGTAAGCTCTTTCATCGTCTACTAAATTCAGGGTTTATTCCTACTCTATTCAGGCTTTTCGGATTCCGCCTACCCATGGCCATTGGATACGGCAGTAAATTACCCCCCCCCGTTTAAATTTGCAAATATTCCGCACTTTTTTTTAAACCTAACCCAATAAACTTACACATTCATGTATTGTCAATAAATAATTTGGATTTTAATATGTAGCGCGAAAAAACACACAAATATAAAATCTCTTCGACCCGGCTGAGCCGTTTCCAGTCAATCGTTTACAAACCTTAACAAGCCTCCCAAGGCCAGTTGGGACCGTCACCCGTCTAATGCCCGTCCACAGCCGGGGCAGATATCGCATCCTTACCTTCTTCAAAATGCACTTCGTTTTCCCACTTGCCGACGATAGCGGTAGCGAGGCAGTTACCCAGGGTATTGGTAGCGGTGCGGCCCATATCCATCAGGGCGTCGATACCCAGGATGGCGGCGATGGGCCATTCGGGCAGGCCGAACGAAGCGGCGGTGCCCAGAAGGATGACAAGGGAAGCCCGGGATACCCCGGCAATCCCTTTGGTGGTCAGCATCAGGGTAACGAGCATGGCGATCTGCTCCCCAATACTGAGTTGGATATTAGCAGCCTGGGCTACGAAAATAGCTGCGAGGGAAAGGTAAAGCGTGGATCCGTCGAGGTTGAAGCTCAAGCCGGTAGGAAGCACAAACGAGACGACCTTTCTCGACACGCCATATTTCTCCATATTTTCCAGCGCTTTGGGCAGGGCGGCCTCGGAGCTCGTCGTGGCAAACGCGATCGTCACCGGCTCGCTGGCGTATTTCCAGAAGCGGCGGATGGGCACTTTAAAGAGCAAAGCAATCGGTACCAGCACAAATAACACAAAAACGAAAAGCGCCACGTACAGGGTGACGAGCAGCATGGCCAGGTTTTGGAAAACCCCAAGCCCCATTTTAGCCACGGTATAGGCGATGGCGCCACCAACCCCGAATGGGGCAATGTACATTACCAAGCCCGTGAATTTGAACATGATCTCGGAAAGGCTCTCGGCAAAAACCAGGAAAGGCCGGCGCTGGGTAAAAGGGACCAGCGTCATGGCAAACGCAAACAGCAGACAGAAAACCACGATCTGCAGAATCTCGCCTTCCGCGATGGATTTCACGATGTTTTCGGGAAACGTGTGCAGGACGATTTCCGGACCGGTCATCGGCGTGCGCACTTCGGGCAATTCTCCGCTGAGGTCCATCTGCGGAATGCCCACCCCAGCTTTGGAAATATTGATCGCGAACAGACCGATCACCAGAGCAATCGTCGTTACCACTTCAAAATAAACCAGCGCCTTGAGGCCCATGCGTCCTACCTGCTTCATGTCGGCATGGCCTGCAATACCCACCACCAGGGTACCAAAAAGCAAGGGAGCGATGATGGTTTTGATGAGCTTGATGAAAATTTTGCTGAACACGTTGTACCAATCGGCAAACTGGGGAAAATCAAAGCCCAGCTCGGCGCCCAGGACCAGGGAGTACAAGATCCAGACCGTCAGGCTCTTCTTTTTCCAGGTCAGGTATCCCAGCGCCAGGATGGCTACCCAGCGGGAGGCGAGCGCTGCTTCTTCGGGCACGCCGTCCAGGCTAAATGCCAGCCAGTTCAGAATAGCTGCAATGGTGACGACTACCCACGCCCAGGCATTTTTAGCAAGGGAAGAAACGATACCTGCCATGCGGGGGCCAGGGGTCTGCTGAATGGTCATATGGTTCGATTTTACGTGTTTTTTGCGGGCTGTAAGTTAAACAGAAATCCCTATGCCCATCTTATCGGAATATTTTTTTTCCTTTTGCTTAGGCAATTTTCCCATTATCTGCATCTTATGGACAATACCAGGTATTTTGAACCATCTTTTTCACTTGCTAAAACCTCCCGTATGAGCCGCTATCTGATAGTCCTGTTCTTCGCAGCCTTCCTGCCTGCCTGCAGAAATTCCGGCGGGGAAGCAGATTATACCCAATCGGACAAAATGATGTCCATGGAAATGCCCCGCACTGCCGAAGCGCCACTTCCCCCCGGAGAGCCGGATGCCGCTCTTGAACCTAAGATCATCCTGACGGCCTCCATGCGGTGCCGCGTAAAAGACCTGGAGCGCAGCACCCAATCCGTCCGCCAAACCGTAGAGGCAATGAAGGGGTCGGTCACCCAAATGAACTGGGTGCATTCCCAATCTTCCGTAGAAAATACCATGACTATCCGCATTCCGTCGGCCAAGTTGGACACCTTGCTCGAGCGTATCAGCCGGGAAGCCACCTATGTGCACTACCGCAACCTGCAATCCGAAGACGTCACCGCCGAATACCTGGATATCGAAACCCGGCTACGCACAAAAAAAGAGGTCCGCGACCGCTATATCGATATCCTGCGAAATAAAGCCCGCACGGTGACCGAAGTGCTCGACGCCGAGGAAAAAATCCGCGTCCTCCAGGAAGAAATCGAAGCTCAGGAAGGCCGGCTGAAATACCTGAGCAACCAGGTTGCCCTAAGCACCCTGTCCCTGGAGCTCTACCAGCCCGTTACCCGGCAAACCGAACCCGAAAGCGTCGAATACCCGTTCGGCAGACGGGTCACAGACAACCTTGCCCGGGGATGGAAACTCCTCCAGAGCCTGATCCTCGGCTTGATCTATCTCTGGCCGCTATGGCTCGCCGGAGCGGCGGGGGTTGTTATTTGGAGAAGGCGTAAAGTGTTTAGGCGTTAGGGCGTTGAGGCGTTAGGGCGTTGAGGCGTTGAGGCGTTGAGGCGTTGAGGCGTTAGGGGGTGGGGACCTGCCAATAAATAATTCCGAGGATTTCGGCCAACAAATGCACGAAATCTGTCCCGCTTTTCGCGGGACGGCGAACAGGGTCGAGGCTGGAGCCTCAGAGAGATAGTAGGCACGAGGCAGGGGCCTCGCGCCAGTTTGCCTCGCGCCAGTTCGACGCCTAAACGCCCAAACGCCTAAACGTCCAAACGCCTAAACGCCTAAACGCCTAAACTCGTCTACCATCCGCCGCCCATCGTCTAACGTCCTGTGCATAACGTCTGGAAACGCGTATATTTGGAGGAGCGATTTCACCAAACCCTCGACCTATGAATGCCGGCATTTTGCGCGAACAGTACCAGCAATTTCTCTATGTGTTTTATTCATTGGGAGACGGGATCCGGTTTACCCGAAAATACCGTCTTTGGGAAGGTTTTTTAAAGTACGGATGGGTGTCGAGATTGGCCATATTGCTGAGCATTATTGCCGGGTTTAAATTCCTGGAAGTATTCTGGAAATACGCCAACCGGGTGCAGGGCGCCAACCCGTTTCAGGCGATGAGCGTCATGGGCAGTTTTGTGCAGGAAGTGGCCAAGGAGGAATACAACCTGCTCTTTGCAGGGGGGATGAAGTATACCATGCTGATCTTCCTGGAGATTCTCATTTTCCATATTACCCGGCGAACGCTAAACATCCTGCAGCTTGAAAGCGGAGACCCAACCCTGAAAGCCTTTATCCGGGCGCAAATCCGGATGCTCAAAATTTCTCTGGTGTGTTATATCCTGGAATCCGTCTTCTCTTCCCTGGCGAAAACCGGGCTGGGCATGATGCACATGCCGGAGTTTGTTAAAGCGGTGACCGTTTTTGGCATCCAGTGCCTGTTCACCGGCATTACGGTGATCGATAACTTCAACGAACAATTTGGCATGTCCATCAGGCAAAGCTTGCGTTACTGCCGAAACTTTATCGGCATTGCGGTTGCATTGGGATTGATCTTGCAAGTGCTGTTCCTGATCCCGGTGCTGGGAAGCGTCTTCGGCCCATTCCTTGCGGCGATCGCCTCCGCGTTGGTGATGTTTGAGCTTTCCGATCTTACCCAGCGGGAACAGCCCGGGCTGGTTATCGCGGAAGAAGACTTGGTATAGAAGGTGTCTCCATTGCCCAAACGAGCATGTGGCCGTTTATGCGCAGATAACGCAGATCAAAGTTGCGGACCGTTTGATCCTTAAGGATTTGCCCGGTTAAACGCCCGCCTGCTTCGCTGTAGACAAACGGCATGACCCGCAAATCCCTGCAAAAATCAACCTGCCCTTTTCCATACGCTTTGAACAAGGCTTCCTTGGCGCACCAGTATACATGCAGGGCTTCCAGCCTGGCATTCGGACCAATCGCAGACGCCTCTTCCGGGCTTAAAAACCTGGGCGCAATCCGGTCGATCTTTTCTACAACATGCTGAATATCAACACCAACTACCCCATCTGCCAAAATTGCTGCCGCATACCCCCGGGAATGGCTGATCGAAACAGAAGAAGATAACTCCGGCAGGTGAGGCTTGCCTGCAGGGTCTTTCACCAACGGATGCCGGTATGGCGCTTCGCTGAGTATATGGACCAGCTTTCGGGCAGCCAAAAACTCTACTCTCCGCTGGCCTTTGACCGGCGCCAACTGGGCCTCTTCCTCCTTTGAAAGCCTTAAACGCTCGAGAAACCATTCCTCAGGCTCCCGGATCTCCCATAATCCCAACCTCGCATCAGGTTCCAGGTGTCCCAAATCCAAAAAAGGCATAGCGATTCCGTTTTCAAGCAAACAAGATTAGGCCGGGAGAGGTTTTAAAGATGGCTGCGAGGTGACGAAGTTGCGAAGTTACGGAGTTGTGCTTCGTTACTTCGCAACTCCGTAACTTCGTAACTTGACAACATGTTTCAAAAAACCGCTCAACTTAAAGGACATCAGGCGGCCATATATGCCACCGCAAGGGACCGCAAGCCGGGTTTTTTTCTATCAGGCTCGGGAGAGGGATGGATCGTCCGATGGGAGTGGACTAATCCCGATATGGGGAAATTGCTGGCCAGGGTGGAGGGGCAGGTCTTTGCGGTGATTCAACTGGCCCGCCGCCCGATGATCGTTGCCGGCGACATGAACGGGGGGCTGCATTGGATCGACCTCGAATATCCATCCAATAACCGGGATATTGCCCACCATAAAAAAGGCGTTTTCAGTTTGCTCGATCTCGGGGAGTGGTTGATTTCTGCTGGAGGAGACGGGAGGATAACCCGGTGGCCGGTGGATGAAATCCGGTCGGCAGAGAGTTTGTTCCTAAGCAATCAAACCCTGAGATGCCTGGACTATTGTGCCAGCCGCAACGAAATTGCCGCAGGCGCCAGCGACCGGAATATCTACATCCTGGACGCCGCATCGCTGGAAATCAAACACCAAATCCCCAAAGCGCACCTGAACTCCGTGTTTACCGTACGGTATACACCCGACGGGAACTATTTGCTCAGCGGGGGCCGCGACGCCCACCTTAAGGTTTGGCAAACCAACGACTGGAAGCAAATCCATTCTATTCCCGCCCATTGGTACACCATCAACGACATCGCCTTCCATCCCCAGGGCCATTTGTTTGCCACCGCAAGCCGGGATAAAACCGTTAAAATCTGGGATGCAGCCTCGTTTGAACTGATTAAAGTACTGGGCCCCTTCCGTCAGGGAGGGCACCTCAACTCGGTCAACACCCTGCTATGGCTGGAAAACGGACTCGTTTCCGGTTCCGACGACCGGACCCTAATCCTTTGGGAGGCCACTTCCTGAAAATCTTTTTACTTTTGCCGCTTAAAAGTCAACCGGCATGATCCTCTCCGATAAAAAAATCCTGGAAGCCATAGAAACGGGGCAAATCGTCATCGAACCTTTCCTGCGCGAATGCCTGGGTACCAACTCCTACGACGTCCACCTCGGAAAATGGCTGGCTACCTACAACGACCCCGTTTTGGACGCCCGCAAACACAATCAGATCACCCACTTTGAAATTCCGGAAGAAGGTTTTGTTCTTCAGCCCGGAACGCTCTACCTCGGCGTCACGGAAGAATATACCGAAACCCACAATTCCGTGCCCTTCCTGGAAGGAAAATCCAGCGTAGGCCGCCTGGGCATCGACATCCACGCCACTGCTGGCAAAGGCGATGTCGGCTTTTGCAATACCTGGACCCTGGAAATCTCATGTACTCAACCCGTTCGGGTCTACGCCGGTATGCCCATAGGCCAGTTGATCTACTTCCTGGTGGATGGAGAAATCGAGCGCTACTACAACGCCAAAAGCGACGCCAAATACAATCAACGCACCGAAAAACCGGTGGAAAGCATGATGTGGAAGAATAGGTTTTAGACGTTAGACATTAGACGTTAGACGTTAGACATTAGACGTTAGACATTAGACGTTAGACGTTAGAGGGAATCTTTCTAACCTCTAACGTCTAACGTCTAGCGTCTATTTCATGCCTGGCAGCCCGGAAGGCGCTCCTTCCTTATTCTCTACCGTTTTCGCTTTGATTTGCCGGGGCGCTACCTCGTCGAGCGTATTGCCATCATAAAGGCGGCCATTTTTCATTACATAGCGAATGGTATTGGTATTACGGATATTTTCCAGGGGGTTTTTATCCAGGATGACCAGGTCGGCCAGTTTGCCCGTTTCGATAGAGCCCAGGTCTTTGCTTAGGCCGATGGCTTTTGCGCCGAGGATGGTGGCTACTTTAAGGGCATCGTGGGTTTTCATGCCTCCGGCGGCGACGGCCCAAAGCTCCCAGTGATAGCCGAGCCCCTGAAGTTGTCCGTGCGAGCCGACACCTGCCAGGCCGCCCGCTTCCACGACCGCTTTCACACCTTCGGCGTGACGGGAAAAGATATGCTCTTCCTTCATAAACCAGCCCGGCCTGCGGCGGGATTTGGCATCTAATTCTTCTTTAGGCGTGAAGTAGTTGAGCTTTTTATCCCCCTGGACGTTCTCGGTGGAATAGAAATAGTTTTCTGCCCATGGGCCGCCATAGGCCACCAGCATGGTAGGAGTATAACACATTTGGGATTCCGCCACCAGTTTGGTCACGTCTTTGTACAGCGGATAAATGGGAAGTGCGTGCTCATGACCAGGATACCCATCGAGCAATTGGGTCATGTTGAGTTTGAAATCCAGGCCGCCTTCCGTGGTAGGCATCAAGCCTTGTTCTTTTGCCGCCTGGATGATCCACTGCCTGTGCTGACGGTTCCCGGTCAGATACATTTTGATGGTCTTGGTGTTGTAGTACTCCGAATATTGCTTAAGCACGTTGCGGGCGTGCTCCAGGCTTTCGATCCGGTAGGCCCAGTACCCGACGCCGGGGCCGGTGGAGTAGATCCTGGGGCCAGCC
>WBZV01001273.1_pt1 | contig 11841 bp, 10 predicted proteins | sample 5204221 | NCBI WGS metagenome assembly WBZV01 (sample SAMN12344360, study PRJNA552823) | activated sludge metagenome | biome: Activated sludge suspended growth; feature: Nitrification reactor; material: Wastewater; isolation source: activated sludge from nitrification reactor of wastewater...
TTGTCGTTAGTCGTTGGTCGTTGGTCGTTCGCCCATCTCGACCCACAGGTTGTCGGCCAGGTCGCGGCCGAGGGCCACGCGCGAGCCGCGCACGGAGACGAGCATCGGCCCGCCGTTGTCCTGCACCACACGCAACTCGACGCCGGGCGTCAGGCCAAGCTCCAGCAGGCGGTGGATGACGCAACGATCCACCTGCAAGCAGCGCAGGCAGGCCGTGCAATCGCGCGGGCAGTCGGACAGCGGCAGCAGGCCGGCGGCCAACAGCTCCGTCACCCGCTCATCGGCCACGGCGGGCTGCGCCTGGCGACGGACGGCGGGCAAGACGAACGCGACCAGCACCACACCCAGCGCGACGACAAGGCTGAGCGGCAACCAAAGGGAAGGCATCATGCGGATTCCTCCGGCAGGGGGCAAACGTAGACGTGGGCCGCGGCCTCGCGCCCGACGTAGCGGACACCCGCCTCGGTCAGCAGCACCAGCGGCCCCTGGAATGGGGCGATCTCGCGCAGGGTAAAGCGACGGCCGGGCAACAGATCAAGCTCGGCCAGATAGCAGAGCAGGCTATCGGTTTCCGGGTAGACGCGGGCGATGATGGCCGAACAACCCACCGGCAGTTCGCCCAGGGGCGACTCTTCGCGCGGCACAGCAAAAATAATAGGGTTGCCGTGGGGGCAAGAGGTTGGGTGGCCGAGGAAGGCGTCCAGCGCCTCGGTGACGGCCGGCGTGGTGGCATGCTCCAGCCGGCAGGCATAGTCGTGGACTTCGGCCCACGGCAGCCCCAGCCGCTCATACAGAAAGCATTCCCACAGCCGGTGGCGGCGGACGACCTCGCCGGCCAACTCTTGCCCGGCGTCGGTCAGGCCCACGCCGCGGTAGGGCTGGTGGGCCACCAGGCCGTGCTCCTGCAAGCGGTGAACCATTTCGGTGGCCGACACGGCCGAAACGCCCAGGCGGTCGGCCAAGGCAGAGATAGGCGTCAGGGCATCCGGCCCGGCCAGTTCGCTGACCGTCTTCAGATACATCTCAGCGCTTTCGTTGAAGGATTCGTGTTTCATCAGGTCGTTGCCCCTGCTTGAGGGCGTGATACAGGCTACCCCATGCCTCAGTTTTCAGGTTGACCTTATGATACGGGTTCGGCCTGCCCCAAAGAAGTGACATCTGTCACTGGTTGAGGTGACATCCGTCATGAGAATGGCGAACATCAACCGGCGGGAGAAGCGGAGTCAGCCGCGCCACCGTTCTCATAGACCTCGACGGCGGCCAGGTGGACGGCGTTGAGCAAGGCATTGACCCGGCGCAACAGGCGCATGTTAGCCTCCGGCCGGATGTTGGCCGTCTCCGGCAACTGGAGCGCGGTTTCGATGAGGCTGTCGCGGAAGAAGATGGACGCCTCCAGCGTGGCCCTCAATGACAGACCTTGCTCCAGGGCATTGTGGGCGTAGAGGCGGCCGATGCGCCGCGCTTCCTCCAGAATGGAAGCGCTATTTTCCTCGCTCGCTTCGCTGGAGAGATACTGGAGCGTCAGGCCCATGAGCTGTTGGCCCAGCGGCCGGTTGCGAATGCGCCCCTCCTCGTCGAAGCGGGCCAGCCAATCCTTGTGGCGTTGGGTGGCGACGCCCTGGCGAGCCTGGGCCAAGGCCTTGGTGGCCCACAGGCCGGCAATGCCCTGCACGTTGCGCAAGGCGCTGCGCTCGCGGGCGAAGCGGGCCAGGTCGGTGGCGGCGAAGCGGCGGTGGCCGCCGGGCGTCACCATCGCCTGGATGTCGCCGTTGTTGGCCCAGCGGCGGAGAGTCGTCGGGTGTACGTCAAGAAAGCGCGCCGCCTGGCTCAGAGTTAGCCAGGCGCCGTCATTGTCGGGGGTGTCGGGCGGCAGTGTCGTCATCAATCTATGCAATCTTGTGCAATTGTGATGACTGTATGCTACTCGACCGGGCGGCAGGCGTCAAATAAGGGGCCAGGTTCCAGGGGCCAGGGAAGAATGCTCTTCCCTGGCCCCTGGAACCTGGCCCCTCAGGGCGATGTGCCGATGACTTCATCCAGCGGCAGCCGCCGCTCGCGGGTGGGCGTTTCGGCCGGGTAGCCGATGAAGAGGAAACCGATGATGTCGAAGCGCGTTCGTTCCAGGCTCAGCAACTGGTAGGACAGGGGGTCATGAATTAGTGGGCTGGTGCTCCACTTCATGCCGATACCCGCCGCCCAGGCTGCCAATTGCACGTTCTGCACAGCGCAACAAACGGCGGCATAATCCTCGCGGCGGCGTTGCTCATTGCCCTCTTGCAGCGCGGCCACGGCGACCACCGCCGGCAGATTCAGGAACATGCGCTCGTTCTCGGCGCGGATGCGCTCGCGCTGTTCAGCCGCTTCGGCCGGGGCCTTCTGCACCTTCAACTCGCCGAAGCGTGCCGCCAACAGCCGCCGCGTCTCCGGCCCCACGATGACAAAGCGCCACGGCTCGGTCAGGTGGTGGTTGGGCGCCCAGGTGCCGGCAACCAATATCTCCGTCAGTGTGTCGGCCGGGATTGGCTCCGGCCGGAACTTGCCAATCGTTCGTCGCGTGCGAATTGCTTCGAGTACGTCCATCAAAATTATAAAACCACAGATTACACAGATTTCACAGATTAGAACCCAATCTGTGTAATCTGTGTAATCTGTGGTTCCTATCTGACTATTATCGCGCGCGGAAGAGTTCGCGGACGATGATGTTGCGCTGAATCTGGCTGGTGCCTTCGTAGATCTGATAGATCTTGATGTCGCGCATCAGCTTCTCGACCGGGTACTCCGACATGAAGCCATAGCCGCCGAAGACTTGCACGGCATCGGTGGTGATCTTCATGGCCGAGTCGGCGGCGTAGGCCTTGGCCATGGCCGCGTGGATGGTGTTGCGGTCGCCGCGGTCATAGTCCCAGGCCGAGCGCCAGACCAACATCCGCGCCGCCTCGATCTGCATGGCCATGTCGGCGATCATGTGGCCGATGGCCTGATGCTGCCAGATGGGCTGGCCCATCGTCATGCGCTCTTTGGCGTACTTGATCGCCTCATCCAGCGCCCGTTGGGCCACGCCGACCGCGCCGGAGGCCACGCTCGGCCGGCTCTTGTCGAAGACCTTCATCGTTGTGGCAAAGCCCGTGCCCTCTTCGCCTAGCCGGTGGTCGGCAGGCACGCGCACGTTGTCGAAGATAACTTCGGCCGTGTCCGAGGCATGTTGCCCCATCTTGTCGAACGGCTTGCCAACGCTGATGCCCGGCCAGTCGCGGTGGACGACGAAGAAGCTCATGCCGGTGTAGCGCTGGCGGCGGTCGTCGCGCACAGCCGGGTTGGTATAGGCCAACACGGTGTAGAAACCGGCATTGGTCGCGCCGGTAATGAACGTCTTGCCACCGTTCAACACGTAATGGTCGCCATCGCGCACGGCCGTCGTCTGGATGCCGGCCACGTCGGAGCCGGCCTCCGGCTCGGTGACGCAGTAGGCCGCCAGTTGGCCGTCGGCCATGCGCCCGCCGTACTCCATCTTTTGCTCTTCCGTGCCGGCGATCATAATCGGCAGCACGCCCAGGCCATTGACGCCGATGGCCGTGCTGATACCGGAGCAGCCCCAGGCCAACTCCTCGGTCACCAGACACTCCTCGAACAGGCTCAGGCCCAGACCGCCGTACTGCTCCGGCACGGCCATCGTCGTCAGGCCCAGCTTTTGCGCCTCGCGGACGATGGGCCAGGGGTATTCGTGGGTCTTGTCGTAATGTTCCGCCTTGGGCGCGATCTCCTTGCGGGCAAAATCGCGCGCCAGGCGTTGAATCTCACGATGTTCATCGCTCAGACAAAAGTTGATCGAATCGTGGCCATTGGCGTTCATGCTTGCGTTCTCCTAAGTTCAGTTCGGGCATGGATCAGACGGGAAGCGCGGTTGCCCTCGGCCGGCCGCGCAGAATCGGCCAACATAACGCATTGCGTTATTCGATCATTCTAGCCCACGCCCGGCGGCGCGTCAAGTAGCATCACTTGGCTCGATACCCTTCGGGCAAGAGGTGGCCATCGGGCATAATGCCGCGCGGCAACTGCCCGCTCCGATTGAGGCAAGCGATGACTTCGCGCTTGTTGTCGGGCCGTTGTCCCGGTTCGTGTTGCCAACTGATGTAGCTGAAGCCGCGGTCTACACTGCCCCAGCCGACGAGGCCATACCCTTCGGCATAGAAGTAGCTTTCGATTGGCTCGCCATCCTCTTCCAGCAACCAGGTCAGCTCGACCACGTTGCGCAGCGTGATGCCGCTCTGGAAAGTGTAGGCCGGATAGTAGGCCTCGAAGCGCAACCAACTGGGCTGGAAGCCATCGGCGGCCACGGTGCAGTTGCTCTTGCGAAAGAAAACGACGAACGGCTGGCGCAGGTAGACATCGCCCACGTCCCAATAGCGCGGGCTCCAGGCGGAGCCGGCGGTGTTGTTCTCGAAGAGCGTATAGTAGAGGTCGTTGCCGGGGCTGGTGTCGGTGCCGCGATAGATAGTGTCCGCGGTGGCCCACAGTTCTTCCCATTCGGCCCTGACCTCGTCCCCCTTCGTATGATAAAAGCGGTCGCCCTCGACCTGCGTCTGATGGCGGGCCTGTGAGCCGCCGCTGTGTTGCACTTCGTAGAGCCGCCGGTCGCCGATCATGAACTGGGCCATGTCGTAGGGCGGTTGCAAGCCGGGACTGAAGATGGCGGGCAGGAAGGCCTGGTAGGTGGGCGGTGGGTCGTCATCGGCGCGGGCGGGCCGGTCAGCCGTCGCGCCGGAGAGTAAGGCTGCGGTCAGCAGCGTCGTGGCAAAGGTTAGTAGTCGTTTCATAGCAGCGATCATCCGTAAAATCTAGGTCTATTCTGGGGCATACGCCCGCTATGTGTATCGTTCTTCAGTTGCCATTCATCCAGTATAATGGCGTATAACCCAACGAGGAGCACACTCCATGACGTCCGACCTTGACCCCCACGCCCTGCGCGCCCAATTCCCGGCCCTCGGCCGCACTGTCGGCCCCCAGCCGGCCGTCTTTCTCGACGGCCCCGGCGGCACGCAATCGCCAACGCGCGTCATTGACGCCATGGCCGACTATCTGCGCCGCGGCAGCAGCAACCACGGCGGCCCCTTTCTGACCAGCCGCGAGGCCGACGCCACGGCCGAGGCCGCCCGCATGGCCATGCGCGATCTGCTCAACGCCCGCCGCCCGGAAGAGATCGTCTTCGGCCAGAACATGACCAGCCTGACCTTCAGCATCAGCCGGGCCATCGCCCAGACGTGGCAACCGGGCGATGAGATTATCGTTACCCGTCTCGACCACGATGCCAACATCTCTCCCTGGCTGCGCGCGGCCGAGGATCGCGGCGTGGCCGTCCGCTGGCTCGACTTCGACCCGGCGACTTGCACCCTGTCCCTCGACGCCCTGCCCGCGCTGCTGAACGAGCGCACGCGCCTGGTGGCCGTCAACTACGCCTCCAACGCCGTCGGCACCATCAGCGACGTGGCCCACGTGGCCGCGCTGGCCCACGGCGTTGGCGCGCTGGTCTACGTGGATGCCGTCCACTACGCTCCGCACGACGTGATTGACGTGCAGGCGCTGGACTGCGACTTTTTGGCTTGCTCGGTTTACAAGTTTTTTGGCCCTCATACCGGCGTTCTCTATGGCAAGTACGAATGGCTCGACCGGCTGCACGCCTACAAGGTGCGCCCAGCGGCCGACGAGCCGCCCGGCAAGTGGGAGACGGGCACGCAAAGCTATGAAAGCCTGAGCGGCGTGACGGCGGCCGTGGACTATCTGGCCGGCCTGGGTGGCGCGGAGGGCACACGGCGCGAGCGGCTGGCGCGGGGCATGGCGGCGATCAAGGCCTATGAGGCCACGTTGAGCGAGCACTTCCTGCGCGGGGCGACGCGCGTGCCCGGTCTGCGGGTCTATGGCATCACCGACATCGAGTCGCTGGCGCGGCGCACACCGACCTTCGCCATCGAGTTGGCCGGCCACGCGCCGGAAGAGGTGGCCGTCTGGCTGGGCGAGCGCGGTTTCTTCGTCTGGCACGGCCACTACTACGCCATCGCCGTCATGGAGCGGCTGGGCACACTTGCTCACGGCGGGCTGGTGCGCGTGGGCTTCGTCCACTACAACACCGTTGAGGAGATAGACCGCCTGATCGCCGCGCTGCGCGAACTGGCCGGTTGATTGCCACATGAGTGGTGATTGACAGCCATCCCGCCATGTGTCATAATTTCGCTCATCTATTAATTGGCGGCCCAATCCGCCCGCTATCTTTAACCTTAGGAGGTGGTGTCTATGAGTAGTAATCAGTTACCCTGCACCGTAGCACTGCCTCCTCGTGAGAGCTAGTAGTGCTACGGTGCAAAGCAAAGGCCCTGTGGAGACACAGGGCCTTTGTGTTTCTATAGAAACCGGGTTTCTTCTGAGAAACCCGGTTTCACTTTAAAGAGCTAGACCTCGTCCACCGGCGTATAGTCCAGCGGTGAATCGGTCGTCACGTAGCCGGCCGGCGCGCCGCCGTTGTTGGTCAGCGCCGGCGGCACGTAGTCGCCCGACTGCCGGCGCACCCAATCCTCGTACTTCACGCCATCGGGCATCGTGGCATTGGCCAACGAGCGCGCCGTGGACAGCGCCTTCAGCGAGACGCGCGCGCCGAATAGGAACGCCCCGGCCAGGTTGGCCCCGTGCAGCCGCGCCTCGTCGAGGTTCGCGCCGCTCAGATTGGCTTCGGCCAAATTGGCTTTCTCCAAATTAACCCGGCTCAAGTTGGCCCAACCTAGATTGGCCCCGGTCAAGACGGCCCGTTCCAGATTGCCGTAGCTCAGGTTCGATTCGACAAGGTTGGCCCGTTCCAGGTTGACCCCATTGAGCGCCACACGCTCGGCAACCACCTTGGTGAGATTCGTCTCGACCAGCGACGCGCCACTCAAGATCGCTCCTTCCAGCACCGCGCCGGTCAAGTCCGCCTCGTTGAGCGTACACAGGCTCAGGTCGGCGCCGCGCAGGTCGGTCTCCGTCAGACTGGCCCGCTCCAGATTAGCCCGCGCCATATGCGCATCGCTCAGGTTGGCCGTGGCGAAGTTGGCGTAGCTGAGATCGGCATCTTCCAGGTCAATGCGGCTGAGGAACGCGCCGGACAAGTTAATCCACCCCAGGTGGGCCGAGCGCAGATTGGCCCCGGCCAGATGGGCGTTGGCCAATGTGCCGTCGGTCAACCAGCCCTGCGCGTCCAACTCCTTGATGGCCCGCGCCGCCAGACCGGCGTCGCCGCTGGCCACCTCGCGCACCAACTGCGTTTTGAGCAATTGCTGCTCGCGCGCCAGTTGAGTGTCTTCCTGGGCCCGTCGTTGGTCTTCCAGATAGCTCAACAACTGCTGCTCGCGCCGCGCGGCCAGCCGGTCGCTCAGCACCACCACCAGGGCCACGCCCAGCAGCGTCAGCCCCAGCCCGCGCGCATACTCATTCAGCAGCGTGCCCGGCTGGTAGCCCAGCCAACCGAAGAAAACGGCCAGCAAGAGCAGGATGATGACGATCGCTTGAATACTGAGGCCCTTTGGCTTGGTGCTCATAGTGCGTGTACTTCCTTAATGTTGTTCTAGGCTTCAGACCGCACCCTCGTGGGGTCGGCTGCCGGCGCTAAAGGCTGGCGTCGTCGCTGTAGTCAATCTTGATCAAGCCCTGCTCGATAGCATCTACGACGCTCATATCGCCGCGGGCCGCCGCGCCGGACGAGGATAGGCGACGGTTGGGGTTGAGTTCCACCGCCTTCTCGACCTCTTCCATCAGCAGCCGCGGCCACTTCTTGATGGCGTCCGCCTGCGCCGCCTGCACGCGCCAGATCAGATTGCGATTATCCTGTTGAAGCTTCTGAATCAACTCATCAATCGCGCCCATTTCTTCGCGCCAGACCTGTTCGTTGCGCCGCGCGCCGGCCCACTTTTGCTCATTCTCCAGCTCGAAGGCCTGCCACTTCTGGTTCAACTCCAACTCGAAGTTCTTCAACTTCTCCTGAATCTCCAGCAGGAAGCCGTCCCAACGCGATTGCATCCGGTTCGACTCAATGCGCAACATCTCCGACGCCTCGCGCTTCTGCTGCTCCAGTTGCTTCTGCCAGTGGGCGAAGTTCTGGACGGCCATGCGCGCCTCTTTATACTGGTTGCTTAGCGTCAGCCACTGCTGGGTGAAGCGCTCGATGGTGTCCTTGTGTTCGTCAATCGTGGCCTGCCACGCTTCCAGTTGGCGAGCGTTGTCCGTGCGGCTGCGCAGAACCTGGTCCGACAGGGTGGTCATTGTCTCGCGCATCTCGCTCTGGTCGCTGTTCAGCGCCTGCAAACCGGCCTCGGCCTTCAGCACGCTGTTGTTCAACACGGTCAGCCGCTCGGTCAGAGGGCCAAGGCGGCGGCTGACTTCGGTCAGAATGGGCTTCCAGTTGTCGTTGAAGTCCTGTGTGCTGCGTCGTGTCTCCTCAACGGTGCGTTCCGCATCTGACAAGCGGCTGAGCAGCTTGACCGATGACTCGCGCGCCTCTTCCAAAGCCGTCGTGATGGGCGCGAACCGCCCTTCGTGGGCGCTGATCAGATTGGCCAGACGCACTTCCTCGGCCTGCCGCAGTTCCAACTCCTGCTCAAACCGGTCGAAGAGAGGCATCAGTTCGCGGGCGTTGCCCTGCTTGCTAACTGTTTCCTCCAGTTGGGTGACTTGAGTAGCCAGCCCTTCCAGTTGGGACACCTGGGTAGCCAGCCCTTCCAGTTGGGACACCTGGGTAGCCAGCCCCTCCAGTTGGGCCACCTGGGTAGCCAGCCCTTCCAGTTGGGACACCTGGGTAGCCAGCCCCTCCAGTTGGGACACCTGGGTAGCCAGCCCCTCCAGTCGGGACACCTGCTCCACCAACGCCGGCAGCGGGGCGACCTGGGCCGCCAGCGCCGGCAGTTGGGCCACAGCCGCGGCCAACCCGGGCAACTGCTCTACTGCTTCCAGACGCTCGGCAAAGGTCTGATCCAACATGGCCTCTTGCTCCTGGAAGCGGATCGCCAGATTGGTCATATTGGTCTGCGACTCGGCGGCCAGAGCAGTCATCTGGGCCTGTGACTCAGCGGACAAGGCGGCCAATTGGGCCTGGGAGTCGGCGACGACCATCGCCAGCCGCTCGTCCAGCGTACTTGAACGCTCTTCCAGACGTACAATTTGATCGCTCAGGCGCAAGAACTCCGGCGCAATCTCCGGGACGCGGTTAGAAACGGCATCCAATTGCTGTTGCCAATCCGCTTCAATAACCGCCGTGCGCGTCTCGAACTGCTCGGCCAGAGCATCCAGGTGTTCTTGCACGCGATTGGCCAGAGCAGCGTAGTTGGTCTGCGCTTCGGCGGCCAGTGTACCTGTCCGTTCGCGCAACTGGGCCGACAGGAGGTTAACGCTCTCCTGCAAGACGGCGAACTGGTCTCTGGTCTGGCTCAGGGCCTGGGCCTGCTCGTGCTGGCGGCCGACGACCGGCTCCAGCCGCTCATCAAGGCGTGCCGACGTCGGCATTGTCTCCTGCAACACCTGGAACTGGAGCGCCAGCCGGTCTTCCGCTTCGCGCAACGCAGCCATCTCCGACAGTAGCCGCCCCTCGACCTGGGCCTGGTCGGCCTGGACGCGCTGCTGCACTTCCAGCGCAGCCCGCCCCAGTTCCTCGTTGATCCGCGCGCGCTCCTCATCCGGGTTGGGCTGGCGCGCCACCTGGGTACTCAGGTTCGATAGATGCCATTCCAGGTCTTGCAACCGCTGTTCCTGGGTGGCGGCGTTGGGGTCGTTCTCAGGTATACGCTCCAGGCGTTCGGCCAGATTGGCAATGTGCCACTCCAGTTCCTGAATCTTCTGGTCGCGTTCGGCCAGGTCGCGTCCCTGCTGGGCGAGGCGCTGCTCAAGCTCGGTCATCTTGCGGCCCGACTTGCGCCGCTCCTCGTCCATCCATTTCAGGTGGTTGCGCAGTTCGCCTATTTCGCGTGTTTGCGCTGTGTTAGAACTGAGAGTCATCGCCAGAACTCCTTGGGCATCTATGTCGTGCTGTCGCCAAAGCGGGTCGAGCGCCGGCGCGCCCACCCCGTCGAAATCATGTGCGGCTTGCGCGTCGTGGCGCAACAACCCTAAATAGCCGTCGCCGTAGGCAAAGCCCGGCGGCATTCAGGTCACTAAGATAGTGCCATAGCCGTCACTTTTAGAACATGAAAGCGACGTGAAATGTTGGGGGCTGTGGCCATAAAGGCCACGTGAAAAGAGGCGTTCGCCGGGCGCTTTTACTCAGCCGGCATACTGACGACAAAGGGGATGCGAATGAGACGGTTGTCGTCGTTGGTCAACAGAGGGTCTACTCCCAGAGCGTCAAACTCCTCCGGCTCGCCCTGGTCTTCATAGAGAACCAGGATGACCGGCGCGTCACTCGGGGCGGGATCGAGGGCAATTACGACGTCGCGATTGATGCCGGCGGGCACAAACGTCCGGCCCAACATGCTGCCCGGCTGCCCGTCCTGCGCGGCATGAACGGCCACCCAAGCATCCACCGGCACGACAACCATGCTGACCACGGCGCTGTCGTCCACCAACCGTTGATCGTGGACGACGACAACCGCGCCCAGGTCGGTGCGAAAGGCGGTGGCCTGCGGCATCCGCTCTTCATAGCGCACGACGGGGTCATTGCCGGGAAAGTCGAACTCGTCGCCGGCTGTGGTGTCCTGGTGCAACCGGGCGTAGAGTTGCGACGTGACGGCCGATTCGATTAGTTCAACGCGCACATTCTCGTTCAACCCGTTTTCCAGCGCGGCAAAGCCGATGATCAGCCCCGGCTGCCCCTCCTGGTCGCTATAGATGGCGACCCAACCCGGCCCCTCGCTGATGACACGCTCAACGACAATTGCCCCGTCGAGGAAGGGCTGATCGTAGACGAGGATGTCGGGCGGATAGTGGGCAGCGAAAGTGGCCGTGACCGGCTGGCCATTCACCAGCAGCGGCCCGTCGCCGTCGGGAAACTCCAGCACACCCACCTCGCCGTCGTCCTCATGCAACACGGCGTAGAGCGTCGGCGTGGCGTAGCGGCGGTCAATGGTGACAAGCACGTTCTCGTGCGTGCCCGCCTCCAGCCGCACGCCACCGAGTACCGCGCCCGCCCGGCCGTCGTCGTCGGCATGGATGGCCACCCAACCCGACTGCAGCAGTTCGGCGCGGGCAATCGTGGCCACGTTGTCTTCGCCCACGGTCTGCTCGGCAGCCTCGACCACCGGCCGCGGCAGTCGCAACTCGACGGCGAACGTCACCTCCGGCGCGTCGGCGTAAGGCTCGTCCTCGCCGGGGAACTCAAAGACGCCCTCCGCGCCGGCGTCCAGATGGAGCCGAGCGTGGAGTGTCTCTGTGGCCAACTCCGGGTCTACGGTCACGGTTACGCCGGCATGGACACCACCGGCCAACGGCGTCTGGCCGATGGGGTCGCCCGGCTCGCCGTCGTCGTCGGCCAGAACCACCAGCCAGCCAGGGCCGGGCAGAGCGACCTCGACCGCGGTCAGTTCGCCGCCGTCGTCGAGGGACTGGTCGTCCATCTCGATGCGCGGGGCGATGGGGGTGGCAGTCGGGGCGGGGGTGCGCGTCGGCGTCGGCTCCGGCGTCAGAGTGACGGTGGCGAAGGCCAGGGTCGGCCGTTCGGCGGTCGGGTCGCCTCCATTAAGAAGGGAACAACCCGCGACGGTAATTAACAGAACCAGAGCCAACAGCTCAAGCAATCGTCGCTTCGACAAATAAGCACCTCAACGCCAGAGGGCGCAAGGCATAATTGTAGCCGGGTAATTGGTGGGGGGCTAGTGGTGCAAAGGCGGCGCTAAGATA
>WBZV01001276.1_pt1 | contig 11831 bp, 9 predicted proteins | sample 5204221 | NCBI WGS metagenome assembly WBZV01 (sample SAMN12344360, study PRJNA552823) | activated sludge metagenome | biome: Activated sludge suspended growth; feature: Nitrification reactor; material: Wastewater; isolation source: activated sludge from nitrification reactor of wastewater treatment...
CTTGAGGGCCTGCAAACCCTCAGCGATACTGTTCCCACTCGGCTGTCGGCAGTAGCCCGCTGAGTACCGCGCATCTCAGCTCTCTCCGGGCTGTGGACTTACACCATGCGCTGGGACGCGACCTCTGTCTCGACATGCCCGCAACGCGGGCACTCGAACTGCAGAGCGCTGCAGTCGTCGGAAGGGTCCATGGCTTACCTCTCATGGTTCGCCCTCACGCCGGTGGCACATGACCAGCCGACCTCCCACTATTGATCCACAGGCTGTCGACAGGTTATGCGCTGCTTCTGTGGATAAGTCGAGTTGAACGCGTCGGGTTTGGGCATGTCCAGCCCATGGTTTTTCCAGACGTTTCGAGGCGTCCCACGGACACGCATGTCGTCCCACAGGGGGGGGCGGTGCCGCCGTCCTCTGATCGGCGCGCCCCGCGGGCGCGGCAAGTCGGCCGCGCACTGCCGCGCACGGCCGCGTCCCTCGTCGGTCCGGCGTCGCTGCCCCGTCTTCGTCGGCCGCCACCCGTGCGAACCGTAGCGTCGCGCGCCCTGGCGCAAGGGCCTTTCGCGGCATAAACGGCGGCCTTCCCGCGCTGGCCTTCGCTGGCGCTGCGGCCCATGCGGGCCCCTTCCATTTATTCCACGGAGCCCTTGCACCCGTGCGTCATCGCGCCGCTCGCGGTGTCGCACGGCGACCGACGAATGCGGGGCAGGAACCAGCGCACCCGAGCCAACGCCGAGGGACATCAACAGCCACGAACGGCTCCCTCGGAAATTGGAGCAGGGGCGGGCAACTCACGAGGGCTTGGAAGGCATGTGCATCGATCAGGCACCACCAGGGACCGCGGGCATGGGGCTGAGCCGGAACCCGGCCGTCCCGTGGTCCGGCGTCCCGCCCTGACGGCGGCGTCTCGCCCGGGCGGATCAGCTGGGACGCAGCGTGCGTGCACAGCCGATTCAGGGATCGTCAACTTCGGAGATCATCATCATGGAACACACCAAGGAACTGGTATCGATTCCGCTGGCGGCGCTGGTCGCGTCGCCGCTCAATGTGCGGCGCTATACGAGCGGCCAGGTCGAGGAACTGGCTGCACTGATCGACTCGCAAGGTCTGCTGCACAACCTCGTCGTGACCGAGCAGACGCGCCGGGCCGGTCGAGAGCGGGGCGACAGCAAGGGCAGCCCCTGCGTCCGGTTCTCAGTGGCGGCGGGCGAACGGCGTCGGCGCGCGTTGCTCCTGTTGCAGTCGCGCGGCCGGCTGCCCAAGGATCACGAGGTGCTGTGCGAACTGGTGCCACCCGAGCGCGCGCTCGAAGTCAGCATCGCCGAGAACAGCGGGCGCGAGCCGCTGCACCCTGCCGACGAGTTCGACGCCTTCAAGGCGATGATCGACGAAGGCAAGGGCATCGAGGACGTGGCGGCGCGGTTCGGGGTGTCGGTGCTGACCGTGCAACGGCGGCTCAAGCTGGCGACGCTGTCGCCCAAACTGCTGGCGCTGTATCGGCAGGATGGCATCAACCTCGACCAGCTGATGGCACTCACGCTGTCCGACGAACATGCCGCTCAAGAGGCGGCCTGGTTCGGTGTACCGCAGTGGGAGCAGAGCGCCGCGGCGATTCGGCGCCGGCTGACGGCTGGCGAGGTCGAGGCCGCGGGCAGCGCGCTGGTGCGCTTCGTCGGCATCGAGGCGTATGAGCTTGCCGGGGGCGCGGTCAAGCGCGATCTCTTCGACACCGAGCAGGGTCGCTTCGTGTGCGATACGGCGCTTCTGCAACGCCTCGCCACGGAGAAGCTCGAAGCCATCGCGGAGACGGTCCGAGGGGAGGGTTGGGGCTGGGTCGAGGCACGGCTCGACGTGGATCACCAGGCGCTGCGGCAACTCACGCCAGCAGATTGCGACCTCCGCAAGCCGGACGCTGGTGAACGCCGCGAACTCGCCGAACTGGCTCGGCGCAGCCGCGAGCTTGCGCGCCAGAGCGACGCCCTCCGGGTGCATGAGGAAGGCTGGCAGCAGGAGGCCGAACTGATCGAATTGGAGGAGCGCGACATCGCGGCAAGGCAACGAGCTATCCAGCAGGGACTTCGGGTCTGGGCGCCGAACATCAAGGCGGTTGCCGGGGTGATCGTGACGGTCGGTCGTGAAGGTGACGCCGAAGTCATCCGAGGCCTGCTGCGTGACAGCGACCGCAAGGCGATTGCAGCTTCGCGCTCGAAGGCGGAGGCACGGGCCCGACGCGCGGCGGGCGACGCATTGACCGACGCGGGCCACACCGGTGTGAGCGACGAAGGCGGTGACCAGGGCGGAAGCGCTGCGACGACGCCCGAGTCAGCAGTGCCTCAACGCCAGGAGTTCAGCGAGGCGATGACGCGGCGGCTGGCCGCGCACCGCAGCCTTGCGCTGCAGGTGATGGTGTCGCGCAATACCCCGGTGGCACTGGCCGCGCTGGCCAATGCGCTGGCGCTGCGGGTATTCGGTGACGACTATCGCCGGGCCGGCGCGGCGCTGCAGATCACGGCGCAAGCATCCGTTCACGCCCTGACTGCGGCGGCCAGCGACCTCAAGGCAGCACCGGCCTGGCTCGCCTTCGACACCGCGCGGGAGGCGTGGATCGAGCGGCTGCCGCAGGACCGGTCCGCCTGGTTCGCATGGCTGCTCGAGCTGCCCCAGGCCGAACTGCTGGACTTGCTCGCGGTCTGCGCCGCCTCGACGGTCAACGCGCTTCCTTCGACGGGCACGGCCTTCGAGGCAAACGCACTTGCCGTCGCGGTGGGGCTCGACATGGCCGACTGGTGGACGCCGACCGCCGAAGGCTTCCTCAACCATGTCTCGAAGGCGCAGATCGTCCAAGCCCTGAAGGAGGCCGCGCCGGGTCTGACGGCCGACGGCGTCGAGAGCATGAGGAAAGACGTGCTCGTGAACACGGCGTCGGTACGGCTCGCCGGCAAGCGCTGGCTGCCGACGCCGCTTCGACGACCGCCCGCATAGCGCGGCCGGGTTCGACACGCGGCGGCAGGTGGGGCGAACCAAGCTGCCGCCGCGCAGTCGAAATCCATCATGTGGCTCGTTCTCACCCGCGCACCGCTGCCCGACGCGCCGCACTGGCCCGGCCGGCGGCTGCTCGCGCTTGTCGATGCGGTGGCCTGGCCCGTAGGCTGGATGGTGCTGGCCGCCAACCTGCCGCAGCCGGCCGGCATCGTCGGCCCGATAATCATGGCGCTCGCGGCACTCAGCGCAATCGGCCGCGCCCATCGGGCCATCTGGGTCAACCATCGGTACCACTTCACCACGTGGCGATGGGGCCGGTGGGCGCTGATCCTCCTGTCGATCGGCCTGGTGTTGAAGGTCGCACTGCTGGCCTGACGCCGAGTCCGGTCAATGTGTGACCACGGGACGGGTTTCGAACCACTGTTCAACGTCGGCACGGCGCCAGACCACGATCCGCTTCGTGAGCCGCACAGGCGGCGGAAACTGGTCGTCGGCCATCAGGCGGTAGATCGTCGAACGCCCGAGCCCGGTCAGGCTCATGACCAGGCCGATGCGAAGGTAGGGAAGGCGCGCGCGTTCGACATCCGCGCGCGGGCGATCGATGGCATCGTTGGTCATCGCAGGACTCCATGAAGGCTGGCCTGTGATGAATTTAGTCCCGATGGTGATGCCATTGAGCGATGACTTCAGGCGGAAAGGCATCGGTACAAGGTCAGAACTCAAGGCCGGACAGCCTTGGGGCGGCGGAGGCCGACACGTGTCAGCTGGAGGTGACCTTCAGACTGGGTGCAGCCGCTCAGGCTCGGCGCTTCAGCGGCGGCTCTGGCCAGAAGCAGTCTTGCGCGGATCGGCTCTTCCGATGACCGCTCCGGCTCCGTAACCGGTCAGCCGTAAGGCGCCGGTCGCGGCGGCGGCGGAACGACCGCTGTGACCGGCCGCGAACTGTCACTGCCGACCCTCTGCTGCCGTTCGTCGTCGCCGGAAGCTGTCGAATGACCCGTTCTCTGTGCCGCTCGTTCGCATCCAGGAAGCTGACGTTGGTGGCCACCGGGACTCGGCCATAAGCAGCCCTTTGAGTCCGCGACCCGGTACCGGGCATTCACCGGTGCGCCTTCGACGCTCGCCCAGGACGGCTGGCGTACCAACGGGGCCGGACGGCCGACGGCCGTGAGCCGAAGGCTTCGCTGCACATCACCTCGACGGGACGCAGCAGCTCAGACAGGAAGTTCACGAAGTCCTGGACGACCGCGTCCCGCTTCGACTCGGGCCGAATCAGCGCGCTGAACGGCGGCGAGTCGCTGCTCTCCCAGTCGACCAGCACGGGCTGCAGCAGGCCGTCGCGAACGAAGGACCAGACCGACAGGTCGGCGAAGCGCCCCACACCCTGCCCCAGCAGCACGGCCTGCAGCACGTCGTCGCGGCTGGCGCAGGTAAGCCAGCCGCCCACGGCCACTTCATCGACCTCGCCATCGCGCATGTGGCGCCACAGGTCCAGGACCGTGCCTTCCGGCGTCCGCACCAACGGGCAGACGTGGTTCACCAGCTCGGCGGGGCGGCCCGGCATGCCATGCCGCCGCCAGTAGGCCGGGCTGGCGCAGATGATCAGACGGCTCTGCGCCAGCGGCCGCTGAACAAGGTCGACGCTGCCCGGCCAGCCCAGCGCGACCAGGACATCGACACCTCGCGTCGCCGTGTCCTTGACGGTGAGGAAGTCCACCGTGCGCAGGTCGATGTGCACGTGGGGATGCCGCTCGTGCCACTCACCCAGGGCCGGCACCAGCAGCGCGCGCGACAGCAGCGGCGGCGCGCCCACGACCAGCGTGCGCGCGCGCCGCGCTCCGGGCGCGGCCAGCGCTCGGTCGGCGTCGGCCAACTGGGCCAGCAGGGGCGTGCAGTTCTCCAGGTACTGCGCCCCGCGGGCCGTGAGCGACAGGCCCTGCGTGCTGCGATCGAGCAGCTTCACGCCCAGGTCGCGTTCCAGCGCGGTGACCAGCTTGGTCACCGCCGGCACGCTGACGTCGAAGCGGCGGGCCGCGGCCGAGAAGCTGCCCTCCTCGGCGGCGGCCACGAAGTAGTGCAGGGCGCGTAGCTTGTCCATGGCGGATTGTTCCCGCAGAACGCCTTAACCGACGGTTAAAGCGCATTGTGCCCTCCACAGGATTTCGTGCGACCGGACCGGCTCCTACAGTGAACCCCATCGACCCCGTGGAGCACACCCATGAAGACCGCCACGCTCACCGCCGACCTCGCCGCGCCGCGCGGGCGCAGCCTGACGCTTCTGAGCGGCGCGTTCGCGATCTTCAACGGCCTGCGCATCGTCGCCTACCTGCCCACGCTCGCCGCCATCCAAACCAGCGGTCAGGCCGACCAGCACTCGCTGTTCACCTGGCTGACCTTCCTGGGCGCCAACCTGACGATGGCGCTGTGGCTGCACGAGCAGAACGGGCGGCGCGTCAACCGTGCCGTGGCCGTCAACGCCTTCAATGCCTTCATGTGCGGCGCCATCGCCGCTTCCATCGCCTGGCTGCGCTGGCTGCAGCCGGGCGCCGCCTTCCCGACCCTGTTCTGAACTCCGGAGGATTCCATGCGCCACCTGCTGTCCTGCATCGCGGTCCTTGCGGCCGTGGCCGCCCCTGTCGCCGCATCGGCGCAGTCCGCTACTGCAACGTCTTTCCCGGCCAAGCCGCTGCGCATGTTGGTGCCGGTGCCGGCCGGCGGGCCCAGCGACTTCATCGCGCGCCAGGTGGCGCAGCAGCTGAGCGCCTCGCTCGGCCAGGTGGTGACGGTGGAGAACAAGCCCGGGGCCAACGGGCTGGTCGCGGCGCGCGAGGCGCTGGCGGCGCCGGCCGACGGCCACACCCTGCTCTACGCGCCGGGCTCGATGATCGCCACACCGCTTCTCGCTAGGGGCTCGGGCCTGGACTGGGCGCGCGACCTGGCACCGCTGGGCAAGGTCGGCCGGGTGCCGTTTGCCCTTGCCGTGCACCCCAGTGTTCCCGCGCAGACCTTGGCCGAGTTCGTGAGGCAGGCGCGCCAGCAGCCGAACGCCTTCAACGTGGCCACCAGCACGCCCAGCGAGGTACTGGCGGCGGCGCAGTTCATGAAGGCCGCCGGCATCCAGCTCACCCGGGTGCCGTACAAGGGTGGCACCCAGGCCCTGCCCGACCTGCTGGCGGGCCGCGTGCAGCTGATGTTCGGGCCGCTGTCGCTGCTGCAGGGGCAGGCGAAGTCGGGCGCGCTGCGTGTGCTGGCCGTGCTGGAACCCGAGCGCAACGCTGCGCTGCCCGAGGTACCGACCATGGCCGAGGCTGGCATGGGCGGCGTGGCCGTGCCCACCTGGCAGGGGGTCTACACGGCGGCCAAGGCGCCCGAGGCTGCCCGTGGGCGGTTGGCCGCCAACATCGCCGCCGCCGTGGCACGGCCAGAGATGCGCAGCGAACTCGAGCGCCGCATGCTGGCGCCGGAGAGCGCGACGCCCCAGGATCTGGCCCAGACCATCACGCGCGAGCTAGCCGTCTGGTCGGCCCTGGTGGACGAGTACAAGCTGACCGCCGATTGAAGGCCGCGGCGCCAGCGATGCGAGTGCTGTTCTGCACCACGGGAGGCCTGGGTCACCTGTTGCCGCTGCGGCCGCTCGCCCAGGCGCTGCGCCGCCTGGGGCATGAGGTGGCCTGGGTGACGGCGCCCGATGCCTGCCCGGCGCTGCAGGGCGATGGCTTCGACCTGTTCGCGGCCGGCCCCACCTTCGAGGCGAGCCGGGGCGAGTTCCGAACGGCACATGCCGGCGCAGCGGGACTCACCGGAGAGTCCTTGTCGGCGTACACCTTTCCGCGGCTCTTCGGCGCGGTGCTCGGGCCGGCCATGCTGGAGGGCGTCGAACGGGCCGCCCGCACCTGGCGGCCCGACTTCGTGGTGAGCGAGCCCGCGGCGCTGGCCGTGCCGCTGGTCTGCCGGCAGTTGGGGCTACGCCATGCAACCCACGGCTACGGCCTGCGGCCGCCGCGCGAATACGTCGAGGAGGCGATGAACTTCTTCGGGCCTTACTGGCGAGCGCGAGGGCTGGACGTGCCCGCTGACGGGGGGCTGCATCGCCACCTGGACTTAGACATCGCGCCAGCCAGCCTCCAACCTTCCTCCGGACCGAAGGACGGTCACACTTTCCGCTTCAGTGCCTACCGCCCGGCAACGACGTTGCGCTCCGCGCTGCCCGCCGAATTGCAGGCAGCACTGCAGCAGACGCCGGCGCGGCGACCCCGGATCTACGTGACCTTCGGCACCGTGTTCAACCGCAGCCCGGTGCTCCTCGTCGCTGCCCGTGCCGCGGCCCTGCTCGGCGGGACGGTCGTCGTCACGGTGGGTTCGGATGGCGACCTGCCCGGCCTGGCGCAGTTCGGCGCGCATGTGCACGTGCATCGCTTCGTCGATCAGGGCGCCCTGTTGCCGTACTGTGATGCGGTGGTCTCGCACGGCGGTGCAGGCGCCATGCTCGGTGCGGCAGCCCACGGACTGCCGCATCTGGTGCTGCCGCAGGCAGCGGATCACTATCGTAATGCGCGCGCCCTTTCGCGGGTGAGTGCGGGAAGTTCCGTCGATTTGGAGCGTCAGTCCGTGGAGGCGGTGAGCACGGAGCTGTCGAATCTGTTGGCAGATGGCGCGATGAGCGTGGGAGCTACCTTGCTCGCCCGGGAGATGGCTGCCATGCACGATGCAGCGGCGGCGGCCCGCATGCTGGAGCGCTGGCATTCGTGCACACCTCTGGTATCGGGCTAGACGGACCGCTTCTCGCGGCAAGGGTTGTCAGCTTTGGGTCGTCCACTGCTGATCGCAGATGTCGGCTATCTGGTGGGTCAACTTGGGGGTCAGCATTCCGGTCGCCAGATCCGGCGGCCGTCCGGCCCAGGTCGACCCATTGCTGCCGGATGTACGGGTACATAGCCGCCGCTCGCGACTTGAACATCGCACCAATCGAAGGTCGCCCCAACAACCTGCCGCCAGAGTGGCTGGCGGCGAGCATCAGGGCGCCGTCACATCCGCGATGAGCCTGGCCTTCAAAGCTCGTTTGCGGATCGAGTCCTCGGACTCGGTTGCCCAGCTGAACGTACTTTTCCAGGCCCAGACGACGCCGTCGATCCGGACGAACCGCACCTCGCTCGCCTTGCCTGCCACGTTCAAGACCGATCGTTGCCCCTCCGCTTCGAAGGCTATGGAGTGCGAGCCGGGCTTCAGCCTGTAGCGCACCATCGTGTCAGGCAGGGTCTCGACCGCGGCTCCGTCATCTACCTGGACCTTCACGAAGTTCCTGCCGTCGCTCCAGTTGCGGCGCACGACGTAAACGGTGAGCGCATTCGGGTCGGCTGCGAACTGCTTGGCCTGTGCATCGGCGTTCAGGCTCGGCACCGGGGCAGCCGTGCAGGCGATCACCCGGCCCTTGTTGGTCTTGTGGCAGTACGGAACTTCGGCTGTGGGATCGGGAGCCGGCGGCGTGGCACATCCCGCCAACAGCCCGACGACCGCGACCACCGAGGCACACCTCAGTCTGCTGGTAGTCATGGTGGTCACTTCACGGTGAAGCGTGCGGTGGCCGGCTTGCCGCCGACGGTCACGACCGCGACGGCCTTGGTGCCGGGGCCGACCTTGAAGCTTCCGGTGGCTTCGAGCTTGTCGCCAGCCGGCTTCAGCTCGACTTCTTGCTTCTCGGCGCCGGTCAGCAGCGTGACCTTTGCGCTGGCCTTGGACACGTCAGCGGGCTTGCCGTGATCCCGCAGGTACAACTGGATCACGGTGGGCTTGGCCACCAGCTCGTAGTCCATGTCCTTGACCTCGACCACGACGCCGCCATGCAGCGGCTTGTGCTCATGGGCATGGTCATGCTTGTCGCCGGCGGCGAAGGCCGAACCGGCGAGGGCGATAGCGACGGAGGCGAGAACGGTGTGCATCTTCATGGGAGTCCTTTCAGGGTGGTGGATGGGAACAACGACGGGCAGAACGTGGTCACAGGGCCTCGGCATCCTTGTCGTCCAGCAGCGCCTCGGCCGGCTTGCGACCGAAGAGCCAGAACATCGCCGGCGTGAGGAAGGTGTCGAGCAGCGTCGAGCTGATCAGCCCGGAGAAGATGACCACGGCCACCGGGTGCAGCACCTCGGTGCCGGGCTGCTCGGCCTCGAACAGCAGCGGTGCCAGCGCAAACGCAGTGACCAGGGCGGTCATCAGCACCGGGCTCAGGCGCTCCAGCGAGCCACGCAGGATCATCTTCTGGTCGAAGGACTCGCCCTCGAAACGCATCAGGTTGACGTAGTGGCTGACCTTGAGGATGCCGTTGCGCACCGAGATGCCGGCCAGCGTGATGAATCCGACCAGCGCCGCCACGCTCAGCGGCTGGCCCGACAGCCAAAGGCCGATCACCGCACCGACCAGGGCCAACGGGATGTTCACCATGATCAGCGCCGACAGCGCAGCCGACTTGTAGCGGCTGTACAGCACCACGAACATCAGCGTCAGCGACACGATGGACAGCAGGCCGACCAGGCGCGAAGCCTCCTCCTGCGCCTGGAACTGCCCGCCCAGGGTGATGAAGTAGCCCTCGGGCAGCTTCGTCTCGGCGACCACCTTGCGGATGTCGGCCACGATCTCCGAGAGTGCCCGCCCGGACGCGTTGGCCGACAGCACGATGCGTCGTTTGCCGTCGTCGCGGCTGATCTGGTTGGGGCCGTCGCCGTCCTCGATCGTCGCGATCCTCGACAACGGGATGCGGCCGTTCGGTGTCTCGATCAGGATCTGGCCCAGGCCTTCGACCGACCGAGCCGTGTCGGGCAGGCGCACGACCAGCGCAAAGCGCCGGCCACCCTCGACGATCTGCGTGACCTTCTCGCCCTCGACCAGGGCCTGCAGCGCCGACAGCACCTGCGGTGCCGGCACGCCGTACTGCGCGGCTGCCGCGTAGTCGACGCGCACCTTGATCTGCGGCGCCAGCACCTGCTTCTCGATCTGCAGGTCCGCGATGCCCGGGATGGCGGCCAGCTTCGCGCGCAGGGCATCGGCCTGGCCCCGCAGCGCATCGAGATCCTCCCCGAAGATCTTGATGGCGATCTGCGAACGCACCCCCGACAGCATGTGGTCGATACGGTGCGAGATGGGCTGACCGATCTCCAGCGCAGCGGGCAGGTTGACCAGGCGCGCGCGGATGTCGGCCTTGATCTCGTCCATGCTGCGCGTCAGCTCGGCCGTGGGCTTCAGACCCACGTCGAGCTCGCTGACGTGCACGCCTTCGGCATGCTCATCCAGCTCGGCCCGGCCGCTGCGCCGCCCCACGTGCGTCACTTCCGGCACCTGCTTGACCAGCACCTCGGCCTGCCGCGCCAGCGCGGATGACTCCGTCAAGGTGACGCCGGGGTTCAGGCGCAGACCGATCAGCAGCGTGCCCTCGTTGAAGGGTGGCAGGAAGGTCGTCGGAAAGAACGGCACGGCGGCCGCGGCCACCAGCACCGCCGCGCCAGCGGTCGCCATGGCGGCCTTGGGCCGGTTCAGCACGCCCTGCAGGCTGCTGCGGTAGCCCGCCTTGAGCCAGGCCAGGACCTTGGTGTCGCCGTGGTCCAGGTTCTTCATCCGCGGCAGCAGGTAGAAGCTGAGCACGGGTGTCACCGTCACCGAGACGATCAGCGAAGCGAGCGTCGAGACGATGAAGGCGATGCCCAGCGGCACGAACAGCTTGCCTTCCAGCCCCGGCAGCGCGAACAGCGGGATGAAGACCAGCACGATGATGACCGTGGCGTACAGGATGGCCGAGCGCACCTCCATCGTGGCGTGTGCGACGACCTCGATCGGGTGCAGCCGGCTGTGCGGATGGTTGGCCCGGTCGGCCTTCAGCCGCCGCAGCACGTTCTCGACACCCACGACCGCGTCGTCGACCAGGCCACCGATGGCAATCGCGAGGCCGCCCAGCGTCATCGTGTTGATCGACAGGCCGAAGTACTTGAAGACCAGCGCGGTGATGAAGATCGATACGGGAATGGCCGTCAGCGCGATGATGGTCGGCCGCAGGGTGCCCAGGAAGAAGAACAGGATCACCGCCACGAAGACCGAGGCGCCGATCAGCTTGCCCTGCAGCGTGGTGATCGAGGCCTCGATGAAGCTGGCCTGGCGGAAGGTCACGCGCGGTGCCTCCATGCCGGCCGGCAGCGAAGCCTTCAACCCGACCAGCGCGTCCTCGATGGACTTGGTCAGCGCGATGGTGTCGGCCGTCGGCTGCTTCTGGATGCCCAGGATGACGGCCGGCTTCCCCTCGAAGCCCGCATCGCCGCGCTTGAGCGCCGCGGCGAATGTCACCTCGGCGATCTGGCGCATCAGGATGGGCTGGCCGTCCTTGGAGGTCAGTGCCAGGTTCTTCAGGTCATCGAGTCGCGAGGTGCGGCCCAGGTTGCGGATCAGGTACTCGCGACCGTTGAGCTCCAGGAATCCGCCGGAGGTGTTGGCCGAGTAGCCCTTGAGCGCCCCTTCGAGCTGCTCGTGGGTGATGCCCAGTTCCGCCATGCGGGCGGTGTTGGGCTGGACCTGGAACTGCCGCACCTCGCCGCCGATGGGGATCACCTGCGCGACACCGGGCACCGACAGCAGCCTTGGCCGCAGCACCCAGTCGGCGTACTCGCGCACGGCCATCGGGCTGATCTTGCTCGGATCGACGGGAATCGCGATCTGCATGATCTCGCCCATGATCGAGCTGATCGGCCCCATGCGCGGAACCACGCCCTCGGCAATGCCCTCCTCCATCGACGACAGCCGTTCCGACACCAGCTGCCGGGCGCGGAAGATGTCGGTGCTCCAGTCGAAGGTGACGTAGAGGAAGGACAGGCCGGCCG
>WBZV01001277.1_pt1 | contig 11823 bp, 13 predicted proteins | sample 5204221 | NCBI WGS metagenome assembly WBZV01 (sample SAMN12344360, study PRJNA552823) | activated sludge metagenome | biome: Activated sludge suspended growth; feature: Nitrification reactor; material: Wastewater; isolation source: activated sludge from nitrification reactor of wastewater...
CAAAGCGTATGACGTTGAAATGATCGACTACCACTAGCTTGAAAGGAGAGGCCATCATGTCGATGAAAAACCCACCGCATCCCGGTCAGTCCATCAAGCTGGATTGTCTGGAACCGCTTGGCCTATCGGTCACGGACGGCGCTAAAGTGCTGGGCGTGACCCGGCAGGCCCTCAGCAATGTGATTAACGGCAAGGCGGGGATTTCCGCCGAAATGGCAACGCGGCTTTCTCAAGCGTTCGGTGGGACCGCCGAGGTCTGGTTACGGATGCAAATTGCCTACGATCTCGCACAGGTGCAGCAGAAAAATATTCACGTTGCACGCTTCGAGCCCGCCTAGATGAGTTCGCGTCCTTTTGTCTTTATGGTTTTGTGGCCCGTAGCGAACCAATATCTTGGGTCGCCTTAACCGATTAACTGGCTTTCCTCATCGCTCGTCTTAACGTCGCCACATCCACCCCGAACAGTTCGGCGACCCCGGCGCGGGTTTCTTCCCCGGTCTCGATGAGCGCATGGGCGCGGGCGAGCTGATGCGGGGAGAGCTTGCGGGGACGACCTACGGGCTTGCCCCGGCGCTTGGCGGCTTGCATCCCGGCCCGCGTGCGCTCCCCGATCAAGGATCGCTCGAATTCGGCGAGCGCGCCCATGACGTGGAAGATGAGCCGACCCCCCGCCGTGGTGGTGTCGATACTCTCGGACAGGGATTGAAACCCAGCCCCGGCTTTGCCGATGCCGTCGATCATGACGATGAGTTGCCCGAGGGAGCGCCCGAGGCGATCCAGTTTCCAGACCGCCAGCACATCCCCCGGCCCAAGTGCTCCCAAAGCGGCGGCGAGGCCCGGACGGGCGGACTCCGCCCCGGAAATCCCCCGATCCTCAAAGACCCGTTCGCACCCGGCCGCCTCAAGCGCCGCGCGTTGCAGGTCCGAATTCTGTTCGTCCGTCGAGACGCGGGCATAGCCGATTTTCATGTCCGGCATTTTGCCCTACCATTTTGTCGCTTTCCAGCCCTAAGCGAAACAATGGCTTAGAAAGCCGTGGACGACCGCGCAAAAAGGTACCGTTTTGCGCGGTTACGAGACAATCTCAAATAAACCGTTTTCAGTCTTTCTGGTCAAGATTCGTATGCCACCAAAGCCAAGTGTACCGTGGGTTGCATAACAGTATTCGAATAGTAAGATGTCTTCGATTCCGTCATTGTTAAAATCGGCTCTAGCAACCTCGATTAATTGTTGGCCCATTCCATTTTTTTCCTCAATGCATAAGGTATTTTGTTTAAGTTTCCTAATAGCTAAAGTTCTATCATCAACTTTATGTTGGTAGGTAGTAGTTAAGTTGTCTTCCTGTGATTCATCTCCAAGTGATGGGAAAAGCGAAAATGGAATTAATTGAAGATCAAAAATCCCTGCCCTTGGATCAGATATGAAACTACGCTCTGGTGTTGTCGCGTTTTGAAGTGATTTTAGTAACCCGCATTGGTGTTCAAAAAAAATTGACATTTTAATGTCAAAGTTTGTTAGAGCATAGTAACCGGACTGAATTGCTGTGTCGTATTCTTTGCAGGTTCTGACATAAACTTGTTCGTTTGAATTTTTAGTTAAAGTGACACCGTCAATATGATCATTTTGCCCAAGCCGTATTGGTCGGCTACGAAGATCATCAATATCAGCTTTCGCAATAGCTCGAATCTCCACAGTGTCTGCGAATCGCATACTTTCCAAAAGATGAAAGATTTCTTGTGGCTGCTCATTGTGGCGCTCAAGAATCTCTGCCACTTCAGACGGTGATAACTCACCACGTTCAAGACACTGCTGCAACAAAATCAGTGCTCTCCCACGATTTTTGCGGTTCTCAATTTTTTCGAGATTTCTTTGAACTTCGGCTTTTTTGCTTGCAGCGATACCAAGAAAGAAATGTATGTATGCCTGATCGAAAATAAGCGCTCCCTTTTGAAGGTTTGCTCCTGCTCGACAAGGTAGCAGATTTTCATATCCATATAGATCAAAATCTTTGCTTAGCAAAAGTGAGGTTTTTATTTGCTCAAACCTAATGTTGTCATCAGCTAGATTTTCAGGAATGATATGGTCGATATGAAAACTACTAATATCAATATTTTCTCTTGTGTAAGCACATTTCTTTTCGTGGGCTAACCATAAAGCCTCTCTCTGAGATGCGCTAAATCTTTGGTTAGACATGGGTGGATTTACGCCCTAGATAGAGTGATTAGGAGATTTCTGCATAATCTCTACCTATCACATTCAAAGATTTTCGCGAGCGGCTTTCTTCCGGCAGAAAGCAATAAACGCCGCATCCGGCTTTTGGGGCGGTCCCTTTTTCTCGATCCATTCGCGCCATTGCCGTTCCAGTTCGTACACGTCCCAGCCCGGTGCGGCTTTCCTCGCCATTTCGTAGGTCTGTGTTCGCAAGTGCGGCCCGCTGCGTTCCTGATAATCTGGCAGCGGGAGCAAGAGCGGTTCCGGCGCGGGCGGATTCTTGAGCCTAGGAAGGGCGGGCGGCAGTTGCGCGACGTGCGGCTTGCTGGGCTTGAGCAGTAAGCCATGTTCCCCGTCCTCAACATTGGCTTCCGGGTAGAGAACGAGGACGGCCCTGAGATGGTGGAGGAATTTCTTTTTGAAGTCTCGCGTTCCCTGTCCTTGCATGGCGTAATCCGCGCCGAACTGCATTTGCAGGGCAGCCCAAGGAATTTCCGTAGGCTTGCGCAAATAGGACATGCGATAGGTCAGCCAGCAGTAGATATCTAGCGCCATCGGCGACCGCTTGAGCGCCTTGAGCGCTCGCATATCCACCGGGACAGGGCTGTTAATCGCCTCTTCAAAAAACTTTTTGCCCAGTTCGATGGTTGATTTCCACAGCGGCGCGTCGTCAGGTGCTTTCGGGTTCCACCACAAATCCGCTTCTTCGACAACCCGGACGTTGACGATTCCAGTCCGGTCCTTGTCGTCATAGATGCAAGTGACGGACGAAGCAAAAAGCCGGGTCATCTGGTCACGCAGCCGCGTGATACTGCCCCACCGTCCCCCGGTCGGCGTCAGGTCCAGTCCCGACATGAAGGCCGACAGAGATGGCCCGAGTTCCAAAATTGGGGATTTCGTGCGGACGGCTTCCGTTGTTATCCATGACACCAATAGGCGGGGAATCGACCCATAGGGTAGTCCAATGTCACTTGGGGCGAGCATAGAGAGGATGAAAGAACCGTTGCGCCGTTTGAATTCGCTGCCCGGCGTCGCCTTATGAGGCATGGTGGCTTGGGTCAGGGCGCGGGCCATGAAGCGGACGGCTCCGGCTTGCCGCGCCTCTTCCGCTTCAATCATGAAGGCTTGCCTTACGAGCTTGTCTATGTCTTCGGTATCGTCGCTCATGTTCTTTTCCTACCGCTCTTTCAAGGAAAAGCATAGGCCGAACTTATCCACAGAATGGAGCCTTTTTAGAGAGTTTTCCACGCATAAACGGTCTTGCTTTTACGGCGACCATACGCATAAACGGTCTTGCTTTTACGCATAAACGGTCTTGCTGCGTCCAAAAAAATAACGCGCAACTATTTATATTCATTATGTTTTTTGTCGATTTTCGTGCCTCTCCCTGTAGTACCCCTGTAGTTTTAAAAACACCTGTAGTTGGGTGGGCGCGGTGGTGGAAAAATCGCCAACCGCGAAAATCAGCCTCGCAAAAAGACCAAAAACGGTTTTGCAGGGGGGTAGGAGCCGAACGGTTCGAGGCCAAATTTCCAGCCTTGGCGGAGCTTCACACTCTCAAAGGCATTCAAGAGGAGGGCGTAACCCACTATGGAGGGAGCTTGAACCTTCTACGGGCGGTAGGAAAAGGAAGAGGGCAAATCAACGCCGTTGTTTCAAAACAGGCTAGCAAGTCCCGTTATCCTGTCTTGGAACATTACCGCCAGAACAGCCAGACCCACCGCCATCAACAAGACGAGCAGGAACCAAGAGTGGGCTAACGTCCGTAGCTTGATCTTGCGCTCGGTACTTGGGGCAGATTCGCGCCGATCCGTCAGCAAAGCCGTGGCTTGTTGTCGCCAGTGGTCCCGGTCTTGCCGCAGATCGTCGATGACGTCGTCTTTCTCCCGAATCCGTTCGCGCAAAAGCTCAACTTCGCGCTGTAAACCACTGTCAATCCGTTGTAAACCGGCATCCACTTTGTCGGCTTGGTTGTCGTTTCCGGTTGATAGTGGCGGATAGACCCGGAACAGCTCGGCAGGATCGATCCGCCATTCGCCGGATTCCGCCCGAGCCGCTGAGATCCGGCCTTCCTTGATCGCCTTGTGTATCGTTTGCCGTTGCTTCCCCGTCAACTTGGCGGCTTCCGTCATCCCTATCATCTCGCTATCTCCCATCATCCACCGAGCTATCAATCCAGTATCAACCCGCTTTTGGATGTAACACAAGCCAGAAAAACGGCCCGCCTTGCTTATGGGAAGCAAGACGAACCGTCATCACCATCGGCGGCCATCGGGTTCCCACCCTGTACCGTACATCCAGACTTAGCACGACGGCAGGAACGGGCAAAGTGGCGCGTGGTGCATGACAAGCGAGGATCATCACCAGAGGGGAAATATCCTAGCGGGGTGAATGGCCGAGCGGAGCGAGGCCAGAGGGGGCGGCAATGAGCCCCCTGTGAAAAAAGCGCGAGCGGTCGCGAGCCCGAAAGTTTTCTGTGCATATCTGGCAGGAAACGGAACGGCAACCCCCCGGACTCTGTATAATGGCGGGCGGGGTACAGTCGGATAGCGAGATAGGTTTTCGCAGGGCGAAAACACCACATCTCGCCAAGGGGCTGCGCCCCTGTGGAACCCCCCGCCGCGCGTTCGCGCGGTTCTAGCGTGCGTCTTGGAAAAAATCCGCTTGCGAGGACATCGGCATGGGCAGGCCGCGATTGGCCGAAGGTGCGATCCGGGAAAACTTCACGGTGCGACTGACCGCCGCCGAACGGGCGCGGGTCGAGGAACAGGCGCAGCGGTTGAAGTTGTCGCCGAGCGACTACGCCCGCGCCTGTCTGGTGCGCGGCACGGTGCGCGTGGTTCGGGAGGAGGGCCACGACCCGGAGCAGGTGCGGGCGCTGCTGGCGATTGGGAATAACCTGAACCAGATCGCCCGGCACCTGAATGCGAGCGGGGCGTTTTCTCCGGCGAAGCTGGACGAGGTGCTGGACGCGATCAGCGCGCTTTTGACCGAGGCAGGCCGCCGGCATGGTCCCGCGAACGACCAAGCCGGGGCGTAGCTTCATCGGGGCGTGGGCCTATTACGGCCATGACAAGCGCGATGCGGCGCAGAGCGAGCGCGGGGAAGGCTTGCACACGGCGGCGCGGGTGGATTGGTGCCATGTCGAGAACATGGCCCGGGTGACGGACGAGCGCGCGGCTATCGGGTTGATGATCGACACGGCCCGGCTTAGCCGCCGCTGCGAAAAGCCGGTCTATGCGTTTTCCTTGGCGTGGCATCCGGAACAGCAGCCCGACCGTGGCGCGATGATCGAGGATGCGCGGGCGGCGTTGAAGGTTCTCGGGATGGAGGAGTATCAAACCGTCTTGGTGGCGCATAACGATACGGCGCATCGGCATGTGCATGTGATCGTGAACCGGGTGCATCCGGTCACGGGTAAGGCGATCAATCTCTACAGGGATCAAGAGAAGCTACAGGCGTGGGCGCTCGCGTACGAGCGCGAGCGGGGCAAGGTGTATTGCCGGGCGCGGGAGTTCAACGCCGTGGCCCGCCAGACGGCCCCGAAGCAGGCCAGCAGGCCCGCGCCGGTTCGGTACGTGGACAACACCCTGGCCGAATGTTGGACGCGCAGCGACGGCGGGAGGGGCTTTCAGGCGGCGCTTGCGGCGAAGGGTTGGGGCTTGGCGCGGGGCGATAGGAAAGAGGGCGTCCTGATGGCGGTCGCGCCGAACGGCAAAGCCTTCGCCGTGTTGCGCGAACTGAACAGGGGATTGCCCAAGGACCAGAAGATCACGAACGCGGCGTTCGACCGGCAGACCGCCGACCTCAAGCGGGAGGAACTGCCCAACGTGGCGCAGGCACAGACGCGGGAACCGGAGCGAAGCGAGCCGAACGCACCACCGGACGCGCGGGGCGCTTTCCATGCGGCGAGCCAGACCCTACCGACAGAGGAAGAGGCCAAGAAGCGACAGGCGGAGGACGCCAAACGGCGCGAGCGGTTCGAGGAACGGGCGGCGCAATGGCGGCAAGGGTTGTTCAGTCGTCAACTGGAGGCGCGGGATGCGCTGCATCTCGAACACGAGCACCGCCGGACGGTGTGGGCGAACCGGATCGGGAACTCGTTCGACCGGGGACGGCGAGAGGCGAACGCGGACATCCGCGCCATCGAGGCGCGGCAGGCACAGACCGGCATCAAGGGTTGGCTGTACCGGGTGAGCGGACGCGCCGAGGCCGAGCGCGAAGAGCTGGACGCCTTGCGGGTGCGCAAGCATGACCTCGCCCGCGAACAGAACGTGGCATGGGAGGCGATGGAGTCGGGCTTGCGTGGGGAAGTCGCGGCGCTCCGGGATTGGCAGGAGGCGGAGTTGCAGCAGTTGGAACGGAAGCTGATCCAGATGTGGGAACAGTCGTGGAGCTGGGCGCAGGATCGGGCCAATGAGAATACCCGCAAGCCGGAGCGTGAGCGCAAGGCGGATCCATCACGCGGGCGCGGCGGGCGCAGCCGGAGCCGGGATTATGATTGAGGATTCTATTTTTTGTAAAACAATGGATTATAAATTTTTTGCTTGACAAGCGACAATTGACACTTTACAAATAAAAGATGATCGAAAATTTCAAGGATCGGGGATTAAAACGCCTGTACGAGCGGGGAGACCGCAGCAAGATACGGGCGGATTTAGTCGATAAAGTCGAGCGCGTGTTAGCGCGGCTGGATCAGGCCCTTGTGATCGACGATATGAACTTGCCCGGTTACCGGTTGCATGAACTGAAAGGCGATTTGAAAGGATTTTGGAGCGTCAGCCTTTCAGGCAACTGGAGGATTATTTTCCGCTTTGAGAACGGCAAAGCGTATGACGTTGAAATGATCGACTACCACTAGCTTGAAAGGAGAGGCCATCATGTCGATGAAAAACCCACCGCATCCCGGTCAGTCCATCAAGCTGGATTGTCTGGAACCGCTTGGCCTATCCGTGACCGATGGAGCAAAAGCCTTGGGCGTGACCCGGCAGACTCTCAGCAACGTGATTAACGGTAAGGCGGGGATTTCCGCCGAAATGGCGACGCGGCTTTCCCAAGCGTTTGGCGGGACCGCTGAGGTCTGGTTACGGATGCAGGTCGCCTACGATCTCGCGCAGGTGCAACAGAAGAATATCCACGTTGCGCGCTTCGAGCCCGCATAGGGGAATAATGAGCGGAACCATCACCAAAATCGGTATGAAGCCCGCCCATCCGGGGAGTTTCATCCGCACCGAGATTCTGGACGAACTGGGTTTGTCGATTGCCCGCGCCGCCGAAATTCTCGGCGTGTGCCGCGCGGCACTGTCCGATTTGGTCAACGAAAAAGCGGCGTTGACGCCGGAAATGGCGCTGCGAGTTGAGATGGCCTTTGGTGTTTCGATGGATACCCTGCTGCGAATGCAGGCAGGATATGACAGCTATATCGTTCGGCAGCGGCAAGGGGAAATCAAGGTGCGGAAGTATGAACCGGCGTGAAATCCTAACCGATAGCGGCAAATCGCAAGAGGCTGACTTGCTTGCAACGCTTGAAAAGATTAGCCGTGCTGCTCAAAAACACGATGAGGGAAAAGGGATTCCCGTTGACGCGTTCTTTCACGCGTTCGAGAAAAAATACGGTCTGAGGCGCGATGCAGTGCAGGGCTGAAAATCAGATGACAGTGCAATAAAGAGCTTCTGGAATTTTTTATTTTTTCCTACCGCCACAATTTTTCAAACCGCGCCGGATTGGCGGCGGTATAGCGGACGGTATGCTGGATATTGCGATGCCCCAGATAGTCTTGAATGAGCCGGGTATCCGCGCCCTGATCGGCCAAAGCGAAGCCGCAGGCATGGCGGAGCATGTGCGGATGGGCGGGCAGGGGGAGCCCGGCGACTTCGCCATAGCGGCGGATGGCGGCCCAGACGGTGCGGCGATTGAGCGGCACGCGCCGTTCGCTGACGAAGAAAGCCTCCCCCGGCGGAGCCATCGCCGCCCGTGTCTTCAGCCACGCCTTGATGAGCCGGATTTCATCACCTCGCAGCGGGTGCGTGGTCGAAAGCCCTTTCTTGAGCCGGGCGACGTGGAGGCACCGGCTTTCGACATCGACTTGCGACAGCTTCAACCCACAGGCTTCCGACACCCGCAAGCCATGGCGGAACAGCAGCAGCAACAGGCAGCGGTCGCGGGCTTCGTGCCGTGCCCCCTTGACGGCGTCCAGCAGGCGGTCCACCTCGCGGGCGGTCAAGTGTTTGCGCTCATCCATCGTTTTGTCCCATGTGGGGGTTTTCGGCCGCTTGCGAATTCAAGGGCTTGCGGCGGTCCGCCCCGTCAACATAGGACAGAATGGTACATTTTGTCCATAATGAATTGATGGAAGGCAGTGACCTGTCTGTCTAGACTGTGTATATCAATCTCAGGAGATTTTTAGGTGATCCAGAGACGATTTTATTCTTTGCTCGCCACGTTGGCATTGATTGGGTTCCCGCTCCTCGCCAGTGGCCATAACTATCAAGTAGACGCTATCCGAATTGTACACCCTTGGGCTACCCCAACCGTTTCGGCGGTCACTGATGGCGCTACTGGCAGGGGCTATCTGGTATTGCGGAACACTGGTCGCAAACCGGATAAGCTGCTTGCGGCTTCTGCGGAAATAGCTCAAAAGGTCGAACTGCGCGCCGGTGGCAAGATGGGCGATGCGTCAACGGCCCATCCAGTGCAAGCTATTGAAATCCCTGCTGGTGGAGAAGTCCGGTTGAAACCTGACGGCCCCCATCTCATGCTGATCGGCCTTGAGCAACCGTTGGAGGAAGGGCAGCATTTCTGGGTTGTGCTTGAGTTTGAACGCGCCGGAAAAATCAGCGTGGGGATGTTCGTGCAAAAAAACGCTGAAAGCGCAATCTATTGAGCGGTTCGCCGTGGAAGCTGCGGTATTTAGTTTGCAATCCGAAGAATGAGTTGGGGTCTGCTCTAGATACATGTAATTTTTTTAGTGGCTTAGGATCAGTTGAACGAAAAACCTGGTTAAGCAGTGCGGGTAGCGTTGGCGTAGCTCACCACGCTTGCCGGGTAATACATCACACGCCCGGGCGTGTGTGTCCTTCACCACTTAATCAATTGCACAAATGATCGTTTAGCCGCGCAAAATGGAACCTTTTTGTCTTATTGACGTTCGGCCTGTTGAACAAGTTTATCTATGTATTTCTGAAATTCTGACTCATAGGAGTCTCTGCTTTCTTTCCAGACAGAACGAGCCATTTTACTTGATTTTAAGAAAGACAAAAGCCAATTTTGCCAACTTTTCCAGAGCCTTTTCGATCTTTCGTCTTTCCCAAAATGGACGTCTTGATAGAAGTCGTATGCCATTTGGAACATATTGAAGTAATAAAGAGACAATGCTCTAAGTTTTCCCTTCGTTTGCTCTTCTTTTTCGAGGTTATCGTATATCCCCCATAAAATTGGATCATTAATGTAAATTTTGTCAAGTTCTAGTAAAGCTTCTCCTAAGAATTCACTACCTTCTTGTGCGAAAGTGCGGAGGCTAAGTTTATTCTGTTTATTGTACGTATAAATCGACAGGCCAGTCGCTATAAGCGATATGAATGCACAAAATATAGAGATAAGGTCGCTAGTAGAAAGATGGTCTTCTTTGAGTGGGGCAAGATATAAAATAGAATGATCGTTTTGAAAAAAATCGCTGTAGAATGCCATTTGAAAAAAATCACTGTAGAATTCCATTGATTGCTTCCTTTCCAATCATGTTTCTAATTCATTTTTGATTTTTTTCGGCAAAAAGCGATAAACGCCGCATCCGGTTTTTGCGGCGGTCCCTTTTTCTCGATCCATTCGCGCCACTGTCTTTCCAGTTCGTACACATCCCAGCCCGGTGCGGCTTTTCTTGCAATTTCGTAGGTCGAATTTCGCAAGTGCGGCCCGCTCCGTTCTTGGAAATCCGGCAAGGGGAGCAAGAGCGGTTCCGGTGCGGGCGGATTCTTGAGCCGGGGCAGCGCGGGGGGCAGTTGTGCCACATGCGGCTTGCTGGGCTTGAGCAGCAAGCCCCGTTCGCCGCCCTCAACATTGGCTTCCGGATAGAGGATGAGGACTTTTCGCAAGTGATGGAGAAATTTCTTTTTGAAATTCCGCAGTCCTTGTTCATCCGAGGCGTAATCCGCGCCGAATTGCATTTCCAGAGCAGGCCAAGGGATTTCCGTAGGCTTGCGCAAATAGGACATGCGGTAGGTCAACCAGCAATAAATATCCAAGGCCAGAGGCGAGCGTTTAAGCGCCTTGAGCGCCCGCATATCCACCGGAACCGGGCTGTTTATCGCCTCTTCAAAAAACTTTTTACCCAGTTCGATGGTTGATTTCCACAGCGGTGCGTCATCGGGCGCTTTCGGGTTCCACCACAAATCCGCTTCTTCGACAACCCGGACGTTGACGATTCCGGTCCGGTCCTTGTCGTCATAGATGCAGGTCACGGACGAGGCGAAGAGCCGGGTCATCTGGTCGCGCAGCCGCGTGATGCTGCCCCATCGGCCCCCGGTAGGCGTCAGGTCCAGCCCCGCCATGAAGGCCGACAGGGACGGCCCGAGTTCCAGAACCGGAGATTTGGTGCGCACTGCTTCCGTTGTTATCCATGACACGAGCAAGCGGGGGATCGAACCATAGGGTAGTCCAATGTCACTTGGGGCGAGCATGGAGAGGATTAAAGAGCCGTTGCGCCGTTTGAATTCGTTACCCGGCGTTGCCTTGTGCGGCATGGTGGCTTGCGTCAGGGCGCGGGCCATGAAACGAACGGCTCCAGCTTCGCGCGCCTCTTCTGCCTCGATCATTAAGGCTTGCCTTACGAGCCTGTCGAGGTCTTCATCATCGCCTTTGTCATCATCGCGCATATTCTTTTCCTACCTCTCTTTCAAGGAAAAGCATAGGCCGAACTTATCCACAGAATGGAACCTTTTTAGAAGGTTATCCACGCATAAACGGAACCGCAAAAAGGTTAGATTTACGCATAAACGGAACCGCATTTACGCATAAACGGAACCGCAAAATCCAAAGAAATATCGCGTAATAGTTTGTTATTAAACGTGTTTTTTACCGTTTTTCCGGCCCTCCCTGTAGTACCCTGTATTTATAAAAAAACCCTGTAGTTGGGAAACGCGGTTGGTGGAAAACTCGCCAATCACGGAAAATTGCCCCTCAAAAACCCAAAAGACGGCTTGCAGGAAGGAGGCAACTGGACGGCTAGAGGCCAGACCTGACGCCTTGGCGGGGCTTCACACACCAGAGGCTTGCGGGAGGAGCGGCTTAAACCACAGTGGGAGAGGCCCAAGCCGTTCGTGAGGGCGGTAGGAAAGAAAAAATGGGCGCGGTCGCTTCACGCTCAAAGCGTATCAACGAGCATCGCTATCCGATCTTGAAACAACAGAACCAGAACGGCTAATCCCGCCGCGATCAACAGGGCGAGAAGGAACCAAGGCCGGGCTAAGGTCCGTAATCCGGTTTTTCGTTCGGTGCTTGGAGCGGGTTCGCGCCGGTCCGTCAGCAAGGCCGTGGCTTGTTGCCGCCAGTGGTCCCGGTCTTGCCGCAGGTCGTCGATGACGTCGTCTTTCTCCCGAATCCGTTCGCGTAAAAGGTCA
>WBZV01000276.1_pt1 | contig 11815 bp, 4 predicted proteins | sample 5204221 | NCBI WGS metagenome assembly WBZV01 (sample SAMN12344360, study PRJNA552823) | activated sludge metagenome | biome: Activated sludge suspended growth; feature: Nitrification reactor; material: Wastewater; isolation source: activated sludge from nitrification reactor of wastewater treatment...
GGTCACCCCCACCTCGACCGGCTGGTCGGCGGGATTGACCACCGAGATGCCGGTGGTTCCGCCGAGGTCATTGCGGGTGAGAGGAGCGTAGAGCCGCGTGGCCGCCTGGTCGGAGGGTCGCCCTTCGTAGGCGTACAGCCCCGGGTTGTCGGCGACGTCCATGAAGGCCATCACGCCCACCGGGGCCTCGGTGCTCGTGACGACCAGCGAACCCAGACTGCCGCTGGGGACCTTGGCGAAGTCGGCATCGGTGGACACATCCAAGGTGATCGACGTGCCGCGCTGGATGCTTCGCACCGCGGTGAACAGCGGCTGGGCCTGGCCCAGCCGCTGGTAGGCCAAGGTGACCGAGATCGAGCGGCTGAGGTCAGTGTTCTGGATGCTGACGATGCTGTTCTGCCCGGCGTACTGCCTGGCCACCAGGGGCAGCGTGACCTCCTTGCCGATGGGGGTGTTGCTGTAGATCGCCGTGTCACCGCCACTGCTCCAGTCCGTTCGAACGATAGCCGCGATGGGCCGGTCGGAGCTGACGACTGCGGCATAGATCCCGTTCGATGCTGCGGCTTCCGCAGGTAAGTAGACGTTGACCGGGACGCCAGCGCTCACAGCAGGCCTGATGAGCGACACGGGTGCGTTCCCATTCTGGCTATAGAGGTCTACGACGATGACGGCGTCTTGATTGGAGTCGAGACTCAGAATCTGCATCGCTGAATTCCCTCTGCCAAGCAGCTGTGCACTCGATCGGTCCATGGTCAAGGGCGTGTTGCGAGCGAGGTACCCTGCAAAAATCGTGTGGGTGGTGGGTGACAGCTGCTGGGCAGGGGCCGCCCCGACTTGGTTGCCGCGCAGGCCATGACTGGCAAGAAGCACCGCGAGCAGAAGGCCAGCGCGAGACGGGTGGCAGACATGGCGGAATCCAGCGAACATCGGACACCTCCTGGCGCAGTGGGCCATCGGAAGCCCTCGGCCTGCCGGTGGCGACGGTCGGACGAGACCTGATGAGGAGGAAAGCGGCGCAAACGCTTTCCAGCCCAACATAACGCCGACCGAACCCCGACCGTGACCGTTGCGTGCTCAGCCGCTGCTCAGCCGCTGCTCGCCGCGCCCCCGCTGCCTCCGCGCCCGCCGCGCCGCCGCCGACGCCGGCGCGCCCCGTCGTCGCGGTCCCGTGTCTGCCCGCCGCCGCTCGGCCGGCCGCCGGCGTCTCTTCGATCACCGGGGGCGTCCGGCCGGCCGGATGCTTCCGGGCGCTCCGCCGAGGCCGGGCGATCTTCGCCCGGACCGCGGTCCCCCGGGCCGCCACGCTCCGCGCGCTCCTCGGGCGATGGGCGGGTCTCCCGCGGGTCCTCGCCGCGCTTCCAGCTGTCGTCGCGCTCGTCGATGGTCACCAGCCGGAGGTGGCCGCTGCCGCCCTCGCCGCTTCCCCCGCCGCCCTGTCCTGCGGGTCGTGCCGGCTGCGGACGGTCCTCGGGGCGCAGCCGGAAGCGCTCCTTGTCCAGGACCGGCTTCGGCCGCTCCTCGCGCTCGGGCCAGCGGCGCTCGGGCACAGCGGGCAGGTCGCGGCTGCCACCCTGGGCCGGGCCGCGGCCGCCCTCCCGCCGCCCTCCGTCGCCGCCGGGCCGGCCTGGCCGCTCGCCGCCGCCGTCCTGGCGGCGCGTGTCGCCGGACCCGCCCGGCGGCCGCCCGGAGCCACGGCTGTTGTCGTTGCGGTCGCCCGGCCTTCCGCCGCGGCCGGCCCGGTCGTCACGGTTCGGCCGGCCGCCATCGCCCGACCGGCCGCCAGCGCCTGGCCGACCTTCGCCCGGCCGGCCGGCCGGGCCCCGCTGCCCGGCTCCCGCGCGCGCGTCCGGGTCTATCCAGGCCTCCGGCCCGCGGTGCGGCGCCCGGTGGCCCTCGAGGACCTGGCGGGGGGCAGGGGCCGGGGGCCGTCCACCGCCCGCCTGGTCGGCGGGGCGCCTGGCCTTGCCCGGTCCGCGCGGTTCCCTCGGCGGGCGGGCGAACTCCGTGTCCTTGCGCGGCGCGGGCACCGCGTAGTCGAAGCCTTCCAGCGTCAGGCGCGGGATGCTCTGGCGGAGCACCCGTTCGATGCCGCGCACCATGTCCGCGTCCACCGGCTCCACGAAGGTGTAGGCGTCGCCCGTCTTCGCCGCCCGGCCCGTCCGGCCGATGCGATGGGTGTAGGCCTCCACCGTGTCCGGGATGTCGTAGTTGATGACGTGCGAGATCTGCGTCACGTCGATGCCACGGGCCGCGATGTCGGTGGCCACCAGGATCTGGACCGAGCCGTCCCGGAAGCCGCCCAAGGCCGCCTGGCGGCGGGTCTGGCTGAGGTTGCCCTGCAGCTCAGCCGCCCTGAAGCCATCGGCGATCAGCTGCTGCGCCACGCGCTTGGCTCGGTACTTGGTGCGGGTGAAGACCAGCACCGACTCGGTGTCCGTGCGGGCCAGGATGGCCTTGAGCAGGGACGTCTTCAGGTGGTGGGCCACCGGGTAGAGGGCGTGGCTGACCGTCTCGACCGGCGCGCTTCGGCCCACCTGCACCGTGGCGGGGCGGTTCAGGATCTCCTCCGCCAGGTGCCGGACGTCATCCGGCATGGTGGCCGAGAAGAGCAGGTTCTGGCGCTGCTTGGGGAGGGCCGCCAGGATGCGGCGCACCGTCGGGAAGAAGCCCATGTCCAGCATCTGGTCGGCCTCGTCCAGGACCAGGATGCCCACCTTGGACAGGTCGGCGTTGCCCTGCTGGATGTGGTCGAGCAGGCGCCCCGGGCAGGCCACCACGATGTCGCGGCCGCGCCTCAGACCGTCCACCTGGGGCTGCATCCCGACGCCGCCGTAGACCGTCATGCTGCTGAGGCCCGTCCCCTGGCCCAGGCGGCGCACCGCCTCCTCCACCTGGTCGGCCAGCTCGCGCGTGGGGGTGATGATGAGCGCCCGCACGCCGCCCTTGGGGCTCTCCGACAGACGCTGGAGCATCGGCAGGACGAAGGCCGCCGTCTTGCCGGTGCCCGTCTGGGCCAGGCCCATCACATCGCCGCCCTGGAGCACGACGGGGATGGCCTGCTGCTGGATGGGCGTGGGATCGCGGTAGCCCAGGTTCTCGACACCGCGGAGGAAGGCGGGCTTCAGGCCCAGGGTTTCAAAGCTCATGAGATATCTCGTTCCTTAACATCGGTCCAGAATGGTCTGCACCGGGTCTGCACACAGAGGACGGGCGGGAGCGGATGGTCCGCTCCCGCCCGTCCGGTGCTGCTGCGCAAGCTGCCTACTGCTGGCCCTTGCGGATGCTGGGCAGGTAGATCGGCTCACCGGCGAGGATGGGGATCTCGCGGGCGAAGGTGCCATCCCAGACGGGGATGACCTCAGTCTGGCGCACGCCGTACTTGCGGCTCTCGGCAGCCACCCGGTACTCGCCCACAGGCAGGCTGTAGAACCCGTAGCGCCCTTCGGCGTCCGTGAGCTGCGGGTTGACCTGGGTGCTGCCGGGGGCCGGCTTCCAGGCCGACCAGGCGCCGGTGTCGGGGTCGCGGCGGTACAGGGTGACCAAGGCATCGTCGACCGCCGGCTCGCTCGTGCCCTCGCCGGCCTGGACGCGGTCGTAGCGGCCGTTGCCCCGCCCGCCCGATCCGAGGCTGATGTCGTCGATGGTCCAACCATCGGCCCGCGTGTTCTCCCGTCCGTCGCTGCGCAGGCGGAAGCGGATCTGCACCTGGTTGTCGCGGGCAAACGCGTCCAAGGGGATGGCTTCGGCCTTCCACTGCCCGGAGATCACGGAGTTGCCCGTGAAGGTCTTGACGGCCTTCCACGCGCCCAGGCTGTTCACTTCCAGGATCCCGCTGTCGCCGGCCGCGAACCGGTACTTGTGCCAGAACACGAGGACGGGTGAGGGGATCTGGAGCATGTCGATCGGGTAGACGTAGGTGACGGTGGTGTCGAGGTTCGTCCCGTAGTCGGCATTGGGGCTGTCCGTCAGCACGTACTTGCCGCTGTCGAAGCGGTCTTCACCCTCCTTCGAGGACACGGCCCAGCCGCCGCCGTTGGCCACCCAGTCGTTCATCGAGCCGCTTTCGAAGTCCTCGTCGATGGTCAGGGGGGCCTGCACACCGGAGTCGCTGAAGATCACCCCGGTCTCTCCGACGTAGAGGAACCCGCTGCAGGCGCCGCTGGGAGCGCCATCGACGAGGATGTCATAGGTGTCCTGCTTGGGGAGGAAGGGCGCACTCTCCCAGAGCCCGGTCGCGGCGCTGTAGCGCAAGGCCAGCGGCTCGCTGCCCGGCTGCGCGAAGGTGACCGAAGCGGGGTTGCCGTTGACCGGGACCGACACGGTGACCTCGGTCTGCGGCGGGAGGCTCACCCGGCCGCCCGAGAAAGCGCCGCAGGCCACCGCACAGCCCGACGCGTCGCGCACGGCCTGGGCGCGGGCCTGGGCCCCGTCACCATAGCTGAACACCACGCGCATGGGATCGATGCGGGAGCTGCCGTCGACGACCACGCGACGGAACCCGCTGCGGGGACTGCGGGCCTCCAGGCTCTGCCCGTCGGACGTGGGCTGCTGTTGGGTCGCGTCGAAGGTGAGGCGATGTTCGCCCTCGGCCAAGTTGAGCTCGAAGCTGAAGCGGCCGTCGCTGTCGGCTCGGACGGGGCTCCCGAGCGGCGTGTCACCGTCGTAGGCCTGGATCATCGCTTCGGCGCTCGAGACGCCCTGCACGGTCACCCGCGACTGGTTGGTCGTGCCGCAATGCGGCGCGTCGAGCAGGGGCGCGGCCGGCACCGGCCCCGCCAGCCAGGGCTGGTAGCGGACCCCGTCCGTGATCGGCAGGCCCTTGCCCTTCTCGTTGATGATGTCCCGCCCGCAGGGGTCGTTCTGGTTGCGCCGATTGTCCAAGGGACCGGTGGCATCACCCCACCAATGCTTGCCGGCCTCGATGCACACATCGGTCTCGGTGTTCTCGATGGCCGCCTTGGCGAGGCGGGCGAAGCCGTTCATCTCCACCTTGGGCTTGGCATCGCTGCGCACCAGGATGCCCACCTGGGCGCCGGCCAGGCGGTTGTGATGGATGTAAGGGCGAGCACCGTTCTCCGCCCGAATCACGGCGGAACTCACGCCGCTCACCTCGGGGAGGATGTTGCCCGCGATCTCCACCTTCTCGTTGGCCGTCGCGCCGATCTGCAGCCCGATGCCCTCGGTGCGGAGGATCAGGTTGTTGAGGATCCTGATCACCGGCGACTCGGCGCTGACGTTGACGGCGCCGGACTGGCCGCTCCCGCCGTGGAGGATCACGCTGTTCCGAATGTGCCCGCCGCCGACGTTGCCGCGCGCGAAGCGCACGCCGGCCCAATGCCCGGCACCGGCCGTGGGTTCATCGGCGGTGATCACCACCCCGTCGGCCTCCAGCTTGCCGGCGCCCTCGACGCTGATGAGCCCGCTCTTGTCCATCATGAGCACCGAGCCGGGAACCAGCGTGAGGGCCTGCGTGACCCCCAGGCTGCAATCCAGTTCGCGGACGAGGTCATTGGACCAGGTCTGGATGATGTTGACGTCCGAGCAGTAGAGCATGGCGTCGTTCACGTTGCCCACGGCCACGTTGTTCGTGAACTCGGTGGGCGACTTGGCGCGGTGTTCCACGGAACGGAGGTTGCGCACGAAGCGGTTGTTCGCGATCGTGATGCGATAGGTATTGGGTTGCCACTGGCCGCTCAGCACGAGCCCCCGCTCCTGGCTGCCTTCCACCAGGTTGTCGCGGAACTCGAGGGGGTGGGTCGCGACGGTCCCGGGGACGTCCACGACCACCCCGTCGCCGCGGGACCAGCGGATGCGCGAATTGCGAATCACCGCGCGGTCGGCCTCCAGCATGATGGCCTGCCCTTCCTGCCCGGCGTAGTCGACGGTGACGCCGTCGAAGGACAGGCTGGTCGCCAGGGTCTGGTGCTCGATGCCCGCCCAGTCGCCGGGTCCGGGAAGGGAGTCGGCGCCGTCGCTGTTGGTGTCGCAGGCGTACTGGCGGTCCGGGGCATCGGCCGGCAGGTCGGTGCAGGCGCTGTCATCGCGCAAGGAGGTGAAGTGCACGGGATCGGTGCCGCTCCCGGGGGCGGGCACCAGGAGGGCGCCGCTGCGCTCGACGCGGAGCGTCGCCCCGCCCTGGGCCTTCACCACCGTGCCGGCGTCGATCAGAAGGCTCGCGTTCGCGCCCACCTGCACATCGTTGGCGTGGAGGACGTAGGGTGCGACGCTGCGCCCCCAGCGGACCTGGCCCTGGCGGCTGATCGTGCCCTGCACCACGATGCCGTTCACCTGGTTGCGCGCGAAACTGAGGCCTGACACGGCCGGCTGCGCGCCGGCGTCCATGCTGACGATGCTGCGGCACTCCTCCACCCGGGTCTGGCTGAGGTCGGGGTTGATCAAGCCTGAGCCGCTGGCACGGATCGAGATGCCATCGCCGCTCATCTTGCGGATCAGGGTATCGGTCGCCTTGCCCGAGGCGTTGTCGAAGCGGATGCCGTCGCCGGTCCCGAACTCGATCAGCGCGTTCGCGATGGCCGCGCCGCTGGCGGTCACCCGGACGGCAGGATCCTGGCGGGCGCCGGCACCCCCGGTATAGCGGATCACGACATGCTGCAGGCGGCTGCAGGTGCTGGGATCGTTCGCCGCGATGCAGCCGCCGAGGACGAGCCCGCGCCAGTCGCCGGGACCTGGCTGCACGGAGCTGCCGTCCGCGTTGTGCGACGTGAACACCACCGGGTTGTCCGCCGTGCCGACCGCCACCAGCCGGGTGCCGGCCTCGGAGATCAGCGAGGTGTTCTGGAAGCGCACCTGGACCCCGGGCTTCAAGGTCAGGGTCTTGCCAAAGGCCAGGTAGACGTCGTCGGTGACGTAGTAGTTGAGGCCCACGGGCTCCCAGGTGCGGTCGACGTTGACCGTGCCGTGCACCGCCACGCCGTCGATGGCATTGCGTTCGAGGCTGTTGGGCTTGGGCAGGTTCGTGCTGTCACCGGCGGCGCGGTCGATGGTGTCCAGGGCCACGGCGACGTTCGCGTCCGTGTCGATCGCCGGACCTGGGTTGTCCGTGATGGTGTTCCCCGAGAGGAAGAGCTTGAGCCCCTGGGTGGTGGACGCTTCGGCGCGAATGCCGGCCTTGAGGTTGTTGTGGATCGTGCAGTCACTGATGAACGCCGCGCCGACCCTGGTGACCAGGATGCCGGCTTCCTCGCTGTGCGACACCTCGGTGCCGCGAACCTCGTCCTTGTCATGCCCGATGACGATGGCGGCGCCGCGTTGTCCCACCGCACCGCCGTAGCGGACGACGGCTCGGGCGATGGTGGACCGGCTGGCGCCGGCCAGGTTGATCTCGTTCCAGGAACCGGGGCGGGGCAGGCTGGCGCCGTCGCCGCCCGTGTCGCAGGTCTCCGTGCTGCCGGCCGCGCAGGCGTCGTCGAGCAGGCTGGTGATCAGCACCTGGCTCGCGGCGGTGTCGTAGAGGCCGGTGACGCCGTCGATCGGCGGGCCGATCTGCATCGTCCCGCCGGTATTGACCAGGGCGCTCTCGGCGCCCATCTTGACCACCGCTCCGGGCTCGATCAGCAGGCCTGATGCCTCCAGGCGACCCTCGGCATCGCGCACCGTGCCGCGCTTCACCTCGATCTCGGCGCCTCCGGCGACCACGTAGGGCAGGCGGCCTGCCTGCCAGGTGATCGGCCGGGTGATGCTCCCGTTGTTGACCCGGATGCCGTTCAGGCCGTTGGAGTACGCTTCGATCCCGGGACCGGTCAGCGCGTTGCCGCTCTGGCGCAGCACGACGTTGGGATCGGTGTCGATGGCCGCGCCGCCGTTCTTCTCGAAGCGGCAGCCGGTGACCGTGACGACGTTGTTGACCGTCGTGTCCGGCGTCGTCGCATCGATCTGGATGCCGTCGCCGCCGTTGCCGCTGAAGCTGCTGTCCGTGATGGTGGCGCTCACGTCGTTGACCTTGAGGGCCACGCCGCCGGCCGAGGCGAAATGGGCGTTGTCCACCGTCGTGCCGTCGCGCTCGATCTCGACCATGGGGGCCTTGGTGCTGCCCCCTGCGCCGCCGTAGCGTGCCGCCACGTGGCTGAGGCGGCTGCCCTCGAGCGAACCGGCGCCGATCTCCAGGGTGGACCAGGCGCCGGGGCCCGGCGCGGCCGGTCCGTCGGACCCCGTGTCGCAGTCCACGCCGGCCGAACTGCAGGTGCTGTCGTCACCGAGCGCCGTGAAGGTGATCTTGCGGTCGGCGGTGCCCACGGCCGTCAGCAGGCCGTCCTTGCTGATCCTGAGGTTGCTGGTGGTATCGACGAACTTGACGAGGGTGCCGGGCTCGACGGTCAGCGCGGCCTCGACGTAGAGGGTCGAGCGAACCACGTAGGGGAGGTCGCCGCCGCGCCAGGCCAGCGGGTGGCTGACCCGGGAGGTCTCGATGAGGAGCGCGTTGAGCTTGTTGGACTTGGCCTTGTTGCCGCTGAGCGTCCACTCGACGCCGGCGCCGGCCTTGACCGCTTCGGCGTTGGACTCGAACTCACTGTTCTCCAGGGTGGCGGCGACCTTGACCGAGGAGTTCTCGTTGACCTCCAGCCCGGCACCGACGTTGCGCCTGACGCGCAGCCCCTTGAAGGTGACCTCGCCGATGCGCTCGGCCATCACGCCCGCGCCGCTCGTGTCCTCGACCGTCACGTCGGTCAGGGTCAGGCCGCTGCGCCGGATCTGCAGGGCGGCCAGGGCGGGGTTGTCGGGCGAACCGGCGTGCCGGATGGTCAGTCCGCTCAGGGCCACCACGCCGGGCCCGTCCTGCACCTCGACGCCCCGCCAGTCACCCCGCTGGGGGGCGGCCTGCTGCGACCCGAAGATCACGCTGTCGGGCCCCGTCCCCTCGACGGTGAGCGGCCCTTCGACACGGAAGCGCTTGCCCGTGGCAAAGAGCACCTGCACCCCGGCCTGGATGGTCAGCGACGACGCGGCATTGGCCACGCGGAGGTCGCAGTTGACCATGTACGGGCTGTTGTCGGCCGTCCACACGGTGCCGTCCGGCAAGGTGCCGTTGGGAAAGGCCGCGCAGACGTCGGTGGCCTGGGTCCGGGCGCTGGCCGGCACATGGCCGCCCCACGGGAACAGAGGCAGCAAGGCGACGATGAGCAGTACCCGGAATCGATGGCGGTCCATGGGATGATGACTCCTGATGGTGACGTAGTGGAGCGGCCTGCATGCGCAGACGCCCGGCGCCTGGGCGGGCGGAAGAAGCCGGCCCTGGGAACGGCCGATCCTGGCGGCATGATATCATCGCGGGCGCGCCGGGTCCAGCGCCTCGCCGCGCCGCTGCAGGGACAGGCAGAGGGGAGGGGGCCCGCCCTCGCGGGCCTGTTCCTAGGCCTCCGGCAACTGGTCCACCCGCAGGCTGATGACCTGGCTGGCCCCGTCGTCGGCCATCGAGACGCCGTAGACGGTCGAGGCTGTCTGGATCGTGCCCCGGTTGTGGGTGATCACCACCACCTGGCGGCCCTCGGCCAGGGTCCGCAAGGCCTGGCAGAAGCGGTCGACGTTGGCCTCGTCCAGGGCCGCGTCGACCTCGTCCAGCACCACGAAGGGCGTGCCGCTGACCTCGAGGAGGGCGAAGGTCAGGGCGACGGCGGTCAGGGCGCGCTCGCCGCCGGAGAGCAGGCCCAGGGGCTGGCGCCGCTTGCCGGGAGGACGGGCCATGATGTCCAGGCCGGGCTCGGCCGGCGCGGCGCCCCCCGTGTCCGTGACCCGGGTCAGGAGCAGCTCGGCCTCGCCCCCGCCGAAGAGCAGGGGGAAGTAGCGGCTGAAGGCCTCGGCCACCTGGGCGAAGGTGCCCGCGAAACCCGCGCTGATGTCCTGGTCCAAGCGCGTCAGCAACTGGCGCAGGTCCGCGTCGGCCGCGCGGAGGTCCGCCTCCTGGGTCATCAGCTCGTCATAATGCGCCTGGCTCTCTTCGTAGGTCGACAGGGCCTCCTGGTCGATGGGCCCGAGCGACCGCAAGCGCCCCCGGAGCTGATCCACCCGCTGCTCGAGGTCCGGCTCGATGGCCGGGACCTCCGGCAGGCGGACCTGGGAGCGGGCGTCCAGGCTGAGCTGGGCATCGCCGAGGTCCAGGCCCAGGGTGTCCGCCTCGCCGCGCAGCTGGTCGTAGAGGCGTTCGAAGCGATCCTCGACCCGCGTCGCCGCGAGCCTGAGCTCGGTCAGCTGGCGTTCGCCCGCCTCGGCCGCGGCGCGCTGGCGGTCCAGGTCGGCTTCGGCCTCGGCCGCCGAGCGGCGCGCCAGGTCCAACGCCTCCTGCCGCGCCAGGAGGTCGCTCTCGACGTCCTGCACCTCGGCCTCGGGTGAGGCCAGGCCGGCCAGTTGTGCGGCCTCGGCCGCTGCCGCCTCGATGGCCTGGCTCAAGGACAGGTCCCTGGCCTCGAGGGTGGCCGCCCGGCCGTTCAGGGCGTTCAGCTCATGGGTCAGGGCGGCGGCGGATCCCTGGGCCGTCGCGAGGGCCTGGGCGGACTCGGCGCGACCGGCCTCCACCTGGCTCAGGGTCAGGCCCAGGGAGCGCAGCTCGGCGTCGTCCTGGGGCAGGGCCTCGTCGTCCAGGTGGGCGGCGCGGGCGGCCGACTCCCGGGCCCGGGCCTCGGCGAGGGCGGCGCTGTGCTCAGCCAGGCGGCCGGCGCAGGCCTCGCGTTCGCCCGCCAGCCGCTCGGCCGCTTCCTGCGCCCAGGCCAGGTCCCGCCCCGCCTTGTCGGCCTCGTCGCGGCCGCGGACGAAGGCCGCTTCGGCTTCCCGCTGCCGAACCTGGGCCGCCCGGAGCTCGGTGCCGCGGCGCTGGCCCTCGGCCCGGGCCTCGGACAGGGCCGCCAGGGCAGCCTCCGCCCGGCGGTGCGCTTCCTGCGCCTGAGCCTCGGCCGCCTGCTGCAGCGCCGGCAAGCTGCGCCGCTCGCGCCGCAGGGCGAGCAGGTCCCGCGCCGGCGGGCCGATCGTGACCTGGCCGAGGCCCTGGTAGACCGTGCCGTCAGGCCCGGCGCAGAGCAGCTCGGGCTGGTCCTGGGCCGCCTTGCGGGCCTCGGCATCGCCGGGGTAGAGGCGGGCCTGCCAGAAGAGCTGGTCGATGAGGGCTGGGGCCGCGTCGCAGCGCAGACCGCCGTCCGGCAGGCTGGCGCGCTGCGGAGCCGGGGCCCGGCCGTCGATCAGGGTGAGTTGGCCGGGCAGGCCCTCGCCGAGCAGCTGCCGGGCCGCGGCCAGGGCTTGGGCGCCGTCCAGGACGAAGGCATGCAGGCGGGGCCCGAGCAGGGCGGCCACGGCCGCCTCCCAGCGGTCTTCCACCTCGAGCAGGTCCCCGACCTGGCCCAGCAGGCCGATGCCCGCCGCCTGGCGAAGGCGGTCCAGGCCGGGGCCGCCGGCATCGAGCTGCCCGATCAGGCCGTCCAGGGCCTGGGCGCGGCGCTGCAAGGAGCGCAGGGACTCCGCGCCCTCGCGTTCGGCCGCCTGTGCCTCGGCAGCGGCCGCCTGGGCAGCGGCCAGGGCCTCGTCAGCGGCGGCCAGGGCGGCTGTGGCCAGCGCGCCGGCGGCGGCGGCCTCGGCGGCGGCGGCGGCCAAGGCATCCCGTGCGGCCCCTGTCTCCTGGACCCTGGCCTGCAGCGGGAGGGCCTGGGCCGCGAGCTCCTCGCGCCGCCGATCGAGCGCCTCCAGCTCCGCCGTGGCCAGGCGGACGCGGCCCTCCTGGGCGGCCCGCCCGGCGCCGGCCTCCAGGATCGCCCGCTGCCCCTCCTGGCGGCGCCGGTCCTCCTGCGCCCGCCGCTCCTGGGCAGCGGTCAGGGCG
>WBZV01001279.1_pt1 | contig 11814 bp, 10 predicted proteins | sample 5204221 | NCBI WGS metagenome assembly WBZV01 (sample SAMN12344360, study PRJNA552823) | activated sludge metagenome | biome: Activated sludge suspended growth; feature: Nitrification reactor; material: Wastewater; isolation source: activated sludge from nitrification reactor of wastewater...
CAGCACGCCGTTGATGCGGTCGATCTTGACCTGCATGACCCGGAACAGCGGCACCATCTTCCACAACAGGATCCCGATGACGATGGCCATCACGGGAATGATCACCAGCAGCAGCGCCGACAACTGCACATCGGTGCGCACGGCCATGATCACCCCACCGACCGCGGTCAGCGGCGCGGCGATCATCATGGTCAGCCCCATCAGCACGAGCATCTGCACCTGCTGGACGTCGTTGGTCGTGCGCGTGATCAGTGACGGCGCGCCGAACTCGTTTACCTCCCGCAGCGAGAAGCGCTCGACGGATCGGAAGAGGTTCCCGCGCACGTCGCGGCCGAACGCCATGGCCGTGCGCGCGCTGTAGTAGACCGCGATCACGGAGATCACCGCGAGCGCCAGCGACAGCCCCAGCATGAACGCGCCCACCCGCACGATGTAGCCGACGTCGCCGGTGACGACACCGTTGTTGATGATGTCGGCGTTGAGGAAGGGCAGGTAGAGGTTCGCGATCACCTGCATCGTGGTCAGCACCACAACGATCACCAGCGCAGTGCGGTAGGGCCGCAGGTAGCCGGAGATGAAGGGGATCACAGCGCCCAAGGGTACGCCCCGTTTCGAGGTCGCACCTCTAGACTCTCCCCCGTGCCCTCCGTCGACATCGTCATCCGAACCAAGAACCGTCCGCTGTTGCTCGCCCGGGCGCTCGACGACGTCCTGGCCCAGGAGTTCACCGACTGGCACCTGTACGTCGTCCAGGACGGGGACGACCCAGCCCCGACGCAGGCGTTGATCGACGAGCGCGACTTCGCGGGCAGGGTCACACTCGTGGTCCTGGCCGAGTCGCAGGGCATGCCCGCAGCGTCCAACCGCGGCATCGAGGCCGGCACAGGCGAGTTCATCGCGATCCACGATGACGACGACACCTGGCACCCGACGTTCCTCGCCCGCACCGTGGAGCACCTGCGCACCACCGAAGACCTCGCCGTAGCGACCCGCATCGAGATCGTGTGGGAGGAGCGCATCGGCAACCGCATGGTGGTCACGGGCCGGGAGCTGTTCCACCCCCGCATGCTGGAGGTCACCTACTTCGACATGCTGCGCTTCAACCACGTGGTCCCCATCGGGATGCTCTTCCGCCGTTCCGCATGGGCCGAACACGGACCTCTGGACGAACGCCGCGACGTCATCGACGACTGGGTGTTCAACATGGCTCTAACCCAAACCGGCCACTACGGCCTCATCGATGGCGTCCTCGCGTACTGGCACCAGCGCAAGAACGCGAGCGGGGCCGACGCGAACACAGTGATCGGCGCACTCGACCGGCACGTCCGCGCCGACCGGCGGGTGCGGGACGAGGCTCTGAGTGCCTACGTCGACCAGCACGGTCCCGGGGCCCTTCTCTACCTGTCGAAGTACATCGACGAGCGCATCGGGGAGATCCACCGGCGCCTCGACGTCGTGGAGGCCCGCCAGGACGAGATCTTGGAGGTCCTGCGCTCGCAGGTGGAAGAGATGAACAAGCCGAGCTGGATCCGTCGGCAGGTCAGGGAGTACCGAGGATGAGTGTGGACATCGTGATGCGCACCTTGGATCGGCCGCTGTTCCTGCAGAGGGCACTCGACGACATCGTCGCGCAGACCTACAACGACTGGCGCCTGATCATCGTCAATGACGGCGGCGCCCCGGGGCCGGTGGACGAAGCGATCGCGGCACACCCCGAGCTCGCCGGCCGCACGCAGACGCTGCACCTGCCCGAAACCACCGGCCGGGCCGCGGCCACCAAGGCCGGGATCGACGCCGGCAGCAGCGAGCTCATCGTGTGGCACGACGACGACGACACCTGGCACCCCGCGTTCCTCGAGCGGACCACGGCGTTCCTCCAGTCCTCGGATGCCGACGCCGTGGCCGTGCGAACCGAGATCGTCTGGGAGCAGGTCTGCTCCGACCGGATCGTCGAGACCGGCCGCGAGGTCTTCCACGAGTTCATGCTCGAGCCGACGTTCTTCGACATGCTGCGCTTCAACCACGTCGTGCCCATCTCGCTTCTCTACCGGCGCAGCGTGCACGATCGCATCGGTCCGGTCGACATGCGACTGAAGGCGGTCAGCGACTGGGAGTTCAACCTGCGCCTGTGGTCACAGGGCACCGTGGGTTTCATCGACGAGATCCTCGCGTACTGGCATCAACGACGCGACGAGAGCGGCGCCGCGGCAAACAGCGTGCACCGCGATCGCGATGCCCACGTGCTCTACGACCGGCGCGTACGGGACGAGGCGGTGCGCGAGTACGTGCAGGCGAACGGCGCAGGCGAGTTGCTCTACCTCGCGAAGTACGTCGACGAACGCACCGGCGATCTGCATGCTCGCATCGACCGGATCGAGGAGAACCAGCGCGAGGCCCTGCGCCTGATCCGCAGCCTGCGGCGCTGACGCTAGCGCTGCACCACGCGGTAGCCGCCGTCCTCGGCGAGCACCGCCCATTCACGCATACAACTCGGCGGGGCGACCGTCAGCAGCGCCCAGTCGATATCCCCGGCCCAGTCGCCGGAACAGAACGTCTCCGGATCCCGCTCGAAGGCCGCGACCTGGTCGACGCGTTCCCACCATGTAGCCAGCCCGTCCGCGGTGTACGGCGGGCTCTTCCAGTCCACGTACACCGCGACCCGGGCGTTGGCCCGTACGTTATCGGCGTTCAGCGGCACCAGACCGGTGCCGGTCGGCTGGGCGGCGAGTACGGCTCGCACCGCCGGATCGCTGACAGTGGGCCGCTCCTCCCGCAACGTGCTGGCAAGACCCCAGACAGCCGCCGCTCCCGCGACGGCCACCACAACGACCCGCCAGTGCCGCACCCGCAATCCGGCCAGCAACATGCCGAGGCGCACCGCCACCACCGTCGCCGCGACGGGCACGAGGATGGCAGTGATCCGCCAGGGGAACAACAGCGCCAGCGCCGTCCATCGGGTCCACTCGACGACGGCCGCCGAGCCCAGCGAGATCACCGTGACGGCGCCCATCCACACCGCAAGCCAGCGGCCCTGCTGCAAGGGACGAGCCACAACGATCCCCATGACGATGAGCGCGAGCAGCACGAGATCGTGGGTGCGCCACGAGGTCCACAAGGTGTGATGCGGGATGCGCTCGAACGCGAACGCCCGCATTTCCTCTGCCCCCGTCGAACCAGCCAGACCGCTGACATCGGGGTTGAACACGGAGGTCAGCGCGAAGGCCACAACCACCGTCGCGGCATACCCGGGGAGCCGCCGCCAGCCCCGACCGCCCACCAGGTCCGCGACTGCCGCCGCAACGAGACCCACCCCGGCGACCACGACGTAGGTCGGGTGGATGAGCCCCGCGACGACAGTCAACGCCGCTGCCCACCAGACCCGGTTCCACAGCCACAGCCCGAAGGCCAGGAGCACGATGCATCCGGCGGCGCTCGGCTGAAGGTAGGCCGGCTTCCACATGACGTACTGACCGGCCAACCCGTGGAACGCCGAGAGGTACTCCTGACCCGACCCCTGCCCCACCGGCAGCAGCGTCAGTCCGACCAGCACGGTGGCCACGATCTGCACCGGCTCGGAGTCCGACAGGGATCGTGCGACCAGATACACGCCCCACAGCGCCACCGCGGTGAACAAGAAGGCCGCCACCCGTAGTCCGGTGTAGCCGCCGAGTTCGTAGAACACCGAGGCCAGAGAAGTGAAAACGGGGTAGGGGTCGCCCTGCCCGGCAAGCCAGTCCGACCGATCGCCCACCACCGGCAGCAGGTACTGGTTCTGGTTGTGGATCAGGGGCGCAGCGGCGGTGTTGCCCGCCGCCAGCAGCGCAATGACCACTGCGGCCAACCCCTGTGTGCGCATCCCGTTCAATGTACTGGCGCACCCTCATCGCGGGCCGCTCCCGTGGGCCGACGACAATGGCCCCATGCCTTCCGATTTCGCGATCATCGGCGGCGGCATCATCGGCTTGACCATCGCCCGCGAACTGGCCATGCGCGGCGCAAGCGTCACGGTCTTCGAGAAGGAGCCCGAACTCGGCCAGCACGCCAGCGGCCGCAACTCCGGGGTACTGCACGCGGGTTTCTACTACGCGCCCGACTCACTGAAGGCCCGGCTCACCGCCCGCGGCAACCGGCTGCTGCGCGACTTCTGCGCCGAGCACGATGTCCCGGTGCGCTCCTGCGGCAAGGTCGTCGTCGCCTCGCGCCCCGATCAACTGCCCGCCCTCGACGAGCTCGCCCGCCGCGGCCAGGCCAACGGCGTGCGCCTCGAGGTCATCGACGAGAAGCAACTCGCCGACCTCGAACCGCTGGCGCGGACCCACGAGCGCGCGATCTGGTCCCCCGATACAGCCGTCGCCGACCCCAAGGCCGTGACCGCGGCCCTGCGCGAGGACCTGTTGAACCACAGCGTCGAGCTCCGCACCGGCACCCCAGTCACCGGTCCCCCCGACGCCGGGCACGTCGTTAACGCCGCAGGCCTGTACGCGGACAAGGTGGCGCAGTGGTACGGCTTCTGCGACGACTACGTGATGATGCCGTTCAAGGGTCTGTACTGGTACGGCGACGCCCACGCCCCGCACCTGCAGCGCCACGTGTACCCGGTGCCCGATCCACGCAACCCGTTCCTCGGCGTGCACTTCACCGTCACCGCGACCGGCGGGGTCAAGGTCGGGCCGACAGCGATCCCGGTGCTGTCGCGCGAGGCCTACTCGATGACCGTGCGCCGCGACGAGACCCGCGAGGTGCTCGGCGCTTTCCCGGCGTTCCTGCGAGGCGGCCACCACGACGTGCCCGGTCTGCTGCGCTCGGAGTTGCCCAAATACAGCCGCCGCTGGCTTGTCCATCAGGCCCGGGAACTGGTACCGACAGCCCAGGGGTTCACCGTCAAGGGCGCGCCGGGCATCCGCGCGCAACTCATGCACAAGGCCACCGGCCGCCTCGAGATGGACTTCGTGGTGCGCGGCGACGAACGCTCGACCCACGTGCTCAACGCGGTCTCGCCGGCGTGGACCTCGAGCCTGGCGTTCGCGCAATACGTGGTCGACGGGATCGTAGACTGACGGTCCCAAATCGCGACCACGATCCGGGAGCACCCTGACCGCGCGCAACCGTTCACGTTTGTGCCGAGTGCTCACGGCGGTCGATCGGCACAAGGAGGTGAACGACCATGAGCGCAGCGCGCGACCGTCTCGCACGCGTCGTCAACGCCTATGTCAGCCGCCGGCTGCAACCCCTGCAGGACGAGCTCGCCGGCAGCCGGGCGGAGGTCCGCGAGCTCAGGGCACAGGTCGACGCCTTGAACTCCTCGCTGGCCGAAACCCGCTCAGCGCTGATGTCCACCCTCAACATGCTGTCTCGCCGCGGCAACATCGACGGCCCGGTGCGCTGCCTGTTCCTCGTGCACTACATGGAGGCCTGGGATTCGCTGGGCGACGTCTACACCGAGATGTACAAGTCCGACGACTTCCAGCCCATCGTGGCCTCGATCCCCCGCAGGCTGGTGCATGCCCCCGACTTCGGACAGGAGGAGCTCACCCACCAGCGCCTCGAAGCTTTGGGCGTTCCGCACATCCGTCTGCAGGGCCCGGACTCCTTCCGCGATCTGGACACCGTCAAACAGCTCGACCCGCACCTGATCTTCCGGCAGTCCCAGTGGGATGCCGACGTGCCACCCGCCTTCGCCACCGATCATCTGAGCTTCGCACGGCTGGCACTGGTCCCCTACGAGACGATGAGCCTGATCGAGGCGGCACCGCCTCCTCCGGGGATCCGGGATTGGCTCACCGACACCCCATACCACCGCAACTGCTGGGCGGTGTTCTGCGCCAACGAGTACGTGCGGGACATCGCCGCCGGCAGGTCGGTGGCCACGAACGGTGAGCAGTTCGTCGTGACGGGGCACCCCAAGGTGACGCGGATCCGGCGCGCCGCGCAGCAGGCGCCCGCCCGGCCTCGGCCCTTCACCGTGCTGTGGTCCGCGCACCACAGCCTCGACGACGAATGGTCACGGTTCGGCACGTTCCACCTCGTCCATGAGCAGATGCTCGACTGGGCCGCGGCGATGCCGGAGTGGCATTTCGTCTTCAGCCCCCACCCGAGCCTGACGTCGCGGATGAATGCCGCACACCCCCCGCTCACCACGCAGATGGTCGAGTCGTTCCGCGCGCGGTGGGCGGCCCTGCCCAACACGACGACCTTCCTCGGCGACGCCGGGGGCGGCTACGCGGACATGTTCGCCGTCTCCGACGTCCTGGTCAGCGACGGCCTGAGCCTGCTGCTCGAATACCAGATCGCCAACAAGCCCGTGGTCTTCCTGGAACGCGTCGACCACCGCCCCTTCAGTCCGATGGGTGACATCGCACAGCGCGGGTTCCACACCGTCGCCACCGTGCCGGATGCCCGCGCCATCGTCGGGCGCTTCGCCGCCGGTGAGCCCGATCCACTCGCGCCGATGCAGCGAGAGGTGGTCCAGGAACTGTTCGGCGAACACGATCCGGCGCGTGAGATCGTCGACCACATCCGCGCGCACTGGCGGGATGAAGCTACGGGCTGAGGCTTCACCAACGTGTAGTAGCCGGTCCTTCCGCGAATCCGCCAACTGGGCGTACGGTTCCGCTTATGAAACGCCTCGTCGCCCTCGCTGCCACCGTCGCGCTGCTGGGATCCGCGGCCATCGCCTCGGCGGCGCCACTCGAGGGGTTCTGGCCGACACCGGCCACTGTTTCCTCCAACACACTCTTCTCCTACGGCCCCGACATCGCGGTCTCTGCGGACGGCCAGCGGCAGACCGCGGTCTGGACGACCTCCGGCAGCAGCGACTACCGGGCGCAGGCCGCCTCCTCCTCCGACGGTGGTGTGACCTGGTCGACGCCGGCGAACTTGAGCGTCTATACCGAGGTCATCGGTAACGCCAGCATCGTGGGATCGGCCGACGGGCAACGCCTCATCGCGGTGTGGATCCAGTACGACCCCTACACGCCGCGGGTCTTCATGAGCCAGTCCTCCGATGCCGGCGCGACCTGGTCCACCCGCGCTCCCCTGTCCGGCAACGGCGCCACCATCCCCCGCGCCGCCGCGTCCGCCGACGGCACGACCGCTGTCGTGGTCTGGACCCAGCAGGGTGTCGCCGACGCCCCGGTCTACGCCTCGCGATGGACGGCGCAGACGAACACGTGGTCATCGCCCATCCTCGTGAGCCCCGCCAGCGAGTACGCCGGCCAGGTGGCCGTGACCACCAGTGGCGACGGGCAGGTGATGACCGCACTGTGGCGCGACGAGAACTACCGCTTGCGTGCGGCCACGTCCACAGACGCCGGGCTGACCTGGACGTCACCGCGCAACCTGTCGACCGCGGGACTTCAGACCCAGTGGCCAAGGGTTCGCGCCTCCACGGACGGATCACGCCTCGTCGCCACCTGGGTGGAGGGTGACGACGGCGCCACGGTCCCCAACCACGTCGCCTCCTCGTTCAGTGTCGACCAGGGGCAGACCTGGTCCGAGCGGCTCGCGCTTCCGCAATGGTGGGCCAACTGGGCGCCCGAGTTCGTCGCCTCACCGGACGCGATGAAACTGACCGTGGTGTGGCCCGCGCTCGACGCCGAAAACAGCGTCACCGCACGCACCGCGACATCCACGGACGGGGGTGTCAGCTGGTCGGACCCCGTGGATGCGTCCCCACTGGGTTCCAACCTCTCCGAACCGAAGATCGCCGGTTCCAGCGATGGTCAGCGCCTCACTGTGATGTGGTATGAGACACCACCGACCCAGACCTTCCTTCGTGCGGCCGTCTCCGGCGACGGCGGCACCACGTGGAGCGCGCCGAAGACGCTCACCACGTCGTCGGGCTTCGACGCACCACAGGTGCAGGTGCAGGCCGCAGCCGACGGGACGCCGTCCGCGGTGTGGCAACAGTTCCCCGCCCAGTCCGTGATCCGTACCGCCACCGCCGAACTCGCCTCGCCGCCGGGTCCGCCGGCCACCGTGACCGCGACACCCGGAGACGGCCGGGCAACCGTGACGTGGGCGCCACCCCTGAGCGACGGCGGTAGGCCGGTCACCTCCTACACCGCGACCGCATCACCGGGTGGCGCGTCCTGCACCACCGCAGGGACGTCGTGCGTGATCGCGGGCTTGACCAACGGCATCGTGTACGAGGTTTCGGTGACCGCGACGAACGCGATCGGGACCGGTCCCGCATCGTCGCCGGTCTCCGTCCAGCCCCTCGCGGCGCCGCTGGGCACGCAGTCGGTGAAGAAACCTCCGGCGAAGGTGAAGAAGGGCAAGAAGGTCGCGCTGGCCAACAAGACGCGGCAGGGCTCCGAGGTCATGTGGAAGTCCACCACCAAGAAGCGCTGCACGGTCAAGAAGGCCAAACTCACCGCCAAGAAGGAGGGGAAGTGCAAAATCTCGGCGAAGGCGCTGGCGGTTCCTGGCTACTCAGCCTTCAGCAAGCGGTACACGATCCGCGTGAGGTGAGGTTCAGGGCACGATGAACTCGGCCGCCGCGATCGGCCCCGAGCCGACGTTGTTGACGCCCTTGACCTGAACCCGGTAGCGCAGCCCGGGGGTCACGTCCCACCTGTATGCGCGCTGGGTCGTCTCCTGCCAGGCCCGCGGCTTCAGAATCCGCCGCTTCTGCTTGCTCGACCCGCCCTTACGCTGCCCCTGGACGACCACCTTCACTATGCGCACCCGGTACGCCGTCGCCCGCTCTGCCTCGCTCCACCTCACAAGCAACTTCCCACGCAACGAGTCCCCGAAGAACGGTTTGACTTTGCTGATCTTGCCGGGCACCCGATCTTCGAGCGGCGCGAGGTTGTCGGTGGGCGATGTGGGGTTGGGCCCAGGCGTGTAGTCCGGCGTCGGCGGCGGGGTCGATGGAGTCGGCGGCGGATCGCACGGCAATCCCGTGGCCGGGTCACAGGGGACATCATCGGCAGCGGCGCCCAACGGGATCAGGCCGAACGCCAACCCTGCGACCGCGCCCATCAGCGCCGAGCGTTTCCACACTGTCGCGGTCATGATTGCCTCCCGCCGTAGCTGCCTTCGCAACGTAGCCAGTACCCCCACCTGCCGTCGAGGGGCCGAACGGCCACTTCTCAGTCTCGTCGGTGGTAGGCGTGGGGTTTGCTGGTGTGGCGCGTGCCGAGGGGGCAGATCCAGTGCATGTCGAAGTCGGTCACGCCGCCGCGGGTGCGCGCGTCCCGGCGATCGTCACCGACAAGCGTGTCCGCGGAGATGCCGGCCATATGCCATGCCCGGCCGGGACTGCCATCCAGCGCCTTCCTGCGGAGCACCTCCCCCGGGTCCTCATCACAGACCAGCCGCAACAGGTACCGCCGCACCTCATAGGCGGTGTGACACTGCGCGTCAGCGATCGCATCCCGCTCCATCGCCACCCGCGGCAGCCTGTCCACGATCAACGTCGCCTTACGCATGTCGATCAGCCCGGAGAATCTGTAGATCCCCCAGGCCCGTCCGCGAGTCAGCCTCCTCGGCTAGTCCTCGTCGTCTAGGACGAGTTCGCCCTCCCACGCCTCACGACCTTCCACGATCGCGAATCCGGCGATCACGAACCCTGCGACTGGGTCCAACCACGACCAGCCGAACCATGCGAAGGCGAGCAGACCGGCGAATGTGGACAGGCTCAACCAAGCGCACAACATCGTTTCGGCGGCATCGGCGACAACCAGCCGCGACCCCATCAACTCCCCGGCACGGCGTTTGGCGAACGCGAGCCACGGCATGACGATCAGCGACACACCCGTCAGCACGATGCCCACGACCGATGTCTCCGGGCGCTCGCCGGTGATGAGATCCCGGGTTCCCACAACCACGACATACGCCGCGAGCGCGAAGAACGTGACCGCGACGAACCGCAGGGCCCGCCGCTCCTTGACCTCGTCCGGCTCGTGGCCGCGAACCTCAGCCAGCAGGCGAAGCAAAACCACAGTTGCGGCGGCGACTTCGATCCCCGAATCGATGCCGAATCCCACCAGCGAGACCGCGCCGGCCGCAACCCCGGCTGCCACCGCGATCACGCCCTCGACAACGTTGTAGACGATCGTGAACACGGCCAATCCCAATGCCCGTCGGGCACCTGGCCGCACCGTCGCTGTGGTCACCGGCGACCTGCCCACGACACCAGCCGGGAGCCGCGCGCCCAAGTGGACGCACTCGACGAAAGCACGTTCCGACCCTACCGATCGCCCAGACCCGATCCATCTGATCGCGGATTCGGTGGCTCAGCGCCCACCTCAGGCGAAAGCCCGGGCGTCCCGGTGTACCGCCGGACATGCTGAAAGGCCCCCGGAGAACCGGGGGCCTTTCAGCGAAGCGTTAGCGGATCCTACCGGCCGAGGTGATGCCATCAAGGCGGGTCGGGGCGCCGATGCACTTCACGCGGTACGTGCCCTTCTTGAGGTTCTTCACCAAGCGGGTACCGTCGCTGACCTTGGTGCGGCCGGACGCCACGATCTTCCAATTGCCCTTGCTCTTGCGGCGCTGCACCTGGAACTTGTAGCCCGGGTCGCGCAGCGGGCGGATCTTGATTGCGATGTCGTTGCCATTCCGCACCGCAGCCCCACAGCGCACAGGCCCTGGCGGCGGGTAGTCGGCACCCTGTGCGGCGGGTGCGGCGATGAACAATCCGGCGCCCACGGCCGTGGCCGCAGCGATCGAAAGTGATGAACGTACAAAGCCCATGATGGCTCCCCCATGACACGTCGTGGTCGGATCTCTCGAACCCTAGCAGACCCCGCGCGCGAGAATCCAGAGTTCACACGACTGTGTGACAGAGATGCCGCCGACAAGACGAGGGCTAGAACGCGACGTAGCGTTCGGGTACAGTCACCCGTGGACGCAATGCCACGGGGGATGGGGGCTTGACATGGTAAGAGGGCTACGAGCGACGGGCCAAGTGCTCGCTGACTTCACGGCCTGGCTGCTCGCGGTACCGATCGCGATGTGGCTTCGTTTCGACTTCACGAGCCCTCTTGACGGCTGGGGCAATGCCCTGTTGTGGGGTGCCGCGGCGGGCGCCACCCACGTCATCGTCGGTTACGCCCGTCAGCTCTACCGCGGCCGGTACCGTTTCGGATCCTTCGACGAGGTCAGCGGCGTCGTCTTCTCCGTAGCGATGGTCACCGTCGCCTGGGAGATCGCGGTCCTGGTCGTCCAACCGCAAGACCTCCCCCGCACCATCCCGCTGATCGCCGGCGGCCTGGCTCTGGCCGCCCAACTCGCCGGACGTTTCTCACTGCGCTTCTACCGCGAGCGGGTCCGCAAGGCCCGCACCGGCGACCTCACCCTTATCTACGGCGCAGGTGACGGCGGATCACAGCTGGTCCGCGCGATGATCACCAACCCCGGCAGTGGTTACCGCGTGGCTGGCCTGCTCGACGACGACCCGACCAAGCAGCGGCTGCGGATCGCGGGTGTGCGCGTGCGTGGCACGATCGCCGACTTGGAGAGGCTCACCGAACAACTCGGCGTGCAGGTGCTGGTGGTCGCGATCGCCAACGTGACCGCGGCCCAGCTCCGCGACCTCGACAAGCGGTGCCGCGCGATGGGTGTCCACCTGCGCGTGATCCCAAGCCCCGTGGACATCGTGAAGGGTGCAGTGCGCCTGTCCGACGTCTCCGAGGTCACTGAGGAGGAGTTGCTCGGTCGCCGGCCCGTCCACACCGACGAGTGCCAGATCGCCGGGATGCTGCAGGGCAAGCGTGTCCTGATCACCGGCGCAGGCGGTTCCATCGGCTCGGAACTGGCGCGACAGGTCAACAGCTACGACCCCGCATTCCTCGGCCTGCTGGACCG
>WBZV01001285.1_pt1 | contig 11766 bp, 7 predicted proteins | sample 5204221 | NCBI WGS metagenome assembly WBZV01 (sample SAMN12344360, study PRJNA552823) | activated sludge metagenome | biome: Activated sludge suspended growth; feature: Nitrification reactor; material: Wastewater; isolation source: activated sludge from nitrification reactor of wastewater treatment...
GCTGATCCAGCCGATCGCCATGGACGAAGGCCTGCGCTTCGCCATCCGCGAAGGCGGCCGAACCGTCGGCGCCGGCGTCGTCGCCAAAATCATCGAATAACTCAAAAACAAACCGTCGGCGCGGGAAACGGTCGGGGGTGCAAGGCAACGGAGGGGTATAGCTCAGCTGGTAGAGCGGCGGTCTCCAAAACCGCAGGTCGCGGGTTCGAATCCTGCTGCCCCTGCCACGATGCAGACAATGACGATGGCGAAAACCGAAGTAACCCAGTTTCTCCGCGAGGTGCGCCAGGAAGCCTCCAAGGTCACTTGGCCCACGCGCAAGGAGACGATGATCTCCACCGGAATGGTTCTGGTCATGGTGGTTGTTGCCGCGATTTTCTTCTTCCTTGTCGACGAACTGATCGCGATTGGCGTGCGTTTTCTGCTTGGCGTTGGGATTTGAGCGTAATGGACGCACGCTGGTACGTGATCCACGTCTATTCGGGTTTTGAGCGCAAGGTCGCGCAGTCGATCGAGGAGCAGGCTCGGCAGGCCGGCATGGCGGAGCGCATCCAGCAGGTCATGGTGCCGATGGAGGAGGTCGTCGAGGTTCGGCGGGGTCAGAAGGTCAACGCGGAACGCAAGTTCTTTCCCGGCTACGTGCTGGTGAAGATGGACATGAGCGACGACACCTGGCACTTGGTGAAGAACACGCCGAAGGTGACCGGCTTTCTGGGAGGCCGCGGCCGCCCGACGGCAATCTCCGACGCGGAGGCAGCGCGCATCCTGCATCAGGTGCAGGAAGGGATCGAGCGGCCGAAGCCGACGATTACGTTTGAGATCGGGGAACAGGTTCGGGTTAGCGATGGCCCCTTCACATCCTTCAGCGGGCTGGTCGAAGAGGTCGACGAGGCGCGCGCCCGGCTGAAAGTCGCGGTCTCCATCTTCGGGCGTTCCACTCCGGTTGAGCTGGAGTATGCGCAAGTCGAAAAGATGTAGGTGTCGGAGGATATTCGTCCCGGCCAGATGCTGCCGGATGGGCGGTCCACCGCAATGGCAATTGAGAGAACGACATGGCGAAGAAGATAACGGGCTATATTAAGCTGCAGGTTCCGGCGGGTAAAGCGACGCCGCAGCCGCCGATTGGCCCGGCGCTTGGCCAAGCCGGTCTCAACATCATGGCCTTCTGCAAGGAATTCAACGCCCAGACGCAGAAGCTCGAGGAAAGCATGCCGGTGCCGGTGGTCATTACCGCCTTTGCCGACCGCACCTTCACGTTCGTCATCAAGACCCCCCCGACCAGCTACCTTCTGAAGAAGGCGGCCGGCGTGACGAAGGGCGCGGCCGACCTGACGAAACAAACCGTCGGCCGCGTGACGCGGGAACAGGTACGACAGATCGCGGAACAGAAGATGGAAGACTTGAACGCCAAGGATGCCGAGGGAGCGATGGCCATGGTCGTCGGCTCGGCGCGGTCCATGGGCATCGAGGTGGTGGATTGAGACGATGAGCAAGCATGGCAAACGGCTGCGCGCTGCTTACGAGGGGATTGACCGCGAGCAGCAGTATGATCTCGAGACGGCAATCGGCCTGCTCAAGGCGAGAGCAACGGCGAAGTTCGACGAGACGATAGAAGTTGCAATCAACTTGGGCGTCGATCCGCGCCACGCCGACCAGATGGTTCGTGGCGTCGTCGCAATGCCGCACGGTACGGGTAAGCAGGTGCGGATCGCTGTTTTCGCTAAAGCCGATAAGGCGGCGGAAGCGAAGGCGGCGGGGGCCGATATCGTCGGTGCCGAGGACTTGATGGAGCAGGTGCAAAAGGGCGAGATCAACTTTGACCGCTGCATCGCAACTCCGGACATGATGGGCGTGGTCGGTCGCCTTGGCAAGATCCTGGGTCCGCGGGGCTTAATGCCCAATCCAAAGGTCGGCACGGTCACGATGGATGTGGCCGGGGCGGTGCGGGCTGCCAAGGCGGGTCAGGTGGAGTTCCGTGTCGAGAAGGCCGGCATTATCCACGGGGGCGTCGGAAAAGTCAGCTTTGCCGTTCCCGCTCTGGTCGAGAACATCCGTGCATTTCTCGATGCGGTGATCAAATCAAAGCCGACGGGGGCCAAGGGCACGTACGTAAAGCGGGTCAGCCTCAGCACGACGATGGGGCCCGGCTTGCGGCTCAATACCGTAACTGCAACGGGGTAAGGAGAGCAGCAAAGGATTGGACCGCGACGTCGGGTCAGTCCCGTCGGCGCGGCACGGCGAAGGGGCACGTCCCCTCAAAATCCTGTCCGAGACAGCAGGCGTTGTTTCCTCCGGGCGGAGAGAACGACTTAAGGGCGCTGCCGCCTGCCGAGACTGAGTTGAGCCCGAGCGGTGTTCCAAACGACTCCGTGTGGCTCGAACCGGTTGGCCCTGGACAGGGCAACCGGCCTTCTGGAGCGGCTTTGCCGATGATCCGGACGGCCAATGGTCAGCCCGGCGGGCGCCGAAGGGCACCCGCGGAGGCAACGGAGATGAATGATGGACCGAGCAGAAAAGGAAGCTTTGGTTGCATCGCTGCATCAGACGTTTAGTGGGACCGCCGTCGTCCTTGTCGCCCATTATACGGGGCTGACAGTTGCGGAAATCGGCGATCTGCGAAAGCGGATGCGGGATGCAGGTGCGGGACTGAAGGTGACCAAGAACCGCCTCACGTTGCGGGCGCTGGAGGGCACCCCTTATGCCGCGCTGCAGGGCCTGTTCAAGGGACCGACGGCCATTGCCTACGCCAACGACCCGGTGGCGACGGCAAAGATTGCGGTTGGTTTTGCGAAGACCAACCCGAAGCTGGTCCTGCTGGGGGCTGGCGTCGGCGAGCATACGCTCGACTCCGAGGGCATTAAGGCTCTCGCGGCGCTCCCGTCTCTTGACGAGATCAGGGGCCAGTTGATTGGTCTGCTCAATGCCCCGGCGACCCGCATTGCGGGCGTTCTCCAGGCACCGGCGGGACAACTCGCACGCGTATTCGCGGCTTATGCAGAGACCGGTGGCGAGGCAGGCTGAACCCAGCTTGCCGAGCATTGCGACACAAGGGTTCGAGTTCAGGAGTGAGTAACGATGTCTAATCTGGAACAACTGGTGGATCAGCTGTCGAGCCTTTCCGTCTTGGAGGCGGCTCAGCTTTCAAAGCTTCTCGAGGAGAAGTGGGGGGTTTCCGCGGCGGCGCCGGTGGCGATGGCGGCTGCACCCGCTGCTGCCGCGGCGGTCGCCGAGCCGGTGGAGGAAAAGACTGAATTTGACGTGATCCTGACGGTCATTGGCGACAAGAAGATCAACGTTATTAAGGAAGTCAGGGCCGTCACGAACCTTGGTCTGAAGGAAGCAAAGGATCTCGTCGAGGCCGCGCCGAAGCCGATCAAAGAGGGCGTGAAGAAAGACGAGGCCGAGCAGATCAAGAAGAAGTTGGAAGAGGCGGGAGCGACCGTCGAGATCAAATAATGCAGTAAGGAGCATTGGCGGTTGGCGTCGGCGCAAGGCGACGACATATCAGGTAAGTATCGCGATGCCGGAGCCGCTCAGGTTCCGCAGCGTTTCGGCGATGACGTACTCGCCCGTAGGGGCCATGCCGCGGCCGGGAAAGCGAGTACTAAGTATATCGGGCGTGCCGAGCGCACGGTGGTCTTCGGGCTACCGTGACGTCTTGGCGCGCATGGCGTGTTGGGGTGCCAATCTCTCGTTGCGGTGGCGGGTGAGAGAGCGCTTGGTGGGTTGATAACAGGACGAGAGTGTTCGATGTCCAGCAGCTTTACTGGTCGCAAGCGTGTTCGCAAGAGCTTTGGTCGCATCACGGCGGCGGTACAAATGCCGAACCTGATCGAGGTGCAAAAGAGCTCTTACGAGCAGTTTCTACAGCGAAAAACCCCTGCGGAACGACGCAGCGGCACCGGGTTGCAGGAAGTCTTCAAGTCTGTTTTCCCCATCCGTGATTTTTCGTCGCGCGGCACCCTCGAATTCGTCAAGTACGAGTTTGAAGAGCCGAAGTACGATGTCGACGAATGCCAGCAGCGTGGCATGACGTACGCCGCACCCTTGAAGGTGACTCTACGGCTTGTCGTCTGGGATATAGACGACGAGACTGGCGCGCGATCAATCCGCGATATCAAAGAGCAGGACGTTTATATGGGTGATATGCCGTTGATGACGGACAACGGAACGTTCGTCGTTAATGGAACCGAGCGGGTGATTGTTTCACAGATGCATCGTTCGCCTGGCGTGTTCTTTGATCATGACAAGGGTAAGACGCATTCCTCGGGCAAATTTCTGTTCGCGGCGCGGGTTATTCCCTACCGCGGGTCCTGGCTCGACTTCGAATTCGATGCAAAGGACTTGGTTTTCGTTCGCATTGACCGCCGGCGAAAGCTGCCGGTGACGACATTGCTCCTGGCGCTGGACTCCGCGTCGACGGAAGAGCTCCGGGCCGAGAGGGCCGCCGAGGGTCGCTCTCTCGAACCCAGCGAGGTGCTCGGCATGTCGCCGGAAGAAATGCTCGACTACTTCTATGAAAAAGTGACGTTTGTCCGCGCCGGCAACGGTTGGAAAACGGAATTCCGCGCCGATCGGATGAGAGGCATCAAGCTCGCCCGCGATCTTGTGGACGCAAGCACCGGGGAGAGGGTGGCAGAGGCCGGGACCAAACTGACCCCCAAACTGCTGCGACACTTGGCGGCGCAGGGACTGACGGAGCAACTGGTGCCGGACGAAGATCTTGCCGGACGCTATGTTGCCGAGGACCTGATCAACGAGGATACCGGCGAGATCTACGTCGAAGCGGGTGAGGAGATCACCGAAGCGACGGTAACCGCCTTGAATGCCGTCGGCATCCGGGAGGTGCACACGCTTGCGATCGATCACATCAACGTGGGTCCGTACATCCGCAATACGCTTGCCGTGGATCGAAACACCTCCCGCGAAGAGGCCTTGTTCGATATCTACCGGGTCATGCGACCGGGAGAACCGCCGACGCTGGAGAGTGCGGAGGCGCTGTTCAAGGGGCTGTTTTTTGATGCCGAGCGCTACGACCTGTCCGCCGTCGGCCGGGTAAAAATGAACTCCAGACTCGGCTTCGAGACCGACGACAGCGTGCGGATGTTGCGAAAGCAGGACATCCTCGCGGTCGTCAAGGTCCTGGTTGATCTGAAGGACGGCCGCGGCGAAGTTGACGACATTGATCACCTCGGTAACCGGCGCGTCCGATCGGTCGGCGAACTCCTCGAGAACCAGTACCGGGTCGGCCTGTTGCGTATGGAGCGCGCCATCCGCGAGCGGATGAGCTCGGTCGATATCGACACGGTGATGCCGCAGGAACTGATCAACGCCAAACCAGCCGCGGCGGCGGTGCGGGAGTTTTTTGGCTCTTCGCAGCTCAGTCAGTTCATGGACCAGACGAATCCGCTGTCCGAGATCACGCACAAGCGCCGCCTTTCGGCCCTTGGGCCGGGCGGTCTTACCCGCGAGCGGGCGGGCTTCGAGGTCCGCGACGTTCATCCGACCCACTACGGGCGGATCTGTCCGATTGAAACACCGGAAGGGCCCAACATCGGCCTGATCAACTCCCTCGCCACGTTTGCCCAGGTCAACCGCTATGGCTTCATCGAAACGCCCTATCGCAGGGTGAACAATGGGCAGGTCGCAGAAGAAGTCATCTATATGAGTGCGATGGACGAGGGCAAATACACCATCGCCCAGGCCAACGCTCCCCTGGATGACCAGGGCAATTTTGCCGAAGATCTCGTTTCCTGCCGCCGGGGCAATGACTTTCTGCTCGCGCGGCCGTCGGACATTGACTACATCGACGTGTCGCCGAAGCAGCTGGTCTCCGTTGCCACGGCGCTCATCCCGTTCCTGGAAAACGACGACGCCAATCGGGCGCTCATGGGCTCGAACATGCAGCGCCAGGCGGTGCCTCTGATCAAGACGGAGGCGCCGATCGTCGGGACGGGGATGGAGGCGGCGGTGGCGCGGGATTCCGGCGCCACCATCATTGCGCGGCGGTCAGGCATTGTCGATCAGCTCGATGCGACCCGCATCGTCGTCCGCGCGACCGAGGAAACCTCCCACTCCGCCCCGGGGGTGGATATTTACAATCTGTTGAAGTTTCAGCGGTCCAACCAGAATACGACGATCCATCAGCGGCCGCTGGTCCACGTCGGCGACATCGTGGAGGCGGGGGACATCATTGCCGACGGATCCTCCACCGAGCTTGGCGAACTTGCGCTGGGGAGGAATGTGCTGGTCGCCTTCATGCCCTGGCAAGGCTACAACTTTGAGGACTCCATCCTCATTTCCGAGCGCATCGTAAAGGAAGATGTCTTTACCTCGATTCACATCGAAGAATTCGAGGTGATGGCGCGTGATACGAAACTCGGTCAGGAGGAAATTACCCGCGACATTCCTAATGTTGGCGAAGAAGCTCTGAAAAATCTCGACGAAGCCGGGATTGTCTACATCGGCGCCGAGGTCAAGCCTGGCGATATCCTGGTCGGGAAGGTGACGCCGAAGGGCGAAACACCGATGACCCCCGAGGAAAAGCTGCTGCGTGCCATCTTCGGCGAGAAAGCGGCAGACGTGCGGGACACGTCGCTGAAGGTTCCGCCGGGTGTTTCCGGCACCGTCCTCGAGGTTCGGGTCTTCTCGCGTCGTGGTGTCGAGAAGGACGTGCGCGCGCTGGCGATCGAGCGCGCCGAGATCGAGCGCCTTGCAAAGGACCGTGACGATGAGCGCGCAATCCTTGAGCGCAGCTATTATACGCGCCTCAGGGTGCTTCTGCTCGGGCAGACGACGACGGGCGGCCCGAAGGGCATGGAACGAGGTGTCGTCATCGATGAACAGCTTCTGACCGGCTACACATCGGGTCAGTGGTCGCAGATCGCTGTGAGCGATGACAAGGTCATGGCCGACGTCGAATCACTGAAACAGTCGTTCGAAGAGTCGATCACCCGGCTCGAACAGCGCTTTGAGAACAAGGTCGACAAGGTTCAGCGCGGCGATGATCTGCCTCCGGGCGTCATGAAGATGGTCAAGGTGTTCGTGGCGGTTAAGCGCAAGCTGCAGCCAGGCGACAAGATGGCCGGTCGTCATGGCAACAAGGGGGTGATCTCCAAGATCGTTCCCATCGAGGATATGCCGTACGTCGAGGATGGGACTGCTGTCGATATCGTTCTCAACCCGCTGGGCGTGCCGTCGCGGATGAACGTCGGCCAGATCCTCGAAACCCATCTGGGATGGGCTTGCGCCGGGCTCGGCAAGCAGGTTTCGGCGATGCTCGATGCCGCGCGGAACGGGGGCGAACTGCAATTGCTCCGAGACAAGCTGCGCGACATCTACGGCGAGCGTGACTACGCCGAGGAGATCGCGTCGCTGGACGACGCGCAGCTTCTGGAGCTGGGCGAGAACCTCCGGCCCGGTATTCCCATCGCATCGCCGGTGTTCGACGGGGCTCGGGAAACCGACATCGTCGAGATGCTGGAGAAGGCGGGGCTGCACGCCTCGGCGCAAGTGACGCTGTACGATGGCCGGACCGGCGCGCCTTTCGATCGGAAGGTGACGGTCGGATACATCTACATGCTGAAGCTGCACCACCTGGTGGACGACAAGATCCACGCCCGGTCCATTGGCCCTTACAGCCTGGTCACGCAGCAGCCGCTGGGTGGCAAGGCCCAGTTCGGCGGCCAGCGCTTCGGCGAAATGGAAGTCTGGGCATTGGAAGCCTACGGCGCCGCTTACACTCTTCAGGAGATGCTCACTGTGAAATCGGACGACGTCTCGGGCCGGACCAAAGTTTACGAGTCGATCGTGCGTGGTGATGACACGTTCGAGGCTGGGGTACCGGAGTCTTTCAACGTCTTGGTCAAAGAGTTGCAGTCGCTCGGACTCAACGTCGAGTTGAACTGATCGGACCGGCGCGGCTCCACGATTGAGAGGTTCCTGATGAACGAATTGCTGAAAATTTTCGGGCAGGTCGGCGGCACGCAGCGGTTTGACGAGATCCGCATTTCCATCGCCAGCCCGGAGCGCATCCGCTCGTGGTCATTCGGCGAGATTAAGAAGCCGGAAACGATCAACTACCGGACGTTCAAGCCGGAGCGGGACGGACTGTTCTGCGCAAGAATATTCGGACCGATCAAGGACTATGAGTGCCTCTGCGGCAAATACAAGCGGATGAAGTACAAGGGCATCATCTGCGAAAAATGTGGCGTCGAGGTCACGTTGCAGAAGGTGCGGCGCGAACGGATGGGCCACATCGAACTGGCATCGCCGGTGGCCCACATCTGGTTTCTGAAGTCGCTGCCGAGCCGAGCCGGCCTGCTGTTGGACATGACCCTGAAGGACCTCGAAAAAATCCTTTATTTCGAGGCCTATGTGGTGATCGAGCCCGGCCTCACGCCGCTGAAGCTTCATGAACTGATCACCGAGGAGCAGTATCAGAAGGCAATCGACTCGTACGGGGAGGATGCCTTCACGGTCGGAATCGGCGCCGAAGCCATCCGTGACATGCTGAAGGTGCTGGACCTGGAGCAGGAGCAGACACAGCTTCGGGTCGAGCTGAAAGAAACGAATTCAGAAGCTAAGCGGAAGAAGCTCGTCAAGCGTCTGAAGTTGGTGGAGGCCTTCGTCGAGTCCGGATCGCGCCCGGAATGGATGATCATGGAAGTCATTCCGGTCATTCCGCCCGAGCTGCGGCCTCTCGTTCCGCTGGACGGCGGGCGTTTCGCCACGTCCGATCTCAATGACTTGTACCGCCGGGTGATCAATCGAAATAACCGGCTGAAGCGGCTCATCGAGCTTCGCGCTCCGGAAATCATCATCCGCAATGAAAAGCGGATGCTGCAGGAATCCGTTGATGCGTTGTTCGACAACAGCCGCCGCGGTCGTCCGATCGCTGGCGCGTCCAAGCGGCCGCTGAAGTCCCTGTCGGACATGCTGAAAGGCAAGCAGGGCCGCTTCCGCCAGAACCTGCTCGGCAAGCGCGTGGATTACTCCGGCCGGTCGGTCATCGTCGTCGGCCCCGAGCTCAAGCTTCACGAGTGCGGCCTGCCGAAGAAGATGGCCCTCGAGCTGTTCAAGCCGTTTATCTACTCGAAGCTCGAACTGTACGGCATGGCGACCACGATCAAGGCCGCCAAGCGGATGCTGGAAAAGGAGCGTCCCGAGGTCTGGGACATCCTCGAAGAGGTGATCCGCGAGCATCCGGTGCTGCTCAACCGGGCGCCGACGCTGCACCGCCTCGGCATCCAGGCATTCGAGCCGACGCTGATCGAAGGTAAGGCGATCCAGCTGCATCCGCTGGTCTGCGCCGCGTTCAACGCCGACTTCGACGGCGACCAGATGGCCGTGCACGTGCCCTTGTCGCTGGAAGCTCAGCTCGAAGCTCGCGTGCTGATGATGTCGACCAACAATATCCTCAGCCCGGCCAACGGCAAGCCGATCATCGTGCCCTCGCAGGATATCGTCCTCGGCCTCTATTACCTGACCATGGATCGCGCCGGGGAGCCGGGCGAGGGCAAGGCATTTGCCGACATGGGGGAGATCCTGCACGCGCTGGAGGCCCGCGCGGTCACGCTGCACAGCCGCATCCGGTGCCGGTACTCCGGCGTTGACGGTCAAGGGCAGGCCATTGTCAAGCTGGTCGAGACGACGCCCGGACGGATGCTGCTGTCAGAGTTGTTGCCGCGGCACCCCAGTGTGCCGGTCGATCTGGTGAACCGGCTTCTGACGAAGAAAGAGATTTCGGCCGTCATCGATGCCGTCTATCGCAACTGCGGGCAGAAAGAGACGGTCATCTTCGCCGATCGGATCATGCGCCTCGGGTTTCAGCACGCCTCGCGTGCCGGCATCTCCTTTGGCAAGGACGATCTCGTCGTTCCAGGGGCGAAGGCGGAGTTGGTGCGGACGACCGAGGACAAGGTCAAGGAGTACGAGCAGCAGTATCTGGACGGCCTGATTACCCAGGGCGAGAAATACAACAAGGTGGTTGATGCCTGGGCCCAATGCACGGACCAGGTGGCCGACGCCATGATGCAGAGTATCTCCAAACTGGCGCCCGGCGAGCCGATCAACGCGGTCTACATGATGGCGCACTCGGGCGCGCGGGGATCTGCGGCGCAGATGAAACAGCTCGCCGGCATGCGGGGTCTGATGGCCAAGCCTTCCGGGGAGATCATCGAGACACCGATTATTTCGAACTTCAAGGAAGGGCTGACCGTTCTGGAGTACTTCAACTCCACGCACGGTGCTCGCAAAGGCCTTGCCGATACGGCGCTGAAGACGGCCAACTCTGGCTACCTGACGCGCCGGCTGGTCGACGTGGCGCAAGACTCGATCATTCTCGAGCCCGACTGCGGGACCACCAACGGGCTGACCGTTCGGCCGGTGGTCGAGGGCGGCGAGGTGGTCTCGCCGCTGGGCGAGCGGATCCTGGGCCGGTCGGCCTCCGAAAACATCGTCGATCCGGTCAACGGCCGCGTGATCGTCCGCGCCGGAGAACTCATTGATGAAGACAAGGTCCTGGCCATTGAAGTCGCCGACATCGAGGCGATCAAGATCCGCTCCGTCCTGACCTGCGACACGGCGACCGGCGTTTGCGCGGCCTGCTACGGCCGGGATCTCGCCCGGGGCACGCGCGTGAACATCGGCGAGGCGGTCGGCGTCATTGCCGCCCAGTCGATCGGCGAGCCTGGGACTCAGCTCACCATGCGCACGTTCCACATCGGCGGCGCGGTCCAGCGGGGTGCCGAGCAGTCGAAGGTGGAAGCGGCCAGCGACGGATCGATCATGCTGCGCAACTGCGCCACGGTTCGGAACTCGCTGGGCGTGCCCGTGGTGATGAATCGCAATGCAGAGCTTCTGCTCATTGACGGGCAGGGGCGTGAACGGGCGCGTCACCGGTTGCCGTACGGCTCCAAGCTGTTGCGAGAGGACAAAGTCGACGTCAAGCGCGGGGACAAACTGGCGGAATGGGATCCCTACACGCTGCCGATCATTACTGAGCAGGAGGGCGTGGCACACTACGTCGACCTGGTTGAAGGCGTGTCGATGATCGAACAGATGGACGAGGCCACCGGCATTGCCTCCAAGGTCGTCATGGACTGGAAGCAGCAGCCCCGCGGCGCCGACCTGAAGCCGCGGATCACCTTGCGGGACGACAACGGTGAAGTGATCCTTCTCGAAAATGGTCTGGAGGCCCGTTACTTCCTGTCGGCCGACGCCATCCTGTCGGTTGAGAACGGCCAGAAGGTGCATGCTGGCGATCTGCTGGCTCGTATTCCCCGAGAGTCGGCGAAAACGCGCGATATCACCGGCGGCTTGCCGCGGGTTGCGGAACTGTTCGAGGCGCGCAAGCCGAAGGACCACGCCATCATCGCAGAGATCGACGGCAGGGTGGAATTCGGCAAGGATTACAAGTCCAAGCGGCGGATCATCGTCGTTCCCGTCGAGGGCAGCGGCGAGGAGCCTCGCGAGTATCTGATCCCCCGCGGCAAGCATATCAGCGTGCAGGAAGGCGACTTCGTCGAGGCGGGTGATCCGCTCATGGACGGCAACCCGGTGCCGCATGACATCCTGCGGGTGCTGGGCGTCGAAGCGCTGGCATCGTACCTGATCAACGAGATTCAGGAGGTTTATCGGCTGCAGGGCGTGAAGATCAACGACAAGCACATCGAGGTGATCGTCCGCCAGATGCTGCAGAAAGTTGAGATCAGCGATCCCGGCGACACGACCTTCCTGACCGGTGAACAGGTTGATCGCCTTGAA
>WBZV01001287.1_pt1 | contig 11747 bp, 11 predicted proteins | sample 5204221 | NCBI WGS metagenome assembly WBZV01 (sample SAMN12344360, study PRJNA552823) | activated sludge metagenome | biome: Activated sludge suspended growth; feature: Nitrification reactor; material: Wastewater; isolation source: activated sludge from nitrification reactor of wastewater...
CTGGTGGCGGTGTTCGTCGAGGCCTTCCGCAAGGGCTGGGAAACCTACTTCAACGCACTGGTCGATCCGGACGCGGTCTCCGCGATCAAGCTGACCCTGCTGGCTGCGGCGATCTCGGTGCCCCTGAATCTGGTGTTCGGCGTGGCGGCGGCCTGGTCGATCTCCAAGTTCGATTTCCGCGGCAAACACTTCCTCATCACCCTGATCGATCTGCCCTTCTCGGTGTCGCCGGTGGTGTCGGGCCTGATCTACGTGCTGGTCTTTGGCGCCCAGGGCTGGTTCGGGCCGTGGCTGTCGGACAACGACGTGAAGGTGATCTTTGCCGTGCCGGGGATCGTGCTGGCCACCGTGTTCGTGACCTTTCCCTTCGTCGCCCGGGAGCTGATTCCATTGATGGAAGCCCAGGGCAAGGAAGAGGAAGAGGCGGCCGTGGTGCTGGGTGCCAAGGGCTGGCAGACCTTCTGGCACGTGACCCTGCCCAACATCAAATGGGGCCTGATGTATGGGGTGATCCTGTGCAACGCCCGCGCCATGGGCGAGTTCGGGGCGGTCAGCGTGGTGTCGGGCCATATCCGTGGCTACACCAACACCATGCCCCTGCATGTGGAGATTCTCTACAACGAATATCAGTTCGCCGCAGCCTTTGCAGTGGCTTCCGTGCTGGCGCTGCTGGCCATCGTGACCCTGGTCATCAAGGTGTGGGTCGAACGCCAGGCCGGCAAGGCCGCAACCGTATCCGAGGACGAATGAGATGAGCATCGAAGTCAAGAACATCCACAAGCAGTTTGGCAGCTTCACGGCACTGCAGGACGTCTCCCTGGATTTCCCCACCGGTCAGCTGGTGGCCCTGCTGGGCCCCTCCGGCTGCGGCAAGACCACCCTGCTGCGTATCATCGCCGGCCTGGAGTCGGCTGATGGGGGCCAGGTGCTGCTGGAAGGGCAGGACGCCTCCGACACCCACGTGCGCGAGCGCCAGGTGGGCTTCGTGTTCCAGCATTACGCCCTGTTCCGCCACATGACCGTCTTCGACAACGTGGCCTTCGGCATGCGCATGAAGCCGCGCAGCGTGCGGCCGTCCGAGAAGGCCATCAAGGCCAAGGTGACGGAGCTGCTCAAGCTCGTGCAGCTCGACTGGGTGGCCGATCGCTTCCCGGCCCAGCTCTCGGGTGGTCAGCGCCAGCGTATCGCCCTGGCCCGGGCTTTGGCGGTTGAGCCCCGGGTGCTGCTGCTCGACGAGCCCTTCGGCGCCCTCGATGCCAAGGTGCGCAAGGAGCTGCGGCGCTGGCTGCGGCGCCTCCATGACGAGCTGCACATCACCTCCATCTTCGTCACCCACGACCAGGAGGAAGCCCTGGAAGTCGCCGACCGGGTGGTACTGATGGACCATGGCAAGGTGGAGCAGGTGGGTACACCGGAAGAGGTCTATCGCCATCCCGCTTCTCCCTTCGTCTACGGCTTCCTGGGGTCCGTGAACCTGTTCCACGGACGGGTGGATGGGGGCGCCGTGCATGTGGGCGAAGACCGTCTGGCCACCGGCAAGGTGGATCTGGCCCCTGGTTCCGAAGTGTTCGCCTTTGCCCGTCCCCACGAGCTCACCATCGTGGTCGACTCCCGGGAGGCGGGTGGGGTGGCGGCACGCATCAGCCGCATCCTGGCCTTCGGTGTCACGGCGCGCATCGAGCTGGATGGCCTGAATGGCGCCACCGGGCAGCTCTTTGAGGTGGAGATCACCCGCGACGAGGTACAGCGCCTGGGCCTGGAGGAGGGGCAGGCGGTGCGTCTGGTACCCTCGCGCCTGAGGGTTTTTGAACGTAATGCGGCAGCAAGTGGCGCCAGCCAGGCGCCAAATTGGGTGATCTGATGAATTTCCAGCAACTGCGCATCATCCACGAGACGGTGCGTCGCAATTTCAACCTGACCGAGGTGGCCAATGCGTTGTTCACCTCCCAGTCGGGGGTCTCCAAGCACATCAAGGACCTGGAAGATGAGCTCGGCCTGGAGCTCTTCATTCGCAAGGGCAAGCGTCTGCTCGGCCTCACCGAGCCGGGCAGGAGCTGGTGCACATCGTGGACCGCATGCTCATGGATGCCCGCAACATCAAGAGCATCGCCGAGCAGTTCAGCAACAAGGACCACGGCCAGCTTACCGTGGTGACCACCCACACCCAGGCGCGCTACGCCTTGCCCCGGGTGGTGACCCAGTTCAAGCAGGCCTTCCCCAAGGTGCATTTGGTGTTGCACCAGGCCAGCCCGACGGAGATCGTGTCCATGCTGCAGGACGGGCGGGCCGACATCGGCATCGCCACCGAATCCCTGGCAGGCGTGACCGACTTCGTGTCGTTTCCCTACTACGGCTGGCATCACTCGGTGATCGTGCCGGCAGGGCATGCCCTGGAGTCGGTCGAACCGCTGACCCTGGAGGCCGTGGCCGACCATCCAGTGATCACCTACCACGAGGGCTTCACCGGCCGCGCGCGTATCGACGAGACCTTCGCCAAGGCGGGCCTGACGCCCGACATTGTCATGTCGGCGCTGGATGCGGACGTGATCAAGGCCTATGTGGAACTGGGGCTGGGGGTGGGCATCGTGGCCTCGATGGCCTATGACCCGAGCCGCGACCAGGGCTTGCGCATGCTCGCCAGCAGCCATCTGTTCGAGGAGAACGTGACCCGCATCGCCGTTCGCAAGGGGCATTTCCTGCGCGGTTTTGCCTATCGCTTCATCGAACTGTGCTCGGCTGAGCTCTCTGAAACCGTCGTCCGGGCGGCATTGCGCCCGGATGCCGAGGGTGATTCATCCTATTGAGAGGGGGGAGGAACCTGCTTTCCTCCCGAGATGCTCTGACGGCCGCTGGAAAAACTGTGGGGGCGACTTCAGTCGCCCATCCGCGCGTTGATCACAGGCATGCCGTTGATTGAAGTCCGAGGGCGACTGAAGTCGCCCCTACAGGTCGTCCCCGCAGGAGATGTCACATCCACGCACAGACGATGCGGCACGCTTCGGCATTCAGGATGAATTCGATCCCGCCGCGGCGCCTCAGCGCCGCCGCTGGGCGCCGGGGTGCTTGTGCCATGGCGCCGGGCGGCGGCGCTCGTCCTCGTCCACCTTGGGCTTGGGCATCAGCAGGTTCTTGCCCGGGGCCTTGGCCTGGGCACGCTGGGCCAGTACCGCAGCATCCACCCGGGCGGTGTCCAGGCTGATCGACGGGTGTTCGGCGCGGCCCGGATGGGCGGACAGCTTCTCCCGTACAAAGAACACGCGCTGGGCGGTGTCGCCGCGCTTGGGCAGGGCCGACATGAGCAGTTGCCCCTCGGCGCTCAGGGCCAGGCCGCCTTCCACTTCGCACAGCAGGCCGTGGGCCGACAGGCGCTGGATGCTGTCGATCAGGCGGCCGGTGGAGGGCACCGGCTCCTGCAGCAGGTCGAAGGCGGCGATGACCTCCACCAGCTCGGCCGGGCGGCGCTTGGTGGCCAGCGTGGCGGCCAGCATGAGGAGGGCATCTGCATCGTGAGTCGGGTACATCTCTAAACCTCTTGAAGACCGGCAGGACGTTGATCGTCCGTTCGTGGGACCGGCAGTGTAAGGGTTTCTCCGGCAAATCCCGATTTTTGTAGGGTATTCCGCCGGGCAAAGGGGGCAGATGGGCCTCGCCTGGGGGATAATCCCCGCGCAATCTCCTCTCAGGTGCATTCCGCGCCCGAATTCAGTCCGCTCTCTGCAGGTATCCCATGCGTTCAGAACACTTCATCACCGGCAAGGATGCCTCCCTTGACGTCGCCGCTTACCCCCTGATGCCCGAGGTGCGCGTCGCATGAGGACACCTGCCCGCATCGAACCCCTGGTGGCCGACGGCCTGGTGGATGGCGTGATCCGCCAGCTCATGAGCGGCAAGGAGGCCATGGTCTATGTCGTCCAGTGCGGCGACGAGGTGCGCTGCGCCAAAGTGTACAAGGAGGCCAACAAACGCGGCTTCCACACCGCCGTGGACTACATCGAGGGGCGCAAGGTCAAGAACAGCCGTCAGGCCCGGGCCATGGCCAAGGGTTCCCGCTACGGCCGCCAGGAGCAGGAGGCCGCCTGGCAGCACGCCGAGGTGGACGCCCTGCGCCGTCTGGCCGAGGCCGGCGTGCGGGTGCCCACGCCCTACCAGTTTCACGAGGGTGTGCTGCTGATGGAGCTGGTGGCCGACGCCGATGGCGAGCCGGCACCACGCCTCAATGACGTGGCGCTGGCGCCCGACGAGGCGCGCCGCTTCCATGCCGACCTGATCCGCCAAGTGGTGCGCATGCTGTGCGCGGGCATCGTCCATGGGGATCTGTCGGAGTACAACGTGCTCCTGGACGAGAACGGCCCGGTGATCATCGACCTGCCCCAGGCCGTGGATGCCGCCGCCAACCAGAACGCCAGCGCCATGCTGGCACGGGATGTGAGCAACCTGGCCACCTACTTCGGCCAGTTTGCTCCAGAGCTGCTGGAAACCCATTACGCGCCGGAGATCTGGGCCCTGTATGAATCGGGCAAGCTGCATCCGGACAGCGTGCTCACCGGCACCTGGACGCCCGATGACACCCCGGCCGATTTGGACGAGGTGATGCAGGTGATCGAGGCGGCAAAGACCGAAGACGCCATCCGTCAGGCCGGACGGGCCGCCGCCGCGGCCGCCGGGGAATGGCAGGCTGAGGAGTAGTCCCCCTCGGTGCCTGCTCAGGGGCTGGGTGAGATCCGGTAGATCAGGTTGTCGGACAGGGAGACGACGTAGAGCGCACCGTCGGGCCCCTGTTCGATGCTCGGGGTGATGCCGAAGCCCTTGCCGATCAGCAGGGTCTCGCTTTCCGTGCCCTCGAACTTCTGCGCACGGAACAGGTTGTCGGCCACCCGGTCGGCCAGGCGCAGGTCGGCGCTCAGATCCAGGTTCAGCCGGTCGGGCGTGAGGCGGAGGCGATACAGGCTGCCCCCGGTGCCGCCGACCTGGGCGAAGGATCGGGCCGATCCGATCCACAGGCTGCCGGCGTAGGCGGCGCCCAGGGCCGTGCCATTGACGAAGGCGGTGCCGGAGGGGCCGATCTCATAGCGCCAGCTCAGCTCCGGGTCTTTGTAGACCGCGCCGGGGAGCATCATCAGGCGCGCCTGGGCCAGGGCGGGTGAATAGGCCGCCCGGGTGGGCGGGTAGCGCACCTGCTGCAGGGCCTGGTTGAACTGGGTGGTCTCGATGGTCTTCCAGTCCCGTACACGGCTAATCGGGCCGGCGAACTGGATCCAGCCTCCGTTCATGCCCGGTACCACCCGGTTCACTTCGGAATAGGCGTCGTCCGCGTTTTCCGTCTCCCACAGGTAGCCGGTCTGCGCATCAAAGGCCATGCCGAAGCCGTTGCGGTGGCCGTAGGAATAGATCTTCTGGATGTTCTGGCCCACTTCGCCGCCGAGGCCTGCACCTGCGGCATAGAAGGGGTTGTCCACGGGGGTGGAGCCGTCGTCATTCACGCGCAGGATGACGCCGGCCAGGTGGGCATTGTCGGGGGCCGGGCCGCCGAAGGTGTCGTCCACCTGCGGGGCGGTCAGGAAGGGGCCGTTCGCCAGATTCTGCAGCCAGCCGCGCCGGCCCTGATCGCCCATGAACACATACAGCTTGCCATCCGGGCCGAAGCGCATCACCCCGCCATTGTGGTTGCCGGCTTCGTTGGCGTTGTTGGTGCCGGGGTGGCCGGATGTGGCGATGTTGTCGGTTTGGCGGGCACGCAGCCGCATCAGGTTCATGTCGAAGGACAGGGTGCTGCCATCCCAGGTGAAGCGGTCCACCCGGTTGCCGAGCAGTGGGACATCGGCCACCGCGCTCGAATCGACGCCACTCAAGCTTTCGGTCCAGCGTACATACACATAGGGCTGGGTTGGAAAGTTCGGGTGCAGCACCACACTGAGCAGCCCCCGTTCGGAGGCTGAATTGACGGCAAGATCCAGCACTGGCATCGCCTGGACGACGCCGTTGATCACCCGCTTGATCTGCCCCGAGGACTTCTCGGGCACCAGAAAGTCGTTCCGGCCCAGGAACACGATGCCCATGGGCTGGGTGAGTCCGCTGCTGACCACCGTACTGACCTGCAGGGCTGGATCGAGCAGTTGCACAGGAATGCTGTCGGCCTGGGCGCTGCCTGACCACGTCAGCGTGGCCCCGAAGAGGGCCAGGGCGGTGAGCAGGCCGCTACGGCCGCGACGATACCGGGAGACGGACCGAGTGTGTTTCATCGAGACCTCCACTTGAACGACGGGGCGCGTCGGGCAGTGAGCGCGCCGGGGGAAAGGGCCGGGGAACGCGCCGGAGGCTAGCTGCGCCGGGTGACGGCCAGCGCACCCAGGGCACCGACGAGCAGCAGCAGGGATGCGGGTTCCGGCACCGGGTTACCCTGGACCTCAATGCGCACGCTGTCCACGCCCAGCTGGAACACATCGAGGTTGTCGGTCTCTGCAAAGCGCAGGCGCAGGGTTTCGCCGTTGTGGGCGGCGAGCAGGGCGGTGATGTCCTGAGTGACGGTGGTGTAGCCGGAAACGGGCGTATCCCCGACCTGGGTCTGGTAAAGGGTCATCAGGATGTCGCCGGAATCCACGCTGAAGGCATCGGCACCGGCCTTGAGGATGTCGACGCGGGCCTGCTGGTTGATGGCCGTGGTGGCGAAATCCAGGGTGGCAGGGGTGTAGAAATCGTTGGCCCGGTTGCCGATGAAGAGCTCGAAGCTGAGGGTCGCGCCGACCGCGCTGGCCACGAAGTCCTGGTACAGCACGTGGGCCCCGGGGCCGCCCAGTCCGGAATCGCTCATGGCCGCCTGGCTGCCCTCGGGGGGCGCGGCCACGGTGAAGCCGGTGGTCGGGCTGGTGGTGCCGTTTTGCAGGTAGAAGGTGCCTTCGCTGCCGGTCTGGTCCAGGGTGGTCCAGTTGGCAAAGCCCGACTCGAAACCGCCGTTCATGATGGCCGGCGCCGCATGGGCTGCGGGCAGGGCGCTCAGGCCCAGCAGTACCGACAGCAGGGAAGTGACGAGGCGGGGTCTGATCTGCATGGCGGGGCTCCCGGGCAGGTTTCGTCATGGGGACGAAGGTAACGGATGTAGTGCGGTTGCAAAATTCAAGCCCAAGGTCAAGTTTGTCGTGATGTCAATAAAGTCACCTTTGTTTTCAGTGGCTTGGAAGCGATCGGCCATCAAGGGGGGCATCCAATTGCGAAATGGATTCCACCATGTGTAAATTTTCTCGACGCGCCCGCAGGGTCAGGCTATCTCCCGGCGGGGCAGCGGGAGGCTGTCACTGCACCGGGAGCGGCATGGGATGGTGCCAAGGGGCAGGTCGCCCTGGGCAGCCTGCAGTGCCTTGAAGAGCGTCAGGCCCCGGGGCCAGGGGCCATGGCCGGAATCCACGTTGATATGCCCGGCGGCGCCGATGTTCACAAGCTGGCTGCCCCAGCACTGGGCCCAATAGGCCGCCGACGACAGGCGCACCCATGGATCGTTGGTGCTGGCCACCACCAGGCTGGGCGCCCCCGGAGGGCTGCGTGGAATCCAGCGTGCCAGGCTGGGCTGCTCTGGCGCGGTGCGGGCGCCACGCAAGCCCTGGGGCGTGAAACGCTCCGGGTCGGCCGGCGCCACCAGCAGGAGCCCGGCCACTTGCTCCGGTCGGCTGCTTGCCGCCAGAACCGCCGCCAGGCAGCCGAAGCTGTGGGCCACCAGCCATACCGGCCCCGGTGCTTGGTCGATGCCGTCGCGCACGGCCTGGTCCCAGTGGGGCAGCACGGGCTGCTCCCAGTCGATACCCGAGACGCGACGTGTCCCGGGCACCTGCGCTTCGAACCAGGTCTGCCAGTGGGCCGGCCCACTGCCGTGAAAGCCGGGGACGATCAAGGTGGTGTGCTGCATGCTGCGGCCTCCGGGGCGCTGCGGGGGAGGCCTGAGTGTAGGCGCGCAACGCGGCCGACCGAACCAATTAATGTTGCGAAGCTTATTCGTGGGGTGGGGATGGGGCGAAGTGAATCACTTCATATCGTTCTGTCATCAGCCTGGCTAGAGTGATGCCATTTGAGCCGATTGGTATGCCTCCTCATGCGGTGAAGAGCGGCATGGCGATGGTCATTTCTGTTGAATGGGGGACAAGAATGAAGGTTGTGACCAGCAGACGTGCCGCGGAGATTGTCGTCTTGATCGGCGCAGTCCTCATGGCTTCGTGTGGCGGTGGAGGTAGTGGTGGGGGCAGTGGGGAGGCTCCGGCGGTCCAACGAGGTTTGTCTGTCGTGACCGGTGATCCGGAGTCCGAGCGAGGACAGATGTTGTCAAAGTCGCAAGACCAGTACTTCACGACAATGACGGTGGCCCCATCGGGTGTGCTGTACCTGGCCTACGACTGTGCAATCAGGCGTGTCGGCCCCGACGGGCTTGTGCAGGACTTTGTGGGTGGCACCTGCGGTTACAGCGATGGCAGCGGGTCGGCGGCCCGTTTCAACAGGATTTACGGGGTGGCGTCGGACGGGGATGGAAACCTGTTCGTGAGCGATACGGGCAATGCGGTCATCAGGAAGGTGAGTCGGTCAGGCGATGTCACCACCGTATCCGGGGCTGCGGGCGAGGCGGCTGTGGTCGACGGCCCGGCCAACTCGGTACGCTGGATGGCGCCCCGCGAGCTTGCGGTAGACCGCGGCGGGAACGTCTTCGTCGTGGACAGCCTAGACGCCCACATAACGAGCGGTCGACAAGTTCGCAAACTGCTGACCTCAGGAGAGGTGCAGAGCGTTGCTGGCGGCTCCCTGGACCAGTATTCCATTCCTGGTCGAATGGCTGTCGACTCGGTGGGGTCGCTCTACCTTACAGTAAAGAAGGGCGGTCTCATGGTGTGCATCGACCAGTGTCGCGGGTTTTTCAACAGCTCTTCAGTGCTTAAGATTGACACGGCTGGCCATGCTTCTACCCTGGCAGGATCAACGACAGTCGGTGCCATCGGTGCAGTGGACGGGCCGGCCAACGGGGCACGGTTCAGGTATGCGGAAGGCATCGCCGTGGACGGTGTCGGGAACGTCTACGTGTCGGACGTGTTCAACGAGGCCATCAGGAAGATCGGGCCCGACGGAAGCGTCAGTACTGTGATCGGTGTGCTGCCCGAGAACGTGCCGGATACGAGCGTATCGAGTTTTAGCGCCTACGTCATCGGCGGGACTGTCGCAACCGGGGCATTGCCCGGTCGACTGCGACTGCCCGACGCGCTTGCGATAGGGCCAGACAACTCCTTGTATATCTCAGTGGCTCGATGGAAAAGCTACTATGAAGAGCCATTTTCCGGCGGCAAAGGCTTTGCGGTGCTTCGAGCGGTTTTTTGATAAACAGCGTTGAGCAAGGCACGCAAACATCTGCCCGCAAACAACGGGGGCAGACCGGAATGGCATTCTGCCGCCGTCGCCCAGCCGTCTTCGGCAACCGGGTGCACGGCAACGGCCTTTGACGGCTTTCCCGTGGGCAGCATTGCCCTGATCCGACGTGGCGACTGTACCTTCCCGGTGGAGGCTCGGAACGCCCACCTTGCAGGTGCGAGCGGAGTCGTGATCTACAACAATGTGGCGGGGGAGCTCAGGATCAACCTGCTGGAAGACTTCACCCCGAACATCCCGGTCGTATCGACCTCGCAGGAGGACGGCGAGCGTCTGGCCCGAACGGCCGGGCTCAGGATGCGGCTGGAGGCGCAGACCGTCCGTGGAAACATCCGCACGAGCAATGTGATCGCCGAGTTTGCCGGCTCCAACCCGGGGGGGGCGTGGTGCTGGGTGGCCATCTTGATTCGGTGAATGCCGGGCCGGGTATCAACGACAACGGGAGCGGCGTGGCGGCACTGCTTGAAGTCGCAGCGCAGGTGGTCAAGTCCAGGCCTTACGACACCGTCCGTATCGCGCTCTGGGGGGTCGAAGAGCTGGGTGACCTGGGATCGCAGTTCTACGTCGGGGCGCTTTCGCCCGCGCAGAAGGAGGCCCTGGCGCTCTACTTGAACTTTGACATGATCGGTTCGCCCAACGCCGGGTTCTTCGTCTACGACGGCGATGGATCAGGGGGGGGTTGCCGGGCAGTCGGGCTCTGGCGAGATTGAGCGCGTTCTCGAAGACTACTACCGCAGGCACGGGGTTCAGCCGCGTAGCGTGGATTTGAAGCTGTCGACAGACCATCTTTCGTTTGTGTCGGCCGGAATTCCCGTCGGCGGCATCTTCTCAGGCCACGACGGCATCAAATCGGCAGAACAGGCTGCACTCTGGGGCGGAACCAGCGGTGCGGCCTATGACCCGTGCGACCACAGAGTCTGCGATGTTCTCGCCAACGCCGACAACAGCGCGTTCCGCTTCAACGTGCCAGCGGTGCTTGCAGCCTCATGGCACTTCGCCATGAGACCCGATCTGTCCCTGGCGAGCGTGCAGATGGCCGCCGCGCATACCGCAAGCGCTGCCCGCCTGTCTCCTGTGCTTGTCCGCGAAAGGCATGGGCTTGCAGAAGGTACAAGCTTCCAATAGAAGCCCATCCCGGCCGCACGTGTCGCCGCATCGACGGCCAGCGTCCCCGCTTACAACAACCGAAACGCCAGCCCCGCCACCAGCGTCGGGGCAATGGCTGCTGCGAGCAACCCCAGCGGATTCACCGCCTCTTCGCTGAAGCTCCCCTTGAGGATGGACACGCCGGCCGGGTTGGGGGCGTTGGCGATGATGGTGAGGCCGCCGCCTGTCACCGCGCCGGCGACCAGGGCGTACTTGAAGTCGTCGGAGAGGCCTTCGACCAGGGAGCCCAGGTAGGTCAGGGCGGCGTTGTCGGTGAAGGCGGTGAGGGCGGTGGCGCCAATGAAGACGGCGTCGCTGCTCATGCTCATCAGCAGGGGTTGCAGCCACCATTGCTGCTGGCCACCCAGCACCACCAGCCCGGCCAGGAAGAAGGCCACCAGCAGGCCTTCCTTGAGAATCAGGCGGTCCTGGTGGCGGGTATAGGCGTGGGCGACGCCGAGGAAGAACAGGAACAGGCCCATGAAGATGGCGGGGTGGTGCGCAAACACCACCACGCCGATCAGGAACACGATGTGCACCAGGGTCAGCACGACGGGCACGCGGGGCGTGGCGTCATTGGTGCTGGCGGGGGCGAGGGCGCCCAGTTCCCGGTGGAACAGCAGGGTTGCCGCCAGGGCGTTGATACCCACCCCGATGGCGGCCTTCCAGCCGAAGTTTGCCAGCATGAAGGCCGTGTTCCAGTCCCACTTGGCGGCCACCATCAGCACCGGTGGCGCAGCGAAGGGCGTCAGGGTGCCACCGATGGAGATGTTGACGAAGAGCACGCCGAGGGTGGCGTACATCAGCCGGGTGGAGATGCCGCGGGTGAAGAACTGGTCGCGCAGGATCAGGGCGGCGAGGGTCATGGCGGCCGGCTCGGTGATGAAGGAGCCGAGCAGGGGTACGAAGGACAGCACGGTGAAATAGACGGCGGCGGAACCGGGCAGGGGAATTGCCCGGGCGAGGAGACGTACCGCCGCGGAGGCGGCGTGCAGGATGGGCCGCGTACCGGCGATGACCATGATGGCGAAGACGAACATGGGTTCGGTGAAGTTGCGCGACTCGATGTAGTCGATGGCCGGGGCGGAACCCAGCAGGGCGAACATGGCGATCATCAGCACCATGGCCCAGAAGCCGAACACCACCTCGATCTCGCCCAGCAGGTGCCACAGGCCCGCATGTCGGGGCCCGGCGTGGGCCAGGCGCTCGAA
>WBZV01001288.1_pt1 | contig 11746 bp, 26 predicted proteins | sample 5204221 | NCBI WGS metagenome assembly WBZV01 (sample SAMN12344360, study PRJNA552823) | activated sludge metagenome | biome: Activated sludge suspended growth; feature: Nitrification reactor; material: Wastewater; isolation source: activated sludge from nitrification reactor of wastewater...
GAGACCACCAACGGCCAATGGATTGCCACCGCGCACCGCGCCGGAGGCTTGGCCTAAGACCGATTCCGCCATTTCGGCGAGGCCGCCCAGGCTACCCGAGAGCCCACCGAAGCCGCCCGAGCCACCACCGTCAGCGAAACCCGTTGTCGTGCAACCAATCTCGCGACCCGATCCACGACCGAGTCCCATCGTGGCGCCCGTCATCATCAAGCGGGATCCGTGCCAGAAGTGCGGCGGCAAGAACCAACAACACATCGCCGAGACACTGAAATACAGTGGGGCGCAAGGCATCTGGATGTGCCCGGCCTGTTACTCGACACCGACGCCGGTCGCCAAGCCGGAATACCGCTGGCGGTGCAGCGAATGCGGCAGCCGTGTCATTCACGCCGCCGTCACTACTTGCTGGACATGCCAACAGAAAGAGCAGCGCCGTGCCTGAAGCACCGTCCATCCCCGACCTCGATCCAGACACCGACACCCTCACCGCCGCAATCGAATACGCCAAGGCTGGGCTGTACATCCTGCCCGTCAAGCGCGGCGAGAAGCACCCCGGCTCCGTCGTCGGAAAGGACTGGCAGACAAAGTCATCCAGAGACATCGACCAGATCGTCGCCTGGTTCACCGGCACCGATCATGGCGTCGCCATCCACTGCGGTAGATCCGGCCTCGTGGTGTTCGATGTCGATCACCCCGAGTTGAAACCGGAGGGCATGTACAAAGACCTCAATGTTGTTCCCTACCAATCCACTCGCGACGTGCAGGCGGCACCAGGCCGGGGCCACTACATCTTTCGGCAGCCAGCCGGTCGCAACCTGGGCAACAGCAACGGGGATCTCGGACGCGAATGGGGAGAGGTACGCGGCCACAACGGCGTCATCATCGCGGCGCCGTCCGAGCACCCGCACCCCGACGGCCAATACCGTTGGGTGCGAACAGGATCCATCCCTGAGCTACCGGCACACCTGGCCGACAAACTGCCCGACGCCGAGCCAGCCGACACCGCCGCTACCGACGAACAGGTGTGTGCATTCCTGGCCGCTCACGTCACCGCAGACTCCAGTTCGAAAGTCAACGGATGGATCAGGGCGTTCGCCAAGCATTGCGAACAGGGATCGCGCCACAACGGCATGGTGTCTGTTCTGGCCGGGGCCATGAAAGAAGCTGCCGCAGGCTACTTTCCGGCACAGCTGGCCGTCGACACGCTGCGAGCGATGTTCGTTGACGTCGCCACACGGGCGCCCACCGGAGGTGAAAGGCAGCGCAGCGCAGCGGAAGCCGAGCGCGAATTCGCCGGGATCCTGGCATGGGCTGTGGCGCAAGCGAATACAGCAGACCTCGACCGGGTCAGGGAACGCACCGCCGCCAAGATGCCCGACGGGATCCTCGGATACGTTGCCCCGGTGACACCGATCAGTTCCGCGCCGACAGCAGTAGCAGCCGCAGCCGTGGCGCCCGACGACGGCATGACCGAAACCCAGAACGCCGTGGATCTCGTTGCGCGCAACCGGGATACGCTGCGCTACTGCCCCGAGATCAAACGGTGGTTCTACTGGACCGGGCAGAAATGGGAGCAGCAGGCCGACGACAGCCGGGCGTCGATGGCGGCACGAGAGGTGGCCCGCGCCATCATCGTCATCCAAGGAGACGCGGCCAAGGCATCCTTCAAGAATCGCAGCCGCTCAAAAGCCGGGATCCTCAACATGGTTGAACTGGCCCGCCGAGACAGCGCCTTCCAGGTGTCGCGAAATCTGTTGGACGCCAACGCCTACGAACTGAACACACCCACCGGGATCGTGGATCTCAGGACGGGAACACTGCGACCACACGACCCGTTCGCCTGGCACACCAAGATCACTGGAGTCGAATTCCCCACCGGGGCATGGCCTTTCGCACCGCGATGGGATGCATTCCTGCACGACACGTTCGACGGCGACCAGGATCTCATCGACTACATGCAGCAGCTGTTCGGCATCGCCCTCATCGGCGAGGTGCTGGAACACTTGCTGCCCTTCATGTTTGGTGTCGGATCGAACGGCAAGTCGGTGATGCTGGAGGTGATGCGCCGGGTGTTCGGCAGCTACGCCACCGTGGCAGCTGGCCGGTTCCTGGTAGCCGGGCGCCAAGAGCACGAGGCCGAGATCGTCAAGCTCGTCGGAGCGCGCATGGTGATCTGCTCAGAAGTCAACGAGGACAGCAGGTTTGACGAGGCGAAGGTCAAGTCACTCACGGGCGGCGACGCCCTGTCGGGCCGCTACCTGTACGGTCAGTCGTTCGACTTCGTTCCCAGCCACACCCTGTTCCTGGCCGGGAACCACCAGCCCGGCGTGAACGCTGGCGGGCTGTCCTTCTGGCGCCGACTGAGGCTCATCCCTTTCAATCACGTTGTGCCCGAGGACAAGCGGAACGAGCACCTCGCGGAGGAACTGTTCAATGAGGAGGGACCGGCCATCCTGGCGTGGATTGTCAAGGGCGCCAAGGAGATCGCGGAACACGGTCTGCGGGAACCGGATTCGGTGAAGGCGGCGACCGCCGAGTACGCCGCATCCGAGGACGTGCTCGGACAGTTCTTGTCCGAATGCACCGAGGACTGCTCAGACGGCGCAGGGGTGCGGGTCGACTTCGCCTTGGTGTACGGGCGCTACGTCCGGTGGTGTGAGGCCAGCGGTGTGGCGCCCAAGGAGCGCCGGGTATTCGGGCGGGATCTGTCGGCGCGCTTGCGGCGCAAGCCTTCTCGTTCGAACGGGAAATCGTGGATCGAGGGCATCCGGCTGGTCGAGGAGAATCCGGTGGCGTCATGGCTGAAGTGACCGGCGCCAGCAACAGTGCATATAGGTTCGGCGCATATGCACTGCCAGTGCATCTCCAGTGCATCTCCAGTGCATCTCCGAGAGCCTATATGCACTGTGCTCTACCTGCTGTTATGTGTTGAAAGTGCATATAGTGCATATGATTACAGGAAGAATTAGCTATATCGAGCAGAGGGAGGGTTGACCTGGGGAAACAGGAGAGTAGCTTCTACAGGGAACTGGCCCCGAAAGTATATGCACTGCACCACTTTTCACGTCTCAGCAAACATCTTGTCTCACACCATGATTCGGAGGAGATCAGCATGACCGAGGAACTGGCGCGCTGGTGCGCGCTTGCCAACGCCGTGGCCTACGACCTTGAGGGTGCGCGCAACACCTGCATTCAGACATCGCTCGCGCTCGCGGAGTTTCTGCGGATTCAGGGCTTGCAGGCCAACGTGTTTCGCGCCGAGGCGAAGGTTCACTGCACCGTTCACGAGATCCACTCCTGTCACGGTTCGATGGCCGGATCGGATGGCGACGGCACGCGGCGCCCGAAATCGACTGGCTGGCGTGGTCACCTCGCTGTGTCGTGTGGCGACCATGTTCTCGATCCCACCATCGACCAGTTGGAAACCGCGTGCGGATTGGCCCCGGTTCCCGCTGTGTTCCTGAAGCCCGACGGCTGGGATGTGCCACCGACGGACAGGCCGTGGCAGGGAGGTGCATGGCATCACTGGAGTGAGGGCAGCGTGGAAGTCGGCCATTGCCACTACCGCAGACAGGTGGGATGGAAGTCGAAGCCTGCTGCGCGACAAGGAAATTGGATGGAGATCGTGTACCGGATGCTGGAGCGCCAGCCATGACCACACCGAAAGCCAAGCGGCGCAAGCGTTCAACCGCTGAACAGTTGCCGCCCAGCCATCCGCTCACCCGGCTGCGACCGATGGCCTGCCGCCAGTGCGGGCGCCCCATCCACGCCGGGCACCTCTACGGCGAACCCGTCCGCATCGACGGCGCCCGCATCAACGCCACCGGGGAACTCGTTGCGCTGCTTCGCGGTTCACGCACCTACCGGCTCAACTCCAGGGGCGACACCGTGTACCGGCGGCGCGCCCACCACATCGCCACCGACACCCCGCCCAAGCACGGCTACGTCCACGCCGACCACGATTGCGAATTGATCTGGGCCGCAAGCCATTACGATCTGAGAGATCTGTTCCCCGTGTACCGGGGTGAGGAGGCGCCGTTCTGATGGTCAACCTCGAAGTGGTCGACATGCTGCCGGTGGGCGACGACGGTGACGGGCATTGGCCCGGCTGCGAATGCCCGTGCGCCCCAAGCACATTGACCGACGGCACCGGGCGGTTCTACTGCTACCACTCATCGTTTACCGAGAGGCCCATCGCATGAGCGACCAGTGCCAGGAATGTCGCGGCAAGCGGCAGGATCCCTTCGAGGTTCTGAAATACGTTCCCGCCCAAGCCCGTTGGCTGTGCGAGCGGTGCCGGAAAGCGCTGCGCCTGTGAGCGCGCAGTGCATCGACTGTGTGGCCGAGGGCATCACCACCCGGCGCCCGATCACACATGGCGGGCCGAGATCTCCGCTCTGCACGACGCATCACAGGGCGCGGCGTAAGGCCGTCTCAGCGCGCTCCCACGCCCTGCGAACCGAGAAGACCTACGGCATCAGCGCCGACGACTACTGGGCGCTGTACGAGGCGCAGGGCGGCAAGTGTGCGGTGTGCCAGCGCGCGACCGGCGCTACCCGGCGCCTGGCTGTCGACCACGAGCATGGGCGCCCCGGCTGCGATCATCCGCCGGATGTGGGCTGCCGCAACTGCATTCGCGGTCTTTGCGATTCTCAGTGCAATCAAATACTGTTGGGCCGGTACAGCATGGAAGATCTCGCCAGGGCCATTCGGTATCTGGCTGACCCGCCCGCACAGAAAGTCCTCAACCCACGCCATGAAGAAGCGGACGACACCACCGCGTGAATGCTCCATCGAAAGCTGCACTCGCACAGCCAAATACGCTGGGACCGGCTGGTGCCAGGCCCACTACCACCGATGGTGGCGAACAGGTGACCCGCTCGGTGTCAAGCAGGAATACGGGGCGTCCGGTTCCGATGCGGTCAGCTGGAAGGGCGACGACATCACCTATCGCGCAGCGCACACCAGGGTGGTGACCACCAAAGGCAATGCGACACAGCATGATTGCGTTCGCTGTGACCGGCGCGCCGACCAGTGGTCGTATGACCATGCCGACCCAGCTGCCAGGACCGAGATCATCGACGGGCGCCCTGTGCTGTACAGCCCTGACATCGACCACTATCAGCCGATGTGCCGCAGCTGCCACGTCAAGATGGATCGTGGGGAGTACGGGAACGGGTGGGCACGAAAGACGCACTGCGTCAACGGACATGCCTTCGATGACCTCAACACCCTGGTGAAGCGCAATGGTGAACGCGCCTGCCGGGCCTGCGCTCGTGACAGGATGGCAGCTAAGCGGACTGCGCTTCGAGCGCGTGGATTGTCTTCTCGCGGAAAGGAATTTACATGACCGACAATCGAGGCGGCCGGTGGCCCAGCGCCCCAACCCCGTCGCCCGATATCCGCCCACCCGAATGCTTCGAATCGGAGGACGTGTACAAATGGCTTCTCGCAGAACGGGATTGGCTGCTCGGCCCAGTTGCGTTGGCGCAGCACCAGATTCGCATCAACGAGGGCGTGTTCGAACACGACGCCGTCCAGCTGGCGTGCGACGAGGGCCATCCCCCGGTGTTCGATGAGTGAGACGATGCGGCTGGCTGACATCGTCGCGCTCGAAAACCGTTGCACCGCACTGGAATTCAGGCTCGAGACGCTGCTCAACTACCTGGCCCAGCTGGTCGACAAGCTGAATGATGGTGGGCTGCAAGGGTATTCATGCTGCGGCGGCGTCGGCGAGCACGACGACCTCTGCCCCAACGGTCCTTGACTTTTCAACTATCTGAAAGTGGTACATCTGTACCAGATTTTGGGCACACGACTATCCCACGATGCGCTTGCGATATGTCTTGGGGCGGAACGGGATTGCGCGCCGGATATTCTCGGCCATGCTGACAGGCTCCAGATGTGTTGGGTTGCAGCAGGATTGGTTACGGCACAGATGATCGAGGGTTTCCTCGGGGATGGGTCCGACTAGGTACTCCCACATCCACCGGTGGACTTTGACTTGCACGACTCGACCGTGGGCGGCGTATCCAAATACCCCGTACCCCTTACGGTCTCGTGCTCCCGTCCATTCCCAGCATCCGTTGCGGCGCTGGACAATTCGGGCGAACACTCGATCTGATTGAATCGCCATTGACGGCGGCGGCTGATCAGCGTACTGGTCAGCGAAGTAGTGCTTGCGACATAGGTTGCGGCTGAACACGTTTCGACCGCAGTGACAGGTGGGCATGATTCACATTGTAATCCAAACAAAAAAGGGCGACAACGAGATCCGTTGCCGCCCTTTCTTGTTCATCACTTCCTCGTTCGCCACCAGGCGACGAGCGCCTGCACGGTGAACAACTCCATCGCGAAGATGGTGCCCACCGTCGACCAGTAGGCCATCACTGCTCGGCCCACACGATGCGGCGCCCGGTGCGCTCAGCTGCCCGCGCCGCCACCATGCGGTGCCACGAGGCGGGCATCGGAACGCTCTCCGGTGTGGCGCCATCACGAAATGTGGTGTGCGCCATGCGCTTGTCGTCCTCGACGCCGAGCGTGGAGTAGGCGACGGCGCGCTGGGTGTTGTCCAGGTACGCCGCCATCTGCTGGGCCGCCCAATCGGGCACCGGGTTGATCCCGGCTTCCCAGCGGTGGATGGAACGCACTGTCACGCCCATGTTCTCGGCAAGCCACTTGATCGGCAGGCCGAGATACTCACGGGCACAGACGAATTCAGCGCTGTTCATGCCCGCTCCTCCTTCGACGCCGTGAACCACTCGTCCAGCACCTCGCCGAGAAGCTCGGCGCCCATCTGAACGAGGCGGGCCTCGTCACCGATGGCTGGCCCGTCCGGCCCGCTGTCGACGCGCACGGCGTCCAGCAGCGACCCGTCAGGGTTCAGGATCTCGAGTGTCATGTGGTCACCGAACTTGGTGGGTCCGCTTCTCAGCTGAACCGAGAACAGTTTCTCGATGACTTGCATTTGTGAATCTCCTTGGTGTGTAACGGTTTACATCAGGTCTGAGTGACCCACCCAACCCAACAACCCGAAAGCTGTTGGGCTGGAGTGCAACTCAGCGTTGGTCCCGAATCGCCTTGCGGCGCTCGGCGTTCCGGTTGCCCTTGCCGGGGAGCTTGCGCTCCTTGTCCCGGTTCCGGTGCGGCACAGCAGCATTGGAGCGGCGAAGCTCCAGGCGCCGTGTCAGTCGCAGGTTCATGCCTGCCCTCCTTCCCTAGTCCATCCACAGCGACACGTTTTGAATGTCGCCGTGGCGCTTGACGCCGTAGACGGCGTGCCAGCCTCGCTCGTGGTAGCACAGCTCAACGATCCAGTCGGAGTCGTCGCAGCTGCGCATGCACTTGTATCCCCGTGCGGTGGAACGCAATTCGCATTCCTTGTCGCACTCGTGCCTGCCGTGACCCTCCTCGATCTTGACGATCACCGGAGTGTCGAGCAGACCCTTGTTCTCCTGCCGCATGCGCTCGCAGAAGTCGACGCTCCAGCTGCTGTCCCGGCACGCCTCGTCGCAGCGATGCGTGTGGTCCGCCTTGGCCCGCTCGATGATCTCGGTCAGGTACAGCGGCGGCAGCGGGTAGGTGTGATGCTGCATGGTGAATCTCCTTGGTGTGGTGGTGATTTCGTTCAGGCTGAGTAGCCCAGGCAACCCAACGAACCGAGATCCGTTGGGCTGCAGTGCAACTCAGGTGAGGCCGCAGAAACCATCGCCCGTGCGGTGGTCTGTTCCGCAGCGTGGCGAGATGTGGTCGCACACCCTGGCGTTGTCGTGCTCGTACATCAGCACGTCCAGGGCGTCGACCATGCGGACGTACGCCGCCGACTGCGGGTCAGGGTAGCGCCGCGTCGTCGCGGTCTGGTCTCGGCCTGTGGAGTCGGTGACGTGGACGGTGACAGTGTCGTCGTCGTAGTCGATGGTGATGGTGGTAGCCATGTTGAATCTCCTTGGTGTGGAACGGTTTTCGATCAGGTCTGAGTGACCCAGGCAGGACACCGAGCCGAAACCCGGTGCCCTGCAGTGTGACTCAGGCAGGAACCCGTGGATCCCTGGCGCGGTACAGCTTGGCGACGGCCACGTCCAGGCGGGTGATGCCCTTGGCTGGTGGGCGCCCCTGGTTGAAGCCGAGCACGGTCTGTGCCCGCCAGGCCATCGTCTCCGCTGACCCTCGGCTGCAGCCGGTCTGGGCCATCAGGTCGACGTACTGCGCGTTCGTCGGCAGTGTGCCCTCGTTGTCGAGGATGACCTCGTAGAACGCCACGGTATCCGCGATGCCCCATGTCTTTCGTGCCATGTGAATCTCCTTGGTGTGGAACGGTTTACATCAGGCTGAGTAGCCCACCCAACCCAACGAACCGGGATCCGTTGGGCTGGAGTACAACTCAGGTGCCGAGCGGCTTGTCGGCCTCGCGGTCGACGGCGCCCTGGTCGCGCTCCTCGTTCCAGGTGACGCTGTACGGCTTGACGATGTTGGTGTAGGTGCGGACGTGGTCACCCGCGTGACCGGCGGCCAGGTCGCAGCCTGTACCGGTCAGCATGGCGATCTTGGTGCATCGCGGCGCCTGCTCGGCTCCGCAGCTGGCGCAGTACATCAGCGCTGCCCAGGCTCCGCAGACCTCGCAGGGTTGCAGGATGATGCTCATGTGAATCTCCTTGGTGTGGTTGGTGTTTCGAGTCTGAGTGACTCACCCAACGCACCGAGCCGAAACCCGATGCGCTGGAGCGTGACTCAGTGCTTGTTCTCGCGGATCCAATCCCTCGCTGCCGCAAGGGTTTTGGTCGCCATGATGGCGTCCGTTCGAACCGTGGGCCGGACGCCCACGTCGTAGATCAGCCAGGTGACGCAGTCCTTGTGCCACTGGCGGTAGCCGTAGCGGACGACGTGGTATCCCTCGATGACCCAGTGGCCAGGGCGCAGACACTTCTGCTCCAGGCTGAGTGCCTCGCTGTGCTCAATCATGGTGTGCTCCTTGGTATCTCGATGCCAGCGCGCCGGATCAGCGCCCTGGTGTTCAACAGCCCGCGCCAGTCGGACGGGGTGTTGGGGATCGAGGTCACGAGATGGCCGTCTAGGTAGACCTTCCAGTGCCCCGACTTCGACCGCACCACGCTGCCGCCCGCCGCCTCGATCTGTGCGATGAGGCGGCGGACTTCCTTGCGTGCAGCCCGGCTCACGACGCTTGCTTCTCGTGTGGGCATTTCCCGTACAGTCCGCTGGCTACATTGCAGTTGTGGCACAGCACGCGAAAGCCTGACGGAAACCCTTGTCGCTCAAGCCATCGGTAGAACGGGGTGCCGCCGCCGCTCGTCATTCCGAGCGACTTGCGATGCTTACTTCCGCCACCATCGATGTGATCGATAGCCAGGAATTCCCGTGTTGACTCTCCGCAGCATGCGCAGCAATTGCCATATGCGGCAAGGGCATTCGAGCGCAGGGTTACATTCCTGCGCTTGGTTGCCTTTAGCTTTTGGGCCTTGATCTCGGGTTTGCGTCGGTACTCGACGTGCCGCGCTTTGCCGTGGCATGTCTTGCACCAGTCGGGCCGATCCAACCGATAGAACTCGCTTGGACCTTGGAACTGCTGGCATTTGGGACACCAGATCGAATCTGGTGTCTCTAGCCGCTGTGCATGACCTCGGATGAACCGCTTGCCAGCCTGGGCTGGGGCGCCACATCCGCACTCACACATCATCATTGAACGGCCTCGTTCAGATCAGAGATCTCAGCGAGCGTCAATGCATCAGCGTCAGCCAGGGTGTTCATGTCGGACAGTGCCGACAGTGTTCCGTACATAATGAATCTCCTTGTGGTGTAGGTGTTTTCGATCAGGCTGAGTAACCCAGGCAAGGCACCGAGCCGAAACCCGGTGCCCTGCAGTGTGACTCAGCGTTGCTTGGTGGCGAGCGCCTTCTCGACAAGCTCGGCGTCACGCCGTGCTGCCTCGGTCCTGGCCCGCTCGGTCATCACCGCACTGAAGCGGTCGATGGCCTGGGCGAGCAGCTGCCATTCGGCGTCCTCGATGGCGACGATGTGGTCATCGATGGTGTACCCGGCGGCGCCGTTGTCGATGACTGTGACGCGCATCTTGCCGTCGGACAGCAGGACGTGGTCGATGGTGACTTGTGCCCTCATGTGAATCTCCTTGGTGTGGAACGGTTTTCGATCAGGTCTGAGTGACCCAGGCAGGACACCGAGCCGAAACCCGGTGCCCTGCAGTGTGACTCAGCTGTACTGCCTGTCGCCCTCGTGGGCCATCTCGCCGGGCCGGTCCTCGATGTACACGGCGTAGCGATCCTCGCCGTCGACCTCGGGGAGGAAGTCGGCGTCCAGGCCGCGCGCGTCGAGCCATTCCATCTCGTTCGCGCACTGCCGGTTGAAGGCGTCCTTGGCTTCCTTGCTCAGCTGCTCAGCAAGGTCAGACACCTTGTTGCCCAAGGCATTTGCCTCGTCCTCGTTGGACACCTTCTGGTAGGCCACCAGGACGTAGTCGCTGCCCCACCAGCCGCCCTCCTCGGGACCGCCGTAGAACGACTCGATCCGGTAGAGGCTGACGTACTTGGCGCTGGCGGTGACGGCCTCTTCGCACGCGGCGAAGAAGGCAGCCTTGGTGTAGTTGTCAGACATGTGAATCTCCTTGGTGTGGTGCGCATTTGGACTGTTGCGCGCAGTCGAGTCTGAGTGACTCACCCAGCACACCGAGCCGAAACCCGGTGTGCTGGAGCGTGACTCAGTTCGATGGTTCGAACTCAATGAAGTCGAGGTTCGAATGTAGCCATGTGAATCTCCTTGGTGTGTAACGGTTTACATCAGGTCTGAGTAACCCAGGCAGCGCACCGAGCCGAAACTCGATGCGCTGCAGTGCAACTCAGATGGCGTCGGATAGGCAGCGGTCCACCCAGTAGTAGGTGCCCGGCTTGGTGCAGACCCGCATCATGTCGCCCTCGGTGCTGACGACGTAGCCGATGAGCGGCTTGCCGTTGCATTCGAAGCGGATGATCGTCCCTGCCTTGGCGACGGTGTTCATAGCCATGTGAATCTCCTTGGTGTGGAAGGTGTTTCGTTTGAGTCTGAGTGACTCACCCAGCACACCGAGCCGAAACCCGGTGTGCTGGAGCGTGACTCAGATCTTGGTCTTGCCGTAGATCTCAGCGACAGCCTGGCGAGCAGCGTTGGCTGCGTCGACCAGCGCAGGGTCGAAGCCCTCGGCCTCGCCCCAGTGGAACACCGTGAAGTACATGTCGATGCTCCCGGCCATCTCGATGGCCTTGCGCTTCAGCTGGGCCTTGGGCACGACAGATGTGCTGCCGCGCCGGTAGGCGCTGATGTCGCTGTTCAGACTGTTGACGGCCCGCTGTAGGGCGAGGGCAACGAGGTTGCGAACGTCGGTGGCGGTGTCGGTGTCGATGAACATTGTGAATCTCCTTGTGGTGTAGGTGTTTTCGATCAGGGTGAGTACCCCAGCCAGCGCACCGAGCCGAAACCCGGTGCGCTGGAGTAGAACTCACAAAGGAGAAGATTCAGTGCTCGGATCGGAACCGAGCTTTCCCCTCGCCCTGGTCTGACAGCACCGTTCGCGGACGGATTGACCTCACCGTTCAGGACGGGTTTGGCGCTGCCTCACAAGGCAATTGGGCGCCCAGGGTTGTATCCCCTTGGGTCGCTTGGGTTTTCGAGACTTTGTCCACCCGCAGGTGGCGACATATTCGGCCTGGTCACATTGCGCCTCGGTTCCCGCCTGGAGAAGCGCGGG
>WBZV01001291.1_pt1 | contig 11730 bp, 5 predicted proteins | sample 5204221 | NCBI WGS metagenome assembly WBZV01 (sample SAMN12344360, study PRJNA552823) | activated sludge metagenome | biome: Activated sludge suspended growth; feature: Nitrification reactor; material: Wastewater; isolation source: activated sludge from nitrification reactor of wastewater treatment...
TCGACAGCGTCCGCGTGATCGCAGCCGTCAACGTCGTCTTCCCGTGGTCCACGTGCCCGATCGTCCCCACGTTGCAGTGCGGCTTCGATCGGACGAATTTCTCCTTGGCCATCGCTCTGGGCTCCTTTCGCCGAAGAGTGGAACGCTGCTGGTTCAGGCCCGCCAGGGCCTACGATGTCGGATCAACGGGCCGCGGCGAGCGCTTCCCGGATCTTGGCCGGGACCTGCTCGTAACGGCTGAATTCCATGGTGAAGGTGCCTCGCCCCTGGGTGATGGAGCGCAGCTGGGAGGCATAACCGAACATCTCCGCCAAGGGAACGGTGGCGCGGACGCTGGAGGTGCCGCCGGGGCGGGTTTCCATGCCCTGCATCTGGCCGCGCCTGGCATTGATGTTGCCGATCACGTCGCCCATGTATTCCTCCGGAACCACCACCTCCACCTGCATCACGGGCTCGAGCAACACGCTCTTGCCCTTCTGCAAGGCCTCCTTGATGGCCAGGGAGGCGGCAGCCTTGAAGGCCCCCTCCGAGGAGTCCACCTCGTGGTAGCTGCCGTCCTTGAGGCGAATGTGGACGTCGACCACCGGGAAGCCGGAGATCAGCCCGTTGTTGAGGGCGTCGCGCGCCCCTTCCTCGGAGGGCCGGATGTACTCGCGCGGGATGGTGCCGCCCTTGATCGCGTCCTCGAAGGTCACACCCTTGCCCGGCTCGTTCGGCTCCAGGTCGATGACCACGTGGCCGAACTGGCCGCGACCGCCCGTCTGCTTGACCCAGCGGCCGACGATGCTCATGGCCGGTTGGGTGATGGTCTCGCGGTAGGCCACCTGCGGCCGACCCACGTCGGCGCCCACCTTGAACTCGCGGCGCAGGCGCTCGACCAGCACCTCGAGGTGCAACTCGCCCATGCCGTAGATCAGCGTCTGGCCGGTCTCCGAATCCACGCGGACCTGGAAGGTGGGGTCCTCGTCCGCCAGGCGCGACAAGGCGTTGGACATCTTGTCCTGGTCGGCCTTGGTCTTGGGCTCGATGGCCACGTTGATGACGGGCTCGGGGAAGGTGATGGCCTCCAGGAGCACGGGCCGATCCGGGTCACAAAGGGTTTCGCCGGTGGCCATGTTCTTCGGACCGATGATGGCCGCGATGTCGCCGGCGGACACGGAGTCGATCTCCTCCCGCGAGTCAGCGTGCATCTGGACCAGGCGCCCCAGGCGCTCGGTCCTGCCGTTGCTGGAGTTCTGGATCTTGTCGCCGGTGGTGGCCTTGCCGGAGTACACCCGGATGAAGGCCAGGCGACCCACGTACGGATCGGTCATGATCTTGAAGACCAAGGCCGTGAAAGGCTCGGTCACGTCCGGACGTCGCTCCATCTCCTCGTCGGTCACCGGGTCGGTGGCCTTGACGGGCGGAACATCCAGCGGGCTGGGCAGGTAGGCGACCACGGCATCCAGCAGCGGCTGCACGCCCTTGTTGCGCAGGGCCGTGCCGCAGAAGACCGGCACCAGGCCGCCGGAGAGGGTCGCCTTGCGCAGGCCCGCCTGGAGCTCTTCGACCGAGGGCTCGCGGCCTTCGAGGAACATCTCCATCAAGTGGTCGTCGTGCTCGGCGACCTTCTCGATCAGGGTGTCGCGCGCCGCCTGCGCCTCGTCCAGCAGTTCAGCGGGGATCTCACCCACGTCGGGCCGGGCGCCAAGGTCGTCCTTGGTCCAGATCAGGGCCTTCATCTCCACCAGGTCGATGACGCCCTTGAAGCGGTCCTCGACGCCGATAGGGATCTGGGCGCGGACAGGATTGCCGCCGAGGCGGTCGATGATCATCTGCACCGTGCGGTCCATGTCGGCACCCACACGGTCCATCTTGTTGACGAAGCAGATGCGCGGGACCGCGTAGCGATCGGCCTGGCGCCACACGGTCTCGGACTGGGGCTCGACACCGGCGACGGCATCGAAGACGACGACGCCGCCGTCCAGCACGCGCAGGCTGCGCTGCACCTCGACCGTGAAGTCGATGTGACCGGGCGTGTCGATGATGTTGATCTTGTGCTCTCGCCACTCGGCGCTGGTGGCGGCGGCGGTGATGGTGATGCCGCGCTCCCGCTCCTGGTCCATCCAGTCCATGATGGCCGTGCCCTCATGGACCTCACCGATCTTGTAGGTGCGACCGGTGTAGTAGAGGATACGCTCGGTCGTGGTGGTCTTGCCGGCGTCGATGTGGGCGATGATGCCGATGTTGCGCGTCATGCGCAGCTGCTGTTCGGGGCTCATGAACTCACCATGCAATCAGGGTTCAAGGTCTGTGCGTCGTACGCAGACCGCTTACCAGCGGTAATGAGCGAAGGCCTTGTTGGCATCCGCCATGCGATGGGTCTCTTCCTTGCGGCGAATGGTGGCGCCGGTGTTGTTGGCGGCGTCCATCAACTCACCAGCCAGGCGCTCGGCCATGGGGCGACCGCCCCGACCGCGGGCCGAACCGATGATCCAGCGGAAGGCCAGGGCCTGACGCCGTTCGGAGCGGATCTCCATCGGCACCTGGTAGGTGCTGCCACCCACGCGGCGCGGCTTGACCTCGACCGCCGGCATAGCGTTCTTGATCGCGATCTCGAAGACCTCGATCCCCGGCTTCTTGGCCCGCTTCTCGACGAGGTCCAAGCACTGGTAGAAGACCCGCTCGGCGGTGGACTTCTTGCCGCGGGTCATCAGCTTGTTGATGAAGGCCCCGGCGGTCAGGTTGTGATGAATGGGGTCGGCCACGACCTCACGTCGCGGCGGCCGATTCCTGCGCGGCATGACATTCCTCCGTTTGCCATCGCCCGGGCGGCCCTCTTGCCGACCCGGGTCAGGAGACAGAAACCGATCCCGATACCTGGCCCCTGACAGGTCCGGGTGGAGACCTTGCCAGCGGGCGCCACTAGGCATCGGGATCGATCGCCTTCGCTGCGCCACCCTCTTGTCGAGGGTGTCCCCCTGAGGGGGAACCACACTGGTATGGCCAAGCCACCTGGTGCAGTGGTTCGATTGTCGATTCGCGTCACGGGCCGGCCGACGCGGGTGCTCACACCCGGCCGACCCAGACCGGATCCGCGACAGATCCGGCCCACCCCTCTGCGGCTAGCGGCGGCCGCCCTTGCCCTTGCCGGTGTCAGCGGCCTGGCCCGGCTTCGGCCGCTTGGCGCCATAGAGCGAACGCCCACGGCGACGCGCCCCGACCCCGTTGGAGTCGAGCGCACCGCGGACGATGTGGTATCGCACGCCGGGCAGGTCCTTCACCCGGCCGCCTCGGATGAGCACCGTGGAGTGCTCCTGCAGGTTGTGCCCCTCGCCGGGGATGTAGGCCGTGACCTCCATCCCGTTGGAGAGCCGCACGCGCGCGAACTTCCGCAGGGCGGAGTTCGGCTTCTTGGGCGTCATCGTGGCCACCTTCGTGCAGACGCCCCGCTTCTGCGGTGCCCCGGTGTCGATGCGGGTCATCCGTCGCTGCGACGCGTTGAAGCCGAAGAGCAGCGCCGGCGACTTGCTCTTCTTCGAGGGCGATCGACGCCCCTTGCGGACCAACTGGTTGATGGTGGGCACGATGTCTGCTCCGAGGTCACGGTTGCGGCGTCACGACCAGCCAATGCCGAGGGCTGGCCGCAAAAGGCACGAAGTGAAACTATAGGCGTCTCTCACGCGGCTGTCAACTTCCAGCCGAAGAACCTCGCCCCGCGGCGGCGGCAAGCCCTCGCGGCAGCGGCAGCTCATTCGGCGGCCCCGCGGCGGCTGGGCGGCAGGCGGAGGCCCAGGCCCAGGCGGGGTGCCCGGTCCTCGTCCACGTCGCGGCCTAGGCTGAGGGTCTTGCCCTCTTCATCGAGGACGTTGACCGCCAGGCCCAGGCTCTGCAGCTCCTTGATCAGCACCCGGAAGCTCTCCGGAGCGCCGGGATCCTGGATCTCCTCGCCCTTGACGATGGCCTCGTAGGTCTTGACGCGACCGGTCACGTCGTCGCTCTTGATGGTCAGCATCTCCTGCAAGGTGTGGGCGGCGCCGTAGGCCTCCAAAGCCCACACCTCCATCTCCCCGAAGCGCTGGCCGCCGAACTGCGCCTTGCCGCCCAAGGGCTGCTGCGTCACGAGGCTGTAGGGGCCGGTCGAGCGGGCGTGCACCTTGTCTTCGACGAGGTGGGCCAGCTTCATCATGTAGATGATGCCGACGGTCACCGGCTGGTCGAAGGCCTCGCCGGACTTGCCGTCGAAGAGGCGCATCTTGCCGGTGATCGGCATGGGCCAGCCCAGGCGCAGGGTGACCGCCCGGCCGGCCTGAACGAGCGCTTCCAGGCTGGCGGCGGGATCGGGCGCCGGCACGAGCTCGGCCCCGTGGAGGGCGTGCATGTCCTCCAGCCAGAGGCGGAGGCAGGCGACGACGGCCAACTGGCCGCGGTCGCGGCGATCGACCGCTTCGCCACGGCCGGTGCGGAAGTCCAGGATGCTGGCCGCCGGCAGGCCGCGCTCCTCGAGCAACTGCAGGGCCACCACGCGGCGCAGCTCGGTCTCGTCGTCCCAGGAGCTGGCGGCGCCGGAATCCTTGAGCCAGGCGGCCAGGAACAGGCTGCGCAGCTCATGGTCGTCGCGCAGGGATTCGGAATCCACCTCTTCGCGCTCGGCCCAGGCCCAGGCCATGTCGGTCACCTGGCGCCAGGACCAGTCGACCAGCCAGGCGCGGGCCAACTCGGCGGCGATGTCGTCCTCGGAAGCACCGTCGAAGACCGCGGTGGCCACCTTGAAGCCCAGGCGGCTGGCAGCCCAGCCCAGGTGGGTCTCCATGATCTGGCCGATGTTCATGCGCCCGGGCACGCCGAGGGGGTTGAGCACCAGCTCCATGGGCGTGCCGTCTTCGAGGAAGGGCATGTCCTCCAAGGGGACCACCTGGCTGATGACGCCCTTGTTGCCGTGGCGCCCGGCCATCTTGTCGCCCTCGGTGACCTTGCGCTGCTGGGCCACCGACACCCGCACCATGCGCTCGACGCCGGCCGAGAGCTCGATGACGTCGTCGCGGCCGAAAGAGCGGATGTCGACGATCTTGCCGCGCTCGCCATGGGGCAGGCGGAGGCTGGAGTCCTTCACCTCGCGGGCCTTCTCGCCGAAGATGGCGCGCAGCAGCTTCTCTTCGGGGGTGAGGTCGGTCTCGCCCTTCGGGGTGATCTTGCCCACCAGGATGTCGCCGGGCGAGACCTCGGCGCCGATGCGGATGACGCCCTCCTCGTCCAGGTCCCTGAGGGCGTCGTCGCCGACGTTGGGGATGTCCCGCGTGATCTCCTCGGGCCCCAGCTTGGTGTCCCGGGCCTCCACCTCGTGCTTCTCGATGTGGATGGAGCTGAACTTGTCCTGGCGGACGACGCCTTCGCTGATCAGGATGGCGTCCTCGTAGTTGCCGCCTTCCCAGGAGAGGAAGGCCACGAGACAGTTCTGGCCCAGGGCCAGCTCGCCGCCTTCGGTGGACGAGGAGTCGGCGAGCACGCGCCCGGCCTCGATCAGCTCGCCCTTGTGGACCATCGGCCGCTGGTCGATGGTGGTCGAGTTGTTGGAACGCATGAACTTCCGCAGGTTGTAGACCCGGACGTCGCCGGTGTCCTCGCGGACGAGGATGCGGTCGCCGGTGACCGAGACGACCTCGCCCGGACGCTCGGCGACCACCACGTGGCCGGAGTCGATGGCCACGGGGAACTCCATACCGGTGCCGACCAGCGGCGCCTCGGGCACCATCAGGGGCACACCCTGCCGGAGCATGTTGGAACCCATGAGGGCCCGGTTGGCGTCGTCATGCTCCAGGAAGGGGATGAGCGAGGTGCTGACGCTGACGATCTGCTTGGGATCGACGTCCAGGAAGTCCACGCGATCGGGCCGCACCAGCTGAAAGCGCTCCTCGCGCCGCACGGTGACCTGGGCCTCGGTGAACTCGCCCTGCTCGTTGATGGGGCTGTTGGCCTGGGCGATGGCGTAATGGTCCTCCAGGTCCGCGGTCAGGAACTGGACCTCGGCGCCGACGTAGGGCGCCACGGGAACCTCGGCCAGGCCGAGCTTGGCGATGGCGGCGGCGACCTTGGCGTCGATGCGCTGGCCGGCGGGGGCCACCACCTTGCCCTTGGCGTCGGTGACGTCCTGCGAGGGAACCCGGCCTTCCAGGGCCTCGGCGGTGCCGGGCAGCTTGGAGCGGACCACGCGGTAGGGGGTCTCGATGAAGCCGTAGTCGTTGACCCGGGCGTAGGTGGCCAGGCTGCCGATCAGACCGATGTTCGGGCCTTCGGGCGTCTCGATGGGGCAGATGCGCCCGTAATGGGAATGGTGCACGTCGCGGACGTCGAAGCCGGCGCGCTCGCGCCGTAGGCCGCCGGGGCCGAGGGCGGAGAGGCGGCGCTTATGCGTCAGCTCGCCCAGGGGGTTGGTCTGCTCCATGAACTGGCTGAGCTGCGAGCCACCGAAGAACTCCCGCGTGGCGGCGACCACGGGGCGGATGTTGACCAGGCCGAGGGGCGTGATCTGGTCCGGCTCGCGGGTGCTCATGCGCTCGCGCACGACGCGCTCCATGCGCAGGAGGCCGACGCGGAGCTGGTTCTGGATCAACTCCCCGACGGTCTTGACGCGCCGGTTCCCGAGGTGGTCGATGTCGTCCGCGTGGGCCTGGTTGTTGTTGATGCGGATCATGTGCTCCACCACCTTGGCCAGGTCTTCCTTGGCCAAGGTCATGGGCCGGGGCTCCTCGAGCATCCGGTCCTGGGCGCCGGGCAGGCCGGGCGCGAGGTGCAGCTTGCGGTCCAGCTTGTAGCGACCCACGCGGCCGAGGTCGTAGCGCCGGTCGTTGAAGAGCAGGCCGGCGAGGTAGCCGCGGGCGTTCTCGAGGGTGGGGGGATCGCCGGGCCGCAGCTTCTTGTAGAGGTCCAGGAGGGCCTCTTCCTCGTCCGCGGTGGGATCCTTCTCGATGGTGGTGGCGAGGTAGGGATGGTCCTCGTCGGTGTCCGCGCCGGCGAAGAGGGCCATCAGCTCGTCGTTGCTGGAGTAGCCGATGGCGCGCAGCAGGGTGGTCACCGGGAACTTGCGCTTGCGGTCGACCTTGACGCTGATCAGATCCCGCTTGGAGGTCTCGAACTCCAGCCAGGCGCCGCGGTTGGGGATGAGCTTGGCGAAGGCCATGTTGCGGCCGGTGGTCCGCTCCTCCAACACGCTGAAGTAGACGCCGGGCGACCGGATGAGCTGGCTGACGACCACGCGCTCGGCGCCGTTGATCACGAAGGTGGCGCTGTCGGTCATCACGGGGAAATCCCCCATGAAGACCTCCTGCTCCTGGATCTCCCCGGTGCCGCGGTTGACCAGGCGCACGGTGACCCAGAGCGGGGCGGCGTAGGTCAGGTCCATCTCATGGCAGTCGTCGACGCTGTACTTGGGGGCGTCGAAGCGATGGCCGAGGAAGTGCAGCTCCAGGTTCTTGTTGAAGCTGACGATGGGCGAGATCTCGGCGAAGAGCTGCGCCAGGCCGTCCTGCCTGAACCAGGCGAAGGACTCGAGCTGGACCGTGATCAGCGGCGGGGCGGGCTGATGGTTGCGGATGCGGGCGTAGGAACGCCGCTCGACCATCGGCAGGGCCACGCGACCGAGCGGGGCTTGAGGGGATGCGACTTGCGCGACCGAAGCGGGGGACGGCTTCGCCATGCGACCTTGGCTCCTTGGCTGAGCTAGCGGGGGGAGTCCGGCAGGGCCCTTATGTCAATGCTTGGTCGTTAGGGCCAAGGGGTGAGTATAGAGGTGAGGTGGCGTGGTGCCAAATGGGCTGCGAGCCGTCGAGCCGATACCGCGGCGACCCGCGCCTCGCGCGAGGTCGCAGGGCCACGCGCACCCGCGCGTCCATCGATCTTCGTCGCGTCTTGCCTCACTTCCCCGCCCACCCCGCCGGGCAGGGCAGGGCCGCCGCGATGGCCCGGTAGACGGCGGCCAGCTCGGCCGCATCGGCGGCGGGGTAGACGCGCCGGGGGTCGGCGGTGAGGCGGTTCAGCAGGGGCAGGTCGGCGTCCTCACCCAGGCCGACGGCGTGCAGGGCGATGTCCGCCGCCCCCAGGGCCCGGGCCGCGGCGAGCGCGTCGTCCTCCTCACCCTCGTGGCGCCCGTCGGTGAGCAGGATGAGGGCGCGCGACGCCCCCGGCCGGGCCACGGGGCCGAAGGCGGCGAGGCCGGCGGCCAGCCCGCGGTCCAGCCGCGTCCCGCTGCCCAGTTGGATGCCCCCGATGGCGGCTTCGAGCGACCCGGCAGCGGCACCGAGGGGCGCCAACAGAGCGGCGTCGCGGTGGAAGGCCACCAGGCCCACCCGGTCCCGCCCCAGGTTCATGGCCGCCACGAAGGCCCGCGCCGCCCCCTGCGCGGCGGCGAGCTTCGGCCCCGCCATGCTGCCGGAGGCATCGAGGACCAGCACGGCGTCCACCGGCGTCTGCTCGGGCCGACAGGCCGGCTCGCGCAGCAGCAGCGGGAGGTAGACCCTCCCCCCAACCGGACTCGGCCGGGGACTGGGCGTCGCCGACGCGCTCGGGGTGGCGCTGGCGCTGGCCGTCGGCGTGGCGGTGGGAGCCGGCAGGACCTCGACCCAAGGCACGGGGAAGCTGACCGGGAAGGCGTTACCGAAGCCGTCGATCGCCGCGGCCCGAGCCTGGGTGAAGACGGGACGCTGGCCGACCAGGCTGGGCCGCAGCCGGAATCCCGCCCGCCAGCCGCCGAAGCCGATGTTGCTCGCCCGCCAGCGCAGGGTCCGCGCGGCCTCGTCCCAGACCGCGGGCGGTTGGGCGCTCCCCTCTTCGTAGGCCATGTCGGGCGGCAGGGTCACGGCCAGGTCCAGGTCCCGCAGCAGCTGGCGGGCGCTGAAGGAGCGGCCCAATTGGGCGTAGACGGCGCGCATGGTGGGGCCGTCGGGGGCCAGATAGAAGTCCTCGGGCTGATAGGCGACCAGGGCCGGCAAGTGGGCGTCCTCGGCACTGCTGCAGACCACGACGACCCGGATGCCAGCCACCCGCAGGCTCTCCCCGTCGATGACCAGGCGATCCACCATCCAGTGGCGCGTGAAGTTGCCGGTGGTGAACAGCACCACCACCCGCGTGGCCCCGGGCCTTCCGTCGCGCTCGAACTGCTCGGCGACACGCAGCAGAGGCCGCGCCCGCATGGAATAGCTGGCATTCATCTCCGCCACGGTCTCGGCTGCCTGGCGCAGGGCTGCCACATCCTGACCCAGGGGCACCATGACCTGCTCGCTAGCATCGAAGACCGTCAGCCCAACACGGTCCTTCGTCAAGTCCAAGGAACCGACGAAGGCGTCTACGGCCTCGCGAAACACATCCTTGGTCCACACGGAGGCGAGCTGGGGCGGCTGCATCAGCAGGATGATGTCGTGTTCATCGGACGTACGGCCGCAAGCGCCGTCCAAGGCCAGGGTCACGGTGACCGGCCGGCCGACGGGCAGCCGGCCTGGCTCAGCGACCGAGCTCGGCTCGACGCTGCACGGGGGTGGAAGCTCGGGCGGCGGAGGGGCGGCTGGCGCATCGTCCGGCGCGAAGACCAGCAGGCGCCGCTCGTACTTGTCGAGCGCGTAGACCTTCCCATCGGCCCCTACGGCCAGATCGACCAAGGTGGGGCGCGGGGCCGGGGCCATCCCGGCCGCGTCCCAGCCGGCCGTCACCTTGCCATCACCGTCCAGCCGCCAGATCCAGCCCTCGGCGGTCAAGACGAAGAGATCCCCGGCGGGCGACCACTCGGCGCGGTCGGGCCGGCCTGGGACGGGCCAGCGCAGGGCTTTGGACCAGTCGATTCCCTCACTGGATGTCGGATCCAAGCTGTCGGCCAAGTCAAACGTGATGACCCGCCCCCCCAGACGGTCGACCAGCGCTCCCGCCTGCCCATCCGATCGTAGGCTGATGTCTGTTACAATAGGCGTCTCGAGGATCTGGCCCGTATCTTGGACAAGGTCGCGCCATCGGTCTAGTGCTGCCTCAGCCTGGAGGGGTCCGCCAAGGACGTCGAACCCCAGGAGCAGGTCCTGCGCCCACCAGTAAACGCCACCCTGCCGAATGGTGAGAAGCCACCGCTGATCTTCCGAGGAACCTAGCTCGCGTCGCGACACCGCTGGGCGGAAGCCAACTCCCGACGCCAGGCAGTCTGGAAAGGGGCCACCCTGGACAGAGGTTCGAATACTTGTCAGACCAACGCCAGTCGGAACAAGTAAGACGGGGCGACCATCATTGATGGCCAGGACACGACCCCTGGAGTCGATAGTCCAGTCGTCGGAGAACCCCAATTCCAGGTCTATCTGCGACATCACTTGCTCGTGAAGGCCATAGACGAGGCCGTTGGTCATTAGGGCCAGGGGTTGCTCGCCCCCCATCAGCGCGAGGCGCCAAGCCCGCTGGGGCCAGTCCCAGACCGTTGGGCAGCCATTGTTCAGCGGCTCCGCGACGTTCGTAGAGTCAACCCAATTGTGAGACGACGCACTGTGGAAGCGCATCAAGAAGGGCGGCTCCCTTCCTAGAGCAGCGAGTTCGTAGACCCGATAGTGCGGAGGCACGGGACGAGCGTCGGTCCGATAGGTCAGCGCGGCCATGCCCTGCAGTTGTGCCATATCTGAAGCATTATCGATATGTCGTACTTTCATCCTCCTCATGCTTCCTGGACCTTGCCAGTCAATCGCCCACAAGCCAGTGCTCGTAGACAGCAATGCGGAGTGGTTAATGGACAGCAGGGCCGAGACACTCCCCACTCCCGCTAGCTGGGGATCTTGATCCAACCAAACTTCGTACTCCACTTGTCCACTTCGATCAAACCAGATGATGCGCCGAGCAGAGGCATCGAACAGCACAAAGACATTTCCCCTCGCTGCGTCTCCGGCAAGCAGGGTTGGTCCCATCAGGTTGGCCGCAGCACCCAGTACCGGGGCAGCTCTCAGATTGCCATCCCAGTCCACAGCCCTGACGCTTCGACTCTGGCTATCAACCACAAGCGCTCGCTCTATCCCTCCTCCCCAGAAACCAACGATAGAAGCAGGTTCCCAGTCATCGACAAGCGTCTTGACTAGTGCTCCGCCAGCATCGAAGACATGGACTCTGCCAAGGCGGGCCTCGGTAACCATGTAGCGCACTCTGTCAGCACTACTGACATCGTTAGGACTTGCATCCTCTGGATAGACGAGTGCCACTCCTGTCGGCTCACTAAGAACGTCAAGGCCGAAACGACGTAACGTGCTACCTTCAGGAAGCATGACCACAAGGCTTGGCGGGGTTGTCTCCAACACCACGAGTTCGCGCCGAATGCTGTCCGCCTTGATGGCAATGGGCCGACGGAGCATCCTAGGAATACCTGCTGGAATCTCGTGTACCGAAGTCAATTGATACATGTTCGCGACCTGCGCTCTCGCAGTGCCTATCTCTTTTGCGTCAGGATCACCCAATAGTGAGAGCAGGCTCAAGGCAAGCCAGGCCGATGCCATCCGAGAGCACTTTGGTTGCGACGATGGAAGCGCTAGATTGAGCACAGGGATGCTCCTCAAAGGTCCGAAGTGGGGTTGGCGCTCGTCAGCCACTGTGATCACGCACATTGCCGCGTGCAGTTTGGAGTTCCCCCGGTCTGGTGGACAGGTGAGAATTAGGGGGCTCATGCAGCCAAGGTCTCGGCATGAGCCCGTTCGAAGTTGACCGGCGACAAGTAGCCCAGGGCCGAGTGTCGCCGGCGCGGATTGTACC
>WBZV01001295.1_pt1 | contig 11697 bp, 6 predicted proteins | sample 5204221 | NCBI WGS metagenome assembly WBZV01 (sample SAMN12344360, study PRJNA552823) | activated sludge metagenome | biome: Activated sludge suspended growth; feature: Nitrification reactor; material: Wastewater; isolation source: activated sludge from nitrification reactor of wastewater treatment...
CCCAGCAAACCGATTATCCGCGCACTCGCGACGATTTGCCCAATCATGAGCCGCGTGGCTGCTCGCGCGGCGCGTCCTACAGTTGGTATCTGTACAGCGCCAACCGGGTGAAATACCCGATGATTCGGGGCCGATTGATCAAGCTCTGGCGCACGGCGTTGGCGGTGCATAAAGATCCCGTGGCGGCGTGGGCGTCCATTGTCGAGGACCCGGCCAAGGCCACCGAATACAAGAGCCAGCGCGGTTTGGGGGGCTTCGTGCGCTCCACTTGGGACGAGGTCAACTCGATCATCGCCGCCGCCAACGTCTACACCGCCAAGCAATACGGGCCGGATCGCATCTACGGCTTTTCGCCGATTCCGGCCATGTCGATGGTGTCCTACGCCGCCGGTTCCCGTTATCTGTCGCTGATCGGTGGCGCATGCGGTAGCTTCTACGACTGGTACTGCGACCTGCCGCCCGCTAGTCCAATGGTCTGGGGCGAGCAGACCGATGTGCCGGAATCCGCCGATTGGTACAACTCGACGTTCCTGATGATGTGGGGTTCCAACGTGCCGCAGACCCGCACCCCGGACGCGCATTTCATGACCGAGGTGCGCTACAAGGGCGCCAAGATCGCGGTGGTCTGCCCGGATTATTCGGAAGCCTCCAAATTCGCCGACATCTGGTTGCATCCGAAGCAGGGCACCGATGCCGCCGTGGCGATGGCCATGGGCCACGTCATCCTGCGCGAGTTCCATCTCGACGGGAAGAGCGAGTACTTCACCGCTTACGTGCGTACCAAGACCGATTTTCCCTATCTGGTGCTGCTCGATCCGCGCAAGGACGGAACTTACGTCAATGGCCGTTTCCTGCGTGCCTCCGATCTGGCCGATAACGCGGGTCAGACGAATAACCCGGAATGGAAGACGCTGGCGTTCGACGAGAACAGCGGCCATCTGCTGGTTCCCAACGGTTCCATCGGTTTCCGCTGGGGCGAGCAAGAGGGACTGGTCGGCAAGTGGAATCTGGAGCCGAAGGAAGCATTGACCGGCGCGGAAACCCAGTTGCGTCTGTCAGTGAACGAAATCAAGGATGCGGTGGTTCCGGTCGCGTTCCCTTACTTCGGTTCGACCCAGCATCCGCATTTCGCTTGTACCCGCCACGACCCCATCCAAGTGCGCAACGTGCCGGCGAAGAAGGTCAAGCTGGCGAATGGTTCCGAAGCACTGGTCACCACCGTTTACGATCTGACCTTGGCGCAATACGGTCTGGATCGTGGTCTAGGTGGCGGTAACGTCGCCAAAACCTATGACGACGATGTGCCTTATACCCCGGCTTGGCAGGAGAAAATCACCGGAACGCCGCGTGAGCAAATCATCACCGTCGCCCGCCAGTTCGCCGAGAACGCCGACAAGACCCACGGTAAGTCGATGATCATCATCGGCGCGGCGCTGAACCACTGGTATCACATGGACATGAATTACCGGGGCGTCATCAACATGCTGATGATGTGCGGTTGCGTCGGCCAGAGCGGCGGCGGCTGGTCGCACTATGTCGGTCAGGAAAAATTGCGCCCGCAGACCGGCTGGACGGCGTTGGCATTCGCGCTGGACTGGCACCGTCCGCCCCGGCACATGAATTCGACCTCGTTCTTCTACATCCATAGCAGTCAGTGGCGCTACGAGAAGCTGGCGATGACCGAGATTCTGTCGCCGCTGGTCGATCCGCAACAGTGGCGGGGGACGCAGATCGACTACAACGTGCGTTCGGCGCGCATGGGTTGGTTGCCGACCGCGCCACATTTCGACGTCAATCCACTGCAAATCACTAAGGATGCCACCGCCGCGGGTAAAGCGCCAAATGAGTATCTGGCGGAGAATCTCAAGGCCGGTAAGGTCAATTTCGCCTTCGAGGACCCGGACAATCCGGCCAACTTCCCGCGCAATCTATTCGTCTGGCGCTCCAACTTGCTCGGTTCTTCCGGCAAGGGTCACGAATACTTCCTCAAATATCTGCTCGGCGCGGTGCATGGCGTGCAGGGCAAGGATTTGGGCGAGGAAGGCGGCGAAAAGCCGTTGGAAGTGAAATGGCGGAAGGGCGCGGAAGGCAAGCTCGATTTGTTGGTGACTCTGGATTTTCGCATGTCCACCACCTGCATGTACTCGGACATCGTGTTGCCGACCGCCACCTGGTACGAGAAGAACGACCTCAATACCAGCGACATGCACCCGTTCATTCACCCGCTGAGCGCGGCCGTCGATCCCGCTTGGGAATCGCGCACCGACTGGGATATTTTCAAAGGCATCGCCAGGGCGTTTTCGGAAACCTGTTCCGGTCATCTGGGGGTGGAAAAGGACATCGTCGCCTTGCCAACCCTGCACGACACCCCCAGCGAGCTGGCCATGCCGGAGGTGAAGGATTGGAAGAAGGGCGAATGCGAGCTGATTCCCGGCAAGACCGCGCCGAGCTTGGTCGTGGTCGAGCGCGACTACCCGAACACCTACCAGAAGTTCACCTCGGTCGGGCCGCTACTGGATAAAGTCGGCAACGGCGGTAAGGGCATCACTTGGAAGACCGAGCACGAGGTCGAAGCGCTGGCGATGCTCAATTACACGGTGCTGGAGGAAGGTGTATCCAAGGGCCGGCCCCGTATCGACAGCGACATCGACGCCGCCGAAATGATCATGATGCTAGCCCCGGAGACCAATGGCCATGTCGCGGTGAAAGCTTGGGCGGCGCTCAGCAAGATTACGGGCCGTGACCATACCCATCTGGCGCTCCCCAAGGAACACGAGAAAATCCGCTTCCGCGATATTCAGGCTCAGCCGCGCAAGATCATCTCCTCGCCGACCTGGTCGGGTCTAGAAGACGAGAAGGTCAGCTACAACGCCGGCTACACCAACGTCCACGAGCTGATCCCGTGGCGGACTCTGACCGGCCGCCAGCAGTTTTATCAGGATCACCCCTGGATGCTGGGTTTCGGCGAGGCGATGTGCGCCTACCGGCCGCCGGTGGACATGAAGACGGTCGAGCCGATCATCGGCAAGAAACCGAACGGCAACAAGGAAATCGTGCTGAACTTCATCACCCCGCACCAGAAATGGGGCATCCACAGCACCTACACCGACAATCTGCTGATGCTCACCCTGTCGCGCGGCGGTCCGATCATCTGGATGTCCGAGATTGATGCCAAGAAGGTCGGCATCGAGGACAACGACTGGATCGAAGCCTACAACCTCAACGGCGCGATCGCCGCTCGCGCCGTGGTCAGCCAGCGCGTGCCGGAAGGCATGTCGATGATGTACCACGCCCAGGAAAAGATCGTGAATACGCCCGGTTCCGAGATCACCGGCACACGGGGTGGCATTCACAATTCGGTGACGCGCACCGTGCTGAAGCCGACCCACATGATCGGCGGCTATGCCCAGCAGAGTTATGGTTTCAACTACTACGGCACCGTCGGCGCCAACCGCGACGAATTCATCATCGTCCGCAAGATGGCCAAGGTTGATTGGCTCGACGACGAAACCCCGGACAACGCCACCGTGGAGGCGCATTGATCATGAAAGTACGCGCACAAATCGCCATGGTCCTGAACCTGGACAAGTGCATTGGCTGCCACACCTGTTCGGTGACCTGCAAGAACGTCTGGACTTCCCGCGACGGCATGGAGTACGCCTGGTTCAACAACGTCGAGACCAAACCCGGCGTCGGTTATCCCAAGGAGTGGGAGAACCAGCAAAAATGGAACGGCGGCTGGAAGCGCCACCGGGATGGCAAAATCGAGCCGAAACAGGGCGGTAAGTGGCGGATTCTGGCCAACATCTTCGCCAATCCCGACCTGCCGGCCATCGACGATTACTACGAGCCGTGGGACTACGACTACGCGCATTTGCAGAATGCACCGGAGTCGAAAGCCATGCCCACCGCCCGGCCACGCTCGGCGATCAGCGGTGAACGGATGCAGAAAATCCACTGGGGGCCGAATTGGGAGGAAATCCTCGGCACCGAATTCGCCAAGCGCTCCAAGGACACCAACTTCGAGAACGTGCAGAAAGAGATTTACGGCGAGTTCGAAAACACCTTCATGATGTATCTGCCGCGCCTATGCGAGCATTGCTTGAATCCGGCTTGTGTCGCTTCCTGCCCGTCGGGTGCGATCTACAAGCGCGAGGAGGATGGCATCGTCCTGATCGATCAGGACAAATGCCGGGGCTGGCGAATGTGCGTCTCCGGCTGTCCGTACAAGAAGATTTACTACAACTGGAACACCGGCAAATCCGAGAAGTGCATCCTTTGCTACCCGCGCATTGAGGTCGGTCAACCGACGGTGTGCTCGGAAACCTGCGTCGGGCGCATCCGTTACCTGGGTGTGCTGCTGTACGACGCTGATAAGATCGAGCAGGCGGCCAGCGTTGCCGACGAGCAGAGTCTATATCAGGCGCAGCTCGATCTATTCCTCGATCCGTTCAGCCCAACCGTGCAAGCCGAGGCGCGTCAAGCGGGTATTCCCGAACCGTGGTTGCAGGCCGCCCAGGACTCGCCGATCTACAAGATGGCCATCGACTGGAAGATCGCGTTCCCGCTACATCCCGAGTACCGCACCCTGCCGATGGTCTGGTACGTGCCGGCGCTGTCGCCGATCCAGGCTCGTGCCGAGTCCGGCCAGATCGGCATGAATGGCATCATTCCCGATGTCGGTTCGTTGCGGATTCCGCTGAGATACTTGGCCAATCTGCTGACCGCCGGCGACGAAAAGCCGGTCAAGCGGGCGCTGGAGCGGATGCTGGCCATGCGCGCCTACATGCGCGCCAAGACCGTGGACGGCGAGATACGAGAAGACGTGTTGCAGGCCGTCAAGCTACGCATCGACCAGGTGGAATCGATGTATCGCTACCTGGCCATCGCCAATTACGAGGATCGCTTCGTCATTCCGACCAGTCACCGTGAATACGCCAGCGCCACCTACGACGCTTTCGGCGAACGCGGCGGCTGCGGCTTCAGCTTCGGCAACGGCTGCTCGCCGGGCACCGACAAGACCAACTTGTTCGGCGGCAAGAAAGTCACCACGCGCCGGGCGATTCCGATCAAGGTGGAACCGCCAACCAAAGCCTGAACCGCACGTAGGGTACGCATTGCGTACCCTACTCACGCAACGAGGTGGAACGATGAAAACCCTGAAAGTCCTGTCGGCCCTGCTGTGCTATCCGCAAGCGGACATGCAGGCCACGCTGGATGAAATGATCGAGGTTCTCGATCAGGAAAATGTGCTGCCGCAACGCGAGTATCGCGCGTTGCTGACGCTGATCGACCAGATACGGCGGACCGATCTGATCGAGTTACAGGAGCGGTATGTCCGGTTGTTCGACCGGGGTCGGGCGCTGTCGCTGCATCTGTTCGAACACATCCACGGCGAATCGCGGGATCGCGGTCAGGCGATGGTCAACCTGCTGGACATCTATCGCCAGCACGGTTTCGAGCTGGATGCCCGCGAATTGCCCGACTACATCCCGCTGTTTCTGGAGTATCTGGCGCAGCGCCCGGTTGAAGAGGCGCTGGACATGTTGGCCGATGCCATGCACGTCATGGCTTTGCTCGGCGCCCGACTGGCTGAACAGGGTAGCGATTATCACGTCGTGTTCGACGCGCTGGTCGCCTTGGTCGGTGAGCCGGCGGACATCGAGGTGATTCGCCAGCAGGCCGCGACCGAGGGTCCCGATGAAACAATCGTCAATATGGACAAGATTTGGGAAGAAGAGGCCGTGACCTTCCTGGCGAATCAGGACAGTTGTGGAGAAAGCCAAGGTGGTTGCGCCACGGTTCAACCCGTGCGCTGGGTGTCTCCACCCCGTTCAGCGCCACCTGCCATTCGCTCCCTATAAAAAGTGAGGGTGATTTTTACCCATTCGAGGCGATAATCATGAGTTACTTAAATACCCTGTTATTTGGCGTTTATCCATATCTGGCCGGCGCGGTGTTTCTACTCGGCAGTCTGGCGCGCTTCGACCGCGATCCGTTCACCTGGAAAGCCCATTCCAGTCAGATGCTCAGTAACAAGAACATGCGCTGGGCCAGCAACTTGTTTCACGTTGGTATCCTGTTGCTGTTCCTTGGGCATTTCGTCGGCCTACTGACGCCGCCGGAAGTATTTCACGCCTTGGGCGTTTCCGCGGGCGCCAAGCAGATATTGGCCATCGTCGCCGGTAGTGTCGCCGGGTTGATGTGCTTCGCCGGTTTGACGATGCTGGTGCAGCGGCGTTTGAACGATCCTCGGGTGCGCGCCACCAGCACCCGGATGGATATTTTCATTCTGCTGCTTTTGTATGCGCAGCTTATTCTCGGCCTGTTGACCATCCCGCTGTCGTTGATGCACCTGGAGGGCGGCAACATGCTGCTGCTGATGCAATGGGCACGAAATGTCGTGACGTTCGATCCGGCGGAAGCGGTAGCCGCCATCACGCCCATTGGTCTGCTGTTCAAGCTGCACATTTTCCTTGGCTTAACGGTGTTTCTGGTCTTTCCGTTCAGCCGGCTGGTGCATATCTGGAGCGCGCCGGTGACTTATCCGGCACGCCCTTATCAGGTGGTGCGGCAGCGCTGATCCGGTCGGGCGGCGATGAAAGTGCTTGGCATCAGCGGCTGGAGCGGTTGCGGCAAGACCACGCTCATCGTCGCTCTGTTGCCTCGGCTGCGGGCGAGCGGGCTGACCGTGTCCATGCTCAAACACGCTCACCACGATGTCGATCTGGACACGCCCGGTAAGGATACCTGGCGCCATCGCCAGGCCGGTGCCCATGAGGTGATGCTGGCGACCGGTCGCCGTTGGGCCTTATTGCACGAGCTGCGCGAGGAGCCGGAGCCCACGCTGACCGAGTTGCTTGCCCATCTGCAACCGGTGGATCTGGTGCTGGTCGAAGGTTGGAAGACCGGCGTATATCCCAAGCTGGAAGTTTGGCGGCCACTCGCCGAGGACAAGCCACCGCGCTTTCCGAGCGATCCGAGCGTTGTCGCCGTCGCCTGTGAGCCGTTGTTGGAACCGGTGATGTACGGTCGTCCCGGCTTGCCGGTATTCCCGCTGACCGACCTGGACGGCATCGCCGGATTCGTGGCGGATTTCGCCCGGTCCTGATTGTGCGCTCGATTTAGGTGGTTTCCGCATCGTCTTGACTTGCGGTTTGAAGGAATCTGCGCGAAAGTTCGGTACTGGGTTAACCCGGCGGCGTGGCTTTGCAGACATGATGATTTTCCGGCAACGGTTCGAGCGAAGCATCTCGCTCCCGAGGTACGGGGGGTGCCGCGAAGGCGGCGGGTGGCGTCATGTCTGAATCCGACAGCCGCGCATCCGCTCGCCAGCACACCGCGCAGTTGCTGAAAATGCTGCGTGGCCACGAGTCGGAACCTGGTTTGTCGCCAGCGAGCCCGGCGCGGCCCGCCACGCCCATTGGTTCCGAACCCGATGCTGCCGTTCGGGTCATGCCGATCGCGCCCAGCGTTATAGCCGAGATCCCCGCTCCCTACCGGCCGCTCCCGCCACTTCCGACGATGGCGCCGGATCGACCGGCGCCGCGCGCTCCATCTGTACCCCCCATCCAAGCAACGCCGCCGCGTCAGCGAACCGGTTCCATCCCGACGGTGGGAGAAACTCTGCGCCGCCCGCAAGGGACCTTGGGGCGGTTGATGGCCCGCGCCGACCGGCTGAATCGGCTTAATCGTATCTTCCGCGCCTACCTGCCGCCGCACCTGCACGATCATGTGGTATTGGTCCGGCTGGATCAGGACGATTGGACGGTGCATGCCGACTCGTCCAGTTGGGCCACTCGACTGCGCTACGCTCTGCACAATATCCGCGACACGCTTGGCCAGCAACTCGGCATTCCCTTGCCCAAGCCACGTGTGCGGGTCGTGCCACCCGACTTTCCACCTCGCCCCCGACGGCCGAGGCTGACGCTGACCCAACGCAATGCGAAACTGTTGGAAGTCACCGCCCGCAACGTGCCGGATTCTCGACTGAGCGCGGCTTTGCGGCGATTGGCGCAGCATGCGGGCGCTTCCTCCGGAGCGGCTTGAGATCGCCGGACCCGAACGGGCGACGGCTGGCCCGTGCCCGCGCTTTTCCCCAAGCCAAGGCACCCCCTCGTGTTTTACAGCTATCAAAGTAACCAGCTTGAAGTTCTGACCGAACAACTGGCCGACGTGTTGCGGCGGCCTTTGCGCGCACCGCTGGCGCGGGAGATCGTGATCACCCAAAGCAACGGTATGGCCCGCTGGCTGGCGCTGCGCTTGGCCGAACGCCTGGGAATCTGCGCCAATCTGGCGTTCCAGTTTCCATCGACTTTTCTTTGGGAGATGAGCCGGGCGGTACTGCGCCAGGTGCCGCCGACCTCGGCGTTCGACAAGTCGGTGCTGGTCTGGCGGGTGATGGCGCTGTTGCGGGAGTTGGAGGATACGCCACGCTTTGAATCCTTGAATGCCTACCTCGGTGACGACGACGACGATTTTCGCCGCCACGAACTGGCCTGCCGTATAGCCGACGGCTTCGATCAGTATCTGGTTTACCGTCCGAATTGGATCGAGAAGTGGGAAGTGGGCGAGGAGGATCACTGGCAAGCCGAGTTGTGGCGACGGTTGGCGCGGACGGGCGCGGCGCACCGGGTGCGGGTGCAGAAACAGTTTCGCAAAGCGTTGCACGATGGCGATTTCGATCGCCGCCGCCTGCCGGAGCGGGTCGCCGTCATCGGTGTGGCGGCGTTGCCGCCGTTGTATCTGGACCTGCTGGCGGAACTGGCGCGTCATGTGGATCTGCATCTGTTCGTGCTGAATCCCTGCCAGGAATACTGGGGCGACATCCGGGCCGAACGCGATCTGGCCCGGTTGGGCGAGGAAACCGACCCGGAGGACGCCTATCTGACGGTCGGCAATCCGCTGTTGGCCTCCCTTGGCAAGCAGGGGCGGGATTTCATCGACTTGCTGCAAGCGTATCCGCGAACCGAGTGGGACGGCTTCGCCGAACCCGACGGCGAAACGCTGTTGCATCGCTTGCAAGCCGACATCCTGCATTTGTGCGAGCGGGGCGGCGAGGAGTGTCCGCCCTTGCCGTTGCGGCCGGACGACCACTCGTTACAAATCCACGCCTGCCACGGACCGATGCGCGAGGTCGAGGTTTTACACGATCGATTGCTGGCGCTGTTCGCGGCGCGGCGGGATCTGAGGCCGTCGGACGTGATCGTGATGGCGCCGGATATCGCCGTGTACGGGCCGCTGATCGAGGCGGTGTTCGACAGTGTTCCGCGCGAACGGTGGATACCGTTCAGCGTTGCCGATCAGGGCGCGCCGGTCGAGAATCCGCTGGTCGAGGTATTTTTCGAACTGCTGGATCTGGGCGGTGGGCGCCATGACGCCGCGCAGGTGTTGGGCCTACTGGAGCCGCCGGCGGTGCGGCGGCGCTTCGGTCTGGCGGAAGACGATCTGGAGCGCATACGCCGCTGGGTGCGCGGCGCCGGCATTCGCTGGGGCATCGACGCCGGCATCAAGAGCACCTGGGATTTGCCCGCCACCGCCGAGCACACCTGGCGGGCCGGGTTGGACCGGTTGCTACTGGGCTACGCGCTGCCGGGGCACGGCCGCGAGCTGTACGACGGCATTCTGCCCTACGACGAAGTGGAAGGCAGCGAGGCGCGGGCGTTGGGATGCTTGCAGAGCTTCACCGAGGCGCTGTTCGGCCTGGACGCCCGCTTGCGCGAGCGCCGGTCGCTGGCGGCCTGGGTGGAGGTGCTACACGGCGTGCTGGAGCAATTTTTCGAGCCCCGCGACCGCGAGGAAAACGAACTGCAACTGATTCGAGTCGCGTTGGAAACGCTGCGCGGCAACGCCGAACTGGCGGAGTTCGACGAGCCGGTGTTGCTGTCGGTGGTGAAATCGGCGCTGCGTGGGCAGTTGAACACGGCCGAGAGCGGCGCGGGGCGATTTCTGGGCGGTGGGGTGACGTGTTGCGCGATGGTGCCGATGCGCAGCATCCCGTTTCCGGTGGTATGTCTGCTCGGCATGAACGACGACGCCTATCCGCGCCCGCACCGGCCGGTGGGTTTCGATTTGATGGCGACCCGATTCCGGCGCGGCGACCGCTCCCGCCGCCAAGACGACCGTTATCTGTTCCTGGAGACCCTGCTGTCGGCCCGAGTGTGTTTATACCTCAGCTATGTCGGCCAGAACATCCGCGATAATTCGGTGTTGCCGCCCTCGGTACTGATCGGCGAATTGCTGGATGTGGTGGACCGGGGTTTTTATGACGCTGACGGCGGCCGAGCCAGTGCGCGATTACTGACGCGCCACCCCTTGCAGCCGTTCAGCCGGCGCTATTTCAGTGGCGATGCGCGCCTGTTCAGCTACGCGCGGGAATGGGTGGAGGCCAGTCGGCGAGCTGGGCGCGGCGAACGAGTGGCGACGGCGCTATTGACGGAGGAGTTGCCGGAACCGGAGCCGGCCTTGCGCACGGTGAGTCTGGAGGGACTGGTTCGATTCTTCAAGAATCCGGCGCGTTGGCTGTTGCGCGAGCGGCTGGGCATCCGAGTGGAGGAGGGCGAGGAAGCGCTGGAGACTCGCGAGCCGTTCGTGCTGGGCGGGTTGGAAAATTATCAGGTATTGGGTCGGGCACTGGAGCTGTATCGCGAGGATCGGCCGGCGGCGGACATTGAGACGGTGTTGCGGGCGGGCGGAGCGCTGCCGCACGGGCAAGTGGGCGAATGTGTGTTCGCCGGAGCGCGGGATCGCGTGGTCCGTTTCGCCGGGCGATTGGGGCGGGTGGTGCCGCGACGGGCAGCCGAACCGCTGAGCCTGGATCTGACGCTGGGGGAATTCCGCCTGACCGGTCGATTGACCGGGCTGACGCCGGACGGGTGGGTGGGCTACCGACTGGCGTCGATGAAGGCCAACGATTATTTGAATTTGTGGCTGCATCATCTGGCATCGAACGCCGTGGCGCCGGTGGGGGTTGGCTCGTGCGGCCATTGGGTGGCGGAAGATCAAGAAGTGGTGCTGGAACCGGTCGCCAATCCTCACGAAACATTGCGGACGCTACTGGAACTGTACTGGCGAGGGACACGGCGCTTGCTGCATTTCTTTCCGAAAAGCGCGCTGGCTTATGTCGAGAAGCTAGTCAAGGATGGCGACGGGGAGCGCGCGTTGCGGGCGGCGCAAACCGAGTGGGCGGGAAGCGAATACCGGCAGGGCCGTCCAGAGCGGGAGGATGGCTATTATCGCTTGGCGTTCCGCGATACTGATCCGCTGGATGGGGAGTTCATGGAACTGGCCATGGTGGTTTTCAAACCGCTGTTTGCCCATGTTCGACGCGAGGTGGAGGATTGATTCTGATATATGACGACGAGATTTTTCACTCGTGCGATGTTCAGCGCAAAACGATCTTCAATTTCCTGTTTCATGCGATACTGTGTGCTGCTGTCCAACGGAGCGGCGGATAAGCCGCGAGGACAGAAACGCCGAAGGCGTTGACGGCCGATGTCGGCTTGATCCGCGTGGTTGTGCGGCGCGAAGCGCCAAGCAATCATGCGGATAGCTATCCGCCGCCCCGTAGTGCGGGCGCGAAGCGTCCGCACTACAAGTGATTATATAGTTTCTGTATATCTACAAAAATTCATGATAGTTGAGAGCAGCTATTTGATTTAACAGGGATTTATTGGCGGTATAACATTCAGTGCTGAC
>WBZV01001297.1_pt1 | contig 11695 bp, 13 predicted proteins | sample 5204221 | NCBI WGS metagenome assembly WBZV01 (sample SAMN12344360, study PRJNA552823) | activated sludge metagenome | biome: Activated sludge suspended growth; feature: Nitrification reactor; material: Wastewater; isolation source: activated sludge from nitrification reactor of wastewater...
CCCAACGACACCGAGCGGCAACTGTTCCTGGACACGGCCACCGCCTCCAGCAACCACGCCGCCAACCTGCTGCTGCACATCATCGCCGGCCAGGAGAACACCTACGCCGGGGCCGAGGCGCTGACCGAGGGGATGCACGAGATGGGCATGGTCAACAGCTTCATGGCCATCCCCTACGATGCTCAGGTGGTGCCCAGCCGGCCAAGCACCTACGCCACCCCGGCCAACGAGCGCACCGACGTCAACACCAACCCCGATCCGACCATGCAAACCACGGCCGAGGACATCGGCTATCTTCTGGGCATGCTCTACTACTGCGCCAGGGGCGAGGGCGGGTTGCTGGCCATCTATCCCGGCGAGATCACCCAGGACGAGTGCCAGGCCATCGTTGACCTGATGGTCCAGAACGTCGAGGGCAACCTCATCCGCTATGGCGTGCCGGAGACGACCGACGTGCGCGTATCGCACAAGCACGGCTGGAGCTTCAACGAGCACGGCGACGCCGGTATCGTTTACTCGCCCGGCGGCGATTACGTCATCTACACCCTCCTGGCCCAGCCGGAGAACGACTGGCTGATGTCGGAGTATAGCTTCCCTATCCTGCGCGAGATTTCGCGCACGGCCTACAACTACTTCAACCCCGATGCGCCCTACGTGGGCCGGCCGATCGAAGATCAGACCATCGACGCCGCCGCGCCGGCCATCCCGGGCAGCACCATTCCCGGCACAGTGGATGGCAATTAGCCCGGTGGCCTGACAAGTGGGCGGCACGAGACTCGCGGCCGCCCACCTGGCAGCGCGCCGGCAACTAAAAGACCCTGAAATCGTTTGCCGATCCAGGGCGCGGGCCTACAATTGGCCGCATCTAACCCGGAGGTTGCCCCAATGGATACCACGTTGAACGACCGCTTTGAGGCGGCGACCAAAGCCGCCACCGCCCTGCCCAACCGCCCCGACAACGAGACGATGCTGCGCCTCTATGCCCTCTTCAAGCAAGCCCGCGCCGGCGACGTGGCCGGCAACCGGCCGGGCATGTTCGACATGGTCGGCCGGGCCAAGTACGACGCCTGGGCCGCGCTGAAAGGCATGTCGCCGGAGACAGCGATGCAGGCGTATGTCGATCTGGTCGCCTCGCTCGGCGGGTGAGAAGGAGCGGGGGAGCATATGAACTACCGCCGCCTCGGCCGCACCGGCCTGAAAGTGAGCACCATCTGCCTGGGCACAATGCAATTCGGTTGGACAACCGACGAGCCGACCGCCCACGCCATTCTCAACCGCGCCCTGGAGCTGGGCATCAACTTCATCGACACGGCCGACGTCTACTCCCGCTGGCACCCCGGCAACCCCGGCGGCGTGTCCGAGACCCACATCGGCAACTGGCTGGCCGGCGGCGCGCCGCGCGACCAGATCGTGCTGGCCACTAAGGTGCGCGGCAAGATGGGCGACGGCCCCAACGACCAGGGCCTGTCGCGCGGCCACATCATTAGCGCCGTCGAGGCCAGCCTGCGCCGGCTGCGCACCGAGTATATCGATCTCTACCAGACCCACTCGCCCGACCACGAGACGCCGCTGGACGAGACGCTGCGCGCCCTGGAAGACCTGGTGCGTTCGGGCAAGGTGCGCACCGTCGGCTGCTCCAACTACCCCGCCTGGCTGCTGGCCAAGGCGCTGTGGATCAGCGACGTACACAAGATCGTCCGCTACGACAGCCTCCAGCCGCACTACAGCTACGTCCACCGCGCCGAGTTCGAGCGCGAGCTACAACCGCTGTGCCTCGACCAGGGCGTGGGCGTCATCCCCTACAGCCCGCTGGCGGCCGGCTTCCTGACCGGCAAGTACCGCCGCGGCCAACCGCTGCCGGAGTCGGCGCGCGCCGACAACGTCCAGCGGCGCTACATGAATGAGCAGGGCTTCGCCGCCGTGGACAAGCTGGAGGAGGTTGGTGACGCCCATAATGCCACCATCGCCCAGACGGCCATCGCCTGGGTGCTGGCCAACCCGGCGGTCACGTCGGCCATCATCGGCGCGAACAGCGTCGCCCAACTGGAAGACACCGCCAAGGGGGCCGACGTGGCCCTGTCGGCCGAGGAGAAGGCCGCCCTCGACGCGGTGACGGCGTGGGCAAGTAACTAGCCTGACTGATTGCCTAACGGCGATAACCCATGACCGAAACAACAAACCACCTGCCTGTCGATCTGGCTCAGAAGCTGGGGCTGTTCACCGAGCGGTGGTCGCCCAAGATCGTCGCCCAGATGAACGACTACCACCTCAAGGTCGTCAAGATTCAGGGCGATTTCGTCTGGCACAGCCACCCGGAGACGGACGAGGTCTTTCTGGTGCTGGCTGGAGCGATGCGCATCGACCTCCGCGACGGCCACATCTCCCTGGCCGCCGGGCAGATGTTTGTCGTGCCGCGCGGCGTGGAGCACAAGCCCTATGCCGAGAGCGAATGCGCTGTGTTGCTGATGGAGCCGGCCGGCACAATCAACACCGGCGACGCGACCGGCGGGCCGACCGCGCCGCATGACGTCTGGATATAGAGGAATGAGCGGCGATTGACTTCGCATTTTGGCCAGTTTACACTTCAGGTTATGGACACGATCAACTCGTTACTGGAGCGTATCTCGATCGACCCCAATATCTGCTTTGGCAAGCCATGCATCCGTGGTACGCGCATCTGGGTCTCGCTCATTCTTGACTTTCTGGCCAGCGGCATGAGCACTGAAGAAGTGCTGGGAGAGTATCCTCACCTAACGCCAGAGGACATCAGAGCTGCTATTGCCTACGGAGCCGAGATGTCGCGCGAACGCTACGTCAATCTTCCGGTTCCGGCGACGGTATGAACTTTAAACTTGATGAGAACTTCGGTACGCGCACTCAGCATATCTTCCAAGAGCTTGCGCATGGTGCCGACAGTGTCATTGCCGAAGGGTTAGGTGGCGCAGCCGACCAAGTGCTCCTATGACACTTGCCGCGAAAACGGCCTATGCTTGGTTACGCTCGACCTTGACTTTTCCGACGTGCTGCGCTTTCCGCCGCAGGCGACAGGTGGCATTGTCGTCCTGCGCTGTCCGCGTAATCCAAGTTTGACAATGCTGGAGCGAATGGTCCGTCAATTCCTGATGATGATCGGCAAAACAAGCCAGTTGGGAATCATGAGTCCAGAGCATCAATTGTGGATTGTCGAAGTTGATCGCGTTCGAGTCCATCAACAGAGCGAAAACTAAAAGGTGTAATTCATGAAACTCAGTGCCCGCAACGTCATCAAGGGCCGCGTGACGGCCATTACGCCCGGCGCGGTCAACGTCGAAGTCGTTATCGAGATCGCCCCCGGCGTGGAGGTCGTGTCCATCATCACCAAAAGCTCGGCCGAGCGCCTGGGCCTGGCCGTCGGCAAGGAAGCGTATGCCGTGGTGAAGGCGTCGAGTGTGATGGTGGCGGTGGATTAGACCTCGGATTGCGCCGGCGCGAGGCGCGTGTTGGAGTGTCTCGCGCCGTGCTCTCTCCCGCGAGCCGATAGCCCCGTTTTTCGCGCAACTTTCACAACCCTTTGTCTTGGTGTCCTAACATGTAGTGCTATAATCTGTTTTGCGTGGGGCACTATAGGTACACCGCGAGCCAGTAACTGTAGCTCTATTTGCCAAGAGACCTTGCCTTCAGTGTATTGGACACAGCAACTGACAACGTAACCGTCGCGTAACGTGGTCAATTGCTCGCTTGATAGCCCCAACGCGACCGCAGCCGTGTGGCATGCCGCGTACTGCCATTCGCAAAGAACCGAGTGGAGGGGCTATGTTTGGAACTGACCGCATCCCAGGCCTGGAACAACTCATCGAACAAACGCGCCGCGAGTGCCAGGAAGTCATCAACCGCGCGGAGAATCTCATCTCCTATGGCCGCCAGCAGGCCGAAGCCGCCAATGATTTCTACCGGCAACGTTTGATCCAGGTCGGCTACAAAGCCGGCGTCGCGACCAACAACGAGCCGGCCCACCTGATGGGCGAATGGGAGAAGGAACGTTGGCAAACATGGACGCCGGCTATCGCCGACCCCGAAAAAGGCGCAACCGAATTACCCCGCTGGATTCGCGTCGGCGATCTGGTTGAAAAAGACACCAAGATCACGAACCTTCGCCCGCTAGTCGTCCCCGCTCTTGCCCCGTTTATTGGCCACAATCGCACGCTCATCATCAGCACAGACCCGGGCCAGTACCAGCTGGGACTGGAGCTACTCCAATCGTTGCTGATTCGTACAGCGCTGATGCTACCCCATCAGACGTTCTACACCTTGCTCGACCCGGCCGGCAACGGCGCGGCCTTCCCCATGCGCCGCCACTTGCCGCGCGTCCGCGAGAACAGCGGCGATGTCCGGCGCGACCTCGACTACGTGATCCAGGACATTCAGCGGGTCAACGAAACCTATCTGGATGCCACAACCCCCTCCTTCGAACTGGTAGACCCAAAGCGGCGCATCGATGAACGCTTCCAGTTCGTGGTCGCCGCGGATTTTCCCAATAAGTACGACCGCCGGGCCATTGAGGCGCTACAGAGCATTGCCAACACCGGGCCGCGCACAGGAACCTACACGATCATCCACTTCAACAAAGAGCATGACCTGCCGCGCGACATGAGCATCGAGGAGTTCAAGAACGCGGCCTACGTCAGCCCGGCCGACGTGATCAGTGTCGGTGCGTATAGCCTGCGTCTGCGTCCGGACAAAGCGCCTGCCCCTGAGCTACAGGCCGGCATTCTGGAGAAGCTCAAGGCCGCCCGGCCGCCGGAGCGCAAAGTTGACTGGCGCATGATCATTCCCGATCAATGGTGGTCGGAAAGCGCTACAGACCTGATCAAGACGCCCATCGGCGTCAGCGGGGCCAACGACACCCTGGCATTGTGGTTTGGGGCCAACAAGGAGGGGCAGCCTTGCGCTCATGGCATGTTGGGGGCCATGACCGGCGCGGGCAAGTCCAACCTCTATCACATCCTCATCCTGGGGCTATGCATGCGCTATAGCCCGCTGGAGTTGCGTCTCTTTCTGATCGACGGCAAAGACGGCGTCGAGTTCAGTCCCTATCGCCGCCTGCCCCACGCCGAGGTCGTCTCTTTGAATTCGTCGCCCCAGCTGTCGCGCAGCGTACTCCGCGAGTTGGTCGCCGAGCGCGAGCGCCGGAACATGATCTTCACGCGCGCCGGCGTGGCCGACCTCAAAGCCTACCGCGGCCTGGGCCAGCCCCACGGCAACCTGCCGCGCATCTTATTGCTGGTCGATGAATACCAGGAATTGTTCGAGGGCGACAAGGATGGTGACGCCTCGAACCTCCTGTTGCAGTTGGCCCAGCAGGGCCGCAGCGCCGGCATCCACATGCTGCTAGGCTCCCAGCGCTTCGGGGCGACGGGCATGCTGCACCAGAAGGCCATCTTCGGCAACTTCCATCTGCGCATGGCGATGCAGATGGCCAATGAGGACGTTCTGGCCCTGACCGAGTTTGGCCGCCAGGGCAAACAGCGCATCCTTGCCTGCGACCTGCCCGGCAAGATCGTCGTCAACGACCACACCGGGGATGATTCGGCCAACCAATCGGGCAAGATCGCCTACCTGCGCGGCGAATTCCGCGACGAGATCCTGAAGCAGTTGGGCGAACGGTCTAAGGCGCTGACGGGCGGCGACATCACAACCATCGTCTTCGACGGCAAAGCCCAGCCCAACCTGATCGAGAACCCCTATGTGTCCCATCTTCGACGCCAGCCCACCTGGCTCAGCCTCCAGGCGATGGAAGCAATGGCCCGTCGCCCGGTTTACGCGGAGGGCCTGGAGATGAGCGACTGGTTCGCGGCCGAGCGCCCCTACGCCCTCTGGCTGGGGCAGGCATTCAGCGTGCGTGGGCAGGCGATGGCCGTGGTGCGCCGGCGCGCGGCCGAGAACGTGCTCATCATCGGCGGCAACAACGCCGCGCGCTACGGCATGTTGGCCGCCAGCATCGCCAGCCTGGCCCTCAACGGCAGCCCCGCGCAACTGGGGTTCATCATCGTCGATCGCTCCATCCCCGGCACTGTCTGGCATGACACCCTGGCCGCCGCCCACCGCCACCTATTGCAGACGGGCAAGTATGGCGCGGCCTTTACGCGCGAGAACGCCACCCTGACGCAACTGCTGGAAAACCTGGGCAAGGAGATCGACAAGCGGCGCGCCATCAGCGAGGCCATGCTGGGGCAGCAGCGGTCGTATATCGTCGTCTTGACCGATCTGGATCGCGTGGACGAGCTGCGCCGCCGGGCCGACGCCTACGGCATGAACGATTCCCCCTTGGGCCAACTGCTCAACCGCATTCTCGTGGAAGGCCCGCCGGTGGGCATCCACACCATCGTCAGTTTTTCCGGCGTGCGGCCCATGTCTCACGTCATCGACGAGCGGCGCGGGCTGCTGAACTTCCGCCACCGGGTGGCCCTGCAGATGTCGGAGGACGAGTCGCTGACACTGATGCGCAGCCGCAAAGCAGCCCAACTGCAAAACGAAGGCCCGCAGCCGGTCGCCGCGCTCTACCTGGATGTCGAGAATGACGCGAGCCTGCGCTTCAAGCCCTACAGCGTCGAAGCCACAATCGGCCTCGAACAGCAGCTACAGCAGATTGGCCAGACTATTGGCGAATGGAGCAAGAAAAAGTGAACGGCAATATGGATGATCAATACCGGGAGATGGTCAACTTCACCCGGGCGCTGATGGAATTCAACGAACGCCTCCGCGATTCGTTGCGCGATCTGGAAACGCAACACGACCATGTCTCGCCCCACTGGCAAGATGCCATGCGCAAGCACTATGACGCACAGTGGGCGCCATTCCTGCAAACCATCAAGCACTACAACGCGGTTGAGGGGCCGGGCTACGTGGAGTTCCTCCACATCAAGGCGCACGCCACAAGGAGGTATTTGGAAGGTGGCTGATACACGTCTGCTTCTCTCTCTGCTGGAAGAATATCGTCGCAGTCTGCGTCATCATCTGGTCGAGGTCAGGACGGAATTTGACCAGGTGTCTCGGCGCTGGCAAATCTTCGCCGAGGTCTACGATGGCGACGCGGCCGATCAGTTCAAGGAAGGCTGGAACCGCACCAGCGCGCGCTTCCACGAGTACACGGAGCGCAGCGAAGCGATTGCCGCCGTCCTGGACCAGCGCATCGAGGAACTGCGCGAGGCGAACCGCACAGACTCCAGCCTGCGCGTCTGATTGGCGTTGGGGCTGAATCATGGGCACGACCAACCCCAGGCTGCTGGCCGTCATTCTGGAAGACCTGCAACAGGAGATCACGCGCTGGGCAAGCACGGCCAGCGAGACGATGGTCATCGCCGATGAAACGCAAAGGCAGGCAACGGAGAACTTCGACCAGCAGCAGCACCGCGCCAATATCCTCCGCGAGGAAGCCGCCAACGACGTTAAGACCACGACCGAGGAACAATTGGCCGTCGAGACCCTGGCGGCTGAATTGCAGGAGGCCCGGCGCGCCGCCCAGACCACAGTTGGAGACGCGAACCAGGCCTGGCAACAGGCGCAGAACGCTCTGCGGCATTGGCGCGGCGAACTAGACTATGCCCAGGCGTGGCTCAAGCGCGCTCAGGAGCGCGTCCGCCTGGCAGAGCTAGAGCTGGAGGCGGCCAAAGCGGCTTTCGAAGCGGCACGGCGAGAGCTTGAGCGCGCGGCCAGTGCTCTGCAAGATTGCGTGAACTACCGCGACTCCGAGGGACGCCGGCGCGATTGTAGCGGTGCGCGGGCGCGCGTGGCCAGCGCCGAAGCGGCTGCCCGTGCGGCGGCCGTGCGGGTGAAGGAGGCGATTGCCGAACTGGAGGACGCCGTGGCTGAGCTTCAGCGGGCTACCTTGCGGGTCGCCTGCTGCCAGAAGGCCGTGGCCCTGTCCGAAACCGCGGTCGCCACAGGCGGCGAAGCGCGCGAAGCGGCCGCAACGAGTCTCAACACCGCCGAACGCGGCCAGGAAAGCGCCGCGACCGCCCTCCAGTATGCCACGCAGGCCAGCCGCCAGGCCGCGGAAGAGGAAGTCGAGGCGGAGGAAGTAGTCACGCACGTCCGCGCGGCGGGCGAATACGTCGCCGAGGCGGGGCATCAGCTCCGGCTGGCCGAACACAGCGAGATATCGGCCCAGCGTATGCGCATCATGGCCAACGCGGAACTGACCGATCGCGTCGATAGGCTTTACGAGATGAATCGCCCCAACCTGGAAGGCGCGTCCAGCGCGGGCGTCTCCAGCTTCGTCAGCCATACCAGCGCGGGCAACGTCCTGCACAGCGTCGACGGCGGCTCCTCGCGGGCAAGCGACTTCATCGAAGGCAAAATGCAGCGCACGGGCATGGCCGACCTCTCCAACCCGGCCGAGTGGGGCAAGTTCAGCCACAAGGCCATCCAGGACTACATCCTCGACCGCGACCCAGGGGCCGCCGCGGAGAAGTACGTCGCCGTCTTCGACGAAAACGGCAACCAACGCAAGGGCTTCATCGATGCCCTGACCCAGGGGGTCATCCTGGAGATCAAGACCCACGATCTCGACCAGTTCAGCGACCATCAGCTGGGCAAAACCCTGGACAAGTTCGCGCGTCAATTGGAGGGCTATCAACACAGTCCGGATGTATTGGGCTGGCCGAGCATGGCCATTTTTCTGGAGAAAAGGCCGCACACGACCGGGCGAACCCAGGCCATTGAGAGCTTCTTCCGCGGCCGGGGTATTGCCGTCATTTGGGGCAGCGTGTAGTGGCGGCTATCAGCTACCGGAGAAGTTGACGCGATGGAGGACGCGGTTTTCGCCCTACAACACCAATCGCGCGTCTTGCAGGAGTTGCGGCGCGAGATCAGTGGTCGCTGGGATGACAACGCGGCGCACCAACTGAATCAGCGCTACCTGGACCCCCACGAGGCCGACAGCGCCGAGATGAACGCCGCGCTGCAAAGCCAGAGCGTCGCCTTGGACAATGCTGCCAGTCACTTTGAACAGGCCCACGAACATGCGATTCAGGTGGAGAATCTCGCCTTCGCCGTCGATGAGTCGTTGCGCTACGCGCGGCGCGAAAGCATCACTGCGCGCGAATTCCAGGAACAACACCGCGCCGCGCTGGCTCAGGCCCAACACCTGATTCCGCGGGTCGGCGATCTGATCGCGGCTGCCGAGCAAACTTGCCAAGGAGTGCCAAGACAATGAAGGACTCTGCCGTTCAACTGCCACCGGAAATGCTGCCGTTCGTCCAGGAACGGGCCGAACTCTGGACTCAGTACAACTCGACTCGCCAACAGGTGACGCAACTCAACGAGTTGGCCGGCAAGATTTCCAATGCGAATCCGACCGGCGAGCCGCCTGGTTCGCCGGGCAGCATCAACCTCGGGCCGGCGGCCCAAGTTCCCAAGGCCGCGCCGGCCGGCGAGCCGATTGGCCCTCTATCACAGGACAAGACGCCGCCCGCGGAGGTTGTCGAGGTCGTCAAACAACTCAATCAGCAGCTTGCCGCGTATAAACACGGTGAGGCGCTCATTGACAAAACCAAGAAAGAAATCACCGACATCAAGGCGCGCGCCCAGCAGATGACGTTCGGCATCGCTGTGGCCGTGGTCGTCATTGTGCTGATCCTCTACTTCGTCCTCACCTGATAGAGAAAAGGGACTTGCAGCCAGCCCTGTTCATAGAGAGGCCGGGCGCAGCGGCTCAATCCTTGCCGCCCACCAACACCACATCCTGCGGCGCGCTCATGGCGATCTCTTGCGCCGTGAATAGCTCCCAGATGCGCCGGCGCACGTCGCTGGTGACGTAGGGCGCGCGCACGGGCTGGGCGATCCAGAACTCCAGGTCATAGCGAATCGTGTCGCCTTCCAGTTCCAGCAGCAGCGCCATCGGCGGCGGCGCGGCCAACACTTCGGGGTGCTCGGCCGCCGCGATCAGCGCCGCCTGCACCTCGGCCGGCGGATGCGCCGCCGCGGCGGACACGCCCACGTGGACGCGCATCTCCGGCGAGCGGTGGGTGTAGCTCTTGACGGTGCTGCCCAGCAGGTAGCCGTTGGGGATGATCAGTTCCACGTCGTCGGGCGTGGTGATTGTCATTGTCCGCAGGCCGATCTTCTGCACCTGGCCGATGTTGTCATCGACCTCGATGACGTCGCCGGGGGCCAGGCTGCGCTCGGTCAGCAGGATGAAGCCGCTGACGAAGTTGTTGATCAGCTCCTGCAAGCCGAAGCCCAGGCCGACCGACAGACCGCCGATGATGACCGTCAGCGCCGTCAGGTTGACGCCCATGACCGTCAGGGCCAGCACCAGACCGCCGACGACAATGGCATAGCCGGTGAAGGTCGTCACGACCTGATTCACGGCCGCGTCCACGCCCGCCCGCGGCAGGATCGTCTCGCCCAGCAGCCGGCGCGTCACCCGGTTGAGGAACAGGAAGAAGAGCAGAATGAGGATGCCCAGGATGACCGATTCCAGCGTCAGGCGCACGTCCTCACTGTCGCTGAGGCGCAGTTCGAGCACGTTGTCCAACAGACCGGTCAGTTGCAGGGCGATGAGCAGCAGAATGAGCGGGCGCAGGATCTGCCGCCCCCACGTCCTGGCCCGCGCCGGGTTGAGATTCAGATCGAGCAGAGTGACGACGAAGCGATAGAGCGCCCACAGGCCAAAGACGGGCACGAGCCAGACCAACAGATCCGTCGGCCGCCCCGCCGCCCGCAGCGCCGCGGCGGCCAACGAGCCGAGCACCCAGACAACCAGCGGGAAGATGGCCGCCGACAGGGCCACCAGCAAGTCCAGCGTCCAGGGCAGTTGCTCCATCACCAGCCCACGCTGCTTCAGCCGCTCGCGCAGCTTCTCCACCTGCCGCCGGGCCACGCCGCGCAGAGCATAGGCCACAAGCAGGATGAGCAGCAGGATGCCCACTTGCAACAGGAAATCGAGCGTCAGGGCGCGCTGGAGCAGACGGTTGAATTGGAGTAGAACGTCGTCGAGCATGATGAGTTCGATCTATCAGTGTAGACCTCTGAGGTTAGCGGCAAACCTCAGAGGTCTGAGATTAGGCCCGCGTCAGCTTGCGATAGGTGAGCCGGTGCGGGCGGTCGGCCGACGCGCCCAGCCGCTTGCGCTTGTCCTCTTCGTACTCGCTGTAGTTGCCGGGGTACCAGAACACCTGGCTGTCGCCCTCAAAGGCGAGGATGTGGGTGGCCACGCGGTCGAGGAACCAGCGGTCGTGGCTGATGACCACGGCCGAGCCGGCGAAGCTGAGCAGCGCCTCTTCCAGCGCCCGCAGCGTGTTCACGTCCAGGTCGTTGGTCGGCTCGTCGAGCAGCAGCACGTTGGCCCCGCTCTTCAGCATCTTGGCCAGGTGGACGCGGTTGCGCTCGCCGCCGGAGAGCGTGCCGACGAGCTTCTGCTGGTCGGAGCCGGCGAAGTTGAAGCGCGAGACGTAGGCGCGCGAGTTGACCTTGCGCTTGCCCAGTTCCAGCGTCTCCTCGCCGCCGCTGATCTCCTGCCAGACGGTCTTCTCGCTGTCGAGCGTGTCGCGGCTCTGGTCAACGTAGGCCATCTTGACCGACTGGCCGACGGTCAGCGCGCCGTCGTCGGGCTGCTCCTGGCCGACGATCATGCGGAAGAGGGTCGTCTTGCCCGCGCCGTTCGGGCCGATGACGCCGACGATGGCCCCGGGCGGCAGGTCGAAGCTCATGTCGT
>WBZV01001299.1_pt1 | contig 11666 bp, 14 predicted proteins | sample 5204221 | NCBI WGS metagenome assembly WBZV01 (sample SAMN12344360, study PRJNA552823) | activated sludge metagenome | biome: Activated sludge suspended growth; feature: Nitrification reactor; material: Wastewater; isolation source: activated sludge from nitrification reactor of wastewater...
CGCATCCACCTTGCCCGAGCCCTGGCGAGAGAACTACCTGGCTCGCTCGCCCTCGATGCTCGGAGACTCGCCATCAGCCCGCGGACCGAGGCTGGCCCCTTGAGAACTGGCTCGCTACCCGAACCGCTTTCGGCAGCAATGTTCATGAGTGGCCACCGCCAGCTGCTCCCCGCTGCCGACGTGCCGCGTGCAGGTGGTGAACCGCAGTCCGCAGCCGTGCGGCAAGATGGATCAAGCTATCGGCGAAGCTCGCCGGGTGGGCCCTGAAGCTTCGGCGACGCTGCCGGTGCAGCTTGCCGCAGCGTGGCTGCCCTACCTGCCGCAGATCTGGGTCGACGACTGGGTGGTCAATCTGGATGCGAATGACGAACCCGCAGTGGTCAGCGAACCCGGGCGGCAATTTCTCTGGGTGCTCTCGCGCGAGCCCGGCCTGCTATCGGCGGACCGGGCGTCGCTGAACGCCCGGCTTATCCAGTGGCAGTCAGGGCCCTGTCGAACGTGCTCGTCGTGGCGCTTCTCGGGTTCGGATCGATGACGCTGTTCGGCTCGGTGGGTGCCCCGACGAGACTCCCGCCCGCCGCAGACATCGGATTCCTGCTCGCCGTGGCCATCGTCATCGGATGCGGCTACTGGGGCATCCTGACGAGCCGAACGAGCATCGACGGCCAGCACATCGCCCAGACCTGGCTTTGGCATGAGAAGGTCGCCATTGTCGACATCACCCAGGTCAAGCTGGTGAGGGTGCAACGCCTTGATTTGCTGGTGGTTCCACTGTTGGTCGTACGAGCCGGCTACGGTCTGACGACCATCCAGACGGGTGGCACGACCGTGCATTCACAGTTCAGACTGTTGCCGCACGGCGGCTGAGGGTTCGTCTGCAGATGCAGCCAGTCCGCTTGAACCCGATTCACGGCAGCGCCGCGGCCGGACTCCGCAAGAGTTGCACTTTCCGACAGAGGTACGTTTCCCGGGGTGCTTCTCAAGCGGCAGACCGCCGGTGCCTGCTGTCCAGCTGGAGCCTAGCTGATGTCCGCATTCCTGCTCAGCGATAGTCTGCTCAGGGTCGAGTCGAGCCGGCCACGCTGAGTGGGACCGGCCATTCAAGCCGCCCGGGCCGCCGTCGCTCTCGAACGTCGGCCGTCCCTCGCATTGCTGTCGCTCCGATTGGCGCCGGCCGCTGCTATGAACGGCAGCTTGATGGCGCTTACCGTGAGAGCGCCCGCCGACAGCGACCGACTCCTCACGCTGCAAAAGGCGATCCAGCGCACGCCGGTCAGGCCAGTTCGAGCGTCCTCGTGACGCGGCCTGCGGCGGTGTCCCTGCAACGGTAGCCATGCTGGCCTGTGGAGAAGGGAAGTTGACAACAGTTGTCAAACCACCCAAGATCTCCCCATGAGTCGCCACACCATGAGCTTTGCGTTGCCCGAGGCGATGCGCGAGTACATCGACAACCGGGTCGCTGCGGGCAACTACGGCAACACCAGCGAATACATCCGCGACTTGGTGCGGCGCGACCAGGAAGAGCAGGCCAAGAAGCGGTTTCGCGATCTGATCGAACAAGGGCTGGCCTCTGGGCCCGGCCGGCGGCGCACCAAGGCGGACGAGAAGGAACTGCTGGCGATCGCTCGCGGCGAGATCGATTGAAGCCGGCGGTTCTGCGCCCTCAGGCGCTGCTCGATCAGCAAGGCGAGGTTCGGTACCACCGCAAGCAGGGCGGCGCCCGCCTGGCGGTGAAGCTGGCCAAGGCCACCAACGAGGCGCTCGACCAACTCGAACTCGATCCGGGCATGGGCTCGCCGACACTCGGGAAGCTGCTGGGAATACCAGGGCTGCGCACCTGGCGGGTGGCGAAGTTTCCGCTGCTGTGGTGCTACTTCGAGCGCAAGGACCATCTGGATGTGGTCCGGCTGCTGGGAGAACGCCAAGATATCGCAACGCTCCTGGGCGACGAGTTCGGCCCGAACTGACGCCACCGACTCACATCGCGGCGGCGTCAGACTCGGGTCGACGGCCGGCCTGCGGCTGCCTGTTCGCCGAGTCGGTCGGCCGAAACCGACGAAGGTCGGCGGTACCTTCCGAGCAGCCAGTTGAGACCCGCGAACCCTAACGTGGCCCGAGCTCCCAGTGAACGAAGGCAATCGTCTTGCTTGCCACTTCTGCCTCCCTCGCCGTCAGATCGCCATCGCCTTGGCGTCGGGGATCGCACGCCGATTCGGGTACGTCTTGTCGGCACCGTACTTCTTGGCTTCGTAGGTCTTCGTGAGCCAGTAGAGCGCGAACACGATGACGCCAGCCGCCTCGATGCCGATGACGGTGAAGTTGCCGCAGTCCGTCCGCGAGCCGGGAGCCAGGCGCAGGACCAACGCCACACAAAGCGGCGCGGCCACCATCGCGACCCCGAATCCCTGATACGCACGAAGGTAGCGGCGCCGTACCGTTTGGTCGGGGATGAGGTGGAGCGTGCGCTTCGCGCAGAAGATGCACACGTACGCGATCGAGACGAAGAACAGCACCGCACAGGTGCCGTGCACCGACAGGTGCCAGCCGAGCACTTGACCATGCAGGCCTAGCAGGACGTCGAAAGTGCGATCGAAGCGCACCGACTCGGCGAGGCACGTGCCGTCCTCGCAGCGCCGCTGGCACGCGAGGACGATGTCCGGCGACATCGGAAAGCTCGCGATGCCGACCGCGAGCGCTCCGGCCAGATTGAGCGCGAAGTCCTCGCGCTGACTGAAACCCTTGTACAAGAACAAGCAGAAGCCGATCGCGCACAAGACGCCCACGAACACGTCCCGCATGTTGGAGTGGTAGTACGCGCTGAGCGAGGTGAGCGGCGCGATGCGCATCAGGCCCCACCCGACCAACACCATGGAGAACGGGAACACGAGTGCGAGGACTCCCATTCCGATCCGCATGAACTGGTATGTGTCGGTGATCTGCGATTCGAACTCGCGCGGTGGCACGGTTGTCATGGCTACCCTCCTTGCCGCGGATCAATGTGGCATGGGCGATGGGCGGACGACATCCCCAGCTTGATATGCGCAGAACGCTGCTCATGAAGCGCGCAGGAGATGGGAACCCATGCCCAACTGGTCCCCACAGTAGAGGACGGGCCCTGCGTTCACGAGGGAACCATTGCTGCGCATGCGGCGTTGATATCACCGCGGAGCAACTCCGCCAAGCCGAAAATTTCGCCGATGGTTTCCGAGATATCTCAAACGCGAACGCTGTTGTCGGCCCGCGTCACCGAGCCGGAGGCGACATCCGCGCGACCGCGATGAATGCCGCTCGCAGGGCGCACGCATCCGCGAGCGCGTGGTGCCTCGCGAGTCCGCGTAGACGCTGCTCGCGCAAGCACTCTTCTGCAGCCAAGTCGCCTTCCGGACTCCCGACCAGGTCGCCCACATTCGTGGGCACCACGATGTCTCGGACTCGATCCCAGAGTCCAGAGGCTCGGATTACGCACTCGAGCAGCTCGTAGTCCGTCGAGTAGTCGAACGCGATGTCAACCTGAGTCCCGGACTCTCCAGCGAGTCTGAGCAACCACTCGCCCGCCCGACGCCCCATCTCAACCTCGGTCGCCTTCGCGCCAGGAATCCGCCCCCACAGGTCTAGGACTCCGTCATAGCGAACGAAGTTTGACGATGCGGCGACTCGAGACTTGCCGGCGTCGCTTTCGAGGTCCAGCTCGACGTAGAGCTCCTGGCCGTCGAGGGTCACGAGGCCGATGCTGAGCAGTTCCGGGTGCAGGAGGTCCGTGAACTCCGTGTCGAGGAAGACAATGGCGGCGGGCCGTTGGCTCATGCCTTGCTCCCCGACGCCAGTTCGACCAGGAGCCGGAAATATCTACTTCTGGACGCTACTGAATCGGGTACAGGGTCAGAAGTGGTCGAACTCATCTTCGAACGATACCGCGGCGCCGGCGCGCATAGCACTTGCGACGTCTGGAGTGCCTGTTCGTCCAGCTTGAGAAAGGACTCGAGTTTTCGCCGAACCTACGGATGGGAATTGGTGATATCAGTCGTTATGTCGACTTGGTCCCTCGCTCGTATTTGTCGATCGCCGCGTCGTAGGCAGCACGATCCGCGCTCGAAACGCTGTAGTAGTTCGCGTCGGTCAATAGCACGCCAGTCTTCTTGAACGCGTAGACGATGGCCGGGTCTGCGCCCATCCGTTCCATGGCGATTGCCATCTGAGCCTCGGCGGCGCCCTGCGGCAAAGGTTGTGGTGATGAGGCGATCGGGTCGAAGAAGACAGGATCGTCGGGCCCTGGCTCCCGACCAAATCGGGCCAGGAACGCCTGTCTTTGTTGTGCCAACGCACTGATGGCGTCGCTGTTCAATCGGATCTGTCGGATCCGAGGGTGCTTTGATTTCTTTCTCATGTCCTTGGGGCGTTCCGGTGGATTGTTGAGTACACAGTAGAGCACCGGCTTGCTCGGAAATCCAGCAGCGCAAAGCGGCGCAAAAGTGGCCTTATCGCGCCAAATCTCCCCCATGGAGTCCACCGTTACGTCGAACCAGTCGGACGCCCCGCGTTCATTAGACCAATGGAAGCGACGGCAGATATCTTCAGATCTGCTGCGCTGATCCCCGAACTCCGAAGTTCGAGTTCCCAAGTCTCGGCTGCACCTCCTGTCCGGTCATTGGAGACGCTCACCTCGACCAGGCGGCACGCCCGGCGCTCAGGCCGCGCGGAACAGGCGGTTGTATTCGAACAGGCGCACGATGCGCGCTTTCAGCCCGGAGGCGTCCGGATGGCTGGCGTTGACGACCACGGCCGTCTCCTCGGGCACGATCACCGAGGGGACTACGAGCAGCGCCGTGCTTCCGCTCTTGATCCAGTCCGACCCGTGCTTGACGCTGCCGCGGCCGGCGGGGATGGCTGCCCAGGTGACGTCGAGCTTGCTGATGTCCAGGATCTCTCGCGCCGCCCAGGTTGCATCCGGCACCGTGATCTCGACCAGGTAGCGGTTCAGTGGCAGCCCGGCGTCGTCGATGTGCGCAGCGGTCTCCAGCACTGCAATCGCAATCGTCGGCGCGGTGTACAAGACCGGTTGTCCGGCGTCGTTCCAGCGGCCCGGGCTCTTGGCGGCGCCGGCCCCGCTCAGGTCGTCAGCACCGTAAGCCCGCGTGTCGGCGGCGATGCGCCAGAGGATCACTGGTACGCCCCGCTCTCGATGGCGCCCAGAACCCGGGCCACCATCTCGAGTCCGGTCGGCGTAGCGATGAGGTCGGCCGGTTTGCGGCCGCCCAAGGCGGGCTGGGGGCGCTCGATCCATCGCCCGAGCCACTTGGCCGTGTCGAAGTCCTTCGCCTCGGGCGCGGTCGAGTTCTCGACGATGGTCTTGGCGATGGCCAAGAGCCGCGCCAAGCCGAGCGCGGCCTGCCCACCGGCGCCGGCGATCGGCTCCTTGGCTGCCACCTTCTTCTCCGCCGTCGCTTTGGGGACGCCGACCATCTCGAAGATCCGCACCGCCGGTATGTGCATGTGCCTGGACAGATCCTTCAGGAACATGCCGTCGATGCCATGCCGCTCGACCTCGACGATCTCAATGGGGGTCGCCGCGGCAACGCGGGCAACGAAGGCGTCGACGCCCTTGGTGCGTGCGTAGGTGATCGACTTGGCCTGGGCTGCAGGTCTGACGTTGACCTTGATCCTCTGGACGACGGGCGCCGCCAGCTTGTTGATGATCGCGGCAGAGCCTGCGGCCTGCGGCGTACGCCGCTTGGCCGGCGCCTTCACGCCGCGGGTCGTCTCGGTGATGTTCGTCATGATCGCATCGTCCAATTCGAGACTCATTTTAGCTTCCACTTGGACGTCGCGCCAGAGATCCCATGGTCGCTGTGGCCAACTGCCGCTCCTGGGGCGTCGTCTGCTCCCGGACTTCGTTGCTTTCGTGGCCACAAAGTGGCTAAACCGAGAAGTTCCTCGATCTGTCTGACGGTGGTTTGGATGACCGAGAGGTTGCCTACATCAAGGACACTGGGTGTGGTCGAGATTCGGGCATGAAGGTGCTCCATGACTGACTGCGCCTCGTTGACCGTTTCCATGACTTGCAGGGATGATCGAGTCATGATCCGCTCCGGTGAGCAGTGGAACCGTTGAACTCCCAGCCTATATCTCAGGACCGAAGCATGCCATCGCAACGGAAGCGGAAGTCGATCATCGATGCGCGCTTGCTCAGGCAGCGCCGCAGACTCTTCGAGCAGGAGATGCAACTGTGGGATCAGATGCCCGCGGTCGGACGCGAGTTCGGCAGCCCGGACTTCGAGCGCCTCATGGCCGAAGACCAGCGCAATGGGGTCGGCATCTTCGACCCCGCGCTGAAGGGCCTGTTCCCGAAGGCACGATAGGGTCGGCTTCTTTCAGCAGGTTGTGCTGCCCGTACTGCGATGCGGCAGCAGATCGCCAATGCGATTGCCTGGTTGTGTCGGCAGCCTCTCCAGCACATCACACAGGTGTCAAGTACCAGAAGCTTGACGAGGTCGAGCGGCACAGCATGCGCCTTGACGAGGAGTTCGAGCGCGAGCGTGACTCCGACTCAGCAGATTGCTTGCCAGCCTCGTGAAACGCATGGCCTACGCATGAGCATCGGGTTCGCGTACCCACGGCCACACGGAGTAGTAATAGCCGAGGAAACTGGGCACGCGTCCGTGGCCGAGCGCTGCGATGGCATTCGCGACCGACTCTCGAGTTGTCTGCGGAGCCACGCTGCTGAACGACGAGCCAGCGATCAGGGCCCTGGCCCATTGCTCCCAATGCGGGAACGCGATGCGGCATGCCGCGCTGCCTCGTGCGGCGTGGAACCGCAGGTTCACGTCTCCGGTGACCAGCAGCAGGGCTTGGTGGATGGTGTCCCGAATCGCCTTCAGCATCGTCCAGTCTTGTCCGTCTTCCTCGAGGAAGAGGAACTCGCCGAGACCATCGATCTCTTCACCTTCGGTGTCCAGAAGTTGGTCAGCGAGCGCTGTGGACAGCGCGATCAGACGCACCGCGAGCGAGTTCTTCAGCGCGCTGAATCCGGCGGGCTGGATACAAAGCATCCTGGATGCGGCAGTCACGCAGCGCGCGAAGGCGGTGTCGAGCTCTCCCGTCCTGGCCGGTACCTCGATCAACATGTCGAGCAGGAGGTCTGCGCGCTCTTGGGCAAGTGGCCAGCGGCGAAGCGCGTGGTGGACGAGCGGACGCGCGGCCTTGAAGTCCTCGACCATCAGGAGCGTTGCCGCGGATGATTGGCGCATGCCGTCCTGACGATAGATGTCCTGCCCATCAATCAACCCCGGGGGCACTTCCCAGCCCAGCATCCTCCCGACTTTCAGGAAGCGGCGAAGGCCGTCGAGCTCCAGGTCACCCTTCTTGCTCTTCTTCCTGGCGTCGAGCGCGATGGCGGCCACAGCGAGTTCGACCCAGGCTTCAAAGTCGGCCCCGGCCCACTGGCGAATGTCGTCGGTGGGTGACAGCAGTTCCAGGGCAAGCGCCACCTCGGTCCAATACGTGGCGATGCTTCCCCAACTGCGCCGCTCTTTGTGTCGGTCGAGTATGAGGTTGGCCTCTTTCCGCACGACGGTGAGGGCGGCCAGGGCTGGCAGGTCTTCCGCCGCTTGGTGGCCTGCCAGTTCGCCCAGGACGGCGTCGGCAGCCGCTTCATTGCGGGTGTCGTCACAAGGTTCGGGCTGCGAAGCGGCAACGTCTGCCTCTGCGAGAGCGGCGATCGCCTTCCTCGCCCGCGCCTCGTCTTCTCCATCGCGCTTCTTCGTTGTTCCATACCTGAAGAGAACCGTCCCGATGCCCCGAATTGCCTGACGCAGCGCGCCGGTGCGCAAACGCGTGCCTCCCGGGCGGAGAGCCCGCTGTGTTGAGAGGACATCGACAGAGATCTCCGGCCTGCTCACTGTTGCAAGGCGCAGGATCGAGTGGGCGCTCAGCGCTGAAGACATTACGAAGCGAAGAGACGCCGCGAACGTCGCCGGGTTGATGTGCAGCCTCAGCCATCGACCCGCCATGGCGGTGAACGCCATGAAGCCTTCGGCGGACTCCTTGGGCCAAGTCACAGCATCGACCTTGCCCTTCAGCCAATATCCGGCGGCGGAAGCTATCTCGGACCATGGCGGCGCGACCAGGTCAGCAGTTCTGGTGAGTGCAGCCAAAGTTGGCGGCGACAGAGGCACGACCAGAAGGTTGCTGCGGGCTTCTCGCGTCCATGCAACTGCGCAGGTGACGCCAACCGAGACTAGCGCCCCGGGCAGCAGCTTCCAGATTTCTGCGGCATCTTCGTGGTGCATGCCGTCGAAGACGATCAAGCACAGCAGTACGTCGACCCAGGGATCCCGTTCTTCTTCAGGTGTCAGCAGCGCGTTGCGGACCTCGTCTGTTGTCTTGAGGGCCAGGAGCGTGTGGCGATCCGCCACCGGTGGCAGCAGCCGACCGCCGACGCCGCGCTGAGGATGGACGTAGGCGTCGCCGCGCACTGGCGGTGCAGCGACCTCGCAGGTGAAGACATGGCGTTGCCCGGCCGAAGGCGACCGGTGGTAGGGCGCGAAGCCGTCGTCCGCGAGAATTGAGTCCAACGCCAGCCGCAACCGCTCGAGGACATGCCGAGGAGCGTCGTCGGTGGCATCTCGGAAGACCTCTGCGTTCAGATTGTGGTGGCCTGTCAGCGCGCGGATGGCCGAGCGCGGCAAGGGCTTCGGTAGCCTCGGCTTGCACACACTTCCAGCCCATGATGAAGTCCGACCATGGGAGAGCGTTGTCGGCACCCAGTACTTCGTCCACCCCCTCGTCCAGATCTGGCGGCGGCTTCCAGCCCAGGCGCGCCAGCACGCGTTGTTGCTGCGCATGAACGAAGCGCTCGCTCAGGGTGACGTAGTGCAGCATTCCTGCGGCGACCATCGAGCCGTCCAGCGCGAGGAACATCGCGAGCACGTCGCTGCCCGTGATCTCCTTGACCGCGGGGCCGAGGGAGCGGGCATGGCGCCCGGCGTACTGCGGGTGGGCGCTGTCACCGTGTTTGCGAAGGTAGGCGCGGTAGCGCTTGAGGTAGCTTGCACGCGCCTCGGGCAATGCGCCTGCTTCCACAAGTTCACCAATGTCCATCGCGTCGGGCAATCGCGCGTATTGCTCCCGGTGGTGCTGCGCGAGGTCTGGGTCGATGTAGATGCGCATGCGCCCATAGCGTGGCGTTTCATCCGGCGGCACCTTGTTGGGCGCCTCGTCCTTCCCCAAGGCGTGCGCGTAGGGAGCCCAGTAGCAGCCTTCGGCAACGTCGTAGAAGAGGCCGCCCGTATCCATAAGGGGCACGGTCAGTACGAGCTGAGGCGGCAGCGAGCACTGCTGACTGTGGTACGCCACGCAGACCTTGTTCTTGACGCCGAGGTCACCGACGGTGAAGTCATGCTTGAGGGAGCGGCACACGCTCGCGTGGTCAGCGAGCGGCGACGCTCCCCAGGTCGTGGTGATGCCCAGCCTGCGGGTGAACGGGGCGTGCAAGCCGTCGACGATGCGCCAGCCGATCAAGGAGATCTTCCCGTCGGCCGGCGGCTGGTCTGGCGCGGCTTGCTCGCGTTCCTGCCGCGAGGTGGCACCCGCGTCGACGCCTGTGACTCGAGGGATCTCGATGTCGGCCGGTTGGCCGTAGCCATGCTCGGTCGGATCCTCGTGGTCGCTGTCAGGCTCTTGGGACGAGCCGGGCTCCGCTGTAGGTGCTTGGGGGGCAGCGGCTGAGGCGCTCGGATCGACGATCGCGCCGGCCAGAGCCATGAGGCTGTCGTCGATGAAGTCCCGCACCACGGTGCTCTTCACGACGAGCTTCAACGCGCGCAGGCCCGTCTCGTCGACGTCCGCATGACCGCAGACTGTCCTCCAGTCTTCGTGCTGTCTCGAGCGATTGCGTCGGCAGATCAGCAAGGATTCGTGGGCCGCGACGGCCGACCGAGGCAAGATCTCGTTCTTGGATAGCGCGCCGGCGATGCGCGCCCCAAACAGTGCGCGGATCCTCAGCAGTTCGTCGGCGTCCAGAGAGTTGTCTTCGAGGCGTGAAAGCATGTCGCCCGGGGTCAGGTTCTCTTCGTCGGTGGATGGCAGGCCCAACTCAGGCCTCCCCTGCGCTTCCAGTGCCTCTACACGTCGCTCGAACTGCGCGGCGCCGTCGGCCCACTTCCTGTAGCGCTCCAACCCATACACGCGGTGCGCTGCCTGCAGGGCATCGACAACCTCGGCCAATGCGGGCGCGATGCCGCCGAAGATGTCGTCGCGGGCGAAGAGCTTGAGGAAGGCCGCTTCGATCGGGGTAAATGGGATGTCGCTTCGTGGGCAGGAAGCGTCTTGATGCGCCGGTGAGGTGCCAGCTGGGGGCAGTTTCCGGAGATCGGGGGTTGCGTTCGCGTTCATGTCTAGCTTCAGTCGTTGGCTTGGTTCAGGATTCGGGCGTGGCTCCGCCCTGCCGCCGTGCGACTCGCACTTGCAGGCACCGGGGGTCAGGGATGGAGCCCGGTCTCAGCCCCGCTGGGGGCCGTTCAAGCGGGCACTCGGAGCCGAGTCACTAGGGCGGGCGGGCCGGGGGCGGCAGAGGGCCATCGCGGTGGACGGCGTCGGAGTTCATATGGATCGATTTCATGGATCGATCTTTGCCTGCTTCGTCAAGCCACAAATTTCTGCATTGCGGTCCATCCGACCGTGTATCAAGAGACGACTTGGCTAGATCTCGTCATGGCGGGCAATAATGTCAATCAAGCTATGTAAAGATATACAGGCATGTCCGCCATGCGTTGCGCCGCTACGTCCCAACTACCGGCAGGGTCACTCACGAGTGCTGAAAGGCTCATCGGCCGGGGGCTCAGCCGCTCGACGATCAATCGGCTCGTGCATGCCGCCGTCTTGATCCCTGAGCCACATGCGCGCGGCGTGTACCGGATCGCGAAGCGCGAGCTCTCGCTGCATCACGACTTGTTGGTGGTTGCCCTGTACGCACCAGCTGTCGTGTTTTGCCTGCTCACGGCGCTGACGTGGCACGGCCTCCGCGGCCCGTGTGCCGATGTGTGGCTGTCCGTACCTGGCCCGAGCCGTATTCCCGACCTCATACAACTGCCGCTGACCTGGATCAGGCCGCGCGTGGCGCCTGACGACCGGGAGATTCAGGTTGAGGTGGTGGAAGAGGTACCGATGCGGTTCACTTCGCCCGCTCAGACCGTGGCTGACTGCTTCCAGCATCGGACGCGGGTCGGGCTGGACGTCGCGGTTGCAGCCCTGCAGGCAGCGCGCCGAAATCGAGCCGCGACCATGGAAGACATCTGGCGCTGCGCAAAGGCCAGCGGCGTGGGTGGCGTGATGCTCCCCTACTTGGAGGCAATCGGATGACCTCGGCGCGCATTGCAGATGTTCAGCATCAGCTTCGCGCACGCGCGTACGACAGGCGGGAGGAGTTTGGTGCGGCGCTGGCCTGGTTCGTTGCGGAGGGCTTGGCTTTGCGGCTAGCCCGGCACACAACGATCCGAGATCAACTTCTGCTTTCTGGGGACCTGATGCTCCACGCATGCCTGGGGGGCGAGGCTCCGTTTGAGTGGCAAGTTTGTTGCCGCCGACCGAATTCTGACCAGCAAACCCGTGTAGTGCCGATTGAAAACTGACCAGGGTGAGAGACCTACCCTGCTGCTTTTTGTGGCAGGGGT
>WBZV01001169.1_pt1 | contig 11655 bp, 15 predicted proteins | sample 5204221 | NCBI WGS metagenome assembly WBZV01 (sample SAMN12344360, study PRJNA552823) | activated sludge metagenome | biome: Activated sludge suspended growth; feature: Nitrification reactor; material: Wastewater; isolation source: activated sludge from nitrification reactor of wastewater...
CGCCGTCGCCTTCGGCAACACCGACAACCTGCAGGTCGGCGACGTGGTGCTGGCCATCGGCAACCCCTTCGGCGTCGGCCAGACGGTGACCTCGGGCATCGTCAGCGCGCTCGGCCGCGACCAGCTCGGCATCAACACCTTCGAGAATTTCATCCAGACCGACGCGGCCATCAACCCCGGCAACTCCGGCGGCGCGCTGATCGACACCGGCGGCAATCTCGTCGGCATCAACACCGCGATCTACTCGCGCAGCGGCGGCAGCCTGGGCATCGGCTTCGCGATCCCCGTCAACACCGCGCGCCAGGTGATGGAAGGCCTGGTGCGCGACGGCCAGGTCACGCGCGGCTGGATCGGCGTGGAGCCGCGCGAGCTCACGCCCGAGATCGCCGAGACGCTGCGCCTGCCGGTGCGCCAGGGCGTGCTGATCACCGGCGTGCTGCAGAGCGGCCCGGCCAGCGAAGGCGGCCTGCGCCCCGGCGACGTGGTGACCAAGGTGGCCGACAAGCCGGTGGCCAGCACCGGCCAGCTGCTCAACGCCGTGGCGGCACTCAAGCCGCGCGAGACGGCGGTGATCTCGGTGCAGCGCGGCGAGCGCGCGCTCGACCTGACGGTGACGGTCGGCACGCGGCCGAAGTCGCGCGCCCGTCAGCCCCAATAGGCGCTCAGGACGACGACGAGTTGCCGGCGCCGCCCTCTTCGGCCGGCGCCTGCGTGTGCTTGATGAAGATCTGCGCCGCCCAGATGCCGGCCTCGTAGAGCAGGCACATCGGGATCGCCAGCGCGAGCTGCGAGACGATGTCCGGCGGCGTGATCACCGCGGCGATGATGAAGGCGATGACGATGAAGTAGCTGCGGAACTGGCGCAGCTTCTCGACGCTGACCAACCCCATGCGCGCCAGCACCACCACCACCACCGGCACTTCGAAGGCGGCGCCGAAGGCGATGAACATGGTCATCACGAAGCTCAGGTAGGCCTCGATGTCGGGCGCAGCCGTGATGCTCTTCGGCGCGAAGCTCTGGATGAATTTGAACACCTGGCCGAAGACGAAGAAGTAGCAGAACGCCACGCCGACGAAGAACAGCACGGTGCTGGAGATCACCAGCGGCAGCACCAGCTTCTTCTCGTGCGAGTACAGGCCCGGCGCGACGAAGGCCCAGGCCTGGTAGAGCACCACCGGCAGCGCGGCCAGGAAGCCCGCCAGCAGCGTGATCTTCAGCGGCACGATGAAGGGCGAGATCACGTTGGTGGCGATCAGCGTCGCGCCCTGCGGCAGGTGCGACACCAGCGGCGCGGCCAGCAGGTCGTAGAGCGCGGCCGGGCCGGGGTAGACGGCCAGCACGCCGAAGCACAGCGCCACCGCGATGGCGGCGCGGATGAGCCGGTCGCGCAGCTCGACCAGGTGCGAGACAAAGGGCTGCTCGGTGCCCGCGAGTTCGTCGGGCTTGTCGTCGTTGGAGCTCATCGGTTCAGGCCTGCGGCCGCGGCGGCCTGAAGCGGGCGACGCGCGCCGCGCCCGATTGCGCCTTGCCGCGCACGCCGTGGCGCTGCTTGTACCACTGCGGCATGGCGCTGCGCTTGACGCGCCACTTCTTGTTCGGGCGCCGGTATTCGGGCACCGGCGTGGCGAGCGCTTCGGCCGCGCCCGGCTCGGAAGACGACGAGATCGCCTCCGACCAGGACTTGTCGAGTTCCGCCGAGGTCTCGCGGATCTCGTTGCCGACGGTCTGCTCGACGTCGCGCGCCGCATCCTCGAACGTGCTCTTCATCTTCTTGAGCTCGTCCAGCTCGATGGAGCGGTTCACCTCCGCCTTCACGTCGGCCACGTAGCGCTGCGCCTTGCCCAGCAGGTGGCCGACGGTGCGCGCCACCCTCGGCAGCCGCTCGGGGCCGATGACGATCAGCGCCACGGCACCGATCAGCGCGATCTTGTCGAAGCCGAAGTCGATCATGCGGACGGGCCGGCGCCAGCGGTGGCGCGGCGCGGAATCATCACGACTTGGTCTTGGCTTCCACGTCCACCGTGTTGGCGTCGGTGGCCTTGCTGGCAGTCACTTGCTGCGTCGGCGCGGCCTCGCTGCCGCTCGCGGCACCGTCCTTCATGCCGTCCTTGAAGCCCTTGACGGCACCGCCCAGGTCGGAACCGATGTTCTTGAGCTTCTTGGTGCCGAACACGAGCAGCACGATGACCAGCACGATCAGCCAGTGCCAGATGCTGAATGAACCCATGACTTTCTCCAGTCGTCAACGACGTTGCTTGGATTCTAGGGGAGTGGTCCGGTTCAGCCCTTGCTCCAGGGCCTGGGCCCGCCCATGACGTGCATGTGGACATGCTGGACTTCCTGCATGCCGTCGCGCCCCGTGTTCACCACGATGCGGAATCCGTTCGTCACGCCGAGCTCGCGCATCAGCTTGGGCGCCATCGCCGTCATGCGGCCGAGCATGGCCGTGTGGCTCTCGTCGGTGTCGTACATCGTGGCGATGTGCTGCTTGGGGATGATCAGCACGTGCACCGGCGCCCAGGGCGCGATGTCGTGGAACACCAGCAGCTCGTCGTCCTCGTGGGCCTTGCGGGCCGGGATCTGCCCGGCCACGATCTTGCAGAAGATGCAGTTGGGATCGGCGCTCATGAACGTGCCCTCAGACGGCCATCGGCTTGCCGTCGTTCCAGCTCAGAAAACCCTTGACGATGCGGTAGATGGTCCAGACCACGTCCGCGGCCAGGATGACGAAGCCCACCAGCACGAACATCGTGATGAAGCCCACCACCGCCCACAGCATGCTCCACCAGAAGGTGCGGATCTGCCAGGCGAAGTGGCTCTCGTAGAGGGTGCCCTTGGTGTCGTCGCGCTTCACGTAGTTCATCACCACGGCGACGATGCCGGTGATGCCCACGACGAAGCTCGCCGCCTGCAGGATGTAGATGATCATCGTCAGCTGCTTGAGGCTTTCCAGCTTCGCAGCATCGGGTGCCGGGTTCGGCGTCGCGTCGACCACGTCGTTCATCGCTTCTTCTCCTCCTCGTCGCGGGATTGTGCCTTGCGGGCCGCGAATTCCTCGAGGCCCGACAGGCCCTCGCGCCGGCGCAGTTCGGCCAGCACGTCGGCCGGGCTGAGCCCATGTGCGCTCAAGGCCAGCATGGAGTGGAACCACAGGTCGGCGACCTCGTAGACGATCTTCTCGCTCACGCCGTCCTTGCAGGCCATCACCGTCTCGGTGGCCTCCTCGCCGATCTTCTTCAGGATCGCGTCGGGCCCCTTGGCGAACAGGCGCGCCACGTAGCTCTTGTCGGGGTCGCCGCCCTTGCGGCTCTCGATCACCGCGGCCAGCCGCGCCAGGGTGTCGTCGCTGGTGATGCTCATTTGTAGATGCGCTCCGGATCCTTCAGCACCGGCTCCACGGCCGTCCAGCGCTCGCCCTCGAGCCGCTGGTAGAAGCAGGAATGGCGACCGGTGTGGCAGGCGATGCCCGGCTCGTGCCCGAGTTGCGTGACCTTCAGCAGCACCACGTCGTTGTCGCAGTCGAGGCGCAACTCGTGCACCTTCTGGATGTGGCCGGACTCCTCGCCCTTGTGCCACAGCCGCCCGCGCGAGCGGCTCCAGTAGACCGCCTCGCCGCGCTCGGCGGTCAGCCGCAGGGCCTCGCGGTTCATGAACGCGAACATCAGCACGTCGTTCGTGCCGAGCTCCTGCGCGATCACGGGCACCAGGCCCTGCGCGTCCCACTTCACTTCGTCCAGCCAGTCCATGGCCGGCAGTGTAGCCAGCGCTCAGGCTTCCCTGTACGTCGCGCCCGAGAAGCCGCGCTCCTCGGCGAACCAGCGCAGCACCGGAATCGTGCCCGGCAGCACCGGCGTCACCTGCGCCGGCAGATCCTGCCAGGCCATCGCCTGGCGCTCGCGCATCTCGAATTCACCCGCCCATTCGTAGACCTTGCAGAAGTGCAGCCGCACCCGGGCATGCGGATAGTCCATCAGCTCGATCTTCCACGGCTGCACCGCGCCGATCGTGATGCCGATCTCCTCGTGCAGCTCGCGGCGCAGCGCCTGCTCGACGCTCTCGCCGGCCTCCAGCTTGCCGCCCGGGAACTCCCAGTAGCCGGCGTAGACCTTGCCTTCGGGGCGGCTGGTGAGCAGGAAGCGGCCTTCGGCGTCGATCAGCACGCCGACCGCCACGTCGACGGGGGTGCGCTCGCTCGCGCGCTCACTCACCGTGATGCCTTCCGGCGTAGTCCTTCGCAAACTGGAACGCCACGCGCCCGGAGCGCGAGCCGCGCTCCAGCGCCCACACCAGGCTCTCCTGGCGCGCCGCGGCGATCGCGTCTTCCGGCACGCCATAGCCGCGCAGCCACTGCGCGACGATGGCGAGGTACTCGTCCTGGCTGAACGGGTAGAAGCTGATCCACAGGCCGAAGCGCTCCGACAGCGAGATCTTCTCCTCCACCACCTCGCCGGGATGGACCTCGCCGTCCTCGGTGTGCTGGTAGCTGAGGTTCTCCTTCATGTACTCGGGCAGCAGGTGGCGACGGTTGCTGGTGGCGTAGATCAGCACGTTGTCGGAGGCCTGCGCCACCGAGCCGTCGAGGATGGACTTGAGCGCCTTGTAGCCGGGCTCGCCCTCGTCGAAGCTGAGGTCGTCGCAGAAGACGATGAAGCGCTCCGGGCGCATCGCCACCAGCTCGACGATGTCGGGCAGATCGACGAGATCCGCCTTGTCCACCTCGATCAGGCGCAGGCCCTGCGGCGCGAACTCGTTCAGGCAGGCCTTGATCAGCGAGCTCTTGCCGGTGCCGCGCGCGCCGGTGAGCAGCACGTTGTTGGCCGCGTGGCCCTCGACGAACTGGCGCGTGTTGCGCAGCAGCCGCTCCTTCTGCGGCTCGACTTCCACCAGCGTGCCGAGCCGGATGCCGGCGACGTGCCGCACCGGCTCGAGCAGGCCCGAGGCGCCGCGCTTGCGGTAGCGAAACGCGATCGAGGCGCTCCAGTCGGGCGCCGAGAGGGCGTGCGGCAGCACGGCTTCGAGGCGCGCCAGGAGGCGTTCGGCGCGCGCGAGAATCGATTCGAGATCGGCCATGGGGCCGGAAGTTTACGCGTGCGCTTCGCGCCGCGTCGGCTTGCGCCGCAGCGCGTCAGCCGACCAGCAGGCGCAGCGCCGCGTCGAGGTGCTCGGTGGGCGTGCGCTTGAAGCCCGAGCGCGCGTAGCGCTGCAGGCGGCCGACCGCGAAGGCGGTCAGCACCGAGGCCTGGGCGTTGGCGTCCACCGTCGGCGTGGCGGAGCCGGCCGCCTCGGCAGCGGCGCGCAGGCTCTGGCGCAGCTGCGATTCGATGCGGTCGAAAAACTGGTTCATGCGCGCCAGCAGGCGTTCGTTCTCGAACACCAGCGCGTCGCCCACCATCACGCGCGTCATGCCGGGGTTCTTCTCGCCGAACTGCAGCAGCACGGTGATCACCTTGCGCACCTGCGTGAGGGCATCGCTCTCGCGTTCGCCGATCTGGTTGACGAGCGTGAAGATCGAGCTCTCGATGAACTCGATCAGGCCCTCGAACATCTGCGCCTTGCTGGCGAAGTGGCGGTACAGCGCCGCTTCGCTCACGTCCAGCCGGGCGGCCAGTGCGGCGGTGGTGATGCGTTCGGCGCCCGGCTGCTCGAGCATGGACGCCAGCGTCTGCAGGATCTGGATGCGGCGCTCGCCCGGCTTCGGACGCTTGCGCGTCGGAGCGGCGGCCGCGGTGGAAGACTCGTTGCCGGACGCCGCATCGGACACGTCGGTGTCGACAGGAAGGTCTGACGCGGAGGGTTCGGTTTGGCTCATCGCAGCGTATGCAACGTCTTCAGCGAAAAGATTCTGGCATACACGTACGGTGGCATGTGGCAAGGGTGAACACCAACTTTCGCCTCGCGCTGTCCGGCGTTGATTCCATCACGCAAAGTCCCCTTGAACCTTCCGTCGAGGTAGCGCGCCATCCACACGCTGCGCATGCCCAGGCCATGCGCCGCCTTCTGGTGGGCCAGCGTGTCTTCCACCAGCACGCACTGCGAGGGCCGCAGCTTCAGGCGCGCGATCACGTGGCGGAACATGCGCGCATCGGGCTTGGGGCGCGGCTGGCCGAACATGGCCATGTCCTCGATGCACAGGATGCCGTCGAACAGCGGCGTGAGGCGCAGCGCGTTCATGACGCGCAGCGCGTAGTCGCGCGGAGCATTGGTGAGGATGAACTTGCGGCCGCGCAGGCGCTTGAGCGCGGCCCGATCGTGGGCGCTCGTGCGCAAGCGCTCTTCCAGCCCCGGCAGGCGATGCGTCTGCTCGAGGAAGTGCGCTGCGCGCACGCCGTGATGGCGCACCAGGCCGAGCAGCGTCGCGCCGTAGTGATGCCAGTAGTGCTGGCGCAAGGCCGAGGCCTCGTCGGCGCCGAGGCCGAGATGCTCGACGATGTAGTCGGTCATCGCGCGGTTGGTCGGCCCGAAGGCGGCGTGGCTGGCGTCGTGCAGCGTGTTGTCGAGATCGAAGAACCAGACACGCTCGCGCGCCGCAGGGTGGGCGCTCATCAGCGCAGCTCCGCGACGAAGTGCTGCCCGGGCGCAGGTGCCTGCTGGCGCAGCTCGTGCACCTGCACGACGTCGTGCGCCACCGGCTGCGCGAAGCGCGGGCCGTCGAAGACGAAGGTGTGGAACTCGCCGTTCTCGCCGCAGGCGTCGACGCCCGCCGGCAGATCGGCGAGGAAGCGCGCATCGAACTCGCGGCCGCAGAAGCTCGCGTCGAGAAAGCGCGCATCGACGCAGACCACGCGGGCGCGGTAGCCCAGCGCGAGCAGCTCGTCGACCAGCGCGCGCCGATCCTGCTGCCACAGCGGCAGCTCGGCGGCGAGGCCGGTGCTGGCGCAGACCTTCTCTTCCCAGTCGCGGTGCGCCTGCAGGTCGATGTCGCCGAACAGGCCGTGGGTGAGGCCCTGCGCGGCGAAGCCTTGGAGCCGCTGCGTTAATACCGTCTCGTAGTCGGCCCAGCCGGCGCGGCCGATCACGAGCGGAATGCCCAGCGCCTCGGCCTGGGCCTGCATCAGGTGCGGCGGAATCGCGTGCGAGCGCGAACGCTGGCCGCCTTCGTCGAACATCGCCAGCAGCGCCTCGACGCGCCAGCCCGAGGCCAGCGCGCGGTGCAGCGCCAGCATCGAATCCTTGCCGCCGCTCCAGCTGAAGAAGGCGCGCCCGTTCACCTCAGTGGGAACGGATCATGGTGCCGTAGGCCTGGTCGGTCAGCACCTCCAGCAGCATGGCGTGCGGCACGCGGCCGTCGATGATGTGCACGGTGTTGACGCCGTTCTTGGCGGCATCGAGCGCCGAGCCGATCTTGGGCAGCATGCCGCCGCTGATGGTGCCGTCGGCGAACAGCGCGTCGATCTCGCGCGCGGAGAGGTTGGTGAGCAGCTTGCCGGCCTTGTCGAGCACGCCCGGCGTATTGGTCAGCATCATCAGCTTCTCGGCCTTGAGCACCTCGGCGAGCTTGCCGGCCACCACGTCGGCGTTGATGTTGTAGTTCTCGTTGTCCTTGCCGAAGCCCAGCGGCGAGATCACCGGGATGAACTGGTCGTCCTGCAGCGCCTTGACCACCGCCGGGTCGATCGATTCGATCTCGCCGACCTGGCCGACGTCGTGCTCGATGCTCGGATCCTTCTGGTCGACCATCTTCAGCTTGTGCGCGCGGATCAGCCCACCGTCGCGGCCGGTCAGGCCCACGGCCTTGCCGCCGGCGACGTTGATCAGGCCGACGATGTCCTGCTGCACCTGGCCGGCCAGCACCCACTCGACCACTTCCATGGTCTCGGCATCGGTGACGCGCATGCCCTGGATGAAGGTGCCCTTCTTGCCCAGCTTGGCCAGCGCCTCCTCGATCTGCGGCCCGCCGCCGTGCACCACCACCGGGTTCATGCCGACCAGCTTGAGCAGCACCACGTCCTCGGCGAAATCCTGCTGCAGCGCCGGGTCGGTCATCGCGTTGCCGCCGTACTTGATGACGATGGTCTTGCCGTGGAACTTGCGGATGTAGGGCAGCGCCTGCGCGAGGATCTCGGCCTTGTCGCGCGAGCTGACGTGCTTGAGGTCGTGGTCGGCGTTCGGGCTGGCGCTCATGGACGTGGCCTTTCGAAGGGCTTGATGCAGGGCGGCAAATTGTAGGGAACTCGCAGCCGGCACCGATAATCCGTCGCATCCATGGGAGCACGGGGAAGCACACGCATCACGATCACGCTGCTGGCGTCGGCGGCGCTGGCAAGTTGCGCCTGGGCGCCCGGCGGCAGCACGCGCGTGCCGCATTCGGTCTACCAGAGCGAGCGCTTCCAGAGCGACGAGACCTTCTCGCGCCTGTTCGACGCCAGCGTGAACGACACCTGCGAGGCCGCGCGCCGCGCGCTGCTGAGCCAGGGCTACGTGATCACCGCCTCGCGCGCCGACGCCATCGCCGGCAGCAAGCGCTTCCAGCCCGAGGGCGAGGTGCACATGGAGATCGGCTTCACGGTGGTGTGCGTGCCCGAGGGCGCCAACGAGCGGCCCGCCACCGCCTACGTCTCCGCGCAGCAGGACCGCTACGTCATCAAGAAGGCCGCCAACAACACCAGCCTGGGCGTGGGCGCGCTGGGCTCGATCTCAGTGCCGCTGTCCTCCAGCGAGGAGGCGCTGGTGAAGGTCGGCTCCGAGACCATTCCCGCCGGCCAGTTCTACGACCGCTACTTCGCGCTGATGCAGCGGCTTCTCACAGACATGCGCGAAGGGCGTTAGAACCAAGCAGTCGCCGCGGAACCGGCTTTGCCGGGCCGCTGGCGGCGCCCCCTGGGGGGAGCGCCGTAAGGCGCTCCGGGGGGGTTCAGAAATGGATGCCGCGCATCATCTGCTGCATCGCCACGGCCTCGGCGCTGAGCTGCGGCTTGCCGCCCTTCTCGCCCTTGGCGGCGTCGCTGTCGGGGAACATGCGGAAGCTGGTGTTCATCACGATCTGCGCGACGCGCGGCGCCACCGCATGCAGGATCTCGCCGAACTGGCCGAGGCGCGTGGCGATGCGCACCGGCTTGGCGATGCAGGCCTGGGCGATCAGGTCGGCCGCCTCCTCCGGGCTCAGCGTCGGCACGTTCTGGTAGATCTTGGTCGGCGCGATCATCGGCGTGCGCACCAGCGGCATGTTGATGGTCGTGAAGGTGATGCCGACGTCGGCGTACTCGCTCGAGGCGCAGCGCGTCCAGGCGTCGAGCGCCGCCTTGCTGGCCACGTAGGCCGAGAAGCGCGGCGCGTTGGTCAGCACGCCGATCGAGCTGATGTTGACGATGTGGCCCTTCTTCTTGGCCACCATGCCGGGCAGGAAGCCCATGGTCACGCGCAGGCAGCCGAAATAGTTCAGCTGCATGGTGCGCTCGTAGTCGTGGAAGCGGTCGTAGCTCGACTCGATGGCGCGGCGGATCGAGCGGCCGGCGTTGTTGATCAGGAAGTCGACGCCGCCATGCTCCTCGGTGAGCTTCTGGATGAAGGCGGCGCAATCGGCTTCGTCGGCGATGTCGACGCTGTAGCTGTGCACCTGCGCCTCCTTGCCGGCGAAGGCGCGGATCTCCTTCACCGCCTCGGCGAGCTTGTCGTTGTCGCGCGCGCAGATGATGGTGATGGCGCCGGCCTGCGCGAACTTGCACGCCGCGGCCAGGCCGATGCCGGAGGAGCCGCCGGTCACCAGCACCACCTTGCCGGCCACCGTGCCCTTGAGGCTGCGGTCGATGAAGAGCGCCGGGTCGAGATGGCGCTCCCAGTAGTCCCACAGCCGCCAGGCGTAGTCGTGCAGGTTGGGGCACTCGATGCCGCTGCCCTTGAGCGCGGCGTCGGTCTCGCGGCGGTCGAAGCGCGTCGGGTAGTTGACGAAGGTCATCATGTCCTCGGGCAGGCCGAGGTCCTTCATCACGGCGCGGTAGACGCGGCGTACCGGCGCCAGCGCCATCAACCCCTTCTTCACGCTCTTGGGGATGAAGCCGAGCAGCGCCGCGTTGACGAACAGGTTCATCTTCGGCGCGTGCGCGGCCTTCGAGAAGATGTCCAGCACGTCGCCGACGCGGTAGCCCACCGGATCGACCAGGTGGTAGCACTTGCCGCTGGCGTGGAAGTGGTGGCTGATGTGGTCGAGCGCGGCGACGACGAAGTCCACCGGCACGATGTTGACGCGCCCGCCCTCCAGGCCGACGCTGGGCATCCACGGCGGCAGGATCTGCCGCATGCGCTGGATCAGCTTGAAGAAGTAGTAGGGTCCGTCGACCTTGTCCATCTCGCCGGTGCGCGAGTCGCCCACCACCATCGCCGGGCGGTAGACCGTCCAGGGCACCTTGCACTCCTTGCGCACGATCTTCTCGCTCTCGTGCTTGGTCATGAAGTACGGATGGTCCAGGCCCTCGGCCTCGTCGAACATGTCCTCGCGGAATACGCCTTCGTAGAGGCCCGCGGACGCGATCGACGACATGAGGTGGAAGTGCTTCGCGTCGATCGCCTTGGCGAACTCCACCGCGGCGCGCGTGCCGTCGATGTTCGCGTGGATCTGGCTCTCCTCGTCGGCCGAGAGGTCGTAGACCGCGGCGAGGTGGTACATGTGGTCGATCTGGCTCTTCAGCGCCTTCACGTCGTCGCTGCCGACGCCGAGCTTCTTGCTCGTCAGGTCGCCGTACACCGGCACCGCGCGCGACTTGCCCACGCCCCAGTACTGCAGCAGCTCGGGCACCTTGCCTTCCGACTCGGGGCGCAGCAGGAAGTACACGACGGCGCCGCGCCGCGCCAGCAAGGTCTTGACGAGACGCCGGCCGATGAAGCCGGTGGCGCCGGTGACGAAATACTGCATGGGGTTCCTCCTGGATGTTCTGGGGGCGGCTCGACGGAGCGGGTTTGCACTTATTCTTGTCCAAAGGCCCAAACGCGACGCTGCGCGCTTACCCGGAGCGCACCGCGCGTGGCGTAGAGCCTGCGCCCTAGAGAATTAGGCTGCCCGCTCCAAGGCGTCTGCCTATAGTGCGAAGTATCCCGGTTGCTCATTGAAGGACAGACACCATGGTCAAGAAGCTCAAGCAGATGGCGAACAAGAAGGCTGCATCCACGGGCAATCTGCTCGACAGCGCGCTCGCCGGTTCGGTGAAGGATTCGGCGCAGCAGATCTGGCTGGCCGGCATGGGCGCCTTCTCGAAGGCGCAGGAAGAAGGCGGCAAGGTCTTCGAGGCGCTGGTCAAGGAAGGCCTGTCGCTGCAGCGCAAGACCCAGGCCGTGGCCGAAGAGAAGCTCGGCGCCGTGACCAGCAAGATGAGCGGCATGGCCGGCGACGTGCAGACCAAGGCCGGCCAGCACTGGGACAAGCTCGAAACCATCTTCGAGGAGCGCACCGCCAAGGCGCTCAACAAGCTCGGCGTGCCCTCGGCCAAGGACGTCGACGCGCTGATCAAGCGCATCGATGCGCTCGGCGCGCAGGTCGCCAAGCTCTCCAAGGGCGGCGCCGCGGCCCCGGCCAAGAAGGCCCCGGCCAAGAAGGCGGCTGGCAAGCGCGCGACGGCCAAGAAGGCTGCGGCCTGAGCATTGAACGACGTCGCTCGACGTGGTTCGACGGGGCACCTGCGGGTGCCCCGTCTGCATTTGAGCAGGCTCAATCCACGCTAGAGGCAG
>WBZV01001302.1_pt1 | contig 11653 bp, 8 predicted proteins | sample 5204221 | NCBI WGS metagenome assembly WBZV01 (sample SAMN12344360, study PRJNA552823) | activated sludge metagenome | biome: Activated sludge suspended growth; feature: Nitrification reactor; material: Wastewater; isolation source: activated sludge from nitrification reactor of wastewater treatment...
ACGCCTCGGTGGGGAAGTCCGCCGTGGGCATGCTGGCCGTCTCCATCTATGGCGGCTACTTCAACGGTGGCCTCGGCATCCTGCTGCTGGCGCTATTCGGCTTGCTGGGCCAAACCAAGTTAAATGCGATGAATGGCGTCAAGAACCTGGTTTCGGCATTGCTGACCGCAATCGCCGTCGCGATCTATGCCTGGGGCGGCGTCGTGGCCTGGCCCCAGGCCGGAGTGATGATGATGGCAGCGACCGCGGGCGGTTATTTTGGCGCGCGGATTGCCCGGCGGATACCGGCGCCCGTGCTGCGAGCCGGTATCGTTGCCACCGGTTTAATCATGACCACGCTGTTCTTTCTTCGCGGTTGACCCTGGATACCGCGGGGTGCCCGTCGCGGCGCACGCTTCGCGTACGGTTTTTCCGTTTTCCGAGACGCTCCCTCCTAGACGGTCCAGACCGGCGTCCTTTAATGTTTGTTCCAGTAACCGGTGGATCGCTTCTGGCTTCTCCAACGTGAGGGCTTGCCGCGCGAGCGACGCCATGCGTGAAAAATCCACGCTTCTAATCGCCCACTTGACCCGCGGGAGCGCTGCGGCGCTCATGCTCAGGTGATGGAATCCCAACCCCAACAAGAGCAGAGCACCTGCGGGATCACCGGCCATTTCCCCGCATACAGCGACCGGCTTGCCGGCTGGTCTGGATGCATCCACCACGTGCCGGAGCGCGCGCAGCACGGCGGGATGGAGAGGATCCAGCCGTTGCGAGACGTGGAGGTTACCGCGGTCGATGGCCAGCAGATATTGAGCGAGGTCATTGGTGCCGACGGAAAAAAAGTCCACCCGCCGGGCCAGTTCTTCCGCCTGATAGACCGCCGAGGGCACCTCGATCATGAGCCCAACTGGCGGGCGAGAAGACGCGACGCCCTCCTCCAGAAGCTGGTGATGCGCTTGGTCGATCAGGGTGAGCGTTTCTTCCACCTCGGCGACCCCGTTGACCATGGGCAGGAGGAGTCTCAGATTTCCCAGCCCGATGTTCGCGCGTAGCGCGGCCCTGAGCTGGGTGAGAAAAATCTCGGGGTGATCCAGAGTGAGACGGATGCCGCGCCAGCCCAGCATCGGGTTCCGTTCCACGAGGGGTAGGTAAGGAAGCGGTTTGTCACCCCCCACATCCAAGGTCCGCAGATTGACCGGCAGCGGCGCGACCGCCTCCAGCACCTGTCGATAAACCTGCATTTGTTCCTGCTCGCTGGGAAACCGGTCGTAGCGCATGAACAGCAGCTCGGACCGAAACAGTCCGATGCCCGCCGAGCCGACGGCCATCATCAAGGGTACATCCGCGATGAGGCCCGCGTTGGTGTAGAGGAACACCTCCATGCCGTCTAGTGTTTTCGCCGGGAGATCCCGAAGGGTCTTGAGATCGTTCTCGAGCCCCCACTCTTCGTGGATTAGACGCTCGATCGCCTGGCGTAACGCGGGATTGGGCCGCGGGTATATCCATCCGCGGTTGCCGTCCACAACAACCTCCTGGCCATCCAAATGCTCCAGGGGTATACGCCCAATACCCACCACCGCCGGTATGCCAAGGGCACGGGCAAGAATGGACAAATGGGACAGTGAAGAACCCTCCGCCGAGATCAGGCCACGCACCCGGTCGCGAGGCGCGAGCCCCAGGTCGATGGCGTTGAGCTGGTGACCGATTAAGATGATGCTCGACGGGTCATCACCCGTGGTGCCGGACCCACCCCGCAAGTGCGCGAGTATGCGATTACCAAGCCCCCGGATGTCCGCGCCCCGTTCCCGCAGGTAAGGATCTTCCATCGCGTCGAAGTGCCGCGTATACCCCTCGATGGTTTGCCGCAACGCGCCTGGCGCCCAGTTCCCCTGGTGGATGCGCGTTACCGTGGCTTCCACGATTTCCGGGCTGTCCAGAATCAACGCGTAGGCATCGAACAGCGCCCGGTCCGCCGCGGAGAGCGTGCCATCGAGGTCCGCGCTGAGTCGTCTGACCTCCTCTTGGACCCGCGCCACGGCTTGGCGCAGGTGTTGTTCCTCCGCTCCGGGATCTTCCGGCTTACGGTTGGGCATCGCGCCGAGGTCGGCCGTCGAAAAGACCACGACCCCCGTTCCCACGGCGATTCCAGGTGCTCCCGGTAGCCCTTCAAGCCAGCCCCGCTCCGCGCCATCCGGGCGGCATAGACCGCAGAGATCGCCGCTGGCCCGCGCATAAGCGATCGCGCCACCCAGTTGGACGGCTAGGGTGGTCAGGATCGCGGTATCGGCATCGTCGAAGCGGCGCACGGCCCGCTGGCGCACGACCAATACGCCCAACACCTTGCTTCGGTGGGTAATCGGCACGCCGAGAAACCCATGGAAGGGTCCGGAACCGGCCTGGCGAACGAACTCCTGATGCGCCGTTTTGGGAACACGCGCCAGGTTGATGGGCAAGGCGCTCTCGGCCACCCTCCCAATGAGTCCCTTGCCAAAGCCGAATTGAACCTGTCCGACCACGGTCGGAGCAAGGCCAGCCGTGGCCACGACCACATGCCGTCGGCGCTCGTGTTCGGTGAAATAAATACTGCAGGCATCCACCACCATCAGCACGCGAGTGCGCTCCACCACGATCCGCAGCGCCGTCTCCATGTCTGGCGCTGAGTCCACCTCACGAATCAACCGGGCGAGCGACGCCAGTTTGGAAGGCTCGCCGCCCGTTAGCCTGTCATCCATATCCATACTCCGGAACGGTTGATCGATGAGAGGCTTAGCCTGGTTTTCCGTCGATCCGGGGTTGCATCAGAATGGGGGTATAGTGAATGACAAACAGCGCAAAAGCGCTCGACCATAACAGCCCCGCCACGATAAGCCCCGGCAGGTAAAACTCCGGTACCGCGATCGGGATCACCACGCGTATGATCGCGCTCGCGTTAATGAGGATAAATGCCGCAATGATAGGCGTACTGGCCACGATGGCGCGGCCGGTGTGACCCAGCGCGACGCGACTCATCATGCCCAGCGTCAGGCTGCCGATCGCGCCGACCGTCAGCGCATGAACGGCCGCGCTGGGCGTGACTACCGCCACCAAGCCGGCAAGTCCCTTCAAGGCAAGGGCGACGACTATCCATGCATAGCCGAGATGCAAAATCCACAGCATCGGTACGCGCCGTGTGGCCAGGGATCGCCAGCGCATCATCCGGATCATGTTCACCGCCGCCGCCAGTAACGCTATCGGCCCGGTAAGCGCATACAGAAATGGGAAGAGATCGATCACCAGCACTAGGATGACCGAACCAATAGCGAGACTATCCGCCCAGGCGAGGCGTCGGACCTGGGCCTCGGGCAGCACATTGGCGGTAAACACGGGAATCACCCGACCGCCGATCACGACCAGGATAAGAGTGACCGCATTGAGGGTGAACTGCAGCGCGCGATCGCTTCCGGAGGCGAGCATGCCCAACGCCTGGAGATGAATGACCAGATTAGCGCCCGCCAGCGCCAGGAGGATAAACGGGAACGCAAGGTTGCGGCGATTACGCGATCGCCATAACGGTGGCAGCAACACCCCGGCAATGGCCGGTAAAAAGGACACATCGATCACCGCTGCCAACCATGCCGGTACGAGGGTGGAAACCAGCATCAATCGGGCGGAAAGCCATAGTAATGCCAAGCCGGCGAGTAACGGCCCCGAGGGAGTGGGGAGGCCGGTCCAGTTGCGCACCGCCGTCAAGAGAAAGCCCGCAACAACCGCCATCGTATAACCAAAGAGCATCTCATGGGCATGCCATCCCACGGACCCCAGATAGGACGGCGCTGACCCTAGCCCAGTGAAAATAGCCAACCAGAGCGGAATGACCAGAGTGGCGAAGGCGCCCGCCAGGAGAAAGAGTGGTCGAAAGCCCAGGTTGAACACGGAGCACCGAAACGGAGGCCCGCTCAACAGCGCGTGCGTTCGACCGATCACGCGCGCGCTGACCGTGGCGATTCTTTGCATCTGCAAGGTGTCCTGTATTGTTGAACCATTCAATTGCCGCCGCCGGGTTTCCGCCGAAATGGACTTCGTGCTTGCCGCCGCCGGGCCAAAGGGTCTTGGCCGGAAGGATGATCAAGGTCCCTTGGCCGTATATGCGCGTGGGCGCGCGCCGATCTCGCCGTGCCTGGCCCGATGGTTGGCTTCGGTGGCGCGACCGATAAACCGCCTCGCATCCGAGCCCGCACGAATCCCCTGACCGTCATCGCGTGGAGCGGATGGCTCACCGCAGCGCCTGTTCCAAGTCGGCGATCAGATCCTCGACCGCTTCCAGGCCGACCGACAAACGCAGCATGCTGTCCGAAATGCCGCGACGAGCCCGCTCCGCCGGCGTCAGTTCGTGGTGCGTCGTCGTGCAGGGCTGGGTGACCAGGCTTTCGGCGCCGCCGAGACTGGGCGCCAGTGCAAAGAGCTTGAGCCGATCGGCGACGCGTGTGGCGTCGTCTCGGCGGCCGGCTACCTCGATGGTCAGCATACCGCCAAAGCCGTGCATCTGTTTTTTGGCCAAGGCATGAGCCGGAAAATCCGCAAGGCCGGGATAAAACACGCGGCTTACCTTCGGATGTCGGGTCATGGCTTCGGCGATTTGCTGGGCCGCCGCGTTGTGCTGGCGCACGCGCACCACCAGGGTGCGCAGACTGCGCGAGAGCAGCGACGCCGTGACCGGCGCGATCATCGAACCGAGATTCTTGCGCCAGGTCCACACCGGCCCCAGCAACGCCTTCGATCCCATCATCGCGCCGGCGGTGAGATCGCTGTGGCCACCGAGATACTTCGTCGCGCTATGCACAACGACATCGGCGCCGAATTCCAGCGGACGCTGGTTGACGGGTGAGGCGAAGGTGTTGTCGACGGCAACGAGCGCTCCATGGGCGTGGGCCTTTGTCGTCATGGCGCGAATGTCGAACAACGCCAGCGTTGGATTAGTGGGTGTCTCGAAGAAGACCAGCTTGACGCCGTCCACCAGCAACGCATCGAGCCGCTCCAGCTCATCACCAAGGATTAAATGAGTCTTGATGCCGAGCAGGGGCAACTGCTTGGCGAGCAGCTCAAGCGTGCCACCGTAGGCGTCGCCGATGCAGACCACGCCTTCACGGCCGTGAGTCAAGAATAATGCGGTCTCGGCGGCCATCCCGGAGCAGAAGGCCCAAGCCATCTCCGCGCCTTCGAGACTGGCCAGCGTTTCTTCCAGCGCAAAGATCGATGGGTTCAGGCCGTAACGCGTGTAGAAACTCCCGGATTTACGGCCATCGACGACGTCGAGAAGGTCGGTCGTCGATGCGAACGCGAAGGTCGTGGTGTCGTACACCGGAATATGCGGACTACCGTGCGCGTCCTTGAGGCTATGACCGTGGATGCCGCGGGTGGCCAATCCGTGCTTGCTGCCTTCCGTCATGTTGTGACTCCCCAATCGATTATCAATCTGTTTTCCTCTGTTAACCGCCAGAACGATCGCCAAGTGGCGGCTGAAAAGGCCAAGGAGGCGCCGTTTGTCCAGAATCACCCGATTGCGTGTTGCGGCGCGGTACACCTGGCGCTTATCGGATCCGGAGGGGCAAAGTAGCAAGCCCGCTCGCCGGGTAGACGGCTTGGCTCGGCCATTGGTCCGGCACGGGCTGAATGCCGGTAGTGCGTTCGAGCAGTGCCTCCATGAGGAGTCGCAACTCCATTCGGGCCAGCGGAGCGCCTGGACAGCGGTGAATGCCCGCGCCATAGAGGAGATTCTTACTGGGATCGCGGTTCAGTCGGAAAGCCCGCGGGTCCTCAAAGACGCGGCCGTCCCGGTTGGCGGCGATCCAGATGAGTGAAATCCGCTCGCCGGCCTTGAATTTTCGGCCGCTGATTTCCACCGAGCGGGTTGCGATGCGCCGGTTGGCCGGCAGGGGACCCTGAATCCGGAGGATCTCGTCGATGGCCTCGGGCAACAAGGCGGGTTGAGCGCGCAATTGCTCCTGCAACTCGGCGTGCCGCGCAAGATCATGAGCCAGGATGCCGACCGCCGCGGAGATCGTGCCCACCTCCCCGACGGTCCAGTTTCGCAAGATACTGACCATCTTTTCCTTGCTCAGGAGCTGTCCCCCCACTTTTTCGTGCATCAGCGCGGCGGTGATGTCGTCCTCGGGCTTTGCTCCAGCCTGAAGGCGACTTTCAAGCAGGCTATCGATGAAGCGCTCGAACTCGCGCGCGATTTCAGACAGGGCCTGGCGGTCCTGAGTCCGTGTGGCCTCGTGTTTTCTCTGGGTCCAGAGCACCATGGGGGCGTGAAGAGTCGGTGGCCAGCCCAGAAAGGCGCATTGGACACGCACCGCAAAGGGCAGGGCAACCTCGGCCATCAGTTCCACCTGGCCGACAGCGAGGGCGTTCCGAACCAGATCGGCGACGATTTCCCGGCAAGTGGATTCGAACGCTTCCATCCGTTCTGGAGAAAAGTACGACTCGATAAGGCGTCGATAGGCCGTGTGTTCGGGGGGATCCATCCCGTTGGGTACGGAGAGGTGCCGTGACACCACATTGCTGAACGTGTGGTGATCGTTGAGCACACGGGTAATGTCCTCATGTCGGAAGAGTGACCACTGCAGGTAATCGCTGTAGGCGACAGGGCAGCGTTCGCGCATTTCATCGTAGGCCGCACTCGGGTCGCGCAAAACCTTCTCGGCTCTCGGATCCCAATCAGGTTCAAGTTGATCGTTCATTGTCATTCCTTCAGGAGCAGAGCGATGTGTGGGTCCGATGGAACGTGGTCGAGCCGGGCGGATACGGTGACTGTGGCGCCAGTATCAACACGCCTGTAGTGAAGTCGCCCCAGCGGGTCAACGTCGAAGCACAATAACTCACGCTGGTCGAAGCGTCCGCTGATGCCCTTGAAGCCGGCGTCCTCGGCGGCGCCGGCCAGCAAGCTCGCAATGTTGGCGACCACGCCGTTCATCCCCTCTCGCCGCTCGCGGATCGGGATAGAGCGCCGCCTTAGGGGCGCGGATCATCAAGTAGGCCGATGCCGTCAAGCCGGCATGCTCTGCGAGTTTCACTGCGTCGATGGAGCCATGGCCGACCCTGCTGCCCATGGCCGCGTCCAGAAACTCGGCTAGTGAGTCACGGACGATGATCCGCGGCGCGGCGCCGAAAAACTCCGGGAAATGCATGGGGCTTGGTTCTCCTTCGAATCCTCCGACTTGCCAGCTGCCAGCCGTGTCTGTAAGATAGTATTTACTTACTTACTAAAAAGCAAGCGCCTCTATAGCATGATCACTCCAGCCATTCACAATACAAGGCCGCGTCAGCGTTTGACCACTGATCAGCGGCGGCGGGAGATCGTTGCCACGGTCCTCGCGCTGGCCCGGGAACGCGGCCCGGACGCGATTACGACCCAGGCGATCGCCGACCGGATGGGCCTTACCCAAGGGGCCATCTTCCGGCATTTTCCCGACAAATTGGCCATCTGGCTGGCGGTTTTTGGCTGGGTCCGTGAATCGCTCGGCGCGGCGATCACGGCGGCGATCGAGACAGTGGCTTCGCCGCTCGCAAAAATCGAGCAGGTGTTTCTCGCACATGTGGCGTTTGTCGTGGCAAACCCAGGTGTGCCGCGCGTCCTGTTTCACGAGTTGCAGTACCCGGGTGATTCGCCGGTACGCGTCGAAGTACGTGCCATGATCAACGCGTATCACCAGCGGCTAACCCGGCTGTTCATGCAAGCAAAGGTCGCCGGTGAACTGCCGCCCGCTCTTGATCCGACACTGGCGCCGGTCCTGTTCGTCGGTGCCGTGCAAGGTCTGGTCATTCAGGCATCGCTTGCCGGTGACGAAACGCAGATGGTGGAAGGCGCGGCGAAGCTGTGGCAGCTGTTACTCGACGCTTATCGAGGGCGGGGAGAGTGGTGAAAATACGTGCGAGCCGGCTCGCGGGTACTGGGCTCAAGGCACTGTAAAGAGGGCATAAAAATCCGGGTGAGATAAGCAGCTTGGGGGAGTTGATGAGGGCTAGGCGAATCTGACGGTGTGCCAGGGGATGGCGGAAAACTTCCGTTTTTCGCCATCCGGTTCGGCCCCTGACAATTGGGTAGCTTTTGTCGCTAAATGGCACCGATTATCGGCGCCATGGGGCACCGTTCGGGGTGGCGGGTTGATGTACCCTGCGACCTCAAGTCGAATGTACCGCCGCTTGGCCCGCCTGACGGTGGCGGGTGCGATAGCGCGTTTCCAGGCGTTCCGACACGACGCCGCTCGCCCGTTTTACACCGCCGCCGGTTCGGTCGGTTCCGGCACCCGCTTGAACTGGCTGATTTCGACGGTGCCTTGCGGGAAGTGGGCCATGATGCGCAGTTCGCCGCCCATCGCTTCGACGAAACGGCGCAAGGTGCTCACGTACAGATCGGTCTGGCCTTCCATCTTGGAGACGGCGATCGGGTTGATGCCGAGCGTGGCCGCGACTGGTTGTTGGGTGAGATCGAGTGCCCGCCGGCGCGCTTGCAAGGGCATTTCGTCGATCAGCCGCTGGGTTTCCGCCGCGATGCGCGCTTGCCGTTCTTCCGGCATTTGCGCCACCCAATCGCGAGATTGCTTGACCATCGGGGTAGGGTCGGTAAAAGGTTTCGGCGACTGGGCCACTCGACCCTAGCGCATCGCCGCGCGCGCCGCCTCGGCCAGAAAGCCGGAGCGGGTCCCGCCGCGCGCGCGAACGCGCTCGTCGATCTGCGCCAGCAGCAGGCGAGGCAGGGTGATGTTGATCTTCTCGGCCGGACCGAAATAGCGCTCCACCGGCACTTCGACCACCGCCCAAATCCAGCCGGCGAAGTCGGGATCGGCTCGATGTTCGGCGAGCGTGCGCGCCGGCGGCACGTCCCCGCCGTCCTCGATCAAGGTCTGGCAGTGGAAATCGATGGCGTCCTTGGCTTGGTCGATGGCTTCGTCCAAGGTGTCGCCCGCCGAGAAACAGCCCGGCAGGTCGGGCACCACCACCCCGAAGGCGTGGGTGGCGTCGCCCGGTTCGATGGCGATGACGAATTTCACGGTCGCGGCCCTCGCTTCAGATCAAACCGGCCTGTTTGCGCAGCTTGTACACCAGCCCCGCACCCAAATCCTTTTTCGGGTGCGGCACGCTGAGGTGTCCGCCGCGCGCCGGATGGGTGTAGATGGTGTGCCTCCCGCATCGCTGCGGTTTTATACGGTAGCGTATTGCACGCTAAGTCACCCCGATAGATTCAACCCTAGACGAGCCGGATAGGGAGGGCCTTTCATCGAGAGTACTGTTTGTATTGCACGCCATGTTGACCCCCCTGATACAGACCCTGTTTATGGCGTGCAATACGGAAGATGGCCTTGAAACATGGCGTACATTCCATATTGTACGCCATGATTGCACGCCACAATTACTGCTGGGCATCCAATTCCCACCCGGTCAGGGCCAAATCAGCCCAAAAAGGGGCTTCTTACCGTATAAAAATGCCGGGATGCGGGAGGCACACCAACTCATGCGTCAGGTGATTGATCGGGCGGCCGATATCGCCGTCCAGGATCCTGAACGCCCGACGAATCTCCGGAGTAAAGCGACGCACGGTCAGATCCTCGTCGAGAAACAGCGTGGCGATCCGGGTGCTGGCGATCAGATTGTCCAAATCGTTGTTGAGTTCGGTCAACTCCATGATCTTGCTCTGATATTCGGTATTGACCGTATGCAGTTCCTCGTTGACCGATTGCAGTTCCTCATTGGTGCTTTGCAGCTCCTCGTTACCGGCCAGCAATTCCTCGTTGGTCGCCTGCAATTCCTCGTTCGAGGTTTCCAGCTCCTCGATGGTCGCTTGCAGGTTTTCCCGCGAGAATTGCAGTTCCTGCTCCAGATCGTGGATGCGCTGTTCCGCCACCAAACCGACATCGTAGACGGGCGCTCCATCCGAGACGGCTTCCCGCGGCGGGTCGTTGACTTCTTCGATGAACACCGCCGCCAGGGGTTCCTGGCCTTTCTTGCCCGGTAACGACCGAATCCGCATCTGCACGGTTTTCAATTCCTCGCGCCAGTGAATGCGAATATTGGTGTATTTCAGTTCCTCGCCGGTCTTGAAGACCTTCTGCAAACCGGTCGCCAGGGGAATGGCCAAGTCCTTCACCACATTCTTGGTGATGTCATTGGTCTGCAAGCCCGAAGGGCGCTGGAAATAACCGTCCGAATTCCCCAGGATATGCAACGCCTCCATCTGCTCGTTGACCACCACCATCAAGGGAATGTAGTCGCCGGCCAACGCTTGCAGTATGCGATTCAGGAACCGATCCTCGTCGTGCCCACGCGGCCAAACGCCATGGATCGACCGGGTGCGATGCTGCCAAGGCACCGTCTCCGGCATGATGGAAAAATCCGATCCGCTGCTCGGATAGCGTTTGCCCTTGGAAATGTAAATCCGGCAACTCTGGTTCAGTGGTTCATAGAGATCGGCCAGTTCGCCGGTGGTCTCGCTGCTCCCCAGCACCAGCAACCCTTGCGGATTGAGCGAAAAGTTGATCGATTCCATCGCCTTGCGCTGCAACACCGGTTGCAGGTAGATTAGTAGATTGCGGCAACTGACCAGTTCGATGTTGGTGAACGGCGGGTCCTTGACCAGGTTATGCTGGGCGAATACCACCATTTCGCGGATCGAACGGTCGATCTGATAATGATCGTCCCGGCGGTGGAAATATTTGGCCAATAGCTTGGGGGACAGGTCGGCGGCGATGCTTTCGGGATAGAGACCGCTGCTGGCGCGCAGGATGGCGTCGTGATCGATATCGGTGGCGAAGATCTTGATTTCCAGCCGCTTGTCCATTTGTTCCAGGACTTCGCGGCTCAGCATGGCCAACGAATAGGCCTCCTCGCCGGTGGAACAGGCCGCGATCCAGAATCGAATTTCCCAATCCGTGACACGCTTGAACAGCGCCGGCAAGTATTGGGTTTCCAAGGCTTCGAATACTTCCCGATCCCGGAAGAAGCTGGTCACCCCGATCAGCAATTCCCGGTAGAGGGTCATCACTTCCCCGGAGTAGTCCTCCATGAAGCGGACATAATCGCGCAAATCGTGAACCTGGTTCACCGTCATGCGCCGCTCGATGCGCCGGATCACCGTGCTGGGTTTGTAGAAAGTGAAATCCACCCGGGCACGCTCACGCAACAGGGCGAAAATCCGGGCCAGATTGTCCTCGTCGAGCAGCAGGGTTTGCGGGCGATCCGCCTTGGCCACATAGGGATGGCGGGCGAAGGACAGCAACTTCTGGGGCATTTCGTCGGGAGGCAGGGTGAAATCCGCCAGCCCGGTGGAAATGGCGGCGCGCGGCATACCGTCGAACTTGGCCGACTCCTCGCTTTGCACCATCACCATCCCGCCCGCTCCCTTGATCGCCCGGATGCCGCGCATGCCGTCGCTACCGGTGCCCGAGAGGATCACGCCGATCGATTTTTCCGCCTGATCGTCTGCCAGCGAGCGCAGGAACACGTCGATGGGTAGATTCAGTCCGCGCGCGTGGTCCGATTCGCTCAGCAGCAGCTTGCCGTGGAAGATGGACAAATTTTTCTTGGGCGGAATCAGATAAACCGAGTTGGCCTCGACCCGCATGCCTTCCTCGGCCCGTTGCACCGGCATGGCGGTGCGCTTGGAGAGCAGCTCGACCATCATGCTCTTGTAGTG
>WBZV01001303.1_pt1 | contig 11642 bp, 13 predicted proteins | sample 5204221 | NCBI WGS metagenome assembly WBZV01 (sample SAMN12344360, study PRJNA552823) | activated sludge metagenome | biome: Activated sludge suspended growth; feature: Nitrification reactor; material: Wastewater; isolation source: activated sludge from nitrification reactor of wastewater...
CGCATGTCAGCCCCACTGAGACCGGCCTCTTCCAGGTTGGCCCGGTTGAGCGTGGCCCGGTTCAGATTGGCAATGCTGAGATTGGCCCGGCTCAGATCGCTGCCGGTCAGATCGGCCCCGCTAAGGGCCACGCGCCCCATGATGGCGTCGCGCAAGTTGGCGCCGATCAAGCTGGCCTGATTCATTACCGCGCCGCGCAGATTAGCCAGATTCAGATTCGCCTCGCGCAGTTCGGCGTCAGTCAGGTCGGCCTCGCTCAGGATGGCCGCGCCGAAGACGGACTCGTTCAGCCGCGCTCCGACCAGCGACGCCCCAGCCAGGTTGGCGCCGCTGAAGTCGGTCGCCGTGGCCTGGACGCCGGTCAACGTCGCCTTGCTCAGATTGGCCAGGCTGACGTTGGCCCCGTCCAGGATAGCATCGGTCAGCATCGTGCCATTGAGACGCGCCCCCTTCAGGTTGGCTCCCGTCAGGTCGGCCCCCGTCAGGTCGGCCCCTGAAAGATTGGCCTCGCTTAGGTCAGCGTCGCGCAGATTGCCGCCGACCAACGACGCCTTCGTGAGGATAGCGCCATGCAAGCGCGCGTTGGTCAGCAGTGCCTGGCGCAGATTTGCCCCGCGCAGATAGGACTCAGCCAGATCGGCCCGGCTCAAATCGGCCTGCTCCAGTTGCGCCTCACGCAGGTCGGAGGCGGGCATGTCGGCCTCAACCAGCCGCGCCCCGCGCAGGTCTACGTTGCGCAGGCTAACGCCGGCCATGTTAACGTGGGAAAAGTCCGACGCGCTCAGATCAGCAGCATGCAAGTCTACCGCCGGTTGCTCGGCGCTCAGCAGCGATGACTCGTAGAGGAAGCGCACGATGTGGCCGCGACTGTCGCCGTTGAGCTGGCGCAAGGTGGTCAGGGTGTGGGCGCGGGCGGCCCGCGCCACTTCATCGTCGGGAGCGGCCTCGCGCAGGTTGCGGCTCAGCAACAGGTCGGTTAGCCGGTCGTAGTAGGCGTCAACCAAGGCCCGCTCGTCGCGCAGCCGGGCAATCTCCAATTGCGTCCGCCGCCAATTGTTGGCCAACCAGACAACCGCGCCAATGACCAACAGAGGAATGAGCAGTAGGTTCAGCCCATTGAGCAAGGCCAGCGATCCGCGTTGCTGGGCCACAAACTGGATGCCCAGGAACACGACGACCAGCAGCAGCACCAGAGCGGCCACAGCCGCCGCCGTCCGCGCCGGGGTGGCGCGAACTTGGCGATAGGTGCGAATGAATGCCTGATTGAGCGACTCTGCCATAACCATTACCTCAATTCAAAGCGACCCACTCGTCAAGCAGGTCCTTCATACCATCACGGATGAGTTGGGCGTCGGCCGCCTGGGGGGCCATTTGAAGATAGACATCCAGGTAGTGGGCAGCTTGGGGCAGGCGGCGCTGTTGATAGTAGACAAGGCCCAGATCGCGCACGTGTTCGGCCACCCCTGGCTGTGTTTGGCGCAGCAGACGGATGACTTCGACGGCCCGCCCCCATACTCCGTCCTGCACGTAGCTGGTGCGTAGGTTGTTGAGCATCCGCGCCAGCGTCTCGCGCGGGGGCAGCGGCGCGAACCAGCCCGCCTCCAGCGGCCCTTCGTAACCGATGGCCAACCGGATCAACTCGGCACAATCGGTCAGGTCGAGGCGACGGCCGCTGTGAAACGGATCGAGCCACACCGCCGCCTCCGGACTGTGGATGCCGACGATGTAGTGCCCCGGCAGGCCAATGCCATAGGCAGGCAGGCCCAGCCGGTGGGCAATGTCCACATAGATGACCGAGAGGGTGATGGGCAGGCCCAGCCGCCGGTCGAGAACCTCATTGAGGAAGCTGTTGCGCGGGTCGTTATAGGCTCCGGCGTTGCCGCGCAGGCCCCATTCGCCGAAAAGGAACCCCGCCAGTTGCTCGGCCTGGTCAACGACCGGACGGTCGAAAGCGACTCGCTCCGCGGCGAGCTCGGACAGATCATGCAACGCGGCCATGTAACCGGCAACGTCCAACTGTGGATAGGCAATGGCCCGCGCGAAGTGCAGCGCCGCGCGCGGGACGTTTAACTCGGCCAGGCGCAACTCATCCTGAAACAGCCACTCCGTCATGGGCTAAATTATGGGACATTCCCGGCCGTTTGCCAACGTCGAATTGACTCCGTGCTATAATCATCGGCTTATGTACGTGGAAATCCATCTGGGCGACGTCGTTCGCCTGCGCAAGAAGCATCCTTGCGGCAGCTATGAGTGGGAAGTAGTCCGTCTGGGGGCCGACATCGGCCTCGTCTGCCGCGGCTGCCGGCGGCGCGTCTTGCTGCCGCGCGGCGACTTCAACAAGCAACTCAAGGTCATCGTTGCCCCCGCTCCCCGACCCGACTAGATGATTGTCATTTTTGCCGCTCTGCACGTAGCCGCCGTTGTCGGGCTGGCTCTCTATGGCTGGCTTGGCTTCGTCACCCTCTGGCTCTATCTGCGCCACCGTCGCGGGCCAATCGCCTGCCCGCCCACGCCGGATGATTGGCCGCGGGTCACGGTGCAACTGCCGGTCTATAACGAGCGCGAGGTCGTCACCCGGTTGCTGGACGCGGCCGCCGCTCTCGATTACCCGCGCGACCGGCTGCAAATTCAACTGCTGGACGACTCCACCGACGATACGACGGCCCTGGCCGAGGCGTGGGTGGCCCAGCAGCGCGCCTCCGGCCTGGACGTAGGCGTGCTCCACCGCGCTAATCGCCAGGGCTTCAAAGCCGGCGCGTTGGCGGCGGGATTGGCCCAGGCCAAGGGTGAGTTCATCGCCATCTTTGACGCCGATTTCGTCCCTGCCCCGTCATTCCTGCGCCAGACAGTGCCCCATCTGCTGGCCGATCCGTGCTTGGGCGCGGTGCAGGCGCGTTGGGGACACCTGAATGCCGCTGATTCCACGCTGACCGGGGCCCAGGCCATCGCCCTGGACAAGCACTTCGCCGTGGAGCAGCTCGTGCGCCATCGCGCCGGTTGCTTCCCCAAGTTCAACGGCTCGGCCGGCGTGTGGCGGCAAGCGTGCATCGCTGATGCCGGCGGCTGGCAGGCAGACACGCTGTGCGAAGACCTGTGCCTGAGTACGCGGGCGGTGCTGGCCGGCTGGCGCTTCTATTTCGCCGACGACGTCGTCGCCCCGGCTGAACTGCCGGCGACGATCCTGGCCTACAAGAATCAACAGGCGCGCTGGGCCATGGGCGCGACGCAGTGCCTGACTAAGTACGCCGCTCCCATCTGGCGCGCGGCCGATCACTCGCTGCTGGCCCGGCTCTATGCCCTACTCTCCATGTCGGCCTATAGCACCCACCTGCTCGTGCTCCTTCTACTTCTCGTGCAACTTCCGCTATTGTTGAGCCACTATCGTTTCCCCCCCTGGATGCTGGCCTTTAGCTTCGTTGGCCTGGGGCAACCCATCCTCTTTGTGCTGGCCCAGCAAGTGCTGCACCGCGACTGGCCGCGGCGGGTGCGCCATTTGCCCGCGCTGCTTCTGCTGGCCATCGGTACCGCGCCCAGCAACGCCTGGGCCGTCTGGCGGGCGCTGTCCGGCCAGGGCGACACCTTCCGGCGCACGCCCAAGGGCACGCGCCACAGCTATCGCCTGAGCGCCGGTCGCATGATGTGGATCGAGGTGGCTTTGGCGGTCTATTCGGCGGTCGTCCTGCTGCTGGCCCTGGCCACCGGCAACACCGGCGCGACGTTCCTGCCATTGCTGGGCCTGTTGGGCTTCGGCTACGTGGCCGCCCAGGCCTGGCGCGAAAGCCGCGCTACCCCAGCTTAGTCCCATCTCCTTTTATTTGTCGAAACCTTATATTTTTGGCACGTGATGTAAGGATTATCAATCTCTGTATTGACATTTCTTACACGCGGATGTATTATGCTCACATCTGGCAGTATTTATGCCACCAGAGTCAATAATATTAATATCGCGCGAAAAGAAATGAACCCTGTCATTGGCCAATGCCCTATTTGTGGTAATCACCTACACGTCACCCGGCTGCAATGCCGCAACTGTGACACCACCATTGACGGCCACTTTACCCTCGGCCGCCTCTACCAACTCAGCCCAGAGCAACTGGAGTTCGTCGAGATCTTCCTGCGTTGCGAGGGCAAGATCAACCGTGTTGAACAGGAGATCGGATTATCCTACCCCGCCGTGCGCGCCCGGCTCAACGATGTCATCCGCGCCCTGGGGTATGAGGTCGGCGAAACCACACCAGCCGGCCGCGGCGCGTCCGAAGAAGTGCGCCGCGAGGTACTGAGCGAACTGCGGGCGGGCAAGCTGTCGGCCGAAGAGGCGCTGCAAATCCTGCGCGGCGACAGCGATTGACCGCCATCCACATCGCCGGCGGACGCCCCCGGCGGACAACCTAGACAGTGGGAGACGAAACGAAATGAACGCAGCAGAACGTGCCGAGATATTGGACCAACTGGCCGCCGGCCAAATCAGCTTAAGCGAAGCCATGCGCCGGCTAGACCAGTCGGCCCCGGCTACCGATTCCCCGCAGACGGAACCACAGACCGGCGACACCATCCCGGTGGAAGAGTTGAAAGCCGAGGAGGCCATCGCCATCCGGATACCGGAAGAGCCGGTTGCCTACAAGGAAGCGGCCGTCAATAGCAACACAGCCGCGGGTGGAGACAAGGCGCGTTGGTTGAAGATCCGCGTGCGCAACACGGCTACCGGCCAAAACAAGGTCAGTATCACCCTGCCGCTGGGTGTGGTGCGCCTGGCTCTGGCCCTGGGCGGGCGGTTCAGCGATGGTATGTCCAACGTGGACACCGACGAGCTTATGGCCTATTTCAAGTCCGGGCAGCGCGGCATCCTTGTCGAAGCCCAGGACGATGAGGATAACGAACACGTCCAAATCTATCTGGACTAGGAGAAGTCACATGTCCAAGGAACGTTTCGAGACGGGCAAAGCGCCCCAGATTCACGTCGCCGCCTGCGACGGCGATCTTGTCGTCCGCGGCTGGGCCGAGCCGATGCTCCAGGCGCGGGGCGGCTATCAGGTAGAAGAGACGGCCGAGGGCTACCGGCTGAGCGGCCGGGGGGATTTGCGTCTTCTGGTTCCGGCCGGGGCCACGGTGGTCGTCGCGGAGGTTAGTGGCGATCTCGTTGTCAAGGGGCTGGCTGGGTCGGCCACGGCCGGTCAGGTTCATGGCAACACCATCCTGGTTGAGGTCGGATCGTTCAACGCTGAGGTTGTCCACGGCAACCTGGTGGCGCGCGGCGTGCAGAGTGTGGCCGCCGGCGCGGTGCATGGTGATGCATCGGCGCGGCGTGTCGGCAACGCCAAGCTTGGCGCTATCTATGGCGACTTCAGCGGCCGGCGCATGGACGGGGCCGTGACCGTCGAAGAGGTCTCCGGCGACGTGAGCCTGCGCGAAGTGAACGGTGACATCGCTATCGGCCACGGCCACCGCGACGTCAACCTGACCACAGCAGCCGGACGGGTCATGCTGGGCGAGGTGGATGGTGACATTCGCCTGCGGGGGGCGTTGCCGTCCGGCGACCATGCCCTTTCCGCGCAAGGCGACATCGTTGTGCGTTGGCCGGCTAATGTCGCCGTGAACGTTGTCGCCGCCGCCAAGCGCATCATCAACCGCCTGCCGCTGCAAGATGTGGTCGAGAAAGAGGGGCAGATGTTGGGGCGCATCGGCAGCGGCACAACGCAACTGACGCTCTCGGCCGGTGGGCAGATTATCCTGAAGGAGATAACCCCCGTGGATGAAAAGTGGGACGACAGTATGGGTGGTGACGACATCGAGTTCGAGCCGTTCTTCAGCGGCCTGGGGCTGGAGAACATGGCCGCGCGGATTGAGGGGGAGGTGAACAACCACCTGGCGCGGATGGCGCGCGACTTCGAGACTCACTTTGGGCCGGAATTTGGCCAACGCATGGCCGAGAAGGCCGCTCGACAAGCGGAGCGAGCAGCCGAGCGGGCCGAGCGCGCCGGTGAACGCGCCCGTCGCAAGGGGGAATGGCGCGGTCGTGGCACCGGCATTGACTCGTCACCCGCGCCGGCGGCTGCGCGGCGCAATGTCTCGCCCGAAGAACAGTTGAAGATCCTCAAGATGGTCGAATCGGGGGCCATTTCGCCCGAAGACGCCGGCATGTTGCTGGAAGCCCTGGAGGGGTAAATCATGTCGTTGGCTCTCGTCTCGCAGCCGCATTACAATAGGGTCAAAATCGGGTTTCCGGTGGGAAGCGCGGTTTCCTGGCTGCTGAGACGAGAGCGCACACGAATGGTCATTACAGTTGCCGATTCGCGGGCCAACGATGGGCTGCGGCCCATTGACATGTCGCGCGATGTGCCCCAAATTATCGAACTGCTCAAGCTGGTGTTCGGCGAGGCGCTGGAACTCGACGACCAGCAGTTGTTGGGTGATGACGTCGGCGCGCAACTCAGCAGCCTCTTCTACCGGCTCAATCCGGCCACGTCGCGCCTGGCCAACGGCTTTGTCTGGCTGGCCGCGGGGCGCATCGTCGGCAACGTCACCCTATTGCCGACAAAGGCCTGGGATCGCTTTTTGGTAGCCAACGTCGCCGTCCATCCTAACTACCGCCGGCAAGGCATCGCCCGGGCCATGATGCATGCCGTCACGTCGGCGGTTAAGACGCGCGGCGGCCGGGCCATCCTGTTACAGGTGGTCAAGGATAACGACGCGGCTATTGATCTATACCGCTCGTTAGGCTATGTCAGCCTGGGCCACATGTCCAGTTGGTATAGCTCCTCATCACGCCTGCGGCGTCTCGACCCGTCCGGCGGCGTAACAGCGATTGACATTCGCCCTCTGCCCGCCCGGCGTTGGCGTGATGCCTACGCTTTGGACACGGCCTGTGTGCCGCCCGACCTCAACTGGCCCGAGCCGCTCCGCCCCGATGCCTATCGCCAGACGTGGTGGCAGAAGCTGAGCGATTTGATGAATAGCCGGATGTTCGAAACGTGGGCCGTGACCGATAGCCGCGACCAACTGCTAGGGTTGACAACCCTCACCGGCCAATGGGGCCGGCCGCACCTGGCAACATTGCGCGTCCACCCCGACTACACCGGTCAACTGGAGCGGCCGCTGTTGGCCAAGGTCGTTCGCCGGCTACAAAACCTGCCGCGGCGCAATGTGCGTATTGACCATCCCGACGACGATACCGTTACCAATACCCTGCTGGCCGAAGCGAATTTCACCGTCCAGCGGACACTAACTCACATGCGCCTCGATCTGTCGCGCTAGTGAGTATGGGGAGAGAAATACAATGGCTACCACCGAGGAACGCCTGCAAATTCTGAAGATGATCGAAGAGGGCAAGATCAGCGCCACCGAGGGTGCTGAACTGCTACGGGCGCTGGACACCAAGGGCGACCGCGGCCCCACGCTGGAGCCGATGAAGGGCACCAGCAATCCACGCTGGTTTCGCGTCCGCGTAACCGACGTTCAAACCGGGCGCAATAAGGTCAACGTCAACATCCCAATGGGACTGGTCAACGTGGGCATCAAGATGGGCGCGCGCTTTGCCCCACAAATCGAGGGCAAAGACATGAATACCATCATGGACGCCGTGCGTAGCGGCCAACTGGGTAAGGTGATTGATATTGTTGACGCCGAGGACGGGGAGCGGGTAGAGATTTTTGTGGAATAGGATCATGAATAGGGGCATAGGGAGCCGGAAATCAAAGCCCCGGCTCCCTTCCCAGAGCGCCGGCGCGGACCGCGCGACCGCGCGGCCAGTTGACAACCCTTCACCCCTATGTTAGACTGTCTCTGGCCTAAAGCCTAAATCACTCGCGGAGGTGCAGTAAGATGCAAGCCAACCTAAATGTTATTGAACAACCGGTTGCTCGGCGCGTCGTCGGCACGTCCGCCTCCCCCCGCTAGTTCCTCCGATTTCGATCGTCAATCGAACACAGCGGCCGCGGACGGCTTAATCCGCCGCCCTATTGGCGCGCCGCGGGCCAGAGTAACCCCTGCGCCCGTTTCCCGCGACCAGACGTGAGTCTGCGCGGCCGTGTTTTGCTGTGAAGATTGATTGATTCGAAATCTGCAATGGACAAGTTCGACGCTTACGAAAAGTACCAAGAGTTTGACGAAGAGTATGCGGCTATCAAGGGTATGCCGCGCCAAGCCAGGCAGAAGCCCGGCAACAAGAAGCCGAAACCCAAGCCGGCCCAAGTCCAGGCCCAACTGAGCGACTTCGACGACAACATCGCCGCCTGGGTTCCCAGCTACGCCGCGGCCCTCGACCCGCGCCACTACGAACGCCAGTGGCTTATTGAGTCTGTCGGCCCGTTCTTTCGCAACAACGTCGTCACCGACGTCATCCAGCGCGTCAAGGGCGGCAAAGAGGCCAATGTCTACTGCTGCACGGCCCACCCGGCCACCGGTGTAGACCTCATTGCCGCCAAGCTCTACCGACCACGCACCCTGCGCACGCTGAAGAACGACGCCGTCTATAAGGCCGGTCGCCAATTGCGCGGCGAAGATGGCAAGCTGATGAAAGGGCGGCGCGAGAAGTTGGCCCTTCTCCAAAAGACAACCTTCGGCAAACAACTGGACACAAGCTGGTGGATTGGCAACGAGTTTAGCACGCAGCAGGCGCTCTTCGAGGCAGGCGCGGCCGTCCCCCGCCCCATCGGCCACATAGGCAACACCATCTTAATGGAGTACATTGGCGACGAGCACATGGCGGCCCCGGCCCTCATTGACAGCGCGCCCGAACCAGGGGAAGCGGACGATCTCTTCGACCTCATCCTCCGGAACGTGCGGCTGATGTTGCAACTCCATCGCATCCATGGCGACCTGTCACCCTACAACATCCTGCATTGGAATGGTAGCGCGGTCATCATTGACTTCCCACAGATGGTTGACGCGCGGAACAACCCTCACGCCTACGACCTGTTGCGGCGCGACCTGGCCCGCGTCTGTAGCTACTTTGCCCGCTTCGGCGTTCGCGCCGACGCGGAAGAGATCGCCCGCGGCCTGTGGCTGCCCTACATGGGCTCCTTGCCCTAGCTGTGGCCGCCAGACCGAGGATAATGGAGTTGCCGGCCGATGGCGGCCGGCAGCTCATTCTATCGTTCAAAGGAGTGAGAATTGGCAGTTAGCACCAAAGGCAAACGCAAAGTCAACGTGATGGGCCGGCAATACCTGTGGTATGTCCAGGACGGCGCGCGGGCGGCCGTGCCCGAACAGGGCTTCGTCGCCGACAGCGAGCCAGAGCGCCACCTCCACATCATCTCCAGCAACAAACGCTTCATCGTCCACTACCGCCTGCCCCAGCCGGGCGACAAGGCCACCACGCTAATCGTCGAGGGGCCGGACTTCCCCCGCCAACCGGGCGCGCGCCGCGTCGAAGTGCCCCGCTGGCGGCACGACAGCAACCCTTACCCCACGGCCGACTTCGTGCGCCGGCTCATTGGGTGGTGTTTGGGGTTGGAAGAGAGTTGAGTGGGCGTTGGTGGTTGGTCGTTCGTCGTTCGTAGTTCGTCGTTCGTAGTTCGCGATTGCGACGACTAACGACCAACGACCAACGACTAACAACTACATGCGCGACTTATCGCCGCCGCCCACGTACTGTGTCTCAAGATGAACGACACACAACAACAAAGACTGCAAGCGGCCGGCGTGGGGGCCAAGCGCCTGCTGCAACCGCTCCTCGTTTTTGTGGCGCTGATGTGGCTGGTGGAGATTTTTGACTGGCTGCTGTTCAACGGCGCGCTCGACGGGCTGGGCATCATTCCCCGCCAAGTGGCCGGCTTGCGCGGCATTCCCCTGGCTCCTCTGCTCCACGGCGGCTTCGGCCACCTCATCGCCAACACCCTGCCCTTTCTGGCCCTCGGCGCGCTGGTGCGGCTGCGCCATAGCCGTCAGTTCGTGGCGGTGTCGCTCATCGTCATCGCCGTCAGTGGGCTGGGCACGTGGTTGTTCGCTCCGCCCCACACCGTCCACATCGGGGCCAGTGGGCTGATCTTTGGCTACTTCGCCTTCTTGCTGGTGGCCGCCTACTACGAGCGCAGTCCGGGGGCGTTGGGCCTGGCTCTACTGGTGATCGTGTTCTACGGTGGGCTTCTGTGGGGTGCGCTGCCCCAGGGCAACGGCATCTCCTGGCAAGGACACCTCTTTGGGTTAATCGGTGGCGGCCTGGCGGCCTATGCGCTGGCCCCGCGGCGCATCCAGATCAAGATCGATCCGCAATAGCGCGGCGGCTCAGTCCGTGGCAATCGGCTGCCCGGCGGCGGCGGCGTTGCGCTCGAATTGACGCTGGCCGATGACCGCCAAGCCAATGCTGAGCACGTAAAGGGCCATCAACGGCGCCATCGTCAACAGCATCGTCACCGGGTCAATGGATGGGGTAATAACCGCCGCCAAAATGGCAATGCCCACCACGGCCACGCGCCACTGCTCGCGCAGCGTCTTCGCCGTAACGACCCCCAGACGGGCCACGAAGTAGATGACGATCGGCATCTGGAAGCCGAGGCCGATCCACAACAGCAAGCGGGTGATGAAGCCAATGTACTCGTCGCCTGTCCACTCCGTGGCGAAGACCTCGGTCATGAAGTTGGCCAGAAAGTAGATGGCCGCCGGGGCCAACACAAACCAGGCAAAGGCAATGCCCAACCCGAACAGCAACAACCCGGCTGGGATAAAGATGTAGATGTAGCGCCGCTCCTGCTTGCTCAAGCCTGGTTGAATGAACCGCCACAACTCCAGCAGGATGATGGGCATGGCCAGAATGATGCCCGCCAGCAGCGCCACCCGGAAGTACGTCTCGATGCCCTCCGTCGGCCGCAGCGTTTGCAGCGTGGCCCCCTCGGGCCTGCTCTGCGCGTAGGGAGTCAGCAGGAACTCCAGCAGGCGCGAGGCAAACGCGAAGCTCAGAGCAGTCGTGATCAGGATGGCAATGCCGGCGCGCATCACGTGGACGCGCAGCTCGTTCAGATGTCCCAGGATGGACATGACCGGCCCTTCAGTGTTGGCAGGCGCAATCGGGGCGTGTTCGTCGCTGGTCATGGCTAGTCGGGATCATCGGCCACATCGAGGCGCTGGGGCAGCTTGGCCGCGGTAGCGGTGGTCGCGCCGTTGGCCGGTTGCGGCCGGGTGGTGGTCGGCTCCGGGAAAAGGCTCGGCGGGCGATGGACGGCCGCGGCCGACGGTTCAACCGGTGGTCGTGGGCTACGCCCGGCGGCCAGCAAATTGGGCGGCATGATGGCGTTCTGGGCGTCCTTCAACTCGCGCAACACTTGCTTGCCCTCGGCCGCCGTGCCGCCGGCGATAGTCAGCACTTCGGAACGCAACTCGGCCACCTGGCGGCGCAACTGCTGCAACTCGTCAATCGTATCGCGCAGTTGACCCTCGGAATCGGCCGAATCCAGTTCAGCGCTGAGTTGGCGCAGAAAGGCGCGCGAAACCGATTGGAGGCGCGCCGTCATGACGCCCGCCGCCCGCGCAAAGCGAACGATCCGCTCCGGGCCAATGAGCATGCCGGCCAGAACGGCGATGAGAACAAATTCCGGCAGGCCGATGCCGAATACGCTATCCATCGGCGTGACTGACGTTAGGCCTGCTTGTCGCTGTTCGCTTCGGGCTTCTTCTCCGCGGCGTCCTTGCCCGTTTCGTCCTGGCCCTCT
>WBZV01001304.1_pt1 | contig 11636 bp, 12 predicted proteins | sample 5204221 | NCBI WGS metagenome assembly WBZV01 (sample SAMN12344360, study PRJNA552823) | activated sludge metagenome | biome: Activated sludge suspended growth; feature: Nitrification reactor; material: Wastewater; isolation source: activated sludge from nitrification reactor of wastewater...
CGGGCCGATGGCCCTGCTCGGCTGGCTGCCGGCGCTCGGCTTCGCGCTGGTGGCCCTGGCCACGGCGCGCGCCGCCGCCACCCGTTCGATCGCCGGCATGCTCGCCGGCGGCGTGGCGACGCTGGCGGCCGCCTACGGCTTCGCGATGCTGATGCTGCCCGGGCTGTTCCGCCTCGCGCCGATCGGCCTGCCGGTGAACGACGGCCTGGCGGTCTCGGTGCTGGCGGCCGCCGGCATCGCCCTGTTCCTGCCGCTTCAGCGTGCGCGCCTGGCGACCGCCATGCGTGCCGGCGCGGCGCTGGGCGTGGCCGGCGTGGTGGCGCTCGCGCTCGGCCGCCTGCTCGCCACCGGCTCCGCCATGCCGGCGACGGCCTGGCACGAATTCACCGTGCTGGCGGTGCTGTGCGCCGTGGCCGCCGTGCTGTGGGCGGTGCTGGGCCAGGGCGCCGGCACGGTGCCGGTGTCGGAATCGGCGTCGCCGCGCGCCTCGCGCGGGCCGGCGGCCGATGGCCTGACCGGGCTGCCGACGCGCCAGTTCTTCGAGGAGCGGCTGATCGCCGCCGCGCGCCGCTGCGACAGCAAGAAGACCAAGCTGGCCGTGCTGTTCATCGACCTCGACGGTTTCAAGCCCGTCAACGACACCTACGGCCACGCCTGCGGCGACCGCGTGCTCGAGCAGGTCGGCGTGCGGCTGCGCTCGATCACGCGCGGCTCGGACGTGGCCGCGCGCGTCGGCGGCGACGAGTTCCTGATGCTGCTGCCGAGCGTCAGCTCGCAGGACTCGGTCTCGCGCGTGGCCAAGGCGATGATCGAGCTGCTCAGCCGGCCCTACAAGGTCGACGAGCGCGAGGTCAACATCTCCTGCTCGGTGGGCATCGCCCTCTATCCCGAGGGCTGCAAACCCAACAAGCTGATCCCGCGCGCCGATGCGGCGATGTACGCCGCCAAGCGCGCCGGCGGCACGCGCCATGCGCTCTTCTCGGCCGAGATGGACCACGACGCCAAGCAGAACTTCAAGATGGTGCGCGACCTGCGCCGCGCCATCACCAACAACGAGCTGGAGCTCTACTTCCAGCCCAAGATCGACGCGCGCAGCGGCCAGGTGACGGCGGCCGAAGCGCTGCTGCGCTGGAACCATCCCAAGCTGGGCATGGTGATGCCCGACGAGTTCGTGCGCCTGGCCGAACGCACCGGCCTGATCGGCGCGATGGGCGACTGGGTGATCGAGGCCGCCTGCCGCCAGGCGCGTTCGTGGCGCGACAAGGGCCTGCGCATGCGCGTGGCCATCAACCTCTCGGTCAACCAGATGCGCCAGGACGACATCGTCGACCGCATCACCGAGGCGCTCAAGCGCCACAAGATCCGCCCCTCGCTGCTGACCTGCGAGATCACCGAGTCGACCGCGATGGAGGACACGCGCGCCACGCAGGAGACCTTCCGCCGCCTCGGCGAGCTGGGCGTGCACCTGTCGATCGACGACTTCGGCACCGGCCACTCGAGCCTCGCCTACCTGCGCAAGCTGCCCGCCGAGGAGCTGAAGATCGACCGCATGTTCGTGCAGGATCTCGAGCACAGCGCCGACGCGCGCGCAGTGGTCGATGCGGTGGTCAAGCTGGCGCACGCGCTCGGCCTGAAGGTGGTGGCCGAGGGCGTGGAGAACCCGCGCCAGCACCAGATCCTCGCCGAGCTGGGCTGCGACGAACTGCAGGGCTACCTGTTCGCCAAGCCGATGACGGCGCGCGCGCTGCTGCTGTGGGCGCTGGGCGACCGCGGCGAATCCTCGGTGTTCCGCAACTCGCTGTTCGGCGAGACGCGCCAGACCTCGCGCCTGGCGACGCAGCCGCTGTCGATACAGAAGCCGGCGCCGGATCCCCAGCAGCTCAGCAAGGTGGCCTGAGCCGCCGTCGCGCTACCGCGTCGCGCGCCGCCGCACGCACTCGAGGTAACGCTCGCCATCCGGCGGCAGGCCGCTGCGTTGCGAGGCCCACACCATCTCGCCCAGGCACTCCATCACCTCGTGCTGCGCCTCGTGCGCCGAGCCGCTTCGCGCCGCCAGCAGGGCGAAGGCCTGCTTGATGCCGCGCGGCTGGTCGATGGAGATCTGCTCGCTGATGGTCAGGTGCATCGACAGATGCAGGAAGGGGTTGGTGCGGCCGCTCTCGACGTCGTAGACCGCGGCGAGCGCGGCGTCCAGGTCGTCGAGCTCGGCGTGGTATTCCGGGTGCTCGGCGATCCAGTCGGCGGCGATGCTCTCCATCGGCGTCAGGGGCGCGCGCTCGCGGCGCTTGCGCTGCGTCTCGCAGAAGAAGCGCCGCACGTCGTTCTGGGAAGGGGCAAACATCGCACAATTGTCGCCTCATGACGGCCTGGAACGCGTGGAGCGAATGGCCGCTGATTCACGATCCGGCCTTCTGGGCCGTGGCCGTGCCGGCGGTGTTGATGATGGGGCTCTCCAAGAGCGGCTTCCTCGGCGGCTTCGGCTCGCTGGCGGTGCCGCTGATGTCGCTGGCCGTCCCCGTGCCGCAGGCCGCAGCCATCATGCTGCCGCTGCTGCTGGTGATGGATGCCACCGGGCTGCAGCAACTCTGGAAGCATTGCGATCGTGCCTTGCTGCGCCGGCTGCTGCCGGCCGGGCTGCTGGGCACGCTGGTGGGCACGCTGCTGTTCGGCGTGCTCAGCACGCGCACCGTGGCGGGCGTGGTGGGCGCGCTGACGCTGCTCTTCCTCGCCCAGCGCCTCGCGTTCCCGCCGCGTGCCGACCATGCGCCGCCGCCTCGCCCGGTGGGCTTCGTGCTCGGCATCGCCTCGGGCTTCACCAGCTTCGTGGCGCATGCCGGCAGTCCGCCCTTCAATGCCTATGTGCTGCCCTTGCGCCTGAACCCGGTCACCTACGCGGCCACCGCGGCGGTGTTCTTCGCGGCGGTGAACCTCTCGAAGTGGATTCCCTATGCCTGGCTGGGCCTGATCGACCTGCGCAACATGGCGACCTCGCTGGCGCTGATGCCGCTCGCGCCGATCGGCGTGTGGCTGGGCATCCGCGCCACCCGACGCATCGATCCTTCCTGGTTCTACCGCCTCGCCTACGCCGGCATGGCGCTCACCGGCGCCAAGCTGCTCTACGACGGCTTGCGCTGAAGCGCCGCGACGAGCGTGTCGATGTTGTGCGCCATCAGCTTGAGGTAGGTGTCCGGGCCCTGGCCGGGCAGCGCCAGCGCATCGGAATACAGCGTGCCGCCGACACGCGCGCCGGTCTCCTGCGCGATGCGCTCGATGCTGCGCCGGTCGGTGATGTTCTCGACGAACAGGGCGTGCGCCTGGTGCCGGCGCAACTCGCGGATCACCGCCGCCACGCCGGCCGCCGAGGCTTCGCTCTCGGTATTCCAGCTGCGCGGCGCGATGAAGCTCACGCCGTAGGCCTCGCCGAGGTAGCCGAAGGCGTCGTGCGTGCTGACGACGCGGCGCTGCTCGCGCGGGATGGCGTCGAAGGCGGCGCGCGCGCGCGCATCCAGCGCGGCCAGGCGCGCCGTGTAGGCGCGCGCGCGCTCGTCGATCGCGGCGGCCTGGGCGGGCGCCGCCTTCACCAGCGCGGCGCGCAGGTTCTCGACGTAGCGCTGTGCGTGCACGAGGCTCTGCCAGGCATGCGGGTCGACGCCCGTGCCGGCGCGGCGCGGCGTGATGCCCGCGCTGGCCACCACCAGCGGCCCGCGGTAGCCCGAGCTGCGCACCAGGCGCTCGATCCAGCCTTCGAAGTGCAGGCCGTTGACGACCACGAGGTCGGCCTTCGCCAGCCGTTGTGCATCGGCCGGGCGCGGCTCGAAGACATGCGCGTCGGCGTTTGCGCCGACCAGCGAATGAACCTCGGCCGCATCGCCGGCGACTTCGCGCGCCATGTCGGCCAGCAGCGAGAAGCTCGCCACCACCTGCAGCGGCTTCGCGGTCTGCGCGCGCAGCGGCAGCGTGGCCGCGGCGAGCGCCAGCAGCGCGGCGCGGCGCTTCATGCCACCCGATGCGCGTGCAGCGCGAGGCGGCGGGCGAGCAGGCTGTCGTGGCGTCCGGCCAGGAAGGAGACGATGTAGCCCGCCCCGGCCAGCAGCACGATGGCCGGGCCGGAAGGCAGCTGCAGGTGGTAGCTCAGCAGCAGGCCGCCGGCGGCGCTGGCCAGCGCGATCAGCGTGGCCACGCCGGCCAGGCTCCAGACCTCGTGCGCCCAGAAGCGCGCCGCGGTGGCCGGCAGCATCATCAGGCCCACCGCCATCAGCGTGCCCAGGGCCTGGAAGCCGGCCACCAGGTTGAGCACCACCAGGCCGAGGAAGACGAAGTGCAGCGTGCGCTCGGCGCCACCCACCGAGCGCAGGAAGCCGGGGTCGACGCTGGCCACCAGCAGCGGCCGGTAGAGCGCGGCCACCGCCAGCAGCGTGAGGCTGGCCACCGCGGCCACGCCGATCAGCGCGCTGTCGTCGACGGCGAGGATGCTGCCGAACAGCACGTGCATCAGGTCCACCGGCGTGCCGTGCAGCGAGACGATCAGCACGCCGGCGGCGAGCGCGATCAGGTAGAAGGCGGCGAAGCTGGCGTCCTCGCGCTGCGTGGTCACCTGCGCCACCCAGCCGGCCAGCAGCGCCACCAGCAGCGCGGCGGCCAGCCCGCCTGCGCCCATCGCCGGCAGCGAGAAGCCGGCGAGCGCGAAGCCGATGGCCGCGCCGGGCAGCACGGCATGCGCCATGGTGTCGCCCATCAGGCTCATGCGGCGCAGCACCAGCAGCGTGCCCATCGGCGCGCTGCCCAGCGCCAGCGCGACGCACGCCACCAGCGCACGGCGCATGAAACCGAACTCGGCGAAGGGCTGGATGAAGAGTTCGTAGGGGCCCACCGCTTCAGGCCCTCTCGCACACCGGCGCGGTCTCGTCCCAGCGCTCGGCCATCTGGCGTGCGCGGAACAGGTTCTCCGCGTGCAGCACCTGCGCCGTCGGACCCCAGGCCACCGCCTCGCGCGCCAGCAGCAGCGCCTGCGGGAAATGCTCGCGCACCAGCTCCATGTCGTGCAGCACGGCGATCACCGTGCGTCCCTCGCCGTGCCAGCGCTGCACCACGCGCAGCAGGTCGGCACACGTGCGTGCGTCGATGCCGTTGAAGGGCTCGTCGAGCAGGATCAGCTGCGCGTCCTGCAGCAGCAGGCGCGCGAACAGCACGCGCTGGAACTGGCCCACCGAGAGTTCGCCGATGCGGCGCCGCTCGAAACCCGCCAGGCCGACCGCGGCGAGCGCCTCGCGCGCCTTGGCGATGAGCGCGGCGTCGATGGCGCCGAAGGCGCCGCGCCGCGGCCAGTGACCGAGCGCGACGAGATCGAGCACGCCGAGCGGGAAGCTGCGGTCGATGTGCGACTGCTGCGGCAGGTAGGCGATGCGGCCGGCAAGCTCGGGGGCGATCTCGATGCGCCCGGCGCTGGCCGGCAGGCGCCCCGCGAGCGCTTCCAGCAGGCTGCTCTTGCCGGCGCCGTTGGGGCCGATCACGGCGGTGAGCGAGCCCGGCGCGAGTTCGCCGCTGAGGTGATGCACCGCCGGGTGGCGCTGGTGCGTCACCGTGAGGTCGACGATGCGGATGGCGTTGGCGCTCATGGTGCGAGATCCGCCAAAGCCCAGGCCACCGCGGCCCACAGCAGCACGAGCGCGGCCAGCGCCACGGCCACGCGCGCTCCCGCGCCGCGCATCAACACGCTCGCCCCGGCTTCGGCCGCGGCCGGGCGTTCGTGCGCATGGTCGTGCGCGTGATCGTGCCCGTGCGGATGGGCATGCGCATGCTCGTGGCTCATGCCGCGCCCTTCGCGCAATCGGCGCAGCGCCCGCGCAGCGTCAGCTCGTGCTGCTCGACCTGGAAGCCCGCCGGCGCGAGCCGCTCGATGCCGCCCGGGCAGGCGTGGATCGGGAAGACGCGGTCGCACACCGTGCAGTGGAAGTGATGATGGTGGTGCTGGTGCGCCGTGCCGCGCGCCTGGGCGTGGCTGCAGGGCGCCTCGAAGCGCGAAGCCTGGCCGGGCAGGTCGACCTTGACCACCTGCGCTTCCTCGTGCAGCGCGCGCAGCTGGCGGTAGACGGTGGAGAGGTTCAGCGTCGGCACCTCGCCGCGCGCCAGTTCGAGGATCTCGGACGGCGCCAGCGAACGGCCGCTCTCGGCGAGCGAGCGCAGCACGGCGTCCTTCTGGCGCGTCTGGCGGGTGGGTCGGGCTTCCATGGAGGCCGGCATCTTATTGCAAATGCACTTGCATTTGCCGTGCCGGTGCGAATGCCCGGGCGACGCCTCCGGGAATGCCTCAGGACGAGCGGCGGTGCTGCCGGGCCTCCTCGCGCTCGCGGGCGAACTGCTCCTCGAGCTGCTGGCGGCCCTGCTTGGCGATGGCGATCAGCTGTGCCTCGTCGCCGGTGTGCGGGCGCATCTGCTCGACCAGCTCGAGGTTGTGGCGCCGAAAGCGCAGCGCCAGCGTGCGCGCCTGGTGGCGCTCCAGGCCGAGCAGCTCGAGCGCGCTGCGCCCGCTCATCAGCGCCGAATCGAGCGTCTCGCGCTCGACCGCCTCGACGCCGAGATTGCGCAGCTGGTAGTAGTGCGAGACGTTGCGCGCGCGCGCCACGATGCCCAGGCGCGGGAAATGCTCGCGCACCAGCCTGGCCACCGCCACGCTCTGCTCGACGTCGTCGATGGCCAGCACGAACAGGCGCGCGCTGTCCGCGCCGGCGCTGCGCAGCAGATCGAGCCGCGTCGCGTCGCCGTAGTAGACCTGCCAGCCGAAGCGGCGCACCGCCTCGACTTGCTCGGCATCGTGCTCCAGCACGGTGGCCGAGAAGCCGCTCGCATGGAGCAGGCGGCCGACGATCTGCCCGTAGCGGCCGAAGCCGGCGATGATCACCGGCGGTGCATGCCCATCGTCGATGCGGTCGCCGATCTCGTCATACGGCGCCGCGCGGTCCTGCCGCGCATGCCGGCGTGCGCGGATGCGGTCGGAGGCGAGCAGCAGCAGCGGCGTCAGCAGCATCGACAGCGCCACCGCCGCCACCAGCAGCGAGGAGGTGGGCGCGTCGATCACGCCGGCCGTCGCGGCGCTCTGGAACACCACGAAGCCGAACTCGCCGCCTTGCGCGAGCAGGATCAGGAAGGGCGGCCGCTCGCGCGCCGGAATCGGCATGGCGCGCCCCATGCCCCACAGCACGGCCGCCTTGACGAGCAGGAAGCCGGCGACGATGGCGGCCACGAGCAGCGGCTGCGCCAGCACCACCGCGAAGTCGATGCTCATGCCCACGGCGATGAAGAACAGGCCCAGCAGCAGGCCCTTGAAGGGCTCGATGTCGGTTTCCAGTTCGCGGCGGTATTCGCTCTCGGCCAGCAGCACCCCGGCGAGGAAGGCGCCCAGCGCCATCGACAGGCCGACCGACTGCATCAGCGCCGCCGTGGCCACCACCAGCAGCAGCGAGGCGGCGGTGAAGATCTCCGGCGTGCGGCTGCGTGCGATCCAGCGCAGCGCCGGGCGCAGCAGCAGCCGGCCGCCGAGCACGATGATGGCGATCACCGCGGCGGCCTTGGCCGCGCCCCACCAGCCGCCGCCTTCGTGTGCCGCGCCGGCGCCGGCCAGCAGCGGCACGAAGGCGAGGATCGGAATGGCGGCCACGTCCTGCAGCAGCATCACGCTGAGCACGCCCTGGCCGGAGCTCGTCGCCATCAGGTTGCGCTCGGCGAGCACGCCCAGGCCGATGGCGGTGGAGCTCATCGCCAGGCCCAGCGCGGCCACCAGCGCGATGCGCCAGTCGACGCCGCAGGCCACGCCCACGGCCGTCATCAGCGCCGCCGAACCGGCCAGCTGCACGCTGCCCCAGCCGAAGATGGGCCGGCGCAGCGCCCACAGGCGGCGCGGCTCGAGCTCGAGGCCGACGAGGAAGAGCATCAGCACCACGCCGAATTCGGCGAAGTGCAGCATGTCCTGCGGGTCGGACACCAGCTTCAGCCCCCAGGGGCCGATGACGATGCCGGCGGCGAGGTAGCCGATGATCGAGCCCAGGCCCAGCGCCTTGGCCAGCGGCACGGCCAGCACCGCCGCGGCGAGGTAGACCAGGCTGCCGGTCAGCCAGTTGCCGTGCTCCATCAGCGCGGCTCCGAGGGCCTGTTCACACTACGGGAAGGCTCGCGCCGGGGTGGCCCAAGGCGCTGGGCAAGGCGCGGCGCGCCGCCCAGGCAGGCCGCCTGGGCCAGCGGCGCAACGCGGCCCAGCGCCTTGGGGTACCCCGGCCCGCAGGGTGATCTCGGCAAACAGGCGCCCGCCGCGTTGCACGTCTTGCCCAGGCGGCCAGCCTGGGCTGCGCCGTGCGCCTTGCGGGCGCCTGTTTGTCGAGTCACGCGAGCCTCCCCGTAGTGTGAACAGGCCCTACGCCGCTGCAGGCCGGGCATCGGCCGGCACCACGCAGGCCACGCACTCGGGCAGCTCGGCGATCTCCGGCCAGTCGGGCCAGCGGGTCAGCCGCTCGGCGTACAGCGCGGCGTGCGCGGCGATCTCGGCTTCGCTCGCGTGGTGGGCGCCGTGCAGCAGCAGCGGCGGCAGGAAGCGCATGCCGCACAGCGCCGCGGTCTGCTCCATCGGCGGCAGGAAGGCGTCGAAGAAGTAGCGGTTGTGGCCCTCGGGGCTGTAGGCCTGCTGCGAGCCGCCGGTGGACAGCGCCAGCCACAGGTCCTTGCCCTGCAGCGCCGCGCCGCCGGGGCCGTAGGCCCAGCCGAAGGCCAGCACCTCGTCGAGCCAGAGCTTGAGCAGCGGCGGCAGCGAATACCAGTGCACCGGGCACTGCATGACCACCAGCCGCGCCGCGGCGAGGCGCGCGCGCTCGGCGGCGCCGTCGATGAAGTAATCGGGGTAGAGCGCGTAGAGGTCGCGCAGCTCGATGCGGCCGTTCGAGGCGGCGGCCGCGCCAGCGGCGGCTTGCAGCATCGCCCGGTTGATCCGCGATTGCTCCATCTGCGGATGGGCCGCCAGCACCAGCACCTCGGGGGCGGCGCCCTCGTTGCGCGGCGGGTCGGTGTCGGGTTGCAAGGGAGGGGCGGGCTGCGGGCTTGCCGCTACCATAACCGCAAAGCCCGACCCAGACAGACTGGGGCCTGTTCACACTACGGATGCCAGATGCGTTGCCACGAGAAGGCCCGCGAGCAAGGCGCGAACCGCAGCCCAGGCTGGACGCCTGGGCAAGGTTTGCAACGCCGCGCGCGGGCCTTCTCGTGGCAACCCGAAGGGAACGGGCCTGGCAGCGCGCAGGGCGGCGTTGCGCTCCTAGCGGAGGCGGCCAGCCTTCGCGTCGTCGCGCGCCTTGCCCTGCGCGCTGCCAGGCCCGTTCGCACTGGCATCCGTAGTGTGAACAGGCCCCTCAAGCCAGGACGGAGGTCCCGATGCCGGTGATCGTGGTGGCCAATCCCAAGGGAGGCGTGGGCAAGAGCACGCTGTCGACCAACCTCGCGGGCTATCTGGCCGCGCGGGGGCACGCGGTGATGCTCGGCGACGTGGATCGCCAGCAGTCGGCGCTGACCTGGCTCTCGCTGCGGCCCAAGCCGCTGCCGGCCATCGGCACCTGGGACACGCACGGCGAGGTGGTGCGTCCGCCCAAGGGCACGACCCACGTGGTGCTGGACACGCCCGCCGGCCTGCACGGCAAGCGCCTCGACGAGGTGATGAAGCTGGCCGACAAGGTGATCATCCCGATCCAGCCCAGCATCTTCGACATCCACGCCACGCATGCCTTCGTCGCCGAGCTGCTGGCGCACCGGCGCAGCGACAAGGTCAAGTTCGGCATCGTCTGCATGCGCGTGCGCGAAGGCACGCTCTCGGCCGAACACCTGCGCGCTTTCGTCGACAAGCTGAAGGTGCCGCTGATCGGCCAGCTGCGCGACACGCAGAACTACGTGCACCTGGCCGCGCACGGGCTGACGCTGTTCGACGTGAGCTCGTCGCGCTTCGAGCGCGATCACGAGCAATGGAAGAGCATTCTCGAATGGGTGAACGCATGAGGAAATTCGAATCGCTGGAAGAACTCGGCCGCGAGCTCGGCCAGGTGGTGGGCACGAGCGAGTGGGTCACCATCACGCAGCAGCACATCGACGAGTTCGCCCGCGCCACCGGCGACCTGCAGTGGATCCACGTCGATCCGGTGCGCGCCGCCGCCGGCCCCTTCGGCAGCACCATCGCGCACGGCTTCCTCACGCTCTCGCTGCTGCCGCAGATGGGCGCCTCGGCGATCGATATCGGCGGCGTGCGCATGGGCGTCAACTACGGCCTGAACAAGGTGCGCTTTCCGGCGCCGGTGCCGGTGGGCAGCCGGCTGCGCGGCCACTTCAAGCTGATCGGCTTCGAGCCCATCGAAGGCGGCGCGCAGATCACCTTCGAAGTGACGATGGAGCGCGAGGGCTCGGCCAAGCCGGTGTGCGTGGCCGAATCGCTCTCGCGCCGCTACGTCTAGGAGGACATCGCCATGAAGGTCCTGCTGATCGACGACCACCCGCTGATCCTCTCCGCCCTCAAGACCGTGATCCAGGGCCTGGGCGACCATGTCTCGGTGGTGGGCGCGGCCAGCGCCGCCGAGGCGCGCGGCGTGCTCGCCGCCGACCCCGATTTCGACCTGGTGCTGCTCGACCTCGCGCTCGGCGACGCGCACGGCTTCGACGTGCTCACCGAATTCCGTGCCCAGTACCCGGCGGTGCCGGTGGTGGTGGTGTCGGCCTCGGACCGCAGCAGCGACGTGATCCACGCCGTCGACCTCGGCGCGATGGGTTTCGTGCCCAAGCGCGCCAGCAACGAGATCCTCTTCGAGGCGCTCAACGTGGTGATGTCCGGCGGCATCTATGTGCCGCCGATGACGCTGCGCAGCTTCGGCGACGGCGCCGGCGCGCCGGCCGGCGCCGGCAGCGTGCCGCAGGCGCTCGCCGTGGTGCGCGAGCAGGCCGAGGCCGGCGCGGTGCAGAAGACGCCGCCGCTGGCCTCGCTGGGCCTGACGCCGCGCCAGACCGACGTGCTCGCCCTGCTGCTGCAGGGCAAGCCGAACAAGCTGATCGCGCGCGACCTCAACCTCTCGGTCGAGACGGTGAAGGACCACGTCGCCGCGGTGCTGCGCGCGCTCAACGTCAGCTCGCGCACGCAGGCCGTGCTGGCGGTCAGCCAGATGACGCACCAGGGCGGCCTGCCCACATGGCGCAACCCGGCGCGCTGAACGTCCCCGCCGCCGGCGCCGAAGCGCCCGCGGCGCGGCCGCACTCGGCGCTCGGCGAGGAGGTGCTCGCCGCCTTCGACTACACCGCTGCCACGCTGGCCGGCCTCGCGGCCGGCTTCGGCATGCTGCTGCTGCTGTTCTGGAGCACGGCGCCGTGGTCGGTGCTGCTGCCCTGGGCGCTGCTGTTCGTCGGGCTGTGGGCGGTGCGCATCTGGCTCGCGCTGTCGTTCCGCGCCGCGCTGCGCCGCGAGGGCATCGCCGACTGGCAGCGCTGGCGGCTGCGCTGGAACCTGCTCACTCTGTGCTCGGCCGGTGCCTGGGGAGTGTCGGGCTGGCTGTTCTACCAGCGCGGCCTGGGCATCCAGCAGACCGGGCTGATCCTGGTGATCTACACCTTCTGCATCGCGGCGGTGC
>WBZV01000924.1_pt2 | contig 11613 bp, 9 predicted proteins | sample 5204221 | NCBI WGS metagenome assembly WBZV01 (sample SAMN12344360, study PRJNA552823) | activated sludge metagenome | biome: Activated sludge suspended growth; feature: Nitrification reactor; material: Wastewater; isolation source: activated sludge from nitrification reactor of wastewater treatment...
CAACACCTGAGCCAGCTTCTCCAGCGCCGTAGCCGTGGGCAGATGGCCAACGCGCGTCTGCTGTTGCAGCCGCCGGCCGCCCAGATAGAGGGCCAGGGCCTCTGTCGGGGTCAACTGAATGTTGGCCAGCCGGCGATGGCGGTCAATGCGATAGTGGCCGGGCGGCTCGTCAAGGAAGGGGATGCACAGATCCTCCTCCATGAACCGGCGGGTGCGATAGACCGTTGTCCGGTTGACACTCAGCCGCTCGGCCAGTTCGGCGTCGCTCCAGGCGCGGTCGCCATAGAGCCGTTCCATCTCGCGCAGCAGCCAGGCGCGTTGGTTACTTCGTTCGCCCATTCTCTACCTCCTGTGGCAATCATATCCCAACACGCGGCCGAATAGCGCCACAATCGGGTCATCTACCGCCATCATAGGCCTAGTGGCTGACGCTCCCCCTTTCGACGGCCTAGCGGCGGCGACCGATCCACGACACGCGCCCCCGGTCGTCTTCGGCCAACAGATAGCCGCTGTCCTCCAACTGCACCAGAGCGCGCGACATGGTCTTATTGTCCAGCCCCAACAAGCGGGCGACCCAGCCCGGTTTGCGCCCGGGGTACTGTTCGATGGTCTGGGCGATCATTTCCAGCCGTTGTGCATCCTGTTTGCGACCCATTGCGATGCCTCCTGTATCACGCCGCATCAGCGGTCGGTGTGGTGTAACGTTCTATGCACAGACTAAAATCACCTTGTTGCATCCACCGCAACGGCCGTCTCGTGATTCTGGAAAATCGCCTCCCTTGTAGCGCGGGATGGTATCCCGCGTCTTCCACCGCATAGGACGCGGGATACCATCCCGCGCTACAAGAGTGATTGGGGAGAATCCCGTTACGGTTGGCGGGACGTGAAAGACGTTGAACGCCGCGCCAAACTGTGTTAACGTCTTGCTGCCGGTATTTCCGGCCGAAAATACACAGCTACACGAAAATTCACAGCCTGAGTTATGGATACAGCGCTCGACTCTCCACCCCTCGACAGCGAAGCGCCGGACGACGCGCCGGCCACGCCTCCCTACCGCCGCCTGCTGCTGGCGCTGCTGGGGCTACTGGCCCTGGTGGTCGCGGCGCTGGGCGGCTACTGGCTCGGCCGCGCCGCCGGGCCGGCGGCCGATTCGGTAGACGTCGGCTTCGCCCGCGACATGAGCCTCCACCACGAGCAGGCCGTGCAGATGGCCGCCCTGATCTACGACCGCAGCGACGACCCGACCATTCGCTCGTTGGCCTTCGACATCCTGACCACCCAACAGGGGCAGATCGGCATCATGAGCGGCTGGCTCGACGCCTGGGGGCTGCCGTGGACAACGGCCGGGCCGCGCATGGCCTGGATGGGCATGCCCACCGAGGGGCTGATGCCCGGCATGGCCACGGCTGAGCAGATGGCCGCCCTCCGCGCCGCCGATAGCCAAGCGGCCGACGTCCTCTTCCTGCAACTGATGATTCCCCACCACGTGGGCGGAGTGGCCATGGCCGAAGACGCCGCGGCACGGGCCGACCGCGAGCCGGTGCGGCTGCTGGCCGCTTCGATGGTCGAAGCCCAAACGCTGGAAGTGGCCTACATGACCGAACTATTGCAGGCCAAGGGCGGCGCGCAGCCCCCCGCCCCGGCCGAGGAAAGCCAACACCAGCACAGCACGCCTTAGAGAAGAGGGGCACGGAGGGCCGCGGAGGAAAGAAAAGAGGAACACGGAGGAAGAAGCTGAGCGGGCCTCTTTCTTAGGACAGTTGTCTGTTCGCCGGTGCGTGCTACACTTGCTCTCTGAACCATCATGGCGCGCGCGCCCGCGTACGCGCCCAATCCGGCGCTCTGCCCTACGGGCAGCGCCGACAGGGGAGATAAAGCCATGTTTCGCCGCACAACCCTACTCCTATTAGCCCTGATCCTCCTGCTGGCCGCCTGTGGCGGTGGCGACGCCACCACCGAACCGGCCGCCGGCGGCATTATCATCGAAGACGCCTGGGCGCGCCCGCCGGCCATGGCCGGCGGCAACGGCGCGGCCTACTTCCTCGTCCGCAACGACGGCGACACGGACGACCGCCTCATCGCCGTCTCCAGCACCCTGGCGATGGCCGAGATGCACCAGTCGGTCATGGCCGATGACGGCACGATGACCATGAACGCCGTAGACGGCGTTGACGTGCCGGCCGGCCAGACCGTCGCCTTCGAGCGCGGCGGGCTGCACATCATGTTCATGGGCGTGGCCGAGCCGCCGGTCGTGGGCGACACCGTCCAACTGACCCTGACCTTCCAGAACGCCGGGGAGATAACTCTTGATGTACCCGTTCGCGAAGAGTGATTTGAAGCGCAGGGGAGCAGGGGAGCGGGGGAGCGGGAGAGCAAACCCCCTCGCCCTTCGGGAGAGGGTTGGGGAGAGGGTCTTCCTTCTTCTGTTGCTGCTCCTCCTTCTCCCCGCCTGCCGCCAGGCCGCCCCCGTTGACCAGGCCTCCGACGTGCAGGTTCTACTGACGCCCGGCCCCGACTCCTTGTACGTCGGCCCAATCACCTTCAGCCTGACCCTCTGGGACGCCGACGGCCAACCGATTGACGGCGCGACGCCCGTCTCGTTGCGCGGCGACATGAGCCACGCCGGCATGGAGCCGGTGCTGGCTGAGGCGACCGGCGACGGCGACGGCCTCTACACCGCCGACTTCGAGTGGACGATGGCCGGCGACTGGACGGTGACGGTCGAGGCGACGCTGCCCGACGGCCGGCTCAAGATCGCCACCTTCCCGTTCACGGTCAAAGAGTTCGAGGCAACGGAGTAGATGGCGCCAATTGGCCTGGATGAAATAGAGGTCATCGGCGCGGGGCCAACGCTCTACCGGCCACCGCCGCGCCGCGATTTGTTGCGCCTGCCGCTGCTCGGCCGCCTGCTGAAGCGCCGCAACGGCCGCCTGCTGCTGCAACTGCCGCTGCTACTGGCCGCCCTGCTGCTCATCTATGACGGCCTGACCGGGCCGCCGCTGGCCCCGCAGAATCTGGCCACCGTCGGCGTCTGGGTCCACTATCGCGGCCTGGTCATGGTTGCCCTGCTGCTGGTGGGCAACCTGTTCTGCATGGGCTGCCCCTTCACGCTGCCGCGCACGCTGGCTCGGCGGCTGAGCGGGCGCGGGCGGCGCTGGCCGCGGGCGCTGCGCAACAAGTGGCTGGCCGTGGCCGCCTTCGTCGGCTTCCTGTTTCTCTATGAGTGGCTCGACCTGTGGGCCGGGCCGCGGCTGACGGCGGCGGTTATCATCGGCTACTTCGTTGGCGCGTTCCTGCTGGAGGCGCTGTTCGCCGAGTCCCCCTTCTGCAAGTACATCTGCCCGCTGGGCACGTTCAACTTCGTCGCCAGCGCCGTCTCGCCCACGCAGATCACCGTCCGCGACCGCGACGTGTGCCGCGCCTGCCCCGGCAAGGAGTGTGTCAACGGTTCGGCCCGCGTCCTGGGCTGCGGCACGGAGCTGTTCCCGCCAACGGTGCGCGGCAACCTCGACTGCGTCTTCTGCCTCGATTGCGCCCGCGCCTGCCCCTATGACAACGTCGCCCTGGCCGTGCGCCCGCCGGGGCGAGAACTGGTGGACGACGCCTGGCCACGCCGCTGGGACGTGTCGTTCCTCGTTCTGGTCTTCGCCTTCACCGCCGTCAGCAACGCCTTCGGCATGGTTCCGCCCTTCTACGACCTGCTGGCCTGGTTGGCCGCCGCGCTGGGCACGGCTAACGAGGGCGTGCTACTGGCGCTAATTTTCGCCGCGCTCAATCTGGCGCTGCCGGCGGCCGTGGGGCTGGCGGCGGCGTGGTTGAGTCGCGCCCTGGCCGGGCGGCGAGAGCCATTGCGCGTGGCTTTCGGCCGCTTCATGCCCGCCTTCGTGCCGCTGGCCGTGGCCGTCTGGCTGGCCCACTACGGCTTCCACTTCGCCACCGGCGCGCTGACCATCGTGCCCGTCTTGCAGAGCTTCCTGCTGGCCCACGGAATCACCTGGCTGGGGGCGGAACCGAATTGGGCGCTGGGCGCGGTTGTGCCCGGCGGCTGGCTGCTGCCACTGCAAACGGTCGTCGTCCTGCTCGGCTTCGTCGCGTCGCTGTTCGTCGGCCAACGCATCGGCCGGCGCGACTTCGACAACCCGGCGACGGGGATGAGGGCGTTTGTGCCCTGGCTGGTGGTGCTGCTGGCTCTGGCCATCGCCGCTCTAGCCACGTTCAACCTGCCGATGGAGATGCGCGGCTCGATGCTGATGGGTGGATGATGGAAAACGTAAGAGGGACACGGAAAAACGCAGAGGAGCGCGGAGAGACGCGGAGGAAGAATTGGAAAACGTAAGAGGAGCGCGGAGAGACGCGGAGGAGCGCGGAGGGACGCGGAGGAAGAGTTCGAGTCATCAAAGTATCCTTTCTTCCTCTGCGTCTCTCCGCGTCATCTCCGCGTTTCTTTGCGTCCCTCTTCTCTTCCTGACCGCTCTCATCGCTCGCGCCCACGGCGTCGGTACGCCGCAACTGCTCAACGCCCCCAGCGGCCCCTATCTGCTGTCGGTGTGGACCGACCCCGACCCGCTGCGGGCCGACGAGACCCACGTCGTCGTCGCCGTGCTGGAGCCGGCCACGCGCGAGCCGATCGTCACCGACGTCGAAGTCGTCGTGCGCCTGGAGCCGCTAACCGGCGACGGCGCGCCGGTCAGCGTGACGGCCGACACCGACGAAACCAACCGCCTCTTCTACGCCGCCGAGTTCAACGACCGCGTCGCGCCGGGGCGCTGGCGGGTGGGCGTGGCCGTCACCGGCGAGCGCGGCGCGGGCGACGAGGTGACGTTCGAGGTAGACATTGTCGCGGCGCGCGGCTTCAACTGGTTGTGGATTGGCGCGGGCGGGCTGCTCCTGGTTGTTGTCCTATGGCTGGCCTTCTCCCTGCGCGGCGGATCGGCTACCCATCCGGCCGGCTCCCCCACCCCATCACGCCGCCCATAGTGGCATGCCGGTGGCGTTGTGGTAACAACTTCACCAATAACGCCGTCGCTAATGCCGGGCATGCCGAAATTTTACATTAGGCGGTGGGCAATCGGAGCCTCTGTAAAGCAGGCAAAAGAGGATGATTTCCCCTCCATTATGGTCAACTGAGGCTACATATGGGGGCAAGTAGCCCAGGGTAGGCCTAGTTGTTGGCGGGCAGATAGGGTAACAGGTAGATGGGTAATTCGTCCTAATTTCTTTAACATTCGCAATTCCTAAAAAATCCCCAGCTTTTAAGCCTAATCAGGCCCGCGGCCATTGTCCCTGTGGCTGGGGCATGCTAGAATGACCGAACATTGAGGGGCGCGCCATATCCTCGACGCGCTCAGGATTGACTGTCTCGCGGCCACACCGCCGCGTGAGCCAAGGAGGGTGTTGTAGGGAGAGGGAACCCGACCACACCTGCTCAATGTAAGTTTGTGCCTCTGCTAGTCTGTCTGTCTGAGAATCCATAAGCGGGTCAACCGGGGTTGTCGTGTGCCTGGCCGCGGCCGCTTGCCGAGGGAAGAGGAAATGAACAGTGTAATGCTATCTCCTGAAACCGTCTGGAAGGCGGCGCTGGGCGAGCTGGAAATGCAAATGACGCGGGCCACCTTTATGACCTGGCTCCAGGGCACACGGGCGCTGGCCTGGGCCGACGGCGAGTTCGTCATCGGCGTGCGCAACGACTTCGCCAAGGACTGGCTCGAAGGACGACTGTACGATCTGATCGCCCGCACCCTGTCGAGTGTCATCGGCCAGCCAACGCGGGCGCGCTTCGTCGTCTGGACGGACGAGATCATCGCCCCCAAAACCACTTTAGCCAACGGCAACGGCCGCGCCGAAATCGTCCCCGTGACCCCACGCGAGCCGGCCCGCAACGGCCACGTTGGCGAAAGCAACGGCGCGGCCGACGAGAACGGCGCGCTCAATCGCCGCTACACCTTCCCCGCCTTTGTCGTCGGCCCCAACAACCGGCTGGCCCACGCCGCGGCCCTGTCCGTGGCCGAGAACCCCGGCCAGACCTACAACCCCCTGTTCATCTATGGCGGCGTCGGGTTGGGCAAGACCCACCTGCTGCACGCCATCGGCCACCGCTGTCGCCAGGACGGCTATCGCGTGCGCTACATCTCGGCCGAGACCTTCACCAACGACCTGGTCATGGCCATTCGCACCAAGCAGACGCCTGAGTTCCGCGAGCGATACCGCACCGTGGACGTGCTGCTCATTGACGATATCCAGTTTATCGCCGGCAAGGAAGGCACGCAGGACGAGTTTTTCCACACCTTCAACGACCTTCATAGCCACGGCAAGCAGGTGGTCATCTCCAGCGACCGCTCGCCCAAGTCGCTGGCCACGCTGGAAGAGCGGCTGCTGTCGCGCTTCGAGTGGGGGCTGACGGCCGACATCCAGGCCCCGGAAGAGGAAACCCGCCGCGCCATCCTGTTGGCCAAGGCCGACGAACTGGGCTGCCCCGTGCCCGCCGGTGTCATCGAGTTCATCGCCCACCAGGTGCGCCAGAACATCCGCGAGTTGGAAGGAGCGCTCAACAAGGTCATTGCCTACGCTCAACTGACCGGCGACCCCATTGACCAGACGCTCGTCAACCGGGCGCTGGCCGACACGCTGCGCCGGGCGGAGCGCGTCACGGTCAATCAGGTCATTGACGTCATCGGCCGCTACTACAACGTCACCTACGAAGCCCTATCGAGCAGCAGCCGCAAGAGCACCATCGCCTACCCCCGCCAGGTGGCCATGTATCTGGCGCGGACGGAGACGGAAGCCTCGCTGCCGCAGATCGGCGTCCTATTGGGCAACCGCGACCACACCACCATTCTCCACGGCTACGAGAAGATCGCCGGCCTGATTGACATTGATCCCCAGTTGCGGCGGGACGTGATGGAGATTAAGGCGATGCTCTACGAGCCGGCCGTTCATTAGGGATTAGGGGCTAGGGATTAGGGATTAGGGGCTAGGGATTAGGGATTAGGGGAAGATCGTTCTTACCTAATCCCTAACACCTAATCCCTAGTGCCGGAAGTGCCGCGCCCCGGTAAACACCAGCGCCACGCCCAGCCGATCGGCGGCGGCAATCACGTCCTCATCGCGCACGGAACCGCCCGGCTCGACGACGGCCGTCACCCCCGCGGCGGCCGCCTCTTCCAGCCCATCGGCAAACGGGAAGAAGGCGTCAGAGGCCAGCACCGCGCCGCGCGCCCGCTCTCCCGCCTTACTGACGGCCAGCCGCACCGCGTCCACCCGGCTGGGCAGCCCGCCGCCAATGCCCACCGTGGCCGTGGCCCCGTCCGCGCCCGGCACGTGGGCCAGGACGATGGCGTTGGACTTGACGTGTTGGCAGGCCGTCCAGGCGAAGCGCAGCGCGGCCATCTCGTCGTCCGTGGGCGGGCGGCGGCCGGCAACGCGCCACATCGCGTCGGGCGGGTCGCCGTCGTCGCGCGTCTGGGCCAGCAGACCGCCGCGCACGGCGCGTAGCTCCAGCGACGGCCCGTTGTCCCCATCGCCCACCGCCAGCAGGCGGCAGTTCTTTTTATGGGCGGCGAACCAGGCCAGAGCCTCGTCGCTGAAGGCCGGGGCGATGATCGCTTCGACGAACAGCTCGGCCGCGGCCAGCGCGGCCACAAACGCCCCGTCCACCGTCCGGTTGGCGGCCACCACCCCGCCGAAGGCCGACACGGGGTCGGAGGCCAGCGCCGCCGGAAAGGCCGCCGCGGCGCTCCGGCCCACGGCCAGGCCACAGGGCGATAGATGCTTGACGATGGCCACCGCCGGCGCGGCGAACGACTCGGCCGCCCGCCAGGCCGCATCCAGATCGAGCAGGTTGTTGTAGGACAGCTCCTTGCCCCCCAGAAGCCGCCCGCCCAGCGGCCCGGCGCCGTCCGTCGTCGCATAGAGCGCCGCCGCCTGGTGGGGGTTCTCGCCATAGCGCAGCGCCATCACCTGGCGCAATGTTAGTGTCATTTGAAGAGGGACGCTGAGAGACGCTGAGGGAAGACGCAGAGAGACGCTGAGGAAGAGAGATTCTTGCTCCGCGTCTCTCTGCGTCTTCCCTCCGCGTCTCTCAGCGTCCCTCTCCTCTTCTTCCCCCCCCAAATACCTTGCAATCGCATCGTCATACTCACAACAATGGGCAAACGCTTTGACCGCCAGCGCCCGCCGCGCCGCCTCGTCCGGCCCGCCGGCGGCCAACGCGGCCAGAGCCGCCCCGTAGTCGGCCGGGTCGCACAGCACCACCACGCGGCCGAAGTTCTTGGCCGCCGCCCGCAGCAGCGTCACGCCGCCGATGTCAATCTGCTCCACCGCCTCGGCCGTCGTCACGCCCGACCGGGCAACGGTGGCGGCGAACGGGTAGAGGTTGCAGACCACCAGATCAATGGGCGCGATGCCCTGCGCGGCCAGGTCGGCGCGGTCGTCGGCCGTGTCGCGGGCCAGGATGCCGCCGTGGATGGCCGGGTGCAGCGTCTTGACCCGCCCGCCCAGCATTTCCGGCGCGCCGGTCACGTCGCTCACCTCCCGCGCCGGCAACCCTGCCTCGCGTAGCGCCCGCGCCGTGCCGCCGCTGGCGATCAGCTCCCAGCCCAGCGCCGCCAGCCCACGCCCCAGCTCGATCAGCCCTGTTTTGTCGTGTACGGAGAGAATGGCTCGTTTGGTCATGGGGCCGGAGTGTACCATAGACCTCAGAGGTGGGCGCAGCCACGACCCATTCTCGGAGTGAAGCCGCGTAGCGCCCACCTCTGAGGTCTACGCCTTGAGTTGCCCAAATCGCCCAATGCTCTATCATTGCCGCGCATGGATTCCGGCAGCAACTACCGCCGCACTCTGATGGCCGAGCAGTTCCACCGCGCCCGACGTCAGGCGGCGGTCGAGAGCCTGCTGGCGCGGCTGTCCGGCTCGTCCACCGATCTTCTGTCCTACAACGAGGTTGCCGACAAACTGCGCGTCAGCGGGCAATCGCCGGGCGGGTTGCGGCAGATTCCGGTGTCGGCCATCGTCGGCAGCGTCAGCCGCTACCAGGACTTCACCCGCACCTTTCTGCCGCGCCACCAGTCCGACGAAGAGCGCTGGGTGTCGGTTGGCGCCGCCGCGCCGGTCATCGGCGATCTGCCGCCCATCGAGTGCTACAAGGTCGGCGACAACTACTTCGTCCTCGACGGCAACCACCGCGTCAGCATCGCCCGGCGGCAGGGCGTGGACTACATTGACGCCTACGTCACCGAAGTGCGCACTCGCGCCCCGCTGCCGGCCGGGGCGCAACCCGACGACCTGATCACCGCCGCCGAGTATGCTGCCTTTCTGGAGGCCACGCGGCTGGACAACACCCGCGGCGTGGACATGCGCGTCAGCGTGCCCGGCCAATACCGCCATTTGGAGAACCACATCGAAGCCTACCGCTACCGGCTGGAAAACGAGAAGGGCGGCGATGTGCCCTTCGACAAAGCGGCCATGCGCTGGCACGATGAGGTCTACGTGCCCATGGTGCATGCCATCCGCCGGCAGGGCATCCTGCGCTACTTTCCCGGCCGCACTGAGACCGACTTCTTCATCTGGCTGGCCCGCCATCGGGCGGATCTGGAGGCCGCGCTGGGTCAACCGATCAGCACCGAAGTCGCTGTGACCCGTCTCGCGCCTCAGGTGCGGGCCAGTGAACGGGCGACAGCGGGCCGACCGTCCCCCTTGCGCCGTCTGACGCAACTGGTCGCCCCCGATCGCGCGCCCGCGCCGCCGGATAGTTGGGCCGCCGAGCGCACCCTGGCCCGCTATTCGGATCACCTCTTTGCCGCTGTCCTGTTGCTCTGCGTGCTGCGCGGAGCGCCGGCCGACGACGAACTCGCGCCGGCGCTCGACCGGGCCATTGCCGTGAGCCTGGCCGAAAGGGCGCAGTTAAACGTCCTGGCCCTGGTGGAGCAAGCCAACGCTGCCGAGCCGCCGGCCCTGGCCGCCTTGCGGGCGCGGCTGGCCCACGAACAGGAAGCGCACGGGCTGTCGTTCCGGCTAGGCGTGGAAAGCGGCGACCCGGCACGGCGGGCCATCAAACTGGCCTTTGTCAGCGACCTGATTGTCCTCGACCGCGGCTTCGGCCGCGCCCCCGCCGAGGAAGCGCGACCGACGGCCGCCGCCTGGCAAGTTCTGGCCGCGGCCAAGCGCCCGGTTCTGTTTGCCCCCGTTGCCGACCGTCCCCTGGCACGTCAGGGGCTGCTCGTCCATGACACGCGGCGCAAGTTCGACGAGGCGGTCTTCCTGGCCGCCTATTTGGCCGAGCAATGGGGCCTCGCGCTGACCGTGCTGCCCATCGGTACCGGGCGCAACACGGCCGGCGCGACGGCGCGCATTCGCGACTATTTGGCCCTCCACGAAGTCAACGCCCCATTCCTGCCGGCGGTGCGGCCGAACAACACCCTGACCGAGACCATCCTCGCCGCCGCCAACGAACTTCAGGCTGACCTGATTATCCTGCCCGGCTCCGGGCGGGGCCACGACCACCACCCCCGGCTGGACGAGACCATCGTCGCCGTCCTGCGCCGTTGGCCACATACAGTCTGGGTGGCGGGTTAGATACAACCCTTGAGAGAAGAGGAGAGAAGACGACCGATGAGTGTAGAATGGTACAAGCTATCGGCCGAAAAGGCCCTGCAACAGGCGGGCAGCACCCCCAACGGTCTGAACAATGACGAAGCGGCGCGCCGGCTGGCGCAGCATGGCCCTAACGAGTTGCGCGAAAAGGCCCACCGCTCGCGCTGGCAGATTCTGCTGGAACAGTTCAAGGGCATCCTCACGGTGCTGCTGTTCATCGCCGCCATCATCTCCGCCGTCCTGGGCGACTGGATCGAGGCCGTGGCCATCCTGGTCATCATCGTCCTCAACGGCATCCTGGGCTACACGCAGGAGTCGCGCGCCGAGCAGTCCATGGAGGCCCTCAAGCGCATGGCTGTTCCCGTGGTCCGCGTCCGGCGCGACGGCCAACTACGCGAGACCTCGGCCCGCGACCTCGTCCCCGGCGACGTGGTCGTGCTGGAGACGGGCAACATCGTCCCTGCCGACGGCCGCGTCCTCTCGGCGGCCAACCTGCGTGTGGAGGAGGCCGCCCTGACCGGCGAGTCGGAGCCGGTGGACAAGGAGCCTGACCTCGTCTTCGACACCGACAAGGCGCTGGGCGATCGGCGCAACATGCTCTACAGCGGCACCGTCGTCAACTACGGCCGCGGCGAGTTCGTCGTCACGGGCACGGGCATGAACACCGAACTGGGCCACATCGCCACCATGCTCCAGTCGGTGGAGGAAGACGCCACGCCGCTTCAGGAGCGGCTCGACCGGCTGGGGCGCATTCTGGCCTACGCCGCGCTGGCCCTCGTCGCCGTCGTCATCGCCCTCGGCCTGCTGCGCGGCACGAGCGACGTGGAGGAGCTGCTGTTGACCGCGGTCAGTCTGGCCGTGGCCGCCGTGCCGGAGGCGCTGACGGCCGTCGTCACCATCGCCCTGTCGCTGGGCGCGCAACGGATGCTCAAGCGCCAGGCGCTCATCCGCCGCCTGCCGGCCGTGGAGACGCTCGGCTCGGTCACGGTCATCTGCTCCGACAAAACGGGCACGCTGACGCTCAAT
>WBZV01001307.1_pt1 | contig 11606 bp, 2 predicted proteins | sample 5204221 | NCBI WGS metagenome assembly WBZV01 (sample SAMN12344360, study PRJNA552823) | activated sludge metagenome | biome: Activated sludge suspended growth; feature: Nitrification reactor; material: Wastewater; isolation source: activated sludge from nitrification reactor of wastewater treatment...
TGGACCTGGACCCCTTCGATCGGCGCCTCTACCTGTACGTGGCCGACAGGGGCAACCACCGGGTGCAGGTCTTCGACGTGGACGGCACCTTTCTTCGGACCCTCGGCGGGCCGGGTGACCTGCCCGCCGGCCTGAAGGACCCCGAGGACGTCGCCGTCCAGGGCTCGCTGGTCCTGGTGGCCGATCGGGGCCACGACCGGGTGGCCCTCTTCTCGGCCGACGGTCCCTACATCGGCGCCTGGGAGGGCCTCGACGATCCGTCGGCCATCGCGGTCAGCCCGACGGGGGCCATCGCCGTCCTCGAGCAGGGGGCCGGCCGCATCAGCCTCTTCCAGGCCGACGGACGCCTGGTGGGCCGCATCGGCAGCTTCGGCGAAGGGCCTGGCCAGCTCAACCGGCCGAGGGACCTGGCGTTCACCGCCGACGGCCGCCTGGTTGTCGCCGACAGTGGCAACGAACGGGTGCTGCTCTGGAGCATCGCCGGCCGCCAGCTGGAGGCCTCGCCCTTGGAGCAGCGGCCGCTGGCGGTGGTCGTCGAGCCGGGCAGCGGCGACATCCTGACCCTTCTCGCCGGCGGCGCCATCTGGCGCCTGGCCGACGAGGCCACGCTTCCGCCGCGCCTGGACCCGGCGGGGCGGCTCATGGCGCCCTGGGCCCAGGCCCTGGCCCTGGCGCGCGACGCCCAGGGCCTCAGCCACCTCTTCGCCTCCATCCAGGACGACCAGACCCCCTTCCAGGGCCTGCAGCATTGGCAGGGCAGCCCGCTGGCGCCCGCGCCGGGCGGCGGGCTCTGGGGCGATCCCACCCTGCCCCTGGGCCTGATCGAAGGCCCCTACCGCATCGCCGGCGGACCGGACAGCACCTGGCTGGCCGACCGCTGGCCGCGCCTGCAGCGCTTCGACGCCGCCGGGCAGGCGGACCGCCAATGGCCCGTCGGCCGCCTGCAGGACCTCGCGGTCCTGCCCGACGGAAGCCTCGTCCTGGCCGAGGAGAACCAGCTCTCCTGGGTGGATGCCCTCCAAGGCCGCCCCCAGGGCGTCACCGCGCCACCCCTGCTGCGCGACTACCGCTGGCTGGTGGCCGCGTCCCCTGACGGCGAGGGCGGCGCCCTGGCCCTGGACCTGGGGGCACAGGCCCTCTGGCAGTGGCGGGCCCCCGATGAAGAGGCCGTCCTGCGCTGGACCTGGACCCCCACCGACACGGTGCGCACGGCCCTCTGGGACCTGGCGCCGGCAAGCGGGGGCCTGCTCTGGACGGTCAACCGCAGCGCCGACGCCCTGGAGCTGCGCCGCCTGAGCGACGGCGGCCTGGACGGCGCCTGGCCCCTGCCCGGGCGGCCCCTGCGCCTGGCCAGCGATTCCACCGGGGCGGCCTACGTGCTCAACGGCTATGGCTGGGTGCTGAAGGTGGCCCAGGACGGCCGCATCCTGGCCGCCTTCGACGCCCGCGGCGACGCGCCGGAGGAGGCGGGCCCCACGGACCTCTCCATCGACGCCGCCGGACGGGTGGTGGTCAGCGACGGCCCCCAGTCCGCGGTGCGCGTCTACGCCCCCGATCCCGGCGGCGACCCCGGCACCTTGCCGGACTTCGCGCCGCGTTGCCGGGCCCTCGGGGACAAGTTCGCCCAGCCCACCGAGCTGCTGCTCGGCCAGACCACCGAGGTCACCCTGCGCATCCTGGGGGACTGCCCGCAGGTGGCCAGCACGGCAGACGTGGTGCTGGTCCTCGACCACTCGGGCTCGATGAACGGCGCTCCCCTCCTGGCGGCCCAGGACGCCGCGGTGGCCTTCATCGAGAGCATGGACTTCTCGCGCGACCGCGTGGCGGTGGTGGGCTTCAACCAGGACGCCCAGCTCTGGCAGGCCCTGACGGGCGACGGGGCGGCCGCCGTGGACGCCGTGCGGGCCCTCATGGCCGGTGGAGGGACGGACATCGCAGCGGGCGTGGACGAGGCCCGATTGGAGCTGACGGGGCCGCGGCGGCGCCTCGGGGCGGCCTCGGTCATCGTCCTGCTCACCGATGGCGGCTCGAACGTGCCCAACGCCCTGCGCGCCGCCGACCAGGCCAAGCTCGAGGGCGCGCGCCTCTTCACCGTGGCCTTCGGGGCGGGGGCCAACCAGGGCCTGCTGGCGCAGATGGCCACCTCGCCCGCCGAGGCCTACCTTGCCCCGACACCGGCCGAGCTGGCCGCGGTCTACCGCCGCATCGGCGAGCGGCTGCGGGCGGGCGTGCTCTTCACCAACCTCCTCGTGACCGACGAGATCCCGCGCAACATGGCCTACGTTCCGGGATCGGCCCAGCCGCCGGCCCAGCTGTCCGGGCAGCGCCTGCTCTGGAGCCTGGCGGACCTGCCCCTGGACGGGACCACCGAGCTGCGCTACCGCCTGCGCCCGCTGGAGACGGGGCGCCATCCGACCAATGTCTTCGCCCTGGGTGAGGGCCTGGACGGCCTGGGCCAGCCGGGCCGGGTGGACTTCCCCATCCCTTACGTCCTCGTGGGCGCCCCCAGTCCGACGCCAGGCCCCAGCCCCACCCCGGGCCCCAGCGCGACACCCACGGCCAGCCCCACGGCCACGCCGCGGCCCCGCCCCATCTACCTGCCCTGGCTGCGGCGCGAGTACTGCCCCAAGCGCATCCAGCGCGCCGACGTGGTGCTGCTGGTGGACAGCTCGGACAGCATGCTGTCCGACAGCCGCGCCGGGCGCAGCAAGCTGGCGGCGGCCATCGAGGCGGCCGGGCGCTTCGTGGGCCTGATGGACTACGGGGCCGGCGACAGCACGGCGGTGGTGGCCTTCAACGCCAGGGCGACCACGGTCCTGCCGCTCAGCCGCGACCGGGCGGCCATCCTCGCGGCCCTCGACCGGCTGCCCCAGGCCACGGGCACGCGCATCGACCTGGGCCTGGCGGCGGCGGGCGAGGCCCTGCGCGGTCCTGCGCGGCGCCCGGCCAACACCGCGGTGGTCATCCTGTTGACCGACGGCCGCCCGACGGGCACGACGGCCGACGAGGTCCTGGCGGCGGCAGCGCCCCTGCACGAGGCGGGGGTGCTGGTCTACAGCATCGGCCTGGGCGCCGACCTAGACGCCGCCCTCCTGGCGGCCATCGCCCGCGTCCCCGAGCGCCTGCTCCTGGCCCCCGACGCCGAGGACCTGCTCCAGGTCTACGAGCGCATCGCCCGCGAGCTGCCCTGCGACGGGGGCTGAGGCCGATGGGGCGGGCGGTCGACAGAGGCCTCGGCCGGTGCTAGGCTAGAAGCAGGTCCATCAGCCACCGCGCGCAGCAAGGAGCCGGGCATCATGGCCGCCAGCCTACCCAACGGACAACCCACTCCACCTCTGCCCCCGCCCCGCGTGCCCTCGCGAGCGGCGAGCAGGCGCTGGCTGGGCGCCGGCCTGGCCGGGGCCCTGATCCTGGTCGCCTCGCTGCAGGCCCTGGCCGGCAGCGCCGCCCCGCTGGGCCCGGCCCGGCCGGCGGACCCGGACTCCCCGGCCCAGGCACCCGCCGAGGCCTACCGCCTGGTGGACACCTGGCAGAGCGGCGCCGCTCAGGGCCCGCCCGACACCATGCTGGAGCCCGCCGGCCTGGACGCCACCGCCGACGCCCTCTACGTGGCCGACTCGGCGAACGACCGGGTGGACGTGCTGGGCTACGACGGCAGCTTCAAGGCCAACCTCGGCGCGCCGGGCCAGGGGCCGGGCCAGCTCGCGGCGCCGCGCGACGTGGCCGTGGACGGCACCACCGTCTACGTGGCCGATCGCGGGAACCGCCGCGTCACCTTGCTGGGCCTTGACGGGCGGGCCCTGGGCGCCTGGCCCCTGGCGGAGGAGATGGCGCCTTGGGGCATCGCGGCCCGGGGCGGCCGGGTCTACATCTCGGTGCCGGAGCGGGGGCTCATCCTCGTCCTGGTGGATGGCGCCGAGCAGGCGCGCCTGACCGTGGACGGCCAGCCGCGGGGCCTGGACCTGGGTCCGGACGGCACGCTCTACGTGGCCGAAACGCGGGGCAACGCCGTCCTGCAGCTGGATGCGGGCGGCAAGGTCCTGCGGCGGCTGAGCCAGGCGAAGCCGGAGTACGCGCCCCTGGACCTGTCGGTGGACGACAACGGGGACCTCTACGTGCAGTCGGCGGGAGCCATCCTCTGGTTCAAGAACGGCGTCGACCAGAGCCAGCAGGCCCTGTTCATGGAGGGCATGGCCGGCGTCACCCATTGGCCGCGCAAAGGGGTCTATGCCAGCATCGCCTCTGCGTCGCGCGTGTGGCACGGCCTGATCGGCTTCGGCTGGCAGCCGCGGAACGGCGATCCCATCGCCACCTGGCCCCGGCTGGGCTTCCCGGAAGGTCGCCTGAAGGCCCCCCATGCCATTGCCGCCGCGCCGGACGGACGCATCTGGGTGCTCGACGCCTGGCCGCGGGTGCAGGCCTTCGACGCCGACGGCCGGCTCTCCCTGCATGCCGTGCCGCAGTTCACGCCCAACCGCGCCTTCCAGCCGGTGGACCTGGACGTCAGCCCGGCCGGCGAAGCCCTGGTCGTCGAGCCGCAGTGGTTGCACCGGCTCAACACCGCTGGGCAACCCCTGCAGAGCCTGCGCCTGCGGGCCGGGGTGGACGCCTACTGGGGCACCGCCATCCAGATGCGCGACCAGGGTCGGCGCATGACCGTGCTCGACTCGAACGGTCCCGCGCTGCGTCATTACGGGATCACCAGCACCCTCATGCCCATCAGCAGCCACCTGATGACCGAGGCCTTCGGCCGCGGATGGACGCTCTGGTGGGACATCGCCGCCGCCGACGAGGCGCCCTACGGCCGCGTCTATGCCGCGCACCGCGGCCTGAGCCGGATCGAGGTCCTGGAGAACAACCGGCCGGCCGGCGGCTGGGACACCGAGGTGCGCCCGCGCCGCCTGGACCTCGGCCCCGACGGCTCCGTCTTCGTCCTGGGCATCGACGGCGTGGTGCGCAAGTACCGGCCGGACGGCAGCCTCCGGGCGGCCTGGGACGCCGGCGCCTATGCCCCCATGGGCACCGACATCGCCGACCTGGCCGTGGACGCGGCCGGCCGCGTGTACACCGTCGACCGGCAGGCCGAGAAGGTGCAGGTCTGGGCCCTGGACAGCTCGGCCACGCCCGAGCCCCTGCGCGTGCGCCGCGGCGGCTGCCGCCTGGCCGGCGACAAGCGGGCCGCGCCCAGCAGCATCGTGCTGGGACAGGAGGTGGAGGTGCGGCTAGAGCTGGGCGGAAGCTGCCCGGCGGCCGGCGAGGGCGTGGACATCCTCCTGGCCATCGACCGCTCCTACTCGATGTTGGAGAACGACAAGATCGGCGCCACCAAGGCCGCGGCGCTCGCCTTCGCGGACGGCGTGGACCTGAGCCGGGACCGTCTGGGCCTGGTGACCTTCAACAACGGTGCGGCCCTCGCGCAGGGGCTGACGGCGGACCGGGCCCTCGTGCGGCAGGCCATCCTGGCCATCAACCCGGCCGGCGGCACCAACATCGCCGCCGCCCTGGACGTGGCCATCGCCGAGCTGACCGGTGCACGGGCCCGCCCGCGGGCCAGGCCCGTCCTGATCCTCCTGACCGACGGGAAGGACGACCAGCCCGACGCGGTGCTGGCCCAGGCCGAACGGGCCAAGGCGGCCGGCATCCGGGTCTTCACGATCGGCTTCGGGGCGGTGGACCCCATGGTCATGGTGCGCTCGGCCAGCAGTCCCGAGGACAGCTACTACGCCCCGGACGCCGGCACCCTGACCGGCATCTACGCCGAGATCGCCCGCCGCCTGTCGGCCTCCGTTCTGGCCCGGCAGCTCACCATCCGCGACGAGCTGCCCGCCGACATGCGCTACCAGGGCCCCAGCGCCGGCCCCACGCCCATGGTCAGCGGCAACACCCTGACCTGGGCCTTCAGCGACGTGCCCTTCGGCGGCCTGTCCATGGCCTACCGCCTGCGCCCCCTCCAGGAAGGCCGGCGGCCGACCAACATCAAGGCCTCGGCCGAGTTCGTCGACGGCCTGGACCAGCCGGGCGAGCTGACCTACCCCGTCCCCGTGGTCGAGGTGCTGGGCCAGCCGCCCACGCCCACGCGCACGCCCACGCCGCGCCCGACGGCCACAGCGTCGGCCACCCCCACGCAGACCCCGCGGCCCGCCGAGCCGGTCTTCCTGCCGCTCCTCCTCTTCCAGCGCTGCCAGGACAAGACCGTGTTCGCCGACGTGGCCCTGGCCATCGACACCTCGGGGAGCATGGCCCAGCCGGCGGCCGATGGGCAGCGCAACCGGCTGCAGGCGGCGGCCGAGGCGGCGACGCAGTTCGTCACCCTGCTGCTGGCCGAGACCGGCAACCGCGCCGCCCTGGTGGGCTTCGACAGCGAGGCCCGCCTCCTTTCCCCGCTGACCGGCGACGCTCTGGCCCTGCAGGGCATCCTGGCCGGCCTCCAGATCCAGCAGGGCACGCGGATCGACCTGGGCCTGCAGGTGGCCACCGCTGCCCTCACCGGCGAAGGGGCGCGGCAGGAGAACAACCGGGTGATCGTCCTCCTCACCGACGGGCGCGTGGACATCGATCCGGAATGGGTGGTCCAGGCCGCCGACGAGGCCAAGGCCAAGGGCCTGCGGGTTCTGGCCGTGGGCCTCGGCAGCGAGGTGGACGTGGACTTCGAGCTCCTGGCCCGGGTAGCCTCGACACCGGCCGATGTCTACCGCGCCCCCAGCACAGCGGAACTGCGCCTGATCTACAGCCAGATCGCCTACACGCTGCGCTGCCCCAACCTGGACTGGCCTTGAGCTGCGGGGGGCGGCACACGGGCCACACCCGAGGCCGGCGCGAGCGGCCGGCCCCTGACGGGCGCGGGGGGCCTGGGTTTCGCGCCGTCGGGCCTTGGCGGTATAGTATGCGGCCCGCGCCGGCCTCGGTCGGCGCGGGCCGAAGCCTCGGGGCGTAGCGCAGTCTGGCAGCGCGCGGCGTTTGGGACGCTGAGGTCAGAGGTTCAAATCCTCTCGCCCCGACAGGCCGACCCTGGCCGGGTCCGCCCTTTCCGGCGGGTGTAGCTCAATGGTAGAGCTCCAGCCTTCCAAGCTGGCCGTGTGGGTTCGATTCCCATCACCCGCTCCTTTGGGGAGCTATCCGTCCTCCCCCGCCGGGGCCCATAGCTTAGCGGTCAGAGCAGCCGGCTCATAACCGGTTGGTCCCAGGTTCAAATCCTGGTGGGCCCACCTCCCTGCCCCGTATCGTCCGTGCCCTCAAGTTGCGGAACCGGTCGACGCCGGTTCAGAGGAGACCGCTCATGTACCGTCTGCCCGCCGTTCACCGTCGCCTGCTCGCCGCCGCCCTGCCCCTGGCCCTGGCCTTGTTCGTGGGACTCGCCGGCGCCAGGTCCAGGGCCACTGCCGCACCCCTGGGCCAGGGGCAGCCCATCGCCTGTGCCTGGGAGAAGCAGGCCCTGCAGGCGCCGCTGGGCCTCTACCACCTGGCGACGGCCTTCGACCCGGTCGCCAAGAAGGCCTACTACTACGGCGGCATCAACCAGATCGGCCAGGCGGTCGACAACCTGGGCGCCTTGGACCTCAGCAACGCGGACCTGGCCAAGGCCCGCTTCGGCAACGTGGGGGCCCTGGGTTCGCGCAGCCTGAGCTACGGGGCGGCCGCCGCCTTCCGGACTGCCGGCGACCTGTCGGCCGCCTACTTCATCGGCGGCGCCGACCCCGACGGCGACGGCAAGAACACGGTGCAGATCTACACGCCCAAGACCAACCAGTGGCGCAGCACCGTGCCGTCCGGCTCGGTGGACCGCATCTTCGGCGCTGCGGTCTACGTTCCGGGTCACGATGTGATCGTGGTCCAGGGCGGCACGAAGCGCTGCCCGATCGACGGCGGCGATGCCTCCCAGGGCGACTGCCAGGGCGAGAACCTGGGCACGAGCTACCTGCGCGTGGACGATGCGACGGGCGATCTGCGCTTCCTGCCGGGCCCCAAGGGCGGCCCCCAGAACCTGGTGGGCAGCAGCCTGATCTACGAGCCGCTGAGCCGCCAGGTGCTGGCCTACGGCGGCAGCCCGGACAACAACCTCGCCGAGACCCGGGTCTTCGTGCTGGACCTGGCCGACGCGGATCTCTCCAAGGCCACCTGGTCGGTGCTGACGGTAGAGGGCGTCCGGCCGCAGGGGCGCTATTTCCACAGCGCGGCCTACGACAGCGCGCGGCGGATGATGATCGTCCAGGGCGGCATCCGCGTCGCCGGCTTCGCCGACACCGAGAACGTCCTGACCGACACCTGGGCCCTTCACCTGGGCGGCGTCAAACCGGAATGGCAGAACCTCTCCAGCAACCTGCGCGACTGGGTGGGGGCGACGATGGTCTACTCGGCCCAGCACGGCAAGGTGCTGCACTTCGGCGGGCGGAACCAGTTCAAGAGCCGCACCGCCCCCTCCCAGACCACCAACCGGGACCTGAACGCCTTGGGTTGCCGCACGGCCCCTACGCCGACCCCCGAACCCACGCGGGTGCCGGTCAACGCCGGCGAGCCCAAGCTCTGCGACAGCCTGCAGGGCCGGGTGCCGTTGGCCATCATCAACAACGCGATGGCCAACCCGCAGGACGTCGGCGGCTACGGTGAACTGTCCAACCCGAGCCTGCCCCCAGGCCCGCTCAACCCGCCCAAGACCTACCTCGGTCTGGCCAACAACGGCGTGCCCTTCCACCCCCTCTTCAACTCCGTGGTCTTCAAGGCCGCCTGCCCCTGAGGGCGCCGGGGCGAAGCCGGTCCGGCCCCGGTGATCTGGCCTCGCCCAGAGTCGCGCGGGGCAGCGATCGCCGGGACTGACGAGTCGCTGCCGGCCAGCGCTGTGGCGGCCGCCAGCAGCAGCCATTGGGCCACGGCCAGGTCGACCAGGAAGAAGTGGTTGTCGACCAGGCCGTGGGCCAAGGCGTAGGCCTGGGCGCCGGCAAGGCCCCACGCCCAGGCGGCCTCCTCCGGGCCCAGGTCGGTCCGGCGCAGGGCGGCGGCGATGGCCCGGACCGTGGCGCCGAGGAGGACGGAGCCGAGGATCAGCCCGGGCCAACCCAAGCGGGTGGCCCAGTCCAGGACGAGGTTGTGCGGGTGGCTCAGGGCCCGCTCCTGGATCACCTCGCGCTGCACGTAGCGGTCACGGTAGGCCGGCAGGAAGTTGTCCGGCCCCACCCCCAGCCAGGGATGCTCCGCCAGCATCCGCCCGGCGGACTGCCAGAGCCGCCAGCGGATGTGGGCCGTGGATCCCGGGCGCAGGCTGAAGGTGCCGGCCACGCGCTCGCTGCCCAGGGCCGGTAGGACGAGCAGCGCGGCGGCAAGGGCCAGCGCGAGCGCGGCGAGGATCGCCGGCATCCGCCGCGCTCGGCCGGGTCCAGCCGCGGGCGGAAGGCGCGATCCGGCCCGCCGCCGCCCGCGTGGGCCGAGGTCGCGCCAGGCCAGGAGTCCGACCAGGCCCAAGGCCGGCAGGCCCAGGAGCCAGCTCCCGCGGGAGAAGGTGGCGATCCAGGCCAGGGCGACGAGCGCAGCGCCCCCCCCGGCGGCCACGGTCGCCCGGCCCCGCAGGCGGGCAGCCGCCACCCCGGCCAGCCCCAGGGGCAGGGCGCGCCCCAGCCAGAGCGCCAGGTTGTTGGGCGATCCGTAGGGCCCCCGCGCCCGCCACACCCCCTCGGCGGCCACCGCCCGGCCGACGAGGTCCGGCCATGGGAGGCCCCAGGCGCTCACCAGGCTGCCCAGGCTGCCCAGGAGTCCTTGCGCCGCCGCCACGGCCGCTCCCAGCACGAGGGCTTGGAGCAGCCGGCGCTGCATCGCCCAGTCGGGCGCCAGCAGGCGGAGCAGGAGGTAGAAGAGCGCCGGTTCCACGAGGACCGTCCGCCACTCGAACCAGGCCGGGCGGGATGCCTCGGCCCAGGATGCGGACAAGGCGGACCAGGCGAGCAGGAGGAGGACGGCGCCGATCTCCCGGCGTCCGCCCTCCCCTGTGCAGGGCGTGGATCGGCCGAAGCACCCGGTCGCGCCGGCGAGGCGCCCTCCCGTCCGCCGCGCCAGGCGGCCGGCCGCCAGGCCCAGCAGGCCGAGCAGCAGGAGCCCCTCGAAGGGCAGGACGGGCCGCGCCAGGAGGTGCAGGCGCAGGACATCGCGCCAGGGCAGCGTGGCCACGGCCAGGAGGGCCACGGTCCGTGGGTCCCGGAGGGCCGACAAACCCAGGAGGATGCCCCCGACCAGACCGGGCCAGGAAGGCAGGGCGGCATTGACCAGCAGGCCGAGCAGCCCCAGGAGGATCCAGGCGGCCCCCGGCCCGGGTGCCTCGCGCCGCGCCGAGGCCGTGGCATCGGGTGAGGGCGACCGGCCGCCATCCGCAGGCGCGCGGCGCCGCCCGGGCCAGGCCAATAGTCCCAGGGCCGCCACCAGCAGGGCCAAGGACAGCCCGCTGGTCGCCAGCCGGCGCCGGCGCTCCGCCTGCGCGGCCTCCAGCGCCCGGTCGCGCGTCGGGGGGGGCGGCGGCGCGGACGTCGCGCGCCGGAGGGTGGCGCCCAGCTCCGGCCAGGCCGCGAGGGCCTCCGCGGGCGTCGACGAGCCAGAGAGGGCAGCGCCGGGTGCGAGGGCGAGCGAGGGGGCGACCAGGTCGGCCGGCGAACCCAGGATCAGCGGGCCGGCCCAGGGCCAGCCGTCGCGGGCCAGGCGCCAGGCCTCGCCGAGCTGGTCGGCGGCGGTCTCCCGGGTCCAGGCTGCGCCCCCGCGCTCCGGATCGGGGCCGTCGGTCCGCCGGGGCCCCCCTGCCTGCCAGCCCGTCGCGAGGACCCAGAGCGGCTTGTCGACCAGGCCGTGACGCAGGAGCAGGCCGCGGTGCAGCTCGGCGCGCCGGAGGTTGAGATCGGCCGGGGCCGGGGGCGCAGCGGCGACCGCTTCGAGTCCCGGACCCAGGATGCCGACGGCATCGACCAGGCTCAGGGTGCCGCTGCGGGCCAGACGGTCCAGGTAGACGAGGTCCGACTGGTAGCAGACGGGGGAGGCCTCGACGACGATGGGCGCCAGGCCGGCGCTGACCAGGGTCCACTCGGGCGCGGCCGCCCGGAGGACCGGCGCGACGGCTCGGACCAGGCGCGCATAGTCGTCGGCATCCGGGCCGCCGGCCCGCCAGGCGGGAAGGCGGTTGGGTTCCGACCAGAGTTCGAGGGCGGCGGCCTGATGGCGGTAGCGGCGCGCCAGGGCATCGACGAAACGGGCTAGGTCGGCGGGGTCGGTGGGGGGAGCGGCGGCGGGATCCTCCTCCTCCCCCTCACAGAGCCACCAATGGCCAGGCGGCGGCGGGTCCTGCCTCGCCCAGGCGGGCGACCGGCGGACGCTCAGCAGGACCTCCAGGTCGTGCTCGGCCGCCCAGGCCAGGATGGGGTCCAGTTCCTGCCATCGCACCTGCCCTGCCCCGGGCTCCAGCCGGTCCCAGGCCACCGGCAGGCGCAGCCAGCCGAGCCCCAGGCCGGCGGCCTGCGCCAGCGCATCCTGCCGCGCGGCAGCGTCGAGCGGCAACAGGTCGAGGGTGATCCCCAGGCCGCGGTCCTGGCCCTGGAGTGGGGCCGGCGCCGCCGGATCAGGTCCTGGCGCCGCCGGCCCTT
>WBZV01001308.1_pt1 | contig 11605 bp, 7 predicted proteins | sample 5204221 | NCBI WGS metagenome assembly WBZV01 (sample SAMN12344360, study PRJNA552823) | activated sludge metagenome | biome: Activated sludge suspended growth; feature: Nitrification reactor; material: Wastewater; isolation source: activated sludge from nitrification reactor of wastewater treatment...
CCCCCTGTTGGCCATCGAGCTGGCCCCGCCCGCCGTGGCGGGCAACGCGTGGGTCGCGCTGAACCCCGAGACCGACCCTGTGCAGTACGGCCTCGGCGCGTACACACTGCTGATGGCCCTGGTCCAGCTGCGCTTGATCCCCGAGTACCGCAAAGCGCCGTTCGGGGCCTCCTACTGGGCGTTCGCCTTCTCCTACGCGGCGGCCGCGACGTACGCGATGCACTGGCTGCACCTGAGCCCGTTCCCGGGCGGCCCGGTCACCGCCTGGGTGCTCGCTGTGTTCATCAGCGGCCTTGTGCTGCTCATCGCGGTGCGTACCGTGGCCTCGGTCCGGGCCGGCACCTACTTCCCGAGGCGGGAGCAGATCGCAGATCCGGCCCGTTAGGGGGCATGCGACCGGCAGAAGTATCCACAAACCGCGTGTCGGTGCTTGACACGCTCGGCTTTGTCGTACCCACCTCGCACCATGAGGTCAGATGGTGCTGGAGCGCGAGTTCCGGGCCATCACCCGGGGGAACCTGGGGGCTCGGGTCGGACTCGCGGGGGTGGCTCGACCCGAGCCAACGGGCCGGCGTGTGGGGCGGGCGGGGGCCACGCACGCCGGCTCAATCCGTATTCAGCGCGATCAGTTGCGCAGCGGTGCTGCTCACCTCGTAGAAGTCCACGATCGAGATGTTCAACGGCATGCCCTGCGCGTCCCACCCCGTCATGTCCTGCACGGCGGTCGGGTTGCGCAGTTGGGCGAGGTCGAGCAGTGAGCAGTTCTGGGTCCGGCTGCCGCCCAGGCACTGGATCTGCGAACTGAGCCCCATGGACAGTTGCAGCTGGCTCACGAAGAACCCGCATTGATTCCCGCCGGACACACTGCACGCCTGCGAACCTGCCAGCGCGTCCTTGCGGGCCTGCAGGTAGCCGGTGTTCGCGCTGGTCGACACCGCCGGATCCTCGGTGTTGGGCCAGGGTGAGTAGAGGTAGTTCTCCCGTGCGCGATAGCACGAGTTCTTGGGCAGCTCACCCTTGGCGTACATCACGAGGATGTTGCGGTTGGCGTCCCAGGCCTGCCGGAAGGTGGCCTGCACAGGGTCGGGAATGACCGAACTCGTCCACGCCCGGGAGCACACGGTCGATCCGCTGACCTTGTAGGTGCGCAGGATCTTGTCGATGGCCGAGGTGTAGTACTTGTCGATCTTCTTCTTGCCGGTCAGGTCGATGTGCTGGAAGTCGAGGATGATCTGCTCGCGCGGATGCGCTTTGGCGAAGGAGACGATCTGTTGAAGTCCCTTCGTGAACCGCAGCGACGTGAAGGTGTGCTGCAGGACGATCGGAACCTTCGCGGCCGCCTTGTTGCTCAGCTTCTTGCCGGCCTTCTTCGCGCTGACGACCTTGTTCTCCGGGACACCCAGGCGCATGTCGAGGTAGCGGATGCCGCCGTTCAACTGGCCGGTGAAGTTCTGCGACTGGGCCTTGGACAGCTTCCCGGCGCCACACGGGTTGCCCTTGCCGGCGGCGGCCATCGCCTGGTTCGCGCCCGCGATCGCGGTGACCTTGCACTTGCCTTCCGTGTCGATCTTGAAGGCTCCGGAGTCGTGTGTCCCCGGGATCACGACCGACGTGAGGCGGGTATCGGGCTTGTCCGCGTACAGCGTGCCCATCCAGTCGGGGGTGGGCGGAGTGACGGCCAGCGCGGCTGCGGCGAGAAGAAGCATGAGGACAAGGTAACTGCGCGTAGCCGCAGAAGCCTATGTGAGACGGGCGTCTACAAATGAACTACGTTGAAATCATGATCGATTTGGTGACGGCGGTCGCACTCGCGGCGGCTCAGCCCGACCCCATCGCCTCCTACACGCTGGTGGCTGCGACCTCCGTGGCGGACTCCGGCCTCGTGGCGCGGACCGTGATGCCGGCCGGCGCCGCCTGCCCGGATCTGACCGTCGTGCGGCGGACCTCGAAGGGCGTTGTGAAGAAGACCTACTCGATGAAGGTCCGCAAACCCGCCGCCACAGCCAAGCGCGCCTTCAACACCGTTCGCGTGTGCAGCCGCAACATGCCCACGAAGGCCGTCCGCGCGTCGATCGACGGTCGCCGGATCCCGAGTTCGATGCCCTCGTCGGTCACGACCATGGCGATGCTGGCCGACACCGGTTGCCGGGTCAGGGGCGCCACCATCCAGGACTGCAACTCGCCGGCCGCGTGGCCGCTGAAGACCATCGCGCGCCGGATCGCCAAGGAGAAGCCCGACATCATCCTCAACCCTGGGGACTACTACTACCGCGAGCAGGCGTGCCCACCGGCGGACCAGGCGCTGTGTGGTGGAACGCCGCCGCCGGTGGCCGGGATGCCGTTCACCGATAGTGCTGACGGCTGGCTCGTGGATGTGATCCAGCCGATGAAGCCAATGTTCCGCAGCGCCCCGATGGCCTTGTTGCGCGGCAATCATGAGACGTGCGATCGCGGCGGCAACGGCTTCTTCCTGTTCTTCGACCCCCGGCCCGACACCGCGGGTCTGTGCGGTCCGGTCAACGGTGTCGCCCCGGCGCCGGCGACCACCCCGACGTGGTCGTTCACGATCGACGTCGCCAAGGGGCGCACGCTGCGGGTGGCCATGGTCGACTCGGCCTACGGCGAGGACAGTGTGGTGGACAGTTGGGCGGCAGCACAGCGTCCCACCTATGTGGCGGCCCGCAAGCAGACCAAGGCGAAGAAGGGGCGGCAGTCCTGGCTCATGACTCACCGCCCGGTCTTCAGCCACGTCACATCCCAGTTCGCGCCCAAGCCGCCGACGCAGTGGACCCCGTGGGGATCGCTGGACCAGACCGCGGCATCGTACGGGCTGCTGGACACCTATCAACTCATTCTGTCCAGCCACCTGCACATCGCCCAGGCCGTCCAGATCCCGGGTCAGCCCGGCAGCCTCGTGCTCGGCAACGGCGGCACGTTGCTCGATCCAACATCCGGCTACGAAGTGCCTGCCTACGGGCCGCTGGCCAACGCCTCGGGGCAGCGGGTCGACCCCGCGCTGGCGCCCTACCCGAACCCCACGATGAGTTGGACCAGTGTCCAGTTCGGTTACGCGATGGCCACGCCGACCGGCAATTCAGGGTGGAAGGTCTCGCATCGCACACCTGCGGGCCAGCAATTCGCGTCCTGCTCGCTCAACAAGAAGATCGGCTGTTCCTGATGCCTGAAGGGCTGAGTGCAGAGCAGGAGGTTCTTCTGCAGCGGGCCCGCGTGGAGTTGCTGTCCTGGCCGCTGGACAGCCCGGAGGTGAACCTGCTCAACCGCGGAATCGACCTCGCCGTCGAGCTCACCGACAGCAAGATCGGTTATGTCCACTACGTCAACAGTGATCAGGACTCGATCGAACTGTGCACGTGGTCCACCAGTACCGCCGGCTACTGCACGGCCACCTACGACCGTCACTACCCGATCAGCAAGGCGGGGATCTGGGCGGACAGCGCTCGACTGCGCACGCCGCAGGTCAACAACGACTACCTTGCCGAACCGGAGCGGCGGGGTGTGCCGCAGGGGCATGCCGATGTGGTGCGACACCTCGGGGTTCCGGTCCTGGAAGGCGACATGGTTCGTCTGCTGCTCGGTGTGGGCAACGCCGACCAGCCGTACGGGGAGCAGGACGTCGCCATCGCCCAGGCGATCGCGGACACCACATGGGCCACAGTCCAGCGATTGCGCGAGCACGCCGAGGTCGTGGCAAGGCTCGACCTGCTCAAGGAACGCCAGCACGTGGTCGGTCTGACGACGTGGGAGTGGGATCCTTTCACGGACCGGATCGTGTGGGATTCGTCGGCGGCGGCAGTCATCCCGGGCTTTGCGGCCCAGGCGACGTCGTGGGATCCGCTGCGCTCGATCCTCGATCTTCCGGACGCGCGCCGGCTCGATGCGTTGCTGCGAGGCCCGCAGGACGGAGCGGTCGCACTCGAGATGACCGGTCACGCCGATGATGGGGATGTGCGCCTGCTCCTGCAGGGCTTCTGGGTGGATCGGCCCTTGGGTCGGGACCGCCTTCTCAGAGGCACCTTGATGGACGTGACCATGATCGCCGAGTTCGAGCAGGCGCACGAAGCGGCCACGCACGACGCTCTCACCGGACTGCCCAATCGCGCCTGGCTGGTCGATGAACTCGACCGCCGAATGCGCCGGAGTCGGCAGCGCGTCGGCGACTACTTCGCCGTCCACTTCATCGACTTCGACGGCTTCAAGCTGGTCAACGACACCTACGGCCACATGGTCGGCGACGAAGTCCTGCGGGCGTGCGCCCGCCGTCTGCAGAGCGTCAGCAGGCACGAAGAATCGGTGGCCCGCTTCGGCGGGGACGAGTTCGTCATGATCCAGGACGGCCCGGTCACCCGTGACTCCGCCGCGGCGCTCGCCGACCGCATCCGATCCGCGGTCGCCGGTGACGTTGTGATGCCCGACGGTCAGCGGGTGGCGGTCGGCATGAGCATCGGTGTGGCGATCTGCGCAGGCGAGGACATCAGTGTGTCCGACCTGCTGCGGCAGGCCGACACCGCCTTGTACGAGGCCAAGCGCGACGCCAGCGGGATCAAGGTCACCGGGCTGCACTGAGCATCACAGCAGCTCGGGGATCTTCTGCTCGGAACGCAGGAACGCGCGTCGGAACACCATCGTCACCAAGGACGCTGTGATGACCACGAACAGCGAGTAGAGCGCCGGGATCAGGTCCGCCTCGGCCTTGGCCGCACCGCTGAAGCTCAGAGCGATGACGGCGACGGCCAGCGGGCCGTTCACGATGCCGATCTCGAGTGCATACGTCCGGCGATCAGCCACTTGGGCACCCCACACCTTGGCCCACAGGTACGCCACTGCCATGCCCAGCACGGGCAGCAGGATCGCGCCTGCGAAGACCCCGGGCTGGTCGGTGAAGGTGTCGACGAGCAGTGTCCAATTGCGTGGCACCCAGGTGACCAGCAGCAGCAGGATCACCAGGATCCCGAAGACGCTGCCGATGACCTCCGTGGAACCGCCGACGTTCGCGCTGCGGCGGCGCAGCCAAATACCCAGGAAGATCGGCAGGATCAGCAGCGCCAGGCTGACGACGATGTTGGCGTAGGGGATCTCCACGCCCTCCGCGACCACGCCGCCGTAGAACGTGATCAGCAGCGGCGAGACGATGATGGCCGTCATAGTGGTCAGCATCGTGACGATGACCGACAGCGACAGGTTCGCCTTCGCGAAGTAGGTGAAGAGGTTCGACGTGGTGCCACCCGGCATGCAGCCCACGATGATCAGGCCGATGGCGATGGCCGGCGGGATGTTGAACACCTGCACCAGGCCGAAGGCGATCAACGGCATGAACGTGAACTGGCCGATGACCGCAAGGACCAGCCACTTCGGCCGCTTCATCTCGTCGGAGATGTCGCGCGGAGTCATGGCCGCACCCATCCCGAGCATCATGCAGGCGACAAGGATGGTCAGCATCGCCTGTTCGAATGCGCCGATCATCGGGTCACCTCCGAGGTGAGCAGGGGTTGTACCTGTGCATCCACGAATTGGGTGCGCACGTCCTTGCGCAGGATCTTGCCGATCGGGGACTTCGGGAGTTCATCGGCGAAGACGAACTCCGAGGGCACCTTGTAGCCGGTCAGTTCGGTGGCCGCATGTGCACGCAGGTCAGACGCCGTGAGGGTCAGATCCGAGCGGACCACGACGGCCCGCACCCGCTCACCACGTTCGCCGGCGTCCACGCCGACCACAGCGACTTCATCGACCCCGGGGTGGGAGGCCAGCGCCTCTTCGACCTCGTTGGGGAACACGTTGAAGCCGCTGACGATGATGACGTCCTTGCTCCGGTCGACGATGCGCACGTAGCCGTCGGCGTCCATGGTGCCGACATCGCCTGTGCGCAGCCACCCGTCGACGAGTACCTGGGCAGACTCCTCGGGCCGTTGCCAGTAGCCCGCCATCACCTGCGGTCCGCGGACCCAGAGCTCGCCCGGTTCCCCGAGCGCCGCGGACCTACCGTCCTCGCGGGTCGGGCGCACCACCGTGCTCGGCAAGGGGACTCCCACGGTGCCCATCCGGACCTCGCCCCCGCCGATCGGGTTGAATGTCACGCCCGGCGAGGCCTCGGTGAGACCATAGCCCTCGACCACAGGGGAACCCGTCACCTGTTCCCACTGGGAGGCGGTCGAGGCGTGCAGGGCCATCCCGCCGGAGATCGACGCCTTGAGATGCTCCGGGGGATGGGCGACGAACCACTCTTCGTTCACCAGCCCGTGGAACAGGGTGTTCACCCCGGAGACCCACGTGATCGGGTAGTTCTCGAACGCCCGCTTCAGATTGCTCAGCGGTCGCGGGTTGGGGATCAGGATGTTGTGTGCGCCCATTCCGTAGAACCCGACGAGGTTCACGACGAACGCGAACACGTGGTACATGGGCAACGCGGTGAGGATGGTCTCCTGGCCGGGAAGGATCGCGGTCTTGGAGAACGCCATCATCTGTGCGCTGTTGGCCATCAAGTTGCCGTGGGTCAGCATGGCGCCCTTGCTCACCCCTGTCGTGCCGCCGGTGTACTGCAGGCAGGCCAGTGAATCCGCAGTCAGTTCACTGACGTAGCTGGCGGCTTCCGACCGGCGGTGCAGCCCCTGCTCAAGGGCGGCGGTGAACCGTACGTAGGGGTAGTCGATCCTCGGGAGATTGCGGGTCCAGACCTTCTGGATGGAGCGGATGATGCCAGCCACATATCCCGGGAAGAAGTCGGTGATGCGGGCCAGGATGACCGGGATGTCGTCACTGGTCGCGACCACGTCGCGGATCTTGTCGGCCATGATGTCGATACCGACGATGGCGGCGACTCCGGCATCGCCGAACTGACGTCGCATCTCGGGGCCGGTGTACAGCGGATTGGTGTTGACCACCACACAGCCGGCTTTCAGGGCCCCGAAGGCTGCGATGGGGTAGGCCAGGCAGTTCGGCATCTGGATCGCGACCCGATCCCCTTGCGTGAGGCCGAGCGTCTCGCGCAGGTACACCGCGAATGCGTCGGAGAGCCTGTCCACGTCGCCGAACGTCAGGTGCCCGTTCATCCCATTGGGCATGACCATCGTGAAGGCGCGCTGGTCGTGGTGGTTCCGGGCGGCAGCGATCAGCTCATCACACAATGAGCCATGGGCGGCAGGTGCGATGTCCGGCGGTACCTCGGGCGGGTAATGCGCGAGCCATGGGCGGGGATCGGTGTGTTCCGGCATGTGCCACCTCACTAAGCCTGAGATATGATGCAGGAATTGTAGTACGGGCATAGGGAGGCTGCAAGGGCAAGCGTCGGGCGCTGATCGCCCACGGGTCGCGCGTTGGTTAGTCCCGCGCACTCCGGTTAGAGGTTGGGCACTCCGGTTAGAGGTTGGCGGCCGTCCGGGGACTAACGGATGGACCGGGGACTAACGGATGGACCGGGGACTAACGGCTGTGGCGCTGCTCGTCGCACCCCGGCCCTATCCTGGTGTCAGGTCAAGAGTGAGTGGCGACAAGCCCCGGCTAGCTGCTCCGGCAACCGCGCCACCGGCACGGTGCCCCGGGTGACGACCGGCCCGTCGGCGAGGTGTCGGCGGGAAGCACGGGACGCCGGGGGTGCCGCATGGGACTCGTCATTCGCAAGATCACGTATCCGGAGCTCGACGCGACGCCGCGCGTCCCGCCGCGAGATCCGGTCCACGGTGCGGTGTCGCCACTAGCCAGTTGGCAGAGCAGTGTCCCAAGGTCAAGGACGGAGGTCCTCGCGGGTTTCCGCTCGCAAGAAGTCCGCATGCAGATCGAAGGGCGGGTGGTGGTCTTCACCGCGGCAGACGGCGGCGACCCCTTCCCGTTCCAACACCCCGTTCTGCTGCTCGGCGCGACAAGTGCTTCGAAGGCCCTCGCCCATCTCCCAGCGGTGGCTCTGGCCCACGACAGGCAGTGGGTCGAGCAGGTGCATGTGGTCCGTGATGATCCGGAAGGTTGGGACGCGGTGGGCGGCCGGTTCGTCGTGCGCTGGTCCGAGGAGGGTGCGGAACTTGTCGACGTGGTGGGCCGCGCTGTGGTGGACCGCTGGCAGATGCAGGGCAGGACTGTGCGGCATCGGTCCTGCCCGCTGATCCCGGACGCCCGACCCGGCGACATGTGCAGACTGCATGGCGGGCCGTGGGTCTCGATGTCGATCCTGGCCGCAGCAAACTGGAACGACCGGCGGGCGCTCTTCCTCGACCTGGTCGGGTGCGATGAGCCCTGCGGTAACCGCCGGCCGCGTCGTGGTGATCGCGTTCCGACGCGCTACACGACATGGCTGTCCGAGGCGGAGTTCAGCCAGCCGGAGATGCACAACGACGGCCATTGCCGGATCTGTATGCGGGTCGACTGTGGCCATGTGGGTTCGGTGGCTGTGGTCGACCCACCACTCGGGGCGACGGTGGTGCGGGACGCCGGGGGTGGTCAATGGCTACAGGAGATCGCCGAGCCACTGGTCCTGTCCAGGGGTCGCATCGTTGAGGTGGGTTGTGCCGAAGACGAGGTCCCCTTCGTGCTCAACCGGATGATCCTCGATGACGCCGGCGGCAGTGAAGACCTGCTGGACTGGGCGCACACCTCACCCGCGTGGCCGGCGATGGATGCAGACCTCGGCCACCGCTTCCGTGGGCTTGAGTTCGTGCACAGATGGGTGTGCATCGGAAGGTTCCGGGTCACCGGTGTCCGCCTCGGCAGCACGACTGTCCCTATTGCGTTCGACCTGCGGCGGCCACAGGTGCTGACGTCACGTGTGATCGCCAGGCTCGGCGCCTTCACGCTGGGCGAGGTGCACGGCTGGAGGCTGGGGCACGTACAGATGGTGCACGGTGGCCGGGCCCGTGCCGACCGTGCTTGGGGCTCCGACGCGCACGCCCTGGCCGCGTGGCTGCGTGAACAAAGGCTGGCCCACCTCGCCGCGATGTTCATGGAGCCCTTGGATCCCGACGGCACACTCACCCTGCTCGATCGTCAGCGCTACTACGACGATCTGCTCGCCGTGCTGGGGAGCGCGCGTCTGGACGTGGCCACCGAAGATCTGCGGCGGTTGCTCGCGGGCTCGGGGGACTACCTGCGGGCACAGGCCGCGTTGTCGGATCCGCGCTCGGATGAGCAGTTCTGGCAGGCGGTGCACGACCACGGCCAACAGGTGGGCACCCGCGAGGTGTTCCGCCTCGCGTAGCCCTAGAGCCCGGTGTCCTGGATCGCTGCTTCGATGCCCCGCCAGATGGTGGGATACGCGTAGATCATGTTCTTCAGGGTCGACACAGGAACCGCGCCGCGGACCGCGACCGCCAGGCCCGAGAGCACCTCGCCGCCGGTGGGACCGACGCTGGTGGCGCCGACCAGCACGCCCCGATCGGCGTCGACGACGACCTTGATGATGCCCTCGTTGCCGACCTTGTGGATCCATCCTCGAGAGGTGCTCGGCACCGGGGTGCTTCCGGTGACCACGGTGAGGCCGGCGTCGCGAGCCTGCTGTTCGGTCATGCCGACGGAACCGACCTCAGGGTCTGTGAACGTGACGTGTGGTACCGCCGAGTAGTCGGCGCCCGGGCCCGGCTGCCCGAGGATCGCCCGTTCGCAGATGCCCGCCTGGTACATCGCCATGTGAGTGAACGCGCCCTGGCCGGCGATGTCACCCACGGCGTAGACGCCGGGCACGACCTGCATGTGGTCATCGACGGGCAGGAAGCCCCGTTGCAGTTCCACTCCGAGCACATCAGCGCCGAGCGCCGGTGCGTTGGAGCCACGACCGGTGGCCACCAGGAGTCGCTGGCCGCGCACCTGCTTGTCGCCCACCGTCACCGTGAACTCGCTGCCGTCGTGAGACACGCTGGACGCGAACTGGCCGGTGTGGATGGTGATGCCTTCGGCGGTCAAGACGTCCGTGACGATCTGGCTGGCCTCCGGCTCTTCGGGGGGAAGGATCCGGTCGGCACCCTCGATGATCGTCACCTGGCTGCCGAAGCGCGCGAAGACCTGGGCGAGTTCGGCGCCGATCGCGCCGCCGCCCATCACGATCAATGACTCCGGCACCTCTTTTGCGGCGATCGCCTCGCGGTTGGTCCAGAAGGGGGTGTCCGCCAGGCCGGGGACAGGCGGGACGGCCGCATGGGAACCGGCAGCGATCACCACCGCGCGACCTGCGGTGTACACGTCATCGCCCACTGCCACCCGGTCTGCGCCGAGCAGGCGCGCCTCGCCGCGCACGAAGCGCCCGCCCTTGCCCGTGAACCGGTCGACGGCCACCTGGTCGTTCCAGTCATCGGTGGCCTCGTCGCGGATCCGCCGCGCCACCACGCTGAAGTCCGGGTGCACCTCGCTGGTCCCTGCCAGTTCGACGATCCGACGGCCCTCTTGGAGTGCTCCGGCCGCGCGGATCATCATCTTGCTGGGCACGCAGCCCCAGTAGGGGCATTCGCCGCCGACAAGTTCCTTCTCGATGCCCACGACGTCGAGGCCGGCTTCCGCCAGGGTCCCTGCCACGTCCTCGCCCCCCGGTCCCAGACCGATGACGATGACATCCGCGGTGTAGTCAGCCATTGCGACTCCTCTCCGGTGCTCACTCTGGCACGTGCTGGAACGGATTCGCAGACTGTCTTCTGATGAAGAAGTGGCACGTGAGGTGTCACATCTTCACAAAGAGCGGCCCGCTCAGCTGAAGAAGATGCCGGGGCGGGTCACCCGCACGGTGACCTCGTCGCCGACGGCGACGCTCTGGCGGCCCAATACGCGGATGAGCAGATCCTGCTCCCCGGCACGCGCGGCGAGCAGGGTGTCGTGCCCGTGGTAACTCACCGCCGATACGCCCGCTCGGGTGAGCACGGGGCTCTCGCCGCCGACCTGCAGGTCCTCCGGGCGGAACACGAGCACACCGGTCGCACCGACAGACGTCGGGTTCTGCGAGGGCAGGTCCCCGAAGGTAGTGGTGGCCGACATCGACCCCGTGCCCGACGCCTGCACGATCACGGTGTCCCCCACGAAGCGCGCGACGTCCAAGGTCGCCGGGGTGAGATACACCTCGGCCGGGGGTGCCTGTTGGGCGATCGTGTTGTTCATCATCACCGCGACCTGATCCGCCACGGCGAAGGCCTCCTCCTGGTCGTGTGTCACCAGGATCGCGGTCGCCCCCGTGGCGCGGATCGCCGCGAAGACGTCCTGGCGGACATCGTCGCGCAACCCGGCGTCGAGGGCTGAGAACGGTTCGTCGAGAAGAACCACGTTGGGGGAGGGTGCCAACGCGCGCGCCACTGCCACGCGCTGCTGCATGCCGCCGGACAGTTCGTGCGGGCGCATGTCCGCGGTGCCGGGCAAGCCGACCAGGTCCAGCAGGTGCCGGACCCGGGCGGCGTTGTCGCGGCCACGCAGGCCATAGCTCACGTTGGCCCCGACGCTCAGATGCGGGAAGAGCGAGCCCTCCTGCGGAACCAGGCCGATCCCGCGGCGTTCCGGCGGCACCCAGACGCCGGAGTCGAAAACCGCTGTCGAGCCGATGGTGATGCGACCTGTCTCCGGTCGCAACAGTCCGGCGATGCACCTGAGCAGCGTGCTCTTGCCGGAGCCACTGCTGCCAAGGATCGCGGTGACG
>WBZV01000890.1_pt2 | contig 11603 bp, 6 predicted proteins | sample 5204221 | NCBI WGS metagenome assembly WBZV01 (sample SAMN12344360, study PRJNA552823) | activated sludge metagenome | biome: Activated sludge suspended growth; feature: Nitrification reactor; material: Wastewater; isolation source: activated sludge from nitrification reactor of wastewater treatment...
CATTATTGACGGTGGTTTATTTCAAATTTATGTATTTTCGATTCTGAACTCAATTATTTTTGTGTTTGCACAGCCAACTTATAGCGTGTTGATTGCTGCCGCCGTAAAGAAAGACGAGCTACAAAATGTGTATACGAGAATAGATGGGATAACGACAAGTATTATGGCATTAGCGCCTCCTGTGGGCGCAACTATCGCAATGAATTGGGGTTATTCAATTTTATATGCAGTGGATGCGTTATCATTTTTGGTTGGTTTGTATTTTGTGGCCTCTTTACAGTTAGATGCAGGTATATTATTCAATAAACAAAGGCAAAATAATACAGAAGAGCCCCTCTACAAAACTATACCATTTTTGAAGGCTAGAGCTGAAATTCTGATTTTGTATTTCTGGATTGGATCAATAATTTCGGCAGTTGAGTACCGTGTATTCGAAAACTATTCCTTTAATAAAGTTGATATCGGCATTTTATTAGGATTTTTTGGAGCAGGAAGTTTCGCTTCAATATTCATTGATAAAACTAAAATAAAATCAATTAATTTTGCCTATATTATGATTGCAAGTGAGTTTCTTTTTTTACTCACACCTTACTTCATTGCAGCCCTATTTGTCCAATTTTTAATGGGTTTATCTTCTACTTTATTCGTTGGAAATTGGAAGGCAAAAATACAGGAGTTACTAATAGATAAGGATAGCTCAATTGTGATGTGGAGTCACATCAATAAGCAAATGGCGAAAACGAAGCTTATTGGGTACAGCTTAATAGCATTGTTACTATATATCGATAGCTCATTCATTAGCTTAACAATGGTTTACGTTTTTAGTGGATTAATATTCTTAACTAGTATTCGCCTGCACTATCGTGATTCATCCGATTTATTAAACACCATTTGATGAAAAAATGGCTCTTCGAGGATTCTTGTGCACTGGTTTAGTTTTGAATATTATTTAAAATAAAAGAAAATGGGGTAAGCTCTCAAATGGAGGTTCATCATGTTCAATTCTTTGCATTGCCCTTACTGTCTCTCAGAGCATATCGAAGCGCACAGTGATTACGAAACGAAGCAGAATGGATGTCGCACATTATATCGATGTACCGCCTGTCAATGGATTTTTTCTGAGATGAAAAATACTTTGGTTCTTCGAGGGTTCTTGTGGAACTTACATGTAGGTCGGGCAAAAGCGTAGCGTTGCCCGACAAGAAGGCTACATTACTCAAAATTCAGGACTACCCAGAACCAATACCTCAGTAGAACCTTATCAATTAGGAGATGATCAAAATGTTCGGAATAGAGCTTAAAGCGCTGCTGGCTATCAGTGTACCGATTGTACTTTGGATAGCGATACATTTTATCTTGCCACATATGCGTTCGCGCATTCTTTTGTTAAGTGGCGGTAAGGTTGAGGTGGGCGCAAACCTTGCAGTTTTTTCATCAGCTTTGGAGTCGATCGCTGCCACACTGGCAATCGCCGGAATTGCCGTTCTTGTCGCGTTTCTTGGTGCACGGGCATGGCTAGAGACTGTGGACTCTGGGGTTGAAGGGATCAATGCGGTCGTCGCTTTTCGGGATCACTTGGATGGCGTATTGGCTACGCTTGGCAAGGTTTCGGTCACGGTATGGCTGGCTGCACTGGCTGCACTGGCCATGATCTGGGTGATAACTATCCGGTCGAATGCCAAGAATCGTTGGAGCCAGGCGGCGGTGGACGCTCTAAAAGCTGCGATCCGCCGATCACTTGAGGACAAATCCCTCGATGATCTGCGTGCTGAGCTTGGAAAGAAGGAAGAGACGAGAATTCGTCAGCGAATTCAGGATTTGGAACGACGTAACCAAAACGCCATTAACATTGGACGCGCACTTGGCGTTATGCAGTTCGGTGATTCTGATCAGAAGTTTTCGGTGAATGACTTTGAACGTATACGTCAACAAGCGATGGATGCCAGGGCATCCCAAGATTCTGAGGAAAACCATAAACGCACGGAGGAGATCATCCGCAATGTAGAAGAGGCTATTGACTGCATAAAGTCACAGATTGAATTGGAGCTTGAGTCGCTTGAGGGCAACCAAATAAAAATAAAATTACGCGACGCAGAGGACTACATGAGAATGCAGTTTCGCGCACTTCTATTCGATGCTGTCATCAAAAAGAAACTCCAGTTGCATATGGCAAGCGATGCGACTGCGGCCCGCCCGGAACCAGAGTTAATCCGAGAATGGGCCGAAACAGTGGCAACCTCAGAGGCGGCTGTTGCGGCATGTGCCACCTCAGGGCACTGGAGCGTCAAGCTTGGAATGGTAGTGCTGTTTCTCAGTATGTTCGGCATTGTTGCAACTCCGCTTAGTAAAAGCCTAAAGCGCGAAGTGGAGGCACTGCAACTGTCGCTACTCAACCAGCGTAACAGTGCGGCGGTTAATGAGATGTTGGCATCGTTGCCACCCTCAGATCTGCAAGCTACGACTACTCAAACCAAAGATTGCGGTACACAAAATGTCGCATACGACCCCTCTGATCCACCGTGTGACTCAGCCAACGACATACAAACCGTTGCATACCTCCGTGATCTATTTAAGGAAGCTCTTGTCAACAGTATTCTGCGAGAAATGCCAGATGATGCTACGCGCGCTCGGGCACGCCGCTCGGCTTTCATCCTGGCGGCGGTTGATGTTCGACAGGATCTCCTAGTCGCATCAGAGCGACCCGCCGCCCAAAGGGCGGATACTGGAGCTACTGACGCTACATTCAAGGCATCAGGATCTCCTGCGCATACATTCGAGGAATCGGGTGCGGTCCGTCAGCAGGTGGAAGCCGTCGATGCCCTCATTGATGAACGTATTGCCCAGCTTCGTCAAAATGAAGGCCTATGGCAATCACTGCGTCGGGAGGCTGCACGACCAGCTCGAAGCCGCGATGTAGTTCAGGCGCTTTTTCGGACGGCCATGGGCATAAGCTGGCCTGGCCTGGGTGGGATGGAAGTGCTTGTGCGGACCAGGAGCGCTCAATTCGCCTTTGCAGTGGCACGCAATGGCGGTGTTAATGGGGTTGACTTTGATGCTGTCGTTAAAGCGGATCCGCCACTGACACGTCGTGAACGGCGGCTGGTGACGGATTTTCGAGCCGAGTTCCCCGAGTCCCTGGAGAATCAGGTACGCCGCTACGAAACAGGACATGTGGACCCCGGTTCCATTAACCGGGTGATCATGCGTGATTCTGAGTTCGCACACCGCACAGTGAATGATTACGATGACCTGTTTCCTGCGAAGGTAGACGCAGGCAGTGCGGAAGCTCTAGTGAATCCTGCACAATTGGCGCGATCCTTTACGAAAGTGCGTTTCAACCCGAACGTAGGCGGCGTAGTTATAGGGCGACTGCCCGATTCGGTTGATCCAGCCGTTGATGTCGTCAATTTTTCCTGGACTGCGGATGCTGATAGCCGGATTTTGATCGAACTGACGACGCGTGACCAAAAGTCGGTAAAGCTCGGTCCCTTCCACCCGGCAATCGTGCATGCTGCATTGACATATGCAGCCGATGGGCGCGTCGTTACGACCACACTGCCCTTATCACAGGCAAATCAATCCAACAACGACAATAGCATTTTCTCGGTGCCACCCCGACGGGTGGTTGTGCATCCCGCACTTGAGGATACCGCTATGGCTTGCCGATCGATTCAGATCGACCGGTTTGTCGATACGTTTGCTTTTTCAGATGATTCAAAATCGAATTCTGACTTTTCCAAAATGTCGGTAATGCGTAAGGGTGTCACAATGCTAGGCAAACTGTTGAGTTCCTTTGCATCCATACCGAACTATCAACGTGACAATTTATATTTATTAGCCATAATACAAAAAGAAAGTGAAAAATTATTCTCCCCAATCGCACGGACGGTCAGGTATTGTGGTATTGGACCTAACTGTTTTCCAGTTCAATACTACGACTCGCTGGATTTCGGCATGCCCCAGTTGGGGAAATTTCTCGATTGTACTGCAACCAACGAGTCACTATCGAAGTGTACTTATTTGCTAAAATCGTTTAGTCCTCGTCAAGGGTACTCCGTAGATAGTGGTGTCCGAGAGATGAGTTACGCAGTGGACGCGAACTTCGATTTCCTCACAAGCCAACAAGGCACGGAGAACCAACCTCTTTGGCCGCTAGACTTTATTGTTCAGGCCGTGCCGATCTTCCCCGAGACCAATAACAAACCACAGACCATCGCTAAGCTGAATGAGAGTGAGCCCTGGATTTTCCCATCGTTTGCCAATGATCTGCGTACAGCAGTTGCTGAGGGTATTCGTTCTCATGAAAATGCCAAAAAAATCTTTCATGAAATGCGCGACTTCACCATCTTACAGCGCTTATTCCGGACAGCACTGAATGGCAGTCTCGGTTTGGAGTTTCCATTATCACATTTACGAACTCTTCAGAAACAGACCCATGATGCGGTCAAAGTGATTCGCCATGAACGCTGGAACGTCAATAACCAGTCTCTTGTAGAGGGACTGACCAAATTTTTGCTACAGGAGTTAATCAAAGTTGCAAACTCTTCCACTCTGGCGGCCAAGTGTGGAGCCAGCGTCGCTAAAGTAATTGAGGCTGAGAGCGAGAAACCATGGCCTAAAGGAACGGCAGTATGGGACTTTACCGCTAATATGGAACAGTTCTGTCCGAATGAACCCAGTCTGGACTCATTCCGCAAGCTACGGGATAAGTTGCGTGAGTATGAGCTAATCGATGCGGCCATTCATTTGACTCAACAACCGCTTTCCGACGAAAAGGAACTATTCGTTTGTCCTGCTTTATAGTGGTTTGCCACTGTTAAGTTTTGGAGTTTTTTCGATTCGGACCGCTACCCGGATTACCGAGGATTCTGCGATGACCTCTAAAGGATCAATCGTAATACCTACTAGGACGCCTGAGGCACTCTCTCGAGTATACGTCTTCATTTCATCCACTTTTCTCGATATGCAGACGGAACGTGACATTCTCACCAGACGGGTATTTCCAAGATTACGGGAACTTTTTCAGAGTGATTTGGAATCAATCCAAGAGATTGATTTGCGTTGGGGTGTAACGGAGGTCATGTCCCAGCAGGAAGGAGTTTTACGGTTCTGTTTTGAGGAGATCGAGCGGTGCCTACCCTTTGTCCTCGGCATGATGGGGCATCGCGTAGGCTACCGATCTAAATTGCAGTATCTGCCACAAGAGCAGATTGAGATATTGGGCCGACATGAAGAAAATGTAGGTCTGACCTACTTGGAATTATTATACGCGTCGAACTATGCACAGCAATTAAAATTACCGGGGCCGATGATCTTCTTGAGAAATCCTGAACTCTCCGGATCAATTCATCGATCGCTGGATCGTGGATTGGCCTCACAAGCATTCCCTACTGGAGAATGCGCAGAACGCCAAAGAAAACTCATTCGGCGGCTGCCCGGCGCAACCATCGCTGAATACGGCTCGTTCGATGAGTTTGAGGAAATTGTAGAACGTGGTTTGAGTAGGCAAATCAAAAGATTTCTCAGTAAAAATTTCTCACTAATCAGGCCAAATAGCTACTTGTCGACAATCGACCGCCAACCTGAAATTCAACAAGTCGATAAAGTTGTCGGGCGTCGATCAACGCTGATCTTTGGCGAGGCCGGTGTCGGGAAGAGTTGGTTACTTCGCCGGTGGACCAATAATCGGGATTCCATATTCGTCATTGATGGTAGAGTCCATACAGCAGAACAGTTCCCGCAGTTGCTCGGCTACACCGATAACGTGCAATTGTTACAAAAATCTAATTTAAAGTACTCTCTTGCGATCGCCATTGATCGGACGAATAAGGGCTCGATAATTGCCATTGATCACTTTGAAGAGGCGTTCCCCACCGAAACCGCAGCCGACCTAAGCCTACTTCCAACTGGTAAAAAAAGCCTGTTTCCATACTGTTTAAGCCGACTCACTGGCAAAAAAAACTTGGTGGTTGTGAGCCGTTCTTCCAGGATACGTCATCAGGCTGAGAGATTGGGCTGGAATATTGTGCATGTTGGGAGTCCCGGTTCTCAACGCGTGCGCCAATTTACGATTCACTACCTGGCTGAATTCGGAAAACATCTCGATTCGGACCAGTTAACAAACCTTCTTCAGGCACCGTGGGCGAACAGAATCAGCAGCCTCTTGACAGCACTGGATGAGCTTCGCCGATTCGGCGTGATGGAGGCGCTCAATGATCGCATAAACACGCTGATCGAGTGTACGGACGATGCGTCCCTTGGCAAGTGCGTGCTCATAGAACTGGCCAAGGTGTTCCCTGAAAAATGGCGGCCTGCTATTTCCACGGCACTCATCCAACTGACAGCGAGCCAGAATGGGTTGGACGAGCGCCTGCTCCGACAAGCCGCCGGGCTTGCGGACGAGCCTTTGCCTGTACCCCTATGGGATGCGCTTAGACTCAGCCTACGATCATCCTTCATCCGACGAGAGCACTGCATTGACCTTGTTGAGGGACCAATGGTCCAATTTGCTTTGGAAACAATGGAAACCCAGCCTAGTCTTCGAACACATGCCCTTAACCAGCTTCAAGCTGTACTACTGAAAGAACCCAAAGAAGCTCAACAATGGTATCGGGAAATGCCTGGGATTGCGCTGCTTAGAGGAGGAAGCCGGGAACTCCTAGCGTTTTTGTCTTGTATTGATCACGCTGTCTCGATTGCTGCTATCGGCGACGGTTTTATCGCCTCTTGGGTCGATCGCCTAACCCTCGGACAGCAGCAAGCCTTGGTCAAAAATTGGCTCCACGCCTTAGCTGAATTGCAGGCGCATCCACCGGATGCTGCATGGCATCTCGGACATTTGGCTGCACACCTGGGCCAAACCGAAGCGGCGATGGCGCTGTTTAGACTGGACGCAGAACGGGTGCCTAAACGCAAGATGCGCGATCTGGCCATGGTATGGTTGACCAGAAATCCTGATGCAATTGCTCAACTCGTAGATCAGTGTGTCAATCAGATCAGCAAAGCATCTAAGAAAGGCTCTGAGATTGCTGTTGCCGTTTCTATCATCGTACTGGCGGCTGACGGCGGTGCACGACTTTCAAAGTACCAGATGAATGCATTGCTGCGATTTTTGGAGCAGCAAGGTGTCATGGATGGGAGTTTGACTCAATTGGCCGAGATTCATCTGGCTGCCGGACAAATTGAATTGCTGGCCACAGAGTGGAAAAAGGCCCAAAAACATTTTACCATTGCTGAATGCGCTGCACGAAAGAGTAGTCATGCCCGCTTGCTGTGTAGTTCGCTTGAGCGTTGCGCTGCAGTTGCACTGGAACGAAACCAGTTCCGATTTGCAAAATCCGCAGCTAGAGAGTGTCGAGATCTGGCACGGCGTCTGGGCCTGTTTCATTACGAGGCACTGGCATTTGAACGCCTGATCGAGGCATACCAACGTCGTGCTGAATGGACTGAGGCCTACACACTCGTAGCTGATTATCACAACCGATGCCGGGAAACAGAGAGGGACACTTCGCGCCCTAAGGCTCTACTGGACGAAATGGTGAATACTTAATTCTACTTTGCCATAACACCTGTCACTATTCGTTAAGTTGCTGTTTACGATAGGCAGAATCGATAACGGATGGTTCTTCGAGGGTTTCTGTGGAATGCGGGCATCTGGGCCAAGACCAGCTCGCCAAGCTGGCGCTGCCTCTTTTAAGATCAACAGGTTGAAGCCGCAAGCGGCACCTGAGTCAGCCGGCTCCACAAGAACCCTCGAAGAACCAAAATTAATGGAGTTAAAGAGTTAAGGACCCGATCGGAAATTTTCCCGATAAAAATCGTTTTTCTGCGGAAAATCTACTGGAATCATCCTCTCAAGTGTTAGTAATAATATAAAAATATTTAAAATTCAATATATTATATATTTGGCATAAAATATGATTGATTAAAACCGAACCAAACCCCTTAACTATGTAGAGGAATCATCATGGAATACACAGAGATTTTGCGCAGTGTGCAATTCTATCGTCGTCATATCCTTTTAACAGGACCTACTGGGACCGGTAAATCTCACCTAGCTCAGCAAATTCACAATTATATATATCCTAACAATGATAAGTTATTTATGGTTTTTAACACTATTGCATTTTCGCACGACCATCTATCTTCATCGCTTTTTGGGTATGAAAGGGGATCTTTTACAGGCGCACTTGTGAAGCATCAAGGTCTGTTAACTAATGAACGATATGGAACCTTGCTTATTGATGAGTTTGCAGAGTTAAGTTTAGATGAACAAGCCAAACTCCTAGTCTCACTGGATGAGAATGCCGTTCTTCCACTCGGTGGGAATGAATCTTTAAAAATTAAGCCTTTAGTCATTGTAGCCACGAACCGTGATATTTACGATGAAAAAATTTTTCGTCATGACCTTATCGAACGGTTTGCTATTAGAATTAAACTTCCAGCTTTTAATGAATTATCATCTGAGGAACAACGAAAAACAATCAATGAAGTAATCGATGCAATAAACAAGTCGGGCGTGTTTTCTTCTCACAAGAACTCTAAGATTTCTTTGGAAAATTGTGCATTAAATTTTATTCAGAAAAGCCAATGGCCAAGAAATGTTCGAGAGATAAAAAACCTATTAACCCAAGCTGCTGTTTTTAAATTAATAAATTTTAATGAGAATCGAGCGCCAGAAAATATTAAAATTAATGCAGTATTCCTTCAATCGGTTGCAATCAAGCTTGGCATGGTTCAATATGTTCCTATTGAAAAATCTATTCCTAAATGGAGTAATAATGAATACTTATCAAGTGTTATTAATGATCTCAAGCATGTTTTAGGTGAATCAATTCATGATTCATGGAGTTCGGATCGAATTAAAAATGGTTGGAAATTTGGCGAAAAAAGGGATGACGTTCTTCGAACAAACCCATGTTTAGTCCATTTTGATAATCTCCCTCAATCTGAACAAGATATCGATAAAAATATTGCAGGGAGAGTTATATTTGAGTTGTTAAATAAAGCTAATATTAGATTAACTACTCAATTTTTTATGCTTTGTTTTTTGCTCTCAGAGAGTGAGAAAAAAAATGAAATATTTACAATAAACAATAGTAGGATTGAAATAGAAAAGAACCCTAATCAAGAAGAAAAATTTATTATTAATCAATGTAATGAGAGATTTCTTATTTCTGTTAAGGAGATTCCCACCAAGTATGAAGAAAGGGAAAAATTGACCGTAGAGATCCTTAATAAATTCGAAAACTACAGGGCTCTGGTCGGCGAAGATTTTTTTGAAGAAACACAATCAAGGTTAAAAAACCACCTATCTGTGTTTTTTAGCGATAATTTTGATAAGTTAAAAATGCTTATTGTCGAATCCGCTTTTAAATACTACAGGACAAGAGATGGAGCAGCAAAATTGCTTAATTTTGATTCAAAAACAGTAGGAAAATTCCTTTCCGAAATGTTAACTGCTAACGTATCCCAGCGGAGTGACGTAGATTAACTTTGATGGTGAAAGATAAATGCTCATTAACTGCAGGCAGACATTGGTTGGGGTTTGGGGATCAATGGAAGGGGTCTGCGAGATATAACGGAATCTGGTGTACGGGCGGGTTGAAGGAAGGCGGCGTACCCTGCTGAAATGAGATTGACGAGATCAGGTTTCAGCATGAACGAAGAGGTACGCCATGAATGAAAATAGCGCGGGATGGTTGGGAACGCCAGGGTCGATCCAGGATTCGCTGACGGAGTTGTTGCGGCGGGGTGCCCGAGGGCTGATCGAACAGGCGGTGGAAGCCGAATTGCGGGGGCTGCTGGATCAGTATGAAAACGTGACCGATTTGGGAGGACGCCAAGCGGTGGTCAGGAACGGTCACTTGCCCGAGCGGGAGATCCTCACCGGGCTGGGACCGGTGCCGGTGCGGATCCCCAAAGTCCGCGACCGCTCCGGGAGCGGGATCAAGTTCAACTCGGCGCTGGTGCCACCCTATGTCCGGAAAGCCCAACGGGTGGAAGCGGCGCTGCCGTGGCTGTACTTGCGCGGGATTTCGACCGGGGACATGCAAGAAGCCCTGTCCGTGTTGCTGGGCGCAGAGGCCCAGGGCTTGTCGCCGGCGGTGGTGAGCCGCCTCAAGGCGGAATGGTCGGAGGCGCATGCCGCCTGGAACCGTCGCGACCTCTCGGATGAGCACTATGTCTACGTGTGGGCGGATGGCATCTATTCGACCCTGCGCGGCGAGGACGACCGCCTCTGCTTGCTCGTCTTGATCGGGGTCGACGAACACGGGGAGAAGCGGCTGCTGGCGCTGTCGGATGGGTACCGGGAATCCAAAGCGTCCTGGCTCGCCCTCCTCCAGGACTTGCAAGCGCGCGGTTTGAACGCACCACCGGCGCTGGGGATCGGCGATGGCGCTCTGGGCTTTTGGGCGGCGCTGGCGGAGGCGTGGCCGCAAACCCGTGGTCAGCGCTGTTGGGTGCACAAGACCGCCAACGTGCTCAACGAACTGCCCCAATCCATTCAGGGCAAGGCCAAGGCGGGCCTCCATGAAATCTGGATGGCGGAGACCCAGGCCCAAGCGAACCAGGCTTTCGACCGCTTCGCGCGGGATTTCGGCGCCAAATACCCCAAGGCGGTCGCCATCCTGGCCAAAGACCGGGCGGCGCTGCTGGCCTTTTACGAGTTTCCGGCCGAGCACTGGGTCCACATCCGGACGACCAACCCGATTGAATCCAGCTTTGCCACCATCCGGCACCGCACCACCCGAACCAAGAACTGCGTGTCCCGCAGTACCTTGTTGGGCTTGGTGTTCCAGCTGGCGCTGACCGCCGAGCAAAGCTGGCGCAAGCTGGGCGGCTTCAAGCGCCTGCCCGAGGTGGTGCGAGGGGTTCGGTTCCAGGATGGCATCGCCGTCGTCGGTCCACCCGACAAAGTAGAAAACGATCAGCAGAATATCGCCGCCTGATTCAAACCGCTCATACACCAGAATTGACTATAGCTCTGATTTTTGACGGTTTAGCAAAATTGCAGCCATCGAGGGGTGAAGTCCTAGACTTGCTGGAAAAGTGAAGGGGCGGGATGCATCCTTCGAGTCTGGACATTGGCACGTTCGGATTCCAAACCCAAGAGGAGCATCCCATGACGGCTAGAGTACCGGCGAGCGACCGGACCCGCAAACGGATTGCGGAGGTATTGAGCGGCGACTTCGACAAGAGTGATCTGTTACGCAACGCCGTGCGGTTGATCGTCGAGGAAGCGTTGGAGGCCGAGGTGACGGACGTGTTGGGACGGGAGTACTACCAGCGCGGCGAACCGGTCGGCTACCGCAACGGCAACCGTCTGGGCCGGTTGAAGACGGCCGAGGGGATCGTGGAGTACGCGGTACCGCAGGTGACGGGCACGGCCGAATCGTGGGCCAGCGAGGTCAAGCAAGCGCTCTCGGGGCGGACCGAGGAACTGGAGCGGCTGGTGGGGGAAATGTACGCGCGGGGCTTGTCGATGCGCGACATCGAGGCGGCCTTCACCGGCGCCGACGGGCGCTGCGTGTTGAGCAAAAGCGCGGCCAGCCAGGTCGCGGAGCGGTTGTGGGACGACTATTTGGTCTTCGCCGGCCGCG
>WBZV01001311.1_pt1 | contig 11591 bp, 15 predicted proteins | sample 5204221 | NCBI WGS metagenome assembly WBZV01 (sample SAMN12344360, study PRJNA552823) | activated sludge metagenome | biome: Activated sludge suspended growth; feature: Nitrification reactor; material: Wastewater; isolation source: activated sludge from nitrification reactor of wastewater...
AATACTAAAGGTAATGTTGAGATTGCCGCAGTAGGAGTCATTTCTTGCACAAGTGTTAGAGAACTCAAATTTACGAAGACTGAAAGGCCGCCTCTTGATACTGGAGGGTGAGGTGTATTTCATGGCTCTTAATCAGACAGGCAAAACCCAGAACACCTTACCAGGCAACTAGTTACAAGCGAAACATCCAGGCGGTTAGACCGCTTTGTGTTTTGCTGCCCGTCTGTAAGTGCCCATGGATACATCCATTCAACAACCCAAAAGGACAAACAATGAAACGAACGTTCAAAAGCCTCCTGGCTGCTGCCGGGCTGGTCTTCATCGGCTTAGGCTCTCTGCTCATGGCCAATTCCGCAAATGCCGCCCCACCTATCTGTTTCGAGCAAGGTGTCAACCTCAATAACTATCCGCTGGATGGTAATGGCGTAGCCGGTGCTACACATGCATATCGCTGTAACAATGCAACGACAGGTGTAAAGCCTTCTGATGCTAGAAACAACGAGCTTTTCGTTAACCTTCAAGCCTTGCCAGCAAATGTGAAAGCCATTTTGAAAAGTCGGAACGTCAAGTTCTACTTCTTCAACAATCGCACAGAGGCGAACGATTATTTCAACAGCACGGCTCCCTATTCTGGGCAACCTGACGGTGTTTTTGCAAGCAGCACAGCACGCTGTGCTCAGACTGGATATAAGCCAAACTACGATATATTTGGAAACCCGGCAGGTCAGGATATCGTGGTAGCAATCTATGACGTCTGCACCACAACTCTCGTTGCTGGGCCTTATCAGAATCCTGATTTAAAACGGGTTCCTTACCATGAAGCAGGGCACGCTTTTGACTTTGCTCTTGCATCGCAGAAATCAAGCCAACGGGGAACTCCAACATCAGGTTCTGCTGGCTTCTTGAGCTTCTTCAGCAGCGATAAAGCCAAGCTTACTCCCGCGAACTGGTCTACAGGCAGCCCCGCAATGACCCAGTCACAGAGGTATAGCTACCTTTGTAATTTGTTTGGTATCAGCAATCCCTCTGGATTGGAGATCGATCTTGGATTTACAACCAATACCGGTGGACCAAATGGCAAGGTTTGCCAAACGGTGTCGTTGCCCTATCCTACGTTTCAGCCCATTGCCAAGACACCGTCGGTTGTTGCCGCCGAGAAGTTTCCATATTTCTGGCCCTCGTCACGAGAGTCTTGGGCTGAGCTATTTGTAATTGTCGTAACCGGAAATAACACATCTGGTCCCAACACTCTGCCGACAGTTGATCGCGTTTATGGCATGAATCAAAGCCCCATTCGGTCTTTCAACTGCACTCGCGCAGTTATTCAGTGGTATGTTAGCAATGCTACAACTGCCACTACATCGCCCTTACCACAGCCAACCGCAGCTAACTTACCAGCTGCTTGTGTGCCTAGTGGTGCTCTTCGATAAACCGTCGAACTAGCACGGGAATGGGGCTTTAACAGCCTCATTCCCTCATTCTCTAAAGATCAGACCCGATTCCAGCACAGTTCATTATGATTCTGTTGCCCATGAAAAACAGCACAAGTGGCATTGCTGCTAAAAAAACAAATGATTTCAGATAAACCCCTGCACCCTTTCTCGGGTACATGGACAACTGCTTTTTGCTGAGAATAAGCCCTAAAAAAAAGGCTAGAGTGACACCGATGTTTCTAATAACAAACCCAGTTTCGGAAGGTATTGATACTCTTGCTGCAATCATTCCCGCGAACAAAAGGAAAAGTAGTGAAGCCAAGATTGTAATCGTTTTCATCAGAAACGCGCCTCGCAAGATTGGACCAACGGATCACCATAGGTGATGAATCAGCTTCTGACAATACGTGCTTTTCCCGTGATTCTTTTGGGTTTCTACTACGATGCCTTGTAGTGGTTTATTTTTTGACTGAATCCCACAAACGCCGACACCATGACTTTCTGGACCGGTCTTCAAGAAGTCTTATAGTGTCTTGGGAGTTTTCTAGTTGGGCCTGCAAATATCCAATTTGTCCTGAAGCTGCCTCTAGGCGGTGGTTTTGCTTCTCAATAATTTCAAGCAGTCGTAAGACTTCCATATTCTGAGCCGGTTCTATGGTTTTGGTAACCTCTTTGGTAGGCTTGGTAAGCTCACTTGTAACCTTGGTAAGCTCGACCCTCCATTGCTCACCAGTGGGGCCTTTAACCTTACAACCTGACAACGCGCCGGATTTCAGTTTGGCTCTAACAGAATTTTGTGAAATTCCTAAAACCCGCGCCGCCTCTTTGATTGTTAGGCTGTTGGTAAGCTTGGTAACCTCATTTGGTAGGCTTGGTAAGCTCTCTGAAAACTGACTACCTGACTCGAAAATCTCTATGTTTTCAACATCGATCACCGCACCGTGTTGGTAAGGTGGTTGGCAACCTTCCTGGTAACCTTGGTAAGCTTCACTGGTAACCTTGGTAAGCTTGGCTGAATCGGTCATGTGGTGACCTTTTGAGAGGCTGCAAAGCTTAATACTTCCTCTTCGGTTATGTCGAACATGGCAAGCCTGTCAAGTGAGATCTCTTTGCCAAGGTTCACACGCGCTGCCTGGCGCGCAAGTTCGCCCTGCCTGACATCTATTTCTTGCGCTAACGGTTCAAGTGATGGAATGACTAGCTGTCTGGCTTGTGGTCGTTTTACCGTAGCGGCACGTTTTCGTTTCTTTTGAGCCGATATTTCAGAAGCGGCTCTGAATCCAGGATAGTAACGTATCCGGTCTTCAAACCATTCAGCTTTAGCGAGATAGCATTTATCTACTAGTTCCTTGTGGACGGGTTTTAGCTGTTTTTTCGCTTCTTTTAGTTCATCCCAGACCTTAATGCCAAGGCGCTGAGCAAGCCAGGGATAGGCTAATTCAATGTATTCCTGTCCTTTCCGTATTCCGTGGAAAACACAGGACAAATGCGGGTAAAGAAGGGCTGCTATCTCACTATCTAAGGACCGTAAGAGCGACCAATCAATACTCTTAACGTAGAAGGCATCTAGGTTCTGCCGTACATATGGATGCAGAGAAATGTAGTTACTACCTAATAATTCTTCATGGCGTTTTTCGCCCTTGAAGCCCCACTCCTCAAGGAAACAAAAGGCTTTGCCAGAAGTCACGTATTGCTTTGTTGCCTTGTTGTAAAACGCACCCTTGCTTATGCAGTTCGTGGAACCGAGCTTCTCAATAGCCTTTTTAATTCTTGCGAATGACTCGCCGTGTGGTTTAATGCCAAGCTCACTGCAAATGGAGTAAAAAGTACCTATGTCTATCCAGGCTGGTACTGGTGCATTAGGGCTAGGTCGCAGTTCGTCCGCTCGTTTTAGAATCCAAAGCATGACGTTACGCTCTATAGCCCCAGGCAGTCCTAGTCTAGGGTCTGGTACAACGCGCCATTCGATTGTTTCTTTCAGTCCGTCACGTTCAACAGTTTCGACTAGCTCAAGAAATCGATTCTGGGCTGCTTTACAGGTTGAGAAATAAGGAAGTCTAAGAAAGTTTAGTTCCGCTTTGACTTGGGAGAAAAGTGCATCAAATCCTGTTGTATCGTTGCTATCGCTTGTGTGCCCAAGACGTTTCATTTGTTCACTCTCACCTGTCAACCGCTGTGAGGATGACAGGCTCAGGGTTTCATGTCAATTACACCTTCTGTATATACGCGCTTGTCATTTTGCTATTTTTGGGGTTGTGGTAGGAACCCCCAACTATTGTGGTAGGAACCCCCCAACTATTGTGGTAGGAACCCCCCAACTATTGTGGTAGGAACCCCCCTTGAAAACCCCTCTAGCCCACATGGGTTTTGCTTTTCCGGGCTCCCTAGAGCAGTATTAGAGCAACTTAGAGCATACAAAGCGGTACGCTTGACATGCGTCAAGCGGGTCATCTTTTTGTGGTTGACTCCCTACGCTTTTAAAACTCTCCGGAGCGACGGCGAACAACTCAACGGCAACCAAGTCCTGGAGAGCCTTGTCGCCGTCACTCACTGCGAGTTTAGCTCCGGGGTCAAACACTGGCGCAGTTGCTCCGCAACCGCATGTTTAGCGGAACGCCTGCGGCATATCCTCACTCACTTCGTTCGCTCCGGTATTCCTCGGCGAATTTTTTATGGGAGCTTCTGACTCGCAATCTAACAGCAACCACTTGATGCCACCGTAAATGGTGCGGGCTGTTTTCTTCTGAGATCGATCTGGCTGGCCGGGGTGCGATGTTTTGCTGTGGGCTGCAAAGAGTTTTAGCGGGGGCCGAACCCGGAAACACTGAGCCGGTGGTCGACCGTAATTTGAGGGTGCTAGGAGGCGTTTTAAGGGCGGTTCCGGCGGTCGGGAGGGTTGGCATAGCGGGCGGGGTCGCCGGGAGCCTTTCTGAGCCCAGCGGCGCGTATATACTCAAAAACCGAAAAGATGTAATAATAATGATGTAATTACGTAATGTTATTACATCATTACGTGGTACAATGAGGGAGTAAATGCCCGAGAGGTGCCAAAAATGGCTAGAAACATCCCCATCGACCGCGACGAAGTTATCGAAACAGCAAACAGGCTTGAAGCTGAGGGCAAAGAAGTCACTGCCTTGACCATGCTTTCGGCTCTCGGTCGGGGCAGTTTGACCACAATTTACAAGCACCTGGACGCCTGGCGAGAATCTAAACCGGTGAGGTCGCCGGTTGTGCAAGCTGACCAGCCGGAACCGGTGAAAACAGCTTTTGCGACGGCCTGGCGAGTAGCGGCAGAAGAAGCAGCGAGAGAAACAACCGTCATCAGGGAGAAAGCAGCCGAGGAAGTGAAAGCGGCGCTCCGGCAGTTTCATGGAGCCCTGGAAGCTCTCGCCAAAGTAGAAGCCGACAGGGAAGCGGACGGAGAAGCCATGGAAGGTCTGCACGGCATAATCGCAGAGCAGAAGGCGCAGATCGGTAAGCTTGAGTCGGAAGTAGCAGCAGCAAACGCGAGAGCGGAAGAACTGCGGGACCAGTTAAAGAGCCTCCAGGCGGACAGAGACGCAGCAATAAAAGCGGCGGCCGAGCACAAAGGCGAGTTAACAGCCCTGAAAGACCAGAACAAGCAGCTTTTGGCGAAAATTGGCACAGAAGACAAGGGGCAAAAGAAGCCGAAAGCGTAAAAACGTATACGTCAACCTTGATTGCCATAGCGGTCTTTTCTGGGCACAAAATTGCACTAAAACTTACTAAGCCCTAGAGCTGGTGAGCGTATACGTTTATCGGCTTTTCAGTGTGTCCGCTGTAAACGGTCTGCCTAACTGCCAAGTCGCTTTCCCTGGTGTTCTCATCAATTACATAAAGTGCCAGTTGCAGTTACGTATACGTGCCACTGGCGACCTATTGGTGATTTGTGGCAGCGTTTAGGCTTTTCCAGTAAACCAAGTAACCAGCTCATCAATAGACAATCTACAAAAATAGAGCACCGGCAATGGTGCCTACCGTCCGGTGGTGTGCAGTGGCTAAAAGCCAACAAAGAAGGAGCGTATGCGAATTGTGCCGCACGGGAATCGGAGTTTAGGCTAGTCGTAAGCTATGATAAGCTAAAACGTATACGCCCACCAATTGACCCATGCAGGGCACGGATTTTCTTTGCAACAGAAAAACCGTAAGGCAAGTTGAAAGCGTTGGCTGGCATCTGTAAGATGCTCAGCAACGCAACGTATACGCATTGGCTACCTGCCAATGCAAGCATGAAAATGTTGGCTAAAGTAAAATAAGGGTAGCAATACTGGCGTGGAGACATTGGCTACCTATGAGCGACAAAAAAGAGGCGGAAAAGCCGCAATACAAGCCCCGAGTGGAAACGAAGCTGAGCCGGGAAGACTTCAACCGTGTAGACGACCTGGCAAAAGAAGACGGAGTAACCAAGGCGGAAGTAGTCAGAGAGGCGGTTCTGTGGTATCTGGCGCACAGGGACGAACTAAGGAACGAGCCGAGAGACAGCATGATCACAGGCTCAATAGAGGCGATGACCAACCGGGTGTGCGCGATGCTGGCCAGGCAAGGGAGACTAATCGGGACGTTGTTTGAGCTGACGTATGCCAACATGGCAGCAACGAAGGAAGGAAAGGCAGCATTTGAGGCAGCTCTGACCTCGGCCAAGCAGAAGATGGCGAAGGCGGTGGATAAAGACGAGCGGGAGCTAGTAGACGCCATGAGAAAGACCGTAGCGGTGGCTCAGGCGGCAAAGTAAGCTGTGGTAATCATCAAGCACAGGTACATACCAGGAAGAAGCCGAAGCGGGAACGTCGTATCAATCGGCAAGGCTTTAGCGCATGTGAAATACATCCAGCACCGCCCAGGACCGGACAAGGAGAAGGGCGGGCGGGAGTTTTTCGACGGCGAACAGGACAGAATGGACGCCGTCGAAATGCGCAAGGCGATAAGGGAAGCAGGCGGGGACCGGGTGGTTGTCCACAAATTGACCTTAGCACCGGAAATAAACCCGCAGGACAAGAAAGCATTTACCCGAGACGTAATGACGAAGCTGGGTCAAGACATGGGGCGGGATCTGCGGTGGTTCGGAGTAGAGCACAACAACACAGACCACCATCACATACACGTCGTTGTAATGGGCAAGGACCGCAACGGGACCGAGGTTAGGATAGGGCTAAAGGACATAGAGAAGGCGAAAGAGCACGGCGATAGATACCTGGAAAGGTGGCATCCTAGGGAGCTTGAGAGGTCCAGGAAGGACAGAGAAGACAGAGAAAGAACCCGCAGAGAAGAGAGAACAAGAGAGCGGGAACTAGCCAAGGAAGAGAGGATTAGGGAAGGCTTAGAGCTTCCGTGGCTGCACAAGAAGATAATCAGGGAGCAACTAGAGCCGTACAAAGACTGGCGGGAAAAGCAAGACCAGGCGGCAAAAGAGAGGGAGCCCGGCGGAGACCGAGCCGAGCGCCCATACCATCAGGATACGATAGAGGCGGCAGGTCGGGAATGGTCAAAAGGCAGCAGCCTAAAGGAGTTACGGGGCTTAAATGAGTACCTGTGGGACAACATAGACGAGAGGATACCGAAGGAAGACTACCGCAGGCTGTCGGGTTGGATAAAGGACAAGGAACGCGCCCAGGAGCGAGGGCAACCGGAGCAAAGCGAGCAGAAGGCACAGCCGGACAAAGACAAAAGAGACCAGATAGAGTATGACGGCAAGAAGTATGGCAAGGGCGACAGCTACGAAAAGCTGACAGGGCTTAACAAGGAGCTACGGGAGAAAAGCGAGAAACTACCGTATGAGGACTACCAGAAATTAAGAGGCTGGATTGAGAACAAGGACAGGGAACGCTTTAGCGGCTACCTGGACAAAGGCATTAGAGAAGCGCGGAATAAGACCGAGCGCAGCAAAACCGCAGAAGACCTGAAGGCAGCCGAAGGCGGCAGAGTAATAGACCCGGTACAGCAGGAGGTAATGAGAAATCCTGTGGTCGGGCTATTCATGCAGGGGGCGTCCTTGGCGAACATGGTAGTAAGGTCAATAACTCTCGATGACAGAAACAGGGACTACACGAAAGAGCAGCGAGACGGGCTAGAAGAGGCTAAAAAGAACCTAGACGAGAAGGAGAAAGACAGGAAACAGTGGACCTGGGAAAAACCATGGGACATGCTGAAAACGCAAGAAGAGCGGGACAGAGAGCAGAGAGACAAGGTAGAGAAAGTGTGACTTTGCGAATTATTTGGCAAAAATTGGCGAATTATTTGGCAATTTTTCCTTCTTCCGCCAAAATACGAATTACGGAAGTGCGCCCAATCCCTAGCTTTCTGGCAATTGCAGACTTATTCATGCCATCTTGATAGAGTTTCTTTATTCGTGCAGCGTGCTTTAGAGCCGTTCTTGGTCGCCCGTGTTTTTTCTTTGAATCACGAATGCCAGCTTTAATACGCTCACCGAGCATATCCCGCTCGAAATTAGAGAAGATAGAAAGCATTCCAACCATAGCTTTGCCAGCCGGAGAGCTCATATCGAAGAACTCTGTTGTGGAGACTAGAGCTACTCCAAGAGCGCTCAATTCTTCTAAAGTAGAGATGAGGTCTGCGAGGTTGCGGCCCCAGCGGTCAACCTTCCAAACAACGACAACGTCAATTTTTCGCTGACGAGCAGCCATCAATATGGTTTCTCGCTCAGGTCTGGTAGCTCTGCCGGAGGCAGTTTCTGAGATTGCCATTGAAACAGTCCAGGAACGCTGCCGGGCGAGGGCTTTCATCGCTTTCATCTGCATGGGCAAGGTATTTTGTTCTTTTGTCGAAACCCTTGCATATAGAGCAGCGCGCATGATTTATATCTTTCAGGTGTCCAAAAACTTTGTTAGAAAAACTATAACCGAAGAGCCGTGGGATGGGGCTTTTAATTTTTTGTTTTTGGGTGTCCAATAACTATAGATAATGGACGCTTCGGAGAAAATTTTTGGACCCGACAGAAATAGCGTTTGAGCGTTATCAAATTATTGAGCCTATCCTAACTCGTAAAGCCACTTTAGCAGAGATTTCGAGGCAAACAAAGAGACCGGTACGAACGCTATATAACTGGGTGGCTGCTTTTCAAGAAGACGGCTTGGATGGACTTTTACCCAAAGTCAGAAGCGATAAGGGGAAGCGTAGAGTTGCCAATGACGAGCTAAAGCAGCTCATACAGGGACTATTCTTGAGGACACCGCCTGTTTGTATCAAGACCATATTCAGGCAAGTCCTAGAAGTGTGTGAAAAGAATAACTGGCGGAAACCTAGCTATGATGTGGTTTGTGAGATTATTGCTGAGATACCAGCTCCACTCAAGACTCTAGCTCACGAGGGCCTTAAGGCTTACAAGCAGGCATTTGGACTGCTAAACCGATTTGAGGCGGACAGGCCAAATGAAATATGGCAGGCAGATCATACACCTCTGGATATCCTAATCTTCAATGAAAAGGGAGCGGCTCAGAGTCCCTGGTTGACAATCATAATTGATGACTATAGTCGTGCAATAGCTGGATATTTTCTGGGTTTTCAGCCACCATCGTCATTGCGAATTGCGCTAGCATTGCGGCAAGCAATCTGGTATAAGCAGCTCCCGGGCTGGAATATTTGCGGCATACCGGAAAAATTTTATTCTGATCAAGGTAGTGATTTTAGGTCATCGCATATTGAACAGGTGGCAATAGAGCTTGGTTTTGAGCCAATTCAAACAATACCAGAAGAGCCTCAAGGAAAGGGAAAGTGTGAGCGATTTTTCCTAACGATCAACGACATGTTTCTTTCGCGCATGCCAGGCTATAAGAAGCCGGGAAGTCCTTTGCCAGTCCCAGTACTGTCACTGTCTCAGCTTGAGGAACGATTTCAAAAATGGATGATAGAAAATTATCTGAAAGAAGTTCACTCGGAAACGAACATGCCTCCACAAGAGCGCTGGCTCTCGTTTCCGCATATTCCAAAGATGCCTGCGTCCGAGGAGAAATTAGACCTCCTTCTTCTGACGGTGGCCAAGGTTCGGTTTGTACGACGGGATGGGATTAGGTTTTCAGGGTTTCGATATTTTGATGTAAGTCTCGCCGGTTATGTCGGAGAACCGGTGGTCATCAGATACGACCCTCGCGATCTATCTACTATTCTTGTTTACAAGCACAATGTGCTGATTTGCAAAGCTCAGTGTGCTGAGCTCGTAGGCACAAAACCCGCTCTGAAAGATGTGAGGCAGGCTCGCAATCATGAAGCGAAGGTTCAAAGGAAACTTTTGACTGGACTTCTTTCCACTGCCGATAAACACTGCCCTTCCGAGAAGCCAGAACCAGCGAAAGAGACCCCCTCTCTGTCAGACCAGCCGGAGTACCCGAAATTTAAGATAAGGAGATTCGCGTGTGATGATGTGGAATGAGAGTCCCCAACCATTTCTAATGACCGGGCAGTATAAGAGGTTTGCAGAGATATGTAATCGAAGCATGCGCGGCAAGTCTATTTCTCTTATCTACGGGCGCACTGGTTTGGGCAAAACAGAAAGCGCATTACACTACACAAATTGGAGAGAAGTAGCCCCGCTACTTCCACAGTCATCGGCCACTCGAAAAGTTCCAAGATCGGTTATCCAGAGCGGGGCAGCAATCTATACTCCTGATGTTGCTGCCACACCAAAGATGGTGCAGTCTGGCATAAGCCTCTTAAGAAATAGGTTCGAAGAGCTGGTTGATCAAGCGGCATGCTGGCATAGATTTGATACCGGCGAATTCGCACCCCATAAGTATCTGAAGCTTTTGATAGTCGATGAAAGTGACCGGCTCAAGCCGGCATCGTTGGAGTTTATTAGGGACTTGTATGACCGAACTAACTTGAGTATTGTGCTCATTGGCTCTCCGGGAATTGAGCGTCGATTGCAGAGAGCTGCCTATGGCCAGCTATTCTCCAGGTTTAGTCTTGCCTATAGAATTGAACCCATAACGGAAAAGGAAGCAGAAAATTTTATAGAGTTGAAGTGGGCTGCATTGGGACTCCCTTTGAAAGCGGACGGAGTAGTCGCCGCTGCTATTGCCAAACTGGCAGCAGGAAACTTTCGCACTTTGCACAGAATCTTCGCCGAACTTCAAAGGCTACAGAAGCTGAATCGGTTCCAGATGATTACTCCAGATGTCCTTGATGCTGCCAGGAAAGGGCTTTTACTGGTTGATAACTGAAAATTGCCAAATAATTCGCCAATTTTTGCCAAATAATTCGCCACAAAGTCTGCCAAATAATTCGCAAAGTCACAGAAAGCGATAGAAGAAAACGAGAAGCGCAAAGAGAAAGAGAAGAAAAAAGAGCGAGAGCGTAACCAGGAGAAGGACAGGAGCCCATTTGAGAGAGACCCGTGGGGCAGGTGGTAAAGCATGGCATTTAAGGCGTTAAGCATACGGATACCGGAAGAGGCGCATGACCAGCTAGAAAAGCTGGCAGAAGAGAGGCAGCAAAAGGTCTCAGACGTAGCAAGAGAACTAATCGTAAATGGGCTAAAAGGCGGCACCCCGGCTGACAATGCACTGGTGATAGAGTACCTGGAAGGGTTCGGGAACGTGCTTGCCGGTATACACAGCGAGGCAGCAAGAAGCCGCTACTACAGCGAACTAATGACGAGCTACGCCGTGGACATACAGAACCTGATGGTAGAAGGTAAGGCGGCAGAGAAGGGCGCAAAGCAAGACCTGATGGGAAGGTTCGGGGCTGCGTCAATGCAGGAAGCGCGGGAGGCATGGTTAAGGGCCTTGGGTGTGAAACCAGAGCAGGAACCGGGATAGGGTGATGGCGAGATCGAGGGGTGCAGGGTACCCCAAAAGGGGATGCCGGCGGCGGGTGGAGGCTGAAATCGTGAGCCAGTGGGCATCTTCAATTTGGTGTGATGAAACATAAGCTAGATTATCAGCCTGTGCCGTTGTCGGAGCGGGTAAAAATCAGGGGTTCGAGGATATCGAGTAAATCCTCTTTTGGGCAGTCTTTTGGAAGTACGGCATCCATGCCGGATTCCAAACACTTCCTTATCACTGACGGGTGTCTGTGACTTGTCATGCCGATTACCGGCAAGCGTGAGCCTGTGGGCTGTTCCAGCTTTCTAATTTCCTTTGTACACTCGGCTCCTGTCATGCCCGGCATGTCGTGGTCCAT
>WBZV01001312.1_pt1 | contig 11584 bp, 10 predicted proteins | sample 5204221 | NCBI WGS metagenome assembly WBZV01 (sample SAMN12344360, study PRJNA552823) | activated sludge metagenome | biome: Activated sludge suspended growth; feature: Nitrification reactor; material: Wastewater; isolation source: activated sludge from nitrification reactor of wastewater...
GAGCTCGGGCCGGCGCGCCAGCCGCGCCAGGCCGAGCAGGCCGGTGAGCGGCGTGCGGATCTCGTGGCTGGTGTTGGCGAGGAAGGCGCTCTTGGCGCGGTTGGCCGCCTCGGCGTCGTCGCGCGCCTTGGCCAGCGCCTGCTCGGTGCGGCGCCGCTCGGTGATGTCCTCGACGATCCAGATCGTGCCGCCGCGCATCGGGTGCGACGGGTCGGCGGCCTTGGCGAGCATGCGGCACCAGAACGGCGTGCCGTCGCGGCGCACCAGCTCGCGCACGAACTCGACCGGCTCGCCGCGCGACAGCGCCGGGCCGATCATGGCGCCGATCTCGGCGTACTCCTGGTCGCTCGCCCACACCACGCGCCCGGCCTGGCCGGCGAGCGTGCCGGGCTCCCAGCCGAGCATCTTCTCCAGCGCCGGATTGGCCTGCACGAAGCGGCCCTCGCGCGTGAAGGCGATGCCCAGCGAGGCGTTCGCCAGCACGGCCTCGTGGGCCAGGCGCGTGCGCTCGCTCTCGGTGATGTCGCGGCCGTTGAGCACGAGGTATTTCGCGCCCTCCAGCCCGAATACCGAGGCGGAGATCAGCAGCGTGAACGGCCGGCCGTTGCGGTCGACGAACTCGATCGGCATGTCCCGCACGCGGCGGTCGGCGCGCAGGCGCGCGATGAACTCGTCGCGCCGCTCGGTCGAGCCCCACACGCCCAGCTCCAGCGAGGTGCGGCCGATCGCCTCCTCGCGCGACCAGCCGCTGACGCGGGCGAAGGTGTCGTTGACCATCACGTAGCGGCCGCTCGCCAAGTCGGTCAGCGTGATCATGTCCGGGCTGGTGGTCACCAGCGTCGACAGCACCAGCTCGGAATGGCGCAGCGCCTCCTGCGCGCGCGCCAGCGCGTCGACATCGCGCGTCACGCCCCAGTAGCCGAGGAAGCGCCCGGCGGCGTCGAAGCGCGGCTCGCCGCTGACCAGCAGGTGCAGCACGCTGCCGTCGGCGCGGCGCCAGCGCATGCGCAGGTCGCGGAACGGGCGATGCGCCTGCAGGTCGGCGCGGTGCTGCTCGGCCACGCCGGGCTCGAACTCCCACGCCGTGTACTCCCAGGGGGCGCCCAGCTCGAACGCCTGCGGCCCGAAGCTGTTGTCGGGGCCGCGCTGCCAGATCCGTGTGCGGGCGAGCGCCGCGTCGATCTCCCAGTAGGCGTCGGCTGCGATGCCGAGCAGGCTCTGGAAGCGCGCCTCGCGCTCCTGGCTGGCGCCGAGGTAGTGGTTGAAGACGCGGCGCACCATCAGCCCGCTGGTGAGGCCGACGCCGAGCAGCAGCTGGTTGGTCAGGCGCCGCTGCAGCGTCATGTCGGCCAGCGCCGCGGCGCCGCGGATCCAGCCCGCGTGCTCGGCCCAGGCCAGGCCGGCGAGCATCAGCGCGCCGACGGCGGCGAACGACAGGCCGAGCCGCACGCTGACCGTCGCGCCCATCAGGAAGCTGAGCAGGGCGATGAAGCCGATCGCCGGGCCGTTGAAGCCCCAGCCGTGGATCACCGCTGCCGCTCCCAGCAGCGCCATGCCGCCGGCGCACACCGCCATCAGCGTCAGCTCGCTGCGCGCCCGCTCCCAGCGCCAGCCGACGGCGCAGGCCAGCGTCAGCGCCAGCGAGCCGGCCAGCAGCGCGGCCCGGCCGGACGGCGGCAGCACCGTGTTGGTGGCCAGCAGCAGGACGTTCAGCCCGAAGACGATCGCAAAGGTGCCGAACAGGTAGCGGCGCACGAGGAGGCGCGCGTCCTGGCGGGGGTCGGGGAGAACGGTCGGGTTCACGGCGCTGCGCAGCCGCTAAGGCCTGTTGACGGGCCCTAGTCTGCCGCGATCGCGTCGATACGGGGGGAGGTTCAACCCGCGGCCCGGCGTCCGGCCGCCAAGGATGCACGCGTGGCCTGGGCGGCATTGCGTGCGGCGGCGGCGAACTCGTTGCCGCGGCTGGCGTAGAGGATGGCGCGCGAGGAATTCACCACCACCGGCGCGCTGGTGTGGCCACCCTGCCCGCGCCAGCCGGCGCGCACCGTGGCCAGCGCATCGCCGCCTTGCGCGCCGACACCGGGAATCAGCAGCGGCAGCGTCGGCGCCAGCTCGCGCACGCGCTCGATTTCGGCCGGGAAGGTGGCGCCCACCACCAGGCCGAGCTGGCCCGTGCGGTTCCACGGCCCCTGCGCGAGCCGCGCGATGTGTTCGTAGAGCAGGTCGCCGGTGACCAGGCGCTGCGCCTGCAGGTCCGAGCCGCCCGGGTTGGAGGTGCGGCACAGCAGGAACAGGCCCTTGTCTTCGTACTTCAGCCAGGGCTCGACCGAATCGAAGCCCATGAACGGCGACAGCGTCACCGCATCGGCCTGGTAGCGCTCGAAGGCCTCCAGCGCGTACTGCTCGGCGGTGCTGCCGATGTCGCCGCGCTTGGCGTCGAGGATCACCGGCACGTTCGGCGCCACCTTGCGGATGTGCGCCATCAGGCGTTCGAGCTGGTCTTCGGCGCGCTGCGCGGCGAAGTAGGCGATCTGCGGCTTGTAGGCCAGCACCAGGTCTTTCGTCGCGTCGACGATGGTCGCGCAGAAGTCGAAGATGCGCGACGGGTCGTGCTGCCAGGCGCCGGGGAACTTGGAGGGCTCCGGGTCCAGCCCCACGCACAGCAGCGAGTCGTGGGCGCGTTCGGCGGCGGCGAGCTTGTCGGTGAACTTCATGTCAGTGGCCGAGCCGCTTGGCGAGCGCCGCCGCCGCGCCGGTATAGCTGCCCGGCGTCAGCGCCTTGAGTCGTGCGCGTTCGGCTTCGGGCAGATCGGTGAGCGTGTCGATGAAGGCGGCGATCGCCTCGCGCGTGATCGCCTTGCCGCGCGTCAGCTCCTTGAGGCGCTCGTAGGGGTTGGGCAGCGAGTAGCGCCGCATCACCGTCTGGATCGGCTCGGCCAGCACTTCCCAGGCGGCGTCGAGATCGGCGGCCAGCGCCTCGCGGTTGATCTCCAGCTTGTCCAGCCCGCGCAGCAGCGAGTCGTAGCCGAGCAGCGCGTAGCCGAGCGCCACGCCCATGTTGCGCAGCACCGTGCTGTCGGTCAGGTCGCGCTGCCAGCGGCTGATCGGCAGCTTCTGGCTGAGGTGCGCGAGCAGCGCGTTGGCCAGGCCGAAGTTGCCCTCGGCATTCTCGAAGTCGATCGGGTTGACCTTGTGCGGCATGGTCGACGAACCGATCTCGCCGGCCTTGGTGCGCTGCTTGAAGTAGCCCAGGCTGACGTAGCCCCACACGTCGCGCGACCAGTCGATCAGGATGGTGTTGGTGCGCGTCACCGCGTCGAACAGCTCGGCCATCCAGTCGTGCGGCTCGATCTGGATGGTGTACGGGTTGAAGGTGAGGCCGAGCTGCTGCTCCACCACCTTGCGGGCGAAGCCCTCCCAGTCGAACTCCGGCCAGGCCGAGAGGTGCGCGTTGTAGTTGCCCACTGCGCCGTTCATCTTGGCCAGCAGCTTCACCTCGGCGATGCGGCCGCGTGCGTGCACGAGGCGCGCCACCACGTTGGCGATCTCCTTGCCCACCGTGGTCGGGCTGGCGGTCTGGCCGTGGGTGCGGCTGAGCATGGGCACCTCGGCGAGATCGCGCGCCATCGCGGAGAGCTTGTCGACGATGCGGTCGAGTGCCGGCAGCAGCACCTCGGCGCGCGCCGCCTTGAGCATCAGCGCATGGCTGGTGTTGTTGATGTCCTCGCTGGTGCAGGCGAAGTGCACGAACTCGCCGGCCGCCTTCAGCTCGGCATTCGCTTCGAGCCGGCCCTTGATCCAGTACTCCACCGCCTTGACGTCGTGGTTGGTGGTGCGCTCGATGTCCTTGATGGCCTGCGCGTCGGCCTCGGAGAAGCGCGCCACCAGAGAGCGCAGCAGGCCGCGCGCGGCTTCGGACAGCGGCTTGAACTCGGCGAAGCCGGCGTCCGAGAGGGCGATGAACCACTCCACCTCGACCTGCACGCGCCGGTGCATCAGGCCGTATTCGGACAGCAGCGGGCGCAGCGGCGCCACCTTGGCGGCGTAGCGGCCGTCGAGCGGCGAGAGCGCGGTGAGGGCGCTGAGGGAATGTTGGGTCATCGCGGCAGCGCGCTGCGCAGCGCGCGTGGTCTCGGGAGGGGAACCGCGATTTTAGGCGGCGCGCCCCGGCCGCCCCACCACGTGGCGCACCACCGGCGGGTTGGGCACTGCGGGCCCGTCGTGGATGTGCACCGCTTCGGCGAGCGTCAGCAATGCCGCATCGGCCGAGGCCGCGCTGGCGGCGTGCACCTTGAGCAGCGCATCGCCGGCCTTCACCGTGGTGCCCAAGGGCAGCAGCCGCGTGATGCCCACGCGCGGATCGACCTTGTCGCCGCCGCGGCGGCGCCCGCCACCGAGCGCCACGATCACCAGGCCGATCTTGCGCGTGTCCATGGCGCTGAATACGCCGTCGCGCGGCGCGGCCAGCACGCGCTGCACCGGCGCGCTGGGCAGATGCGCGCCGCCGCGCGCCAGCACGTTGGCCGGGCCGCCCAGGCCGGCCACCATGCGCGCGAAGCGTTCGGCCGCGCTGCCGTCGTCGAGCGCGCGCATCGAGCGCTGCTCGCCCTTGGCCGGCGAGGCGGCCAGCCCGCCCAGCCACAACATGCGGCCGGCCAGCGCCAGCGTCAGCTGCAGCAATCGCGGCTCGCGTGCCGCGCCGGTGAGGAAGTCGATCGCCTCGCGCACCTCCACCGCATTGCCGGCGGTGCTGCCCAGCACCTGGTTCATGTCGGAGATCAGCGCCTGCGTGGGCAGGCCCGAGCCCACCGCCACCTCGACCAGGCTGCGCGCCAGCGTGTCGGCCGAATGCGCCTCGGTGCTGAAGGCGCCGTTGCCGACCTTCACGTCCATCACCAGCGCGTCCAGCCCCGCGGCGAGCTTCTTGGAGAGGATGCTGGCTGTGATCAGCGGCACCGATTCCACCGTCGCGGTGACGTCGCGGATGGCGTAGAGGCGCCGATCCGCCGGCGCGATGCGCGCGTTCGCGCCGACGATCGCGCAGCCCGCCTCGCGCAGCACGCGCACCAGCGTCGCTCGGCGCGGCGTGACCGTGTAGCCGGGCAGGGCCTCGAGCTTGTCGAGCGTGCCGCCGGTGTGGCCGAGGCCGCGGCCCGAGACCATGGGCACCACGCCGCCGCAGGCTGCCACCAGCGGCGCGAGCACCAGGCTGGTCTTGTCGCCCACGCCGCCGGTCGAGTGCTTGTCGAGCAGCGGGCCGTGCAGCTTGGCGCGCGACCAGTCGAGCCGGTCGCCGGAGTCGGTCATCGCCTGGGTCAGCGCGACGCATTCCTCACGGCCCATGCCGCGCAGGCAGACGGCCATCGCGAAAGCGGCGATCTGGCCTTCGCTCCACGAGCGATCCACCAGGCCGCGCACGAACGACTGGATCTCGGCCGCATCGAGCCGCTGCGCGCGGCTCTTTCGCCGGATGATTTCCTGGGCAAGCATGGGCTGGCGATTGTCCGGAAGGCGAGGCGCCTTGTCCTCCCCGGGGCCGGGTGTTTGGCGCCGGCGCGAGAATTCCCGCACTCCTCCGATCGTTTCCCACCATGACCGACCTGTCCCGCTTCCCCATCACCCGCAAGTGGCCGGCCGCCCATCCCGAGCGGCTGCAGCTGTACTCGCTGCCCACGCCCAACGGCGTGAAGGTGTCGATCATGCTGGAGGAACTGGGCCTGCCCTACGAGCCGCACCTGGTGAGCTTCGATCGCAACGACCAGCTCTCGCCGGAGTTCCTCTCGCTCAACCCGAACAACAAGATCCCCGCCATCCTCGACCCCGACGGCCCGGGCGGCAAGCCGCTGGCGCTGTTCGAGTCGGGCGCGATCCTGCTCTACCTGGCCGAGAAGAGCGGCCGTTTCCTGGGCGCCGACCCGGCCGCGCGCTACGCGGCGATCCAGTGGCTGATGTTCCAGATGGGCGGCGTCGGGCCGATGTTCGGGCAGGTGGGTTTCTTCCACAAGTTCGCCGGCAAGGACTGGGAAGACAAGCGCCCGCGCGATCGCTACGTGGCCGAATCGCGCCGGCTGCTCAAGGTGCTCGATCAGCACCTCGCCGGCCGCGCGTGGATGCTGGGCGGCGACTACAGCATCGCCGACATCGCGACCTGGCCCTGGGTGAACAACCTGGTCGGCTTCTACGGCGCCGGCGAGCTGGTGGGCTTCGCGGAGTTCGCCAACGTGACGCGCGTGCTCGACGCCTTCCTCGCGCGGCCGGCGGTGCAGCGCGGACTGAAGATCCCGCTCAGGAACTGAGAACTGCTTCGATGTCGTCGAGCAGCGCGCTCGCGCCCAGGCGCAGGCGCTGCGGCACGAGCGCCGCGCGGCCGAGGATCTGCTCGACCAGATCGAGGTAGACCAGCGCATCGGCCACGCGGCGCACGCCGCCCGACGCCTTGAAGCCGACGCGCTGCGCTGCGCTTGCATCGGCGGCGATCGCTTCGAGCATCACGCGTGCCGCCTCGGGCGTGGCGCCGGTGGGCGTCTTGCCGGTGCTGGTCTTGAGGAAGTCGGCGCCTTCCGCGATGGCGATGCGCGACGCGGCGGCGATCAGCGCCGGCGTCTTCAGCTCGCCGCTTTCGAGGATCACCTTGAGCACGCGGCCTTCGCACTCGCGCCGCACCGCGCGCAGCAGCGCGGCGGGGCCCGCCGTATCGCCGGCCAGCAGGGCGCGCCAGGGCAGCACCAGGTCGATTTCCTGCGCGCCGGCGGCGACGATCTGCTGCGTGTCGCGCACGGCGCGCTCGATATCGTCGTTGCCTTCGGGAAAGTTCGCGACCGCCGCCACCGCCACGCCGGCCGGCGCATGCGCCAGCGCCAGCGGCACGAAGCGCGGCCACACGCACAGCGCCGCCACGCTGCCGGGCGCCGCTGCGGCGCGCGCGGCCAGGCGCAGCACGTCGGCCGCGCTGTCCTGCTCGTTCAGGCTGGTCAGGTCGAGGCAGGCGAGCGCGAGGCGCGCGGTCTGCTGCAGATTGCGTTCGTTCATGCTGGCAGTGCGGCGATCACCGCTTCGAGCAGGGCCACCGCGCGCGGCGCGCTGTCGCCGGCCACGGCCAGCGTGTGCGCGTGGCTCAGCGCCTCGGCCTGCAGCCCGCAGCCCATGTTGGTGAAGAGCGAGAAGGCCAGCACGCGCAGGCCGGCATGGCGCGCCAGGATGGTCTCGGGCACCGTGCTCATGCCCACCGCCTGCGCGCCCAGGCGCTGCAGCATGCGGATCTCGGCCGGCGTCTCGAACTGCGGGCCCAGCACCCAGGCGTACACGCCTTCGTGCAGCGTGATGCCGGCGCGCCGCGCCGCTTCGCGCGCCTGCGCGCGCAGGGCCGGGTCGTAGGCGTCGCGCAGGTCGAGAAAACGCGCCGCGCCGCGCTCGCCGACGAGCGGTGAGTGCTGCACGAGGTTGAGGTGGTCGGCCACCATCATCAGCTCGCCGGGGCGCATGGTTTCGTCGAGGCTGCCGGCGGCGTTGGTCTGTACCAGGGTCTGCACGCCGGCCGCAGCCAATGCGTCGATGGCACCCTTCATCGCGGCGACGTCACCACCTTCGTAGGCGTGGCGACGGCCGCACAGCACCGCCACCTCGTGCGCGCCGATGCGGCCGAGCAGCAGTTCGCCGGCGTGGCCGGCGATGCCGGTCTGCGGAAAGCCCGGCAGGCTCGCATAGGGCAGGCGCAGCGGCTCGGCCACGCGCTGCGCGAGCGGCGCCCAGCCGGAGCCGAGCAGCACGGCGATGCGCGGGCGCCGGCCGGTGGCCCGCAGCATCTGCGCGGCTTCGTCGTTCATCGCGGCCCCAAATGATCGGGCCCGAAGCTCGCGGGCAGCAACTCGGCCAGCGTGTGGCGCGCGAGCACGCGCTGCGTGTTGGCCGACCACACCGGCACCGCGCCGCCGGCCGCGAACTCGCGCAGCTTCTGGCGGCAACCGCCGCAGGGCGTGATGGGCGTGGCGGCATCGGCGGCGACGAGCACCGCCGTGACGCGCGTGCCGCCGGCCAGCACCAGCTGCCCTAGCGCCACGGCTTCGGCGCACAGGCCTTCGGGATAGGCCGCGTTCTCGACGTTGCAGCCGGCGTGGATGCGGCCCTGTTCGTCCATCAGCGCGGCGCCGACGGCGAACTGCGAGTAGCGTGCATAGGCGCGCGCGCGTGCGGCCAGCGCGGCGGCCAGCAGCGCGGCCGGGGGCGATTCGAGAGAAGGGTTGTCCAAGGCGGAAGGCTTTCGGGTCGGGCCGAGATTCTGCGCCAGCACGCGTTCGCAGCGCTATGCTGTATCCGTTGCCTTCGGAGTCGCGCACGCATGGCCACCGACAACGCCGCCCCCGGCACGCGCCACATCCGCCTGACCTCGCACCCCGGCCAGGGCGCCACCGGTGCGCCGGCCATCCACTGGGGCGCGGCCGACGCGCTCGAACGCGGCCCCGTGGTCGGCAGCACCACCAACCGCAGCCAGCGCAACGTGATCGGCTCGCACAGCGGCAGCTACGGCGTCTACCGCGCGCTCGCGGTGGCGGCCGGCAACCTCGTCAAGGGGCACCGCGCCGACCTCACCAACACCGCACCCACGGATCTGATCGGCCCCTGCGAACAATGGGGCGACGCCGAGAAGATCGTCTCGATCGACCCCTGGGGCGCCTCGGTGCAGACGGTATTCGCCGACTACCTCGAGGCCGGCTACGACATCCGCCCGACCATCGCCGTCACCAAGGCGCACATCCACCTGCCGGAGATCCGCCAGGCGCTGGCCTTCCAGCGCCTGCAGGTGGATGGAACCTTCCTGCTCGAGGACAGCTCGGCCGCCGTCACCAAGATCGCCGTCGAGCCGGTGTGGTGGCTGCCGGGTGTGGCGAAGCGCTTCGAGGTCAGCGAGGCGGAGCTGCGCCGCGCGCTCTTCGAGGAGACCGGCGGCATGTACCCGGAGCTCGTCACGCGCAGCGACATCGAGGTCTTCCTGCCGCCCATCGGCGGGCAGACGCTCTACGTATTCGGCAAGGTGCGCGACCTCGCCGACCCGGGCGTGACGCTGACCGCGCGCGTGCACGACGAGTGCAACGGCTCGGACGTCTTCGGCTCCGACATCTGCACCTGCCGGCCCTACCTGACGCACGCCATCGAGGAATGCATCCAGGGCGCGCAGCGCGGCGGCGTGGGCCTGATCGCCTACAGCCGCAAGGAGGGCCGCGCGCTCGGCGAGGTCACCAAGTTCCTCGTCTACAACGCGCGCAAGCGCCAGGAGGGCGGCGACCGCGCCGACAAGTATTTCCTGCGCACCGAATGCGTGGCCGGCGTGCAGGACATGCGCTTCCAGGAGCTGATGCCCGACGTGCTGCACTGGCTGGGCATCCGCAAGATCCACCGCCTGGTCTCGATGAGCAACGACAAGTACGACGCCATCACCGGCAGCGGCATCGAGGTCGGCGAGCGCATCAAGATCCCCGATGCGCTCGTGCCGGCGGATGCGAAGGTGGAGATCGAGGCGAAGATCGCGGCGGGCTACTTCACCGACGGATCGGTGCCCGACGCGGAGCGTCTGGCCAACGTGAAGGGGCGCGGGCTTGAGTGAGCTCGATGCCGCCGTCCGCACGCTGCGCGAGCCGGCGACGATACGCGCGCGCTGTGCGGCGATCACCGCCTTCGTGGATGCGGGGCGCTCGCAGCACTTCACCCTCGATCGCTCCAGGCTCCACGCCGTGGCCGAGCGCATCGCCGCGCTGACGCGCGCGCGCTTTCCCGATCTGAAGATCCCGTACCACAGCCGGTGGCGCCATTTCGAGGCCGGTGGCGTGGACCGCAAGGCCGAGCTCGATGCGAGGCTGGCCGGCCGCACGCAGGTGGCGATCGCGCGGGCGCGCATCGACCTCACGCTGGTCAGCGTGCTGCTCGATGCCGGCGCCGGGCCCGACTGGCGCTTCCACGAGGCCGAGAGCGGCCAGGCCTTGGCCCGCAGCGAAGGCCTGGGCGTGGCGAGTTTCAGAGCCTTTCTCGCCGGGCGCTTCTCGTCGGACGCCGGCGACCCCTGCCGCGTCGACGCGGCGGCACTGCTCAAGCTCGACGCGGCAGCGTTGGCCGACATCTTCCAGGTGCGCGCGGGCAACCCGCTGGTCGGCCTCGAAGGCCGCGCGGCCTTGATGCGCCGCCTCGGCGAAGCGCTGCGCGCGCAGCCGCAGACCTTCACCGCCATCGGCCAGCCTGGCCATCTGTTCGATGCGCTCACCCACCACCCGCACGCGCCGCGCCTGCACCATCATCATCCGCAGCCCGCGCCGCTGTACCACCACGTGCAGGCGGCGCGCATCCTCGCGGCGCTGCTCGATGCCTTCAGCGCCATCTGGCCGAGCGGGCAGGTGCTGGGCGGCGTGCCGGTGGGCGACGTCTGGCCGCACCCGGCCGCCGGCGGCGAAGGCGCGAGCGCCGGCTGGGTGCCCTTCCACAAGCTCAGCCAGTGGCTCGCCTACTCGCTGCTCGAACCCTTCGAGTGGGCCGGCGTGAAGGTCGAGGGGCTGGATGCGCTGACCGGCCTGCCCGAATACCGCAACGGCGGGCTGCTGCTCGACGCCGGCGTGATCGTGCCGCGCGACGCAGGCTTCGCGGCGCGGCCGCGCCTGCCCTCCGAGCCCTGGGTGATCGAGTGGCGCGCACTCACCGTGGCGCTGCTCGACGAGCTCGCGCCGATAGTGCGCGCGCGGCTCGCCACGCCCGAGCTGCCGCTGGCCTGCATGCTCGAAGGCGGCAGCTGGGCCGCGGGCCGGCAGATCGCCGCCGAGCAGCGGCCGGGCGGCGCGGCGCCCGTGGCCATCGAGAGCGACGGCACGGTGTTCTGAACGCGCAACGGCCGCGCGCAGCCGTTGAGGCGGCTCAGCGCGGCGCGCCGGCGCGCAGCGATGCTGCAGGCATGTCCATCGCCACGGAGATCTCTGCATGAATACCACCCGCACCACCCTCGCCGCGCTTTCGCTCGCGCTCTCGTTCGGCGCCGCCAGCGCCGCCGAGCTGAGCTGGACGGCCACCAGCTACCTCACCAAGGCCGACCAGGCCACGGGTGAATTCAGCCGCCGCGGGCTGGCGATGTTCGGCAAGGGCGAGGTCGTGCCCTACACGATGGAGGGCCGCATCCTCAGCGTCGAGGGCAACGTGCAGACCTACTCGAGCAAGATCGTCTACACCTTCGACGACGGCTCCACGCTGGTGCAGGAGGGGCAGGGCCGCGTCGAGCGGCAATCGCCGGCGCGCAACACGCAGACCGGCACCGGCCGCTTCACCAGCGGCACCGGCCGCTGGGCCGGCGTGAGCGGCAGCACCAGCTCGACGGGCCGGGGCCTCACCGCGCAAGGCGACAGCTACACCGAGTTCAAGGCCGAGTACACGCTGCCGGCCAAGTGAGGCGCGGCCTTCGAGCGGCTATGCTGCGCCCGTCGAGGAGCGATGCATGGCCGCCGAAGTCCACCACATCACCCACCCGCTGATCCAGCACAAGCTGACGCTGATGCGGCAGAAGGACCGCAGCACCAACAGCTTCCGCCGTCTTCTCAACGAGATCAGCATGTTGATG